>SMTZ1_10000545_pt1 | contig 35331 bp, 27 predicted proteins | sample DeeMarSWOR136_30_FD_25667 | JGI IMG/M metagenome (IMG submission 25667)
AAAACAGCCCGGAATCTCGAATCTGTCCTTTGACGAGCCCCTCATTTTTGAGCTTGGATCCGAAGGGCGAACCGCGGTGGCTGTGCCTCTAGATGAATCAGATGGAAAGATCGAAGCCTCTCTTCCCGCACATATGATCAGAGATGAGATAAAGGGTTTTCCGCAGGTAAGTCAGATCGAGCTCGTTCGCCACTTCACCCGCCTGTCCCAGTGGAACTACGCGGTGGATACGGGATTCTACCCTCTGGGTTCCTGTACCATGAAGTACAGCCCCAAGGTCAACGAGGACGTGGCCCGGCTGGATGGATTCTCCTTCTGCCACCCCCATCAGCCTGAGTGTGTAGTGCAGGGTGCGCTGGAGCTCCTCTACGATCTCGAGCGCTGGCTCTGCTCAATCACCGGAATGAAGAGGGCAACCCTCCAGCCCGCTGCAGGCGCACACGGTGAGCTCACTGGCATGATGATGATCAAAGCCTATTTCGAGGACAGAGGAGAACGGCGAACCAAGGTGATCATCCCAGACACTGCGCATGGAACAAACCCTGCAAGTGTGAGCATGTGCGGGTTCAGCGTTGTTCCGGTGAAATCGGGTAAATGCGGCCTTCTCGAGGAGGAAGAGGTTGCCCGGCTCATGGATGAGGAGGTTGCCGCCATCATGGTTACTAATCCTAACACCCTCGGTATCTTCGAATGCAACATCGGTGAGATCGCCAGGATCGTACACGAGAAGGGAGGGCTCGTCTACTGCGACGGGGCGAATCTCAACGCACTCATGGGATTGGTGAGATTCGGAGACATCGGAATAGACCTGGTTCACATGAACCTGCACAAGACCTTTTCAACACCTCATGGGGGAGGAGGCCCGGGAGCTGGTCCCCTGGCGGTTCGGGAAAATCTTGTCCCCTACCTTCCCATCCCACTGATCGAGAAGGGTGCTGAAGCCTATTCATTCAACTATGATCTTCCGAAATCCATTGGAAAGGTGAGGAGCTTCTACGGGAACTTCCTCATCTGCGTGCGGGCCTACGCCTACATCCTTGCCATGGGCGCGGAAGGGCTCATACGTGCATCAACAACCGCGGTGGTGAATGCAAACTATATAAAGGCCGCCCTGAGAGGTCACTACCATCTCCCCTTCGACACTCCTTCGCTGCACGAATGCGTCTTTACGGATAAAAAGCAGATCGAGTACGGGGTGAGCACCCTGGACATCGCAAAGCGACTCATCGACTACGGTTTCCACCCCCCCACCATCTACTTCCCCCTCGTGGTGAATGGTGCCCTCATGATCGAACCAACCGAGACGGAGAGCAGGGAATCGATCGACCAGTTCATAGACGCCATGATCCGGATCGCCGGTGAGGCGAAAGAAAACCCCCAGTCGCTTCACGATGCTCCGATGAAATCCAAGATCACCCGCGTGGACGAGGTGACTGCGGCCCGAAAGCCGGTACTCAGGTGGAGCAGATGAGAATACCCTGGGCCGCGCGTATGCCGCTCGCCCATGCAGCGGTGATACCACGGCTCGTGCCCGCGCCGTCACCGATCAGGTAGATGTTCTGTTTTGCCTGAAAGTAAGGGTCGAGGAACCTTGGCTTGTTGGCATAGAGCTTGATCTCGGGATAGTACATGATTGTCGACGGATGCATCACACCGGGTATGATGGTGTCCAGAAGCTTCATTGACTTCCAGATGACCCGGAGGATCTTTGCTGGTATGGCGAGGCTGATGTCGCCTGGAGTACACCCCTTGAGGGTGGGCTCGAAATTATAGAGGTCGCCGGTGAAACTCTCTGATTTCGAACGCTTTCCAAGCCGGAAATCCCCAACTCGCTGCATGATGGGCTTCCCCCCGCCCATAAGCATCACGAGCTGACCGAGCATCTGGGCATATTCCTGCCCGCTCGCCAGGGGCTGGGTGAGACCGACAGTCTTCAAAAGTGCAAAGTTCACCAGGCCATTTCCCTCCCTTTTATTGGAGAAGGCGTGACCGTTCACACTGTAGTAGCTTTTCCCCAGTGAGCTTTTGTACTTCTCCCTCACTACATAGGCCTTCCCGCTATTCGTGCAGAAGGTCCGAACCTTTTCGGGAAACAGGAACTTTGGGTCGTAGTAGTCGTGCACGATAGGATAGTTCTCCTCCCTGGTCTCGATCCTGACACCGACATCGACCACGTTATCCACGTACTCAATCTGAAGCTTGTCCATCATCCTCTGCAGAAAGCTGAATCCTTTACGACCTGGTGCAATGATCAGCCTACCATAGCGGATCTCTCTTCTATCCGTAAGGATACAGCTATCCTCCTCCCTGATATCGATCATTGTCTCCTTGAGCGAAACATGAACACCTCTCTTCTCGAGTTTGTTCATCAACTCACGGATGAGCAGGATGCCCTCGTCCGTGCCGAGGTGAGACTGCTGTATCTCTAAAAGCTCAACACCCAGACGTTCTGCCCTCCTGCGGTACACTGATATATTTCTGGTTTCAAGGATCTGTGCAGGAAGATAAGCGACCGACATTTCTATCAGTTTCTGGGCAGTATCTTTTTCCCAGTACTCCAGGGGGAAACCGATGGGGAATGTGAAGTTCATCTTGCAGTCATTCCGAAGACCCCCCGTACACATCCCCTCCTGATCGATCATGAGGATGTTCATGTCGGGACGGTTGTCGGAGAGGGTAAACACAGCACCCAGGCCTGCAGGTCCGCTCCCCACGATCACACAATCATAGCGTTCCATTTCAGTGTCTAACTCCCACCCCCTGTTTTTTTAACGCTGTGAAAACTATTTTACAGTAATCCGTCTTTCAGAAAAAATCCCCCGATGACTCTATTGTGTGTCATGTGACTCTTTTTATCAAGAGGGTAATGCATTGGCCCTCGCAGACCTATTCATCCCCTGTTATCCTCAGGTAAATATTTTAAAAAGAATATATATAGATTAACGATAATAAAGATCTTGAGAAAATCCATATTAGTCGTCTTTGCTGATTGACTCAGCAATCAAAGAGGATGAAAATGATCATTTTTTCTCGTGCTCTCTTATTATTCGACTGGCACCGCCAAGCCATCGATGAGCATTACTCTATGATGTTCTATCGATCTTTTAAAGAGCCCATTTTCGTACTAGCCTCGTCCATGAACTCATCAACCTCAAAATCCTTTCGGGGCGCTATCTCTCCATCGATTCAAGCGCAATCCTGCACAGATGTAAGAAAATAACCGAAAAATAATGTCAGAGAGAAGGTGCGATTTATTAAATCTTTCCTCCTTAATTTCAGTCCTAAACTATGAGTATTGTGAAGCCCCATTATTTTATTATTGGGAGAACTTACTATTCAGAATGCCACCGCTTCATATGCTTTCTGTCTTCGCTAAATAAGTATTCGGGGAAAAATTTTTCATAGAATCCCATATCAAGATGATGAATTTGAGCAAGGATGGGGATAAACATTGCGTTATGATATTTTGGTATTCTACCATATGTATTGTACAAATAGTTACAGTACGACTTGGTGATTTCAATAATTTCGTCGTACATATTAGGTCTTTGAAGGTTATAGCCTTTTTCACCGTATATTCCCTCTGATCCCCACTTTATTAAAGCAATTTCATCAACAGCTTTCTCAATGGTTTTATAGGGAGGGCAATATCCTTCCAAAACACCATCAATTCCAACTGGGTTTTCAGTTGCTTGGGGGTACGATTCACTTTCGACCTTTTCAAAACGCATATGTAAACATTTCATGACTGTTATAAGATCAATTGTATGCATCATGAAGGACCCAAGTCCCATAGCAGTTGCTGCAAGAGATACGTTTTGCATCGCCATGCCAGCTTCGAGGTTACATAACCAGGGAAGAAGGGAATCATACTGAGCTATGGTCATCCGGCTCCCATTTAAAAATCCACTGTCAATCCATTTATCAACGCCTGCAGGCTTATTCTTTACCTCGTCCCACAGTTGCCACCTGAACTGCGCCAGACCTGTGAAAAGTAAATTGATATACTCTCTCGTTGTATCAGCCACTGGCATGAGAAGGGTAGTTCCGGGTAAGTTTACCATGCTCTCGAATGCAGAACCAATAGCTTCTCTAGGAATGTCAATTCTGCCATCTTTCAGTTTTTTCGTATTTCTTTTATAATCTTCAAGTATTTTGTTTCGATCTTCGAGAGTATTTATCCTGGTTCGTTTTTTTGGTATAATCTCTTCTGTTATATCTGATTTGTAGTAATAAACTCCCCCATCATTTGTAAAAAATAGGTGAATAGTAAGAGATGCACAAGGACTTGCAGCAGTTCTCCCAATAACAGTTAAGTGACCGAGGAGATGCCTAATCTCCTCTACAGTTACTCCTGTAATCCCAGTAGCAGCAAAACATATTAATGCTGTCTCCAGTTCATTGAGTGGTACTGGCTTCTCTTTGGATTCATAGTTAAGACCAGCACGTCGGGAGAGTAGTTTTCCACCTAAGGGAAATCTCCTTGTCCTCCTTTGATACATTGTTTTAAATAAAGGAACGTCGAAATCTGGTAACATAGAATCTTCACCTCCCATTTATAGATAATAATGCCTTTCACAAAAAAGTATGTTACTTACTAAAACTGAAAAACAATTATTGAGCTCTTTTACCTTCTCCCCTATTTCTATCCTTTCTGGCCTTACAATTAATATTACATTATCCCCTTTATTTAATCTTACCTTGGAAGGAATAATAAATTCCAGAACATTGGAGAATAATTTTTTAACACCTGCATTATCTTCAATACTGTTTCCATTGCACCCAGTGGTTCATCTAAAAGAAGAGTAGGAGTTTGTGTTAGTAGAAACCATACCCGAGCTACTCTCCGTTTCTGGCTACTGTCGAGTGTAATCACCTTTCTTTTATAAACACTTTCTCGAATTACGTCTCAGAAATATTCTAACAAAGTCTCTGTGTTTTCTCAAGAATTGAATCGGCTGCGGCTGTCCACATAACAATCGCAAAACCCTCATGCACAGGGAATCTTATCATAAACAGTCTTCAGGTTTCAGGATCTCCTCCGCTTGCTCGCTGTAGGCATCCATCACGGAATGAATAACAGATACCTGTGCGGCCTTCAGCGTCAGGGCAATCAAATCCTAAAGGGCGATCCTATCGATTCTGAAGTTACACGTTCCTGCCATGAGTTTTTGAAGTTCGATCTTCAGTTTCTCCGTGAAAGTGTAAATCCCGACTGATCAAAACGAACTCAGGTCTTCACCCAGGAATAAGTCGTTAAATCCACGTTTTTTACATTCCCATTGACCGACCCGCACAGTCGCATTTATTTTGATTGCCTGAAATATAAATATACAGAGAACTTCGATACGAACGGTTTTCCTGTTTCCTCCTCTTCTCTTTTCCAGGGGATGCAGATGGAGGAAGTGCAGGTCCTGTGCATAAAACTTTTACTTAAGAGCAGGATTTCATTCTTTGCCAAGAGAAACCCTTTGAGGGCGTTTCCTGCTATTTTCTTCCCTGGTATGGTACAAAAAAAACCTCGAGGGAGGGCCCCGTATGTCCAGAAGAAAACGCCTGAATGAGGTGTACCGATCCGCTGCCAAAGTCATTTTTGATGATTCGGATAGGTTCATTCTTTTCAGCGATTGTCACCGGGGAGACGGCAGCTGGGCGGACGATTTCTCTCATAACCGTAACCTCTTCTTTTATGCGCTGCAGAAGTATTACGAGGAGGGATACACTTACATCGAGATCGGCGACGGAGATGAGCTATGGGAAAACAGGCGGTTTGAGGAGATACGCAGAAACTACAGTGATATTTTTAAATTAATGAGAGAATTTCATCTTAAAAAACGCCTCTATATGATCTGGGGAAACCACGACAAGGAGAGAAAGCACAGAAAAGCCATCGAAAAAACACTCCGGAGTTACTACGATGAAAAAACTGGAGCATCCGTTCCGCTCTTTGACGATATTGCACTACACGAAGGCCTCGTTTTAAAATATCTTCCGGCGGGAAATACCGTCTTTCTGGTACACGGGCATCAGGGAGACCTTTTCAATGATACGCTGTGGTGGCTCGCACGGTTCCTCTCACGTACGCTGTGGCGACCGCTCCAGCTCGCTGGAGTGAACGATCCTACACGACCGGCGCAGAATTTCCATAAAAGGAGAAGGGTGGAAAGAAAAATCCTCCGTTGGGTTAGTAAAGAGAATCAGATGACCATTACTGGGCACACTCACAGACCCAGGTTTCCAAGACCGGGTTTGCCACCCTACTTCAATGACGGGAGCTGTGTCCATCCCCGATCCATCACCGGCATCGAGATTGTGGATGGGCACATACTGCTCATCAAATGGGGGGTTACCACAACTGAGGAAGGGTACCTCCGAATCGAAAAAAACATCCTCGTCGGACCGGAAAAACTTGTCTACTATTTTTCCATGCGAAGCACTTGAGCACACATCCAATCTGTGATATCATCGTGAACACAATGAAAACGCATATCGAAGGTTTACTGGATGACAGAGAGTTTTTTTACCGGCTGTTTGGAGAAGACCCCGAGCTTATAGATTTGAAAAGAGAAATGCTCAGAAAAGTTTGGGCGCTTTTCAAGGAACATTTCATCAGGCGCGTAGAACGTGAAAACCTTTTCCTTATCTCAGTTCCCAACAGGGTGGAAATTCTGGGAAAGCACACAGACTACCAGGGCGGTGAAACGATCGTCCTCACAGGTCCGAAAAACTTCTTCGCAATCTGTGGTCGAGCGAAAGATGGTATTTCCGAGCTGATGAACGCCGACAGCGCTATGGGAACGACCATTCTCCGATTCGAGGGTGAAAAACCCGATCTTTTGTGTGAAGGGATTGGATCGCAGTACACCATGACGGTGGCAAAGAGATTTCTCAACAACCTCTCCATCTCTTCGCTTCCCCCTCCCTGCGCCGTGAAGGCTGTATTTTTGAGTGACATCCCTATTGGAGGGGGGACTTCGGGTTCCTCTTCGAAGGTGATAACGGACTTTCTTATTTTTTCTTCTGCGAGCGGGATCTATTTCGAACGGAAGTTTGTAGAACTCCTAAGGGAGAATGCAGTAAAGGCAGGTATGCTGCTGAACCAGCCGGGAGTGGATGACTTTCTGCTCCCTCTCTCCATGTATCTCGCGCACTACGAAAACGGTCTGGACTTCGGAGGTCTCAGGGGTGACAGGGGTGTTGGAACCTTTGGAGGCTCCGAAGACCACACTGCCATTCTGCTCGGTGAGAGAGACCGCCTTCTCTACTGTCGATTTTGTCCGACAGAAGTGCTCGAACGGCTTCAGATACCAGGGAGCTATTCGATCGTTGTTGCGTACTCGGGCATACGGGCAGAAAAAACGAAAGACGCAATGGAGAAGTACAACTTACTCTCCAGGACCGCCTCAGAGGCGGTGGCCTTGCTGAATCAGCTGACCTGTTCCACCTACTCCTACCTAAGGGATTTTCTGCAGGACCTTCCGCCAGGAGAGGCAGCCGCTGCAGCCTCCAAGCTTTTGAACGCATCGTTCGGGAAGCCTTATATCGCAGAGAGGGCCTACCAGTTCTTTGAGGAGCGGAACATCCTGTATCGTGCGGTGGACTGCCTAAAAAAGGGGAAGATCGAGGAGTTCGGCAGGCTCATCAATATCTCCCATGATCTCTCCCGTGACTATTTGAAAAACATCGTTCCTGAAATAGATTTTCTTCAAAAATCAGCATGTTCGCTCGGTGCACTCGGTGCAAGCGGTTTCGGGGGCGGGTTCGGAGGGTGCTGCTACGCCCTTGTGGAGCAGAAAAATGTTCCGCAATTCATAAGGGAATGGAAAGCTGCCTATTTAAAGCAGCATCCAGAACGTTTGAAAGAGGCACTGTTCGATTTCTATCCACCCTGCAGGGGATGTTATCTGGAGGAAATCAGTGGTACGTAAAGCGGTCATTCTTGCTGCAGGCAGTGCATCCAGGATGCAGGAGAATCTGGAACGCTTCATCTCCGATGAAAAGGAGCTCCTTGCAGTACAGAAAGGGGAAAAGATGGCGGCTCGATTCGCCAGGTTCCCCTTCCTGGACTACCAGATCCTGAACCTCATCCACGCCGGACTGAAGAGTATTAACCTGGTTCTCAGGCGGGATGACAGCTTTTTCATCGATCACTATGAGAAAAACGGCAAACGCATCTTTCCGGAAGTGGAAATAAGCTACTCTTTTCAGGATCAACCTGATGGGACTGCTCATGCGGTAGCAGTAGCAGAGCGGTTCGTTAAGAAAGACCGGTTTCTCGTCCTCAACGGGGACAACAATTACTCCACTGATTCGATTCAGATGCTGGTTGACTCACCCGAGGAGCGCTCCTCAATGGTCGCCTATGATGTGAGAGGGTTCAACAGATGGACCAGAAAGAAGTTGAAATCTTTTGCAGTGCTCATAACCTCTGGTGGAACGCTTAAGAAGATCGTTGAAAAACCACAAAACCCCAAGCAGTTCAAAACTACTGACTCTCTCTACTCCGAGAGGAACAGACGGATTTCTGTAAAAAACCTTTTACTCGTGAGCATGAACCTCTGGTGCCTGCAGCCTGAGGTATTGGACGCTTGCAAGAGAGTTGAACGTCATACCCCTCGGAAGGAAGAGAGAGCAGGTGAGTTTGAACTCCCCGATGCGGTGGAGCTCTTTATGAAAGAGGGGTACCAGTTCCTGGTCTTTTTCACACGCGAGGATGTGCTCGATCTTACCAGAGCCGAGGACATCAAGATTGTGGAAAAAAGCATTCAGAAAAATCTCGTAGCGAGAATGCGAGAGCTTGAGTACCGCTATAAAGGGAAAAATCCATTATGAATATCACCTTTCTCTATACTTCTTTAAGTTTTCAAGTTACACCGCTCCATAATCTTTTATTGAAATCCTGGTACAGGATAAAAAAAATATATTATAATAGAAGGTATGAATTGAAACAATCGATGTACAGGTTTGTAAGTTAAATGAAAAAAAGTATATTTCCCGTTTTTTTCTCTGCGTCTCTGTGCGTATTCCTGCTCGCGTCCTGCAAAACCACCCGTCTCGGACAAAAGGAAGCGGAAAGAGTTACCCCTGAAGCAGAGCACAGCATGTTTGAGGTCGTTGAAGAGCCTGTGCAGGAGGCTCACGCTCCGCAGTTGGATGAGCTTCCCCCTGTGAAAAAGGCAGAAGAAGGCCATACCCTAGAGCATACCGATGTAGACCAGGGCACTACCAATTTCGTTGTTGAATCATATATAGAAAGCATGAGCATTCATCAGAGGATCGGCCAGCGGTTCATCAGCAAGATCGAAGGAACCGAGCTCTCTGAGCAGATAGTTAGCCTCATCCAAAGGGAGAATATCGGTGGAATAATCATCTATCCCTGGAACGTCACCGATGTGGACCAGGTGAGGGCGCTCACCGATGGAATCCAGCGTATCGCGATGGTGAGCAACCCTTCCATCAAACTCTTTATCTGCGTAGACCAGGAGGGAGGGAGGGTGAATGCCTTCAAGCTGAGAGAGACCAGCCAGCTCGCATCACCCTTTTACTGGGCTCGTCACCAGGACCCCGAATATGTACGGGCTGCTGCCTACGTCATCGCGAGCGAGATACGAACCCTTGGCTGCAACATGAACTTCGCACCGGTTCTTGACCTCTACGAGCAGCCGGACAAAACGATCATCGGCGACAGATCCATGGGAGCAGACCCTGAGGTCATCGGAAATCTAGGAAAGGCCTACATCGAGGGAGCAAAAGAGGCGGGAATCATCCCTGTGGCAAAACACTTTCCTGGTCACGGAAGCTCCACGGTTGACTCCCACCACTCACTGCCGGTGATCGAGATCGACGAAATAACCCTCAGGGAGAAGGACATTAAACCCTTCGTGGAGGTAATCCAGGGGGGGGTCGATGCTATAATGACCGCCCATGTCCTGTTCACTCAGATTGATCCTGAATACCCTGTCACCCTCTCTTCCCATATTCTCAGGAAAATTCTGCGTGAGGAGTACGGCTTTCAGGGGATCGTCATTTCCGATGGTATGTCTATGGGAGCCCTCTCAAACAATTTCGAAATCACGGAAACCCTCAGACTCATGTTCAAAGCGGGAGTTGACCTGATACTCGTACACCATAAATATGACCTCGCGAACCTGAAGGACCGCGTATACGAGCTGTATGAGCAGGGTGAAATAACAGAGCAGGAAATAAACGAAGGAGTCGAGCGCATCTTGAAGGTAAAGCAGAAGTACGGCCTCCTGACTGAAGAATCGAACCATGATGCTCTGCCAGTACAATAGACATAAATACACATTACAGCTATGAAATCAGCAAAAGAGCATCCCATGAGGACATTGAACGCCTGAAGCTCCTCCATCGTACAGTTGAATCAGGATTGAAAGAGATTGAAAGAGCGGCCAAGAGGGCAAACGTGTTTACCCAACAGCTTCTCATATTATGCCGGGGATGGGGGAAAGAGGTGTCTGAGCGAACTATTGAAGATGAATCCAGACGCGAAAATCCTCATTGCGAGTGGCTACTCGCCGGACGGTGCACTCGATGAAACCCTCGATATAGGAGCCCGCCAGATACTGAGAAAGCCCTTTCACCTGCATCAGATGCTCAAGGTGGTGGCAGAAGTTCTGGACGCACGGTAAAAGATCTTTTTATTCCTCTTTCCTGTTGAGATGGACTTTCTCCTTCACCTTCCATTCTCCCTGCTGAGGGAAACGGGCGAGCGCGTTTGGTATTGTATGAGATGCAAGTAACTTCAGGTCCTGCCGGACTCGTGAGGTCCGAATGTCAGCGGACCACACATATGCTCTCTCACTCTCATTTTCAAAGGCAATGATCTCGATAAACTGATTTCTGGACTCACCCTCATTCGCATTCAGCTGGCCGAAAAGGAAGAAGCCGCTTCGATTACCGAAGGCCGCGCCAAAACCGATCTTTGGGGCGTATTCCTCCTCTCCGAACTCCACCTGAAACACATAGGCGGCATCCCTCCCTATAACCCTGTGCCAGCCCTGATCGGCCAGGCTTCTTGCCACGATTTCAAGCAGTTCTGCTTCGGTTCTGTATTCACGACTTCCCGGCACCTTCCTCTGCTCAACTGTAAAGCTTCTCTCCCTCTGTTTAAAGGGTGCGGTCGTGCCCCTCTCCGCGCTCACAGAATATCGAAGGTGATAGGTACATCCCGCCATCATGATCATAAGGGCGGCTGTAACTGTCCTTAAAATTAAAATGTATTTCCTCATGGCTTCCCCTGAAAAATCAATTACACACCTCTCTTAAATACCTGTCCCCCTCTTCTCTCACGCTCCGATCTCTCATTTTTCTGCAGACAATCTATAATAGTAGAATATAGCTTTTCTCCTGTGCAAAACAAGGAGGAACCAGATGGATAGCGGGAGGCTTACAGGTTTTTCAGTATGAAATCCTTGAGTGCAATGAAGCCGGGTGACTTTTTTACCTTTTCCAGGTTGCCCTTCCCGATGTTTATTGATATTCCAGAATACTCTTCGAGTACAGTGGTGAGGAACGTCCCCATCGATGATGCAAAGGAGCCATCGATAAGGGTACTGTCAGGTACGTGGAGGAATATCTTTTCATCTTTCTTAAAAGGATTTATCTTGGCCATGATCGTAAAGGTGGTAAGTATTCGTTCCTGTACCTCTGGAATAGTCTTTTGCGTAATCGCACCGAGAAGATGGATGTTCTTTTCCATGTAGCAGCTCTTCTGTTCGTCGCTAATGGGTCTCAACTCTCCATTGATAATGATTTTCTCCAGAGTTGCCCTGCATATTATATCTGCAGGTTCCAGATCATCGGATACCATTTCCACCTTTCCTTCAGGCTCCTTCATCGGACGGAGTGAAATGATCTTTTCATAGGCACGTACGATCTTCTCGAGACGATCGAGCTCAGCGGCATAATTTCCGTCTGCAGGTTGTAGTATATAGCTAATTCTGAAAAAGCTCTTTACCTTTTCCTGATTTGAAGCGAATGCATCTATGATCGCATTGACCCTCTCATCCCGTGTCCGTACCTGATCCAGGAGGAAGAGGGGGTATTTGGCAAACTGCTGAACGGTTGATTCGTGTTTCCTATTGACGATAAGGACAAAATTGGCCGTACCATTCTCATACCCCTTCGCCTGCGCCAGAATGGTGAAGGCGAGTATGAACGTTTTTAGCAGTTTTCTATTGTCAAGATCGGTTATCCCGGGAATACCGAACTCCACCTGGTAGTCCATGACGAGCATATAGGGGAGACCATATTCCTTGATGAAGTGACCGAACTCGCCCCTGATATTGATGGTATTCTTGTTTCGGAATATATCGTTCCGGATGGATTCCATGTCGGAAAGCAATGGCAGATCGGTTTCGACTTCCAGTTTTTTCTTCCGCAGCAAGATTTTGATGAATTGCTCATACCGTTTGTCATTTGTAATGATGATGGTTTTTTGATACATATCGCATCCACCGATGCATGCGAAAGTAGCGTTTTTAGCAATTGTACCTTGAACTAATTATAATTCTTCAAGCGTTCATTTTCCAATGTATCGAACCACTCCATGCATGCGTCTCAGGATCAACTCTGTGGCAATATGCTTTATACAAGGTTTTAGAATAAAAGAACGCAAGAATTAATTCTTAGGGGAATTGTAGATCAGATTTCATTAAAAGATCGCCCACAGAAGCCAGGGTTCCTGACCGAGTGATCTATTCCAGATTCATCTTTTTCAGCTTTGGACGTATCACCACTGCGCAGTATCCTGCATATGCGTTTTTATTGTAGTAATCCTGGTGATACTCCTCAGCCCTGTAAAATTTTTTTAACGGCTCTATTTCCGTCACGATGCGATCGGAGAAGAGACGTGCGGCCTTCTCCCTGGACTGTTCAGCAGCCTTCCTCTGCTCTTCATTATGATAGAGGATAATAGAACGGTACTGCGTGCCGATATCTGCACCCTGTCGGTTGAGGGTGGTAGGATTATGAGCCTTCCAGAAAACATCCAGCAGGTCCTCGTATCTGATGACCGCTGGATCGTATTCGATCTGCACGACCTCCGCGTGTCCCGTCCGTCCTGTACATACCTCTTCATAGGTGGGATTCTCTTTCATCCCAGCAGTATAACCGGAAGTAACAGACCTTACCCCTTCCAGTCGTTCAAACACCGCTTCGATGCACCAGAAACAGCCGCCTCCAAAGGTTGCGTATTCGGTTCTTTCGGATTTCATATCATTCTCCACACTTATCCCTTCAATCACGAAACCTGTTTGCTGCGCTTCGCTCAACACCGATGCTGCGGTCAAAAAAAATAACATGTATAATCCCAATTTCTTAAAGCCATTCATGTGCAATTCTCCAAACTGACCCTGCCCTTCTTTGGGTAAGCAAATTTATGATATCCTCGATAGAAAACTATAATGTACACAATGCCAATAGAACAGGGGAGATTTGATGCAAGTCACTTCAAGTCTGTTGTGCCTGAATAGCGGTAATCGCGATAGTATATACTATATCGATGACATCTGCCCCCCTGCTCAGGTCATTTGCCGGTTTATTGAGTCCCTGGAGCACAGGACCGATCGCTGGAACACGTGCAGAGCGTTGCACCGCCTTGTAGGCGGTATTTCCTGCATCAAGGTCTGGGAAGATGTACACAGTCGCCTTACCCGCAACCCCGCTGTCACGGATTTTCACTCGTGCTACTTCCTCGGAAGTCGCTGCATCATACTGGAGGGGACCCTCAATGGGAAGGTCCGGCCGCTTCTCTTGGGCAATACGCGTGGCTTCTCTCACCTTGTCCACATCTTTTCCCTTGCCGGATTGGCCCGTAGAGTAGGAGAGCAGCGCAACGTAGGGTTTTATACCGAACAAACGGGCTGTTTCTGCGCTCGTGATTGCGATGTCTGAAAGCTGCCCTGCGGTAGGGTTCTCCACGAGTGCACAGTCACCGTACACGAGCACCTTATCGGGCATGCACATGAAGAATATGCTCGAAGTGAGAGAGACATCATCTCTTGTTCTGATGATCCGGAGGACAGGCCCCAATGTATTCGCAGTGGAGTGAGTAGATCCCGAAACAAAGCCGTCTGCCTTCCCCTTCCGTACCATCATTGCGGCATAGTAGACAGGGTCGAGCATGAGCTCCCTGGCCATCTCTCTTGTCACTCCTTTGTGCTTACGCAGCTGGTACAGGGTCTCGGTGTATTCATCGAGAACTTCAGGGAGGTCACCCGAGGAGTCAATGATACGTGCTCCTTCGATGTTCGCCCCTCTTCTTTTACTGATCTCAACGATTTTTTGCCTCTCTCCGATAAGGGTGATGTTGCAGATATCTCTTCTGAGCACCTCGGCTGCAGCCTGAATGATCCTCGGTTCTTCGCCTTCGGGCAGCACTATGTGTCTCTTATTGGATTTTGCCTTCTGAATAATCCTGTATTGAAACATACGGGGAGTCACTGCGTCGGTGCTCACCTCTCCCAGGTAACGATCCAGGCAATCGATATCCACATATTTTTCCACGAGCCGGAAGGCAAGCCTGATTTTTTCCGTGTCACTGTCGGTGAGCTCCCCTGCGATCTGGTTCACCTTGAGTGTTGTAGTGTAGGTGTCATCTCTGACTGACAGGATCGTCAGGTCAGCGTCAGAGATACCCCCGATCAATTGTTTCACATTTTCACCTGGTATGAGACCGCCGGTAAGAACAAGCCCGGAATACTGCGGGTAATGCCTGGATTTTTGAGCGCTCAGGGTAGTGAATATATGTTCGATTCTGTCTCCGGGGGTGATGAGCAAGTAACCGTCTTTGTCCCTGATATACTGAAGCGCATTCTCCGGTGTCATTGCAAGCACCTTGGCATCAGTCACAACCTTTGACATATCATCTCCCTGATACAATAGTTCTGCACCGAGCTGATCTGCAACTTCCTTTAGCCGTGGACCCGCGAGCGTGGGGTTGGTAAGAACGATTCCGAAGAGAGGAATATCCTTCTCACAGAGAATACTTCTCATTCCTTTGATATCCTCTTCATAGTTCTCAGGATCAAATTGGTTGACGATTGTCCCGAGCAGATTACAACCCATCTCTCTGAAAGATCCCGCGCACTCAGTTATGGTATTGATAACCTCCTGTATCGATCTTTCAGCGCCCTTTGCAACGAGGAGCACAGGAGCACCGAGATTCTTTGCGAGCTCCGCATTTATGTCGAACTCTAAAGCGGTGATCGTGCTCGTATAATCCGTACCCTCGATCACCACCACATCTTTTTCAGAAGAAATCCTTGCGAAGGAATCAAATATTTTTTCAAAGAGCTTTTCCTTGTCCCGCTGTGCATCGGCCATGGAAACCGGATTAATATCGCGGGGATCATCGGTGAGCCTGAAGATATTTTTAATAATGAGCGCATCTTCATCTATCGTGCTTCCCGGCTTGTATCGCTGTCCGATGGGTTTCATGTACCCAACTCTCGGGATGGTCCCCTGAAGGGCGTTCATGAGTCCGATTGTGATGAGGCTCTTACCACTCCGCTGCTCTGTGGACGCAATAAAAATCTTCTTTTCCATACCCCCTCACCCCTTCAGAACACTCCCCTACGATAGTACATTGAAAGGAGGAGAATTCAAAGCACTTTCAATGATCGATTTCCACAGATCACTTTGAACGAGAAGCGGTGGTATAAAAAATTTGATATCTTTTCTTGAGCACATATACTTTGGTGTAAGGAGTGCTTTGTCATGCAGCATGTATCATATGAAGGGCAAGAGGATAAGTCACTACCAATAGAAAAGGTGCGAAGGCTGATCGAAAGGAACGAACGGTGGCTGGTCGGTCGTATACTGGAGTACGCGAGAAAACGTGACTATCTAAAATACAATTCCACGCTCGAGGAAGCATGGCGAATTGCCATTGTCGGGCTCTCAGACACCCTCATCGATGCGTTACACTACTTTCAGAAGATACCGGAGCTGGGTCCAGACGTTAATTTTTCAAAAGATCCGATTGCCACCTTTGCAATCATTGAAGCACAGCGTCACCGCAAAAGGGGAGTTACCCTCTCTATGTTTCTCGGCCTGATGAAATACTATAAGCAGAGTTACGTCGATCTCATTACAGAATCAGACCTTTCAAAAAGCGAAAAAGAGCAGGGCAGTCTATTCATCGAGCGCTGCTTCGATCGCATCGAGATCGGCTTTTGTACCGAATGGACCGGAATTACTGAAATACAAAACATTGTGGAGCTTCAGATTTCAAACCGTCAGATGACCAATGAAAAAAACAAGTATCTGACCATTTTCGAAAGCCTCCACTCACCCGCTGTTCTCCTGAACAATGAAAATAAAATAGAAAATTTGAACCACGCCGCTGTGCAGCTCATCGAAAGCTCCGTCGCATTAAATCTGGCTTCCAGCAGGATTCAAACCCAGAAGAGTTCCTCCCAGAAGATTTCATCTCTGAAAAGCTCCTCCCCAGGCAGTTCCTACTATGGTCAGAAAGGAAAAGAAGGATTGCCGTGGATGCAACAGGAAATACAGGACTTCATTGCATCCCAGGTTTTAGAAGGGAGTTTCGAGAAGGAACTTGAAACAAGCAAGGGGAAACGGTACTACCACATCAAGCTGAAAAAGATGCTCGATGTGACCGGCAAGTACGGTGGAACAGTCGTAATCTTTGATGATCTCACAGAGCGTCGAAAAATGGAGAGAAAATTGGCGCTGATGGCTACCACTGACTCACTCACTGGATTATACAACCGCGGATGGTATCTCACACTCTCGGAAAAAGAGATCCTTCGATCGAGGCGCTACCATCTGCCCCTTTCACTCATAATAGCAGATATCGATCATTTTAAACGTATCAATGACGAGTTCGGACATCATGTCGGCGACCGGGTCCTAAAGGAGGTGAGCGCTCTACTCCAAAATCAGCTCAGAGTGGCTGATATTATGGGACGGATCGGCGGAGAGGAGTTCAGTATCACCCTCATTGAAAGCGACCTGAAAAGGGCAGCAGCAACCGCAGACAGACTTCGTGAACAAATCGCACGCTATTCCATACAGTCGGGCTCAGTTGAGGTTCGTTGCACCAGTAGCTTTGGGGTCACGCAGCTTGATGGAAAGAGCGAAGATATTCACACCATTCTGAAAAGGGCGGACGACGCACTGTACAGAGCAAAACGGAATGGCAGAAACTGCATACAAGTCATGACCTGACAGTTCATTACTTGGCGAGTTTCAATTTGACAGCTTATCAACATTACAGGTTTCCAACCGATTGTCCAGAACTTAACAGATATCAACAGGGCTGGTTTCGGCCCGGCAGTATAACACCTGATCCATTTAGACTTTCTCAATAGAAATCTAAGTGTGTTCTGAAATGAATTATTTTTCCCCAAACACTAAACGCCCCAGAGGAGGAGTTTTCACATGAATAGCTCTCTCCGGGCAGAGTTCCTGGCAGCAGAAACAGCGGATGCAGTTCCTGTAGATGTAGCGTGGCGGATTCACTTTCTCCTCCTGCCAGTTAAGAGCCTTGGGTTTGACTGGGCATACCGTCACGCACACCCCACAGCGCACGCAACGGTGTGGGTCGATAACCGGTCGTGAAGTGAAGACATTCCTAATGACCGAAAGCATGCCCCGGTTATTTCCAACAGGGAGTGGGGAGACTCTATTCACATTAAAGCTTCTGTTTATGAAGTCTTCAATGGGGTCACCGAGCATCTCTATCTCCTTACGTGCGTACACTCCGAGCCCCCACTCTCTGCCGGGTCTGGAGGTGGGCACGTATTCCGGGTCCAGATCGATCATCCTGCATGCGGCCGCATCCAGTGCCACGGGATCACCTGAAAAAAGTAGCACATTCATCCGCACCGGGTCACCGCTCCTCGGGCCGTTTCCCTCCATTGCCATCACTCCGTCCATTATGAAAAACCGCGGCTTCAAAAGCAGGTTTAATGTAACAAGCATTTTCGAAAAATCTAAGGCGCTCTGCATCTTCACATGAAACTCCGGTTTCAGCATACCGGGTATACATCCGAACTGGTTTTTCACCGCCCCGGTAAACCGCGTAAGCTGATGGGTCTTCATTTTCGAAAGGCTGATGATGCAGTCCGACTCCAGCACCCCCTGGGCGATGATAAACTTCTTGGTAAAGGGGGAATTGGTAAAGATCACCTCACTGCCTTTTTCGAAGTCCGTAAGCGGTATCCCGAGCTGTTCGGCGACCTGGCTCAGCCCTGCTTTTCTCATCTGAGAAGCGGGTTTTCCGAATCCCGAAGAGTCACCGTAACGCAGATCTGCTCCTGCCTGCTGAAAAATCCTACCCGCAGCCTTCAAAACAGACGGATGGGTCGATACGCAGCGCTCCGGCTTTTCCCCTGCAAGTACATTTGGTTTTAAAAGAACCTTCTCTCCCCTGCGGACAAGGGATCCCACTCCTCCGAGCAGATCGAGACCCCTCTGTACAGCCGATTGTACCTCCTCCTCCTGGTAGGATTCGCACCGAATCACAGCAACTCTTGATTTTTCCATAAGGCCATCCTCATTTTCCCGTAATAATCGTATTGGCCCACTCAACTATCGGTCCTAACCTCTTTGGCGCACGCTTCTTCAGCTCCTCGCAGGACATCCAGCGATACTCATCGTGCTCCGCGCGCCCCAGCTCCTGACTGACCGGAAGAGTTACCTTTTTTTCGAATGTCTCTGCCATATAATATCGTGCAATCTTCTTCCCCCCGAGATAGGGCTCTGTTTCTCTGAAAATAGAACCCCAGCGAAAGTCGAGCTTTTTGATACCTGTTTCTTCCTCAACCTCTCTCTTTGCCGTTTCAAAGGGATCCTCACCTTCCTCGACAACCCCTTTGGGAAAGTCCCAGTTTTTGTACGCCCGGAGAAAAAGATAGCGCCAACTATCATTCTCCCTCCTTACCACGACGACTCCTGCTGACAGCACCACAGTTACTTCCCCCTACATTTTCCCTTGAAAGGTGAACAGTTCACCGTTGACAGAATCCGGTGATCCGGTGTATTTTGCAGACGTGTTTTTTCCGTGAGAATGAGCAACGCACCATGATACTCTGAACAAAATTTACCCGATTCATATCATCAGAGAAAGGAAAAATCACCATGACAAAAAAAATACTTATCGTGACCGGAGACGGCGGTGAGGGATACGAGGCCTGGTACGCATACCATCGCTTCAAAGAGGAAGGATACGCGCCGGTGGTAGCCGCACCGAGTGTTCGGCGGTTGCATCTGGTGCTGCATGATTTCGAACCCGGTTGGGATACATACATTGAGCGGACCGGTTACGGAATGCAGGCGGATGTCAGTATCGAACAACTCGTGGGAAAAGAGTTCGAAGCCCTGCTTATCATCGGCGGGAGGGCACCGGAGTACCTCCGTCACAATAGAAAGCTGATTGATCTCGTCAGGGAGTTTAATGCGCACAAGAAGGGCATCTTCTCCATCTGTCATGGCATACAGGTACTCATCTCAGCTGGTGTTGTGAAAGGCCGAAAAGTCACCTGCTATGAGCCCGTGCGTGCAGAGGTAGAGATGGGCGGAGGAACCTTTGAGCCACAGCAGGCGGTTCGCGACGGAAACATCATCACTGCCCAGACCTGGGAGTCTCATGTGGAGTTTTACCAGGAAATATTTTCATTCTTAAAAAGATAAAATAGAAAAATTAGACTCCCCGCTATTAATTACCATCATTATGCGAACCCTGGGTATGATATTCTCACTCACCGATTCACAGGGTCTACCCTTTCACTGCTCCAAACGTCAGTCCCCTAACTACATATTTCTCGAGCACAAGGAATATCAGCATAGGCGCAAGCATAGTCACGATCGACGTGGCACCGATGTAGTTCCAGGTTGTGCCCGTTGTCGCAAAAAAGTTCAGAGTTCCCACAGGGAGGGGTTTCGTAAACTTGTCACTCAGCACAAGTGGGTAGGCCGCATTGTTCCAGCTGAACACGAATGAGAACATTGAGGCAACGATAATTCCAGGGAGAGCGAGCGGCATGATGATCAGCGCCCTCACCTTTCTGGACCCCTTGAGGTTCTCATTGAGCAGAAGTGCAATCCCCAGACCAAGCATGAATTCTATGGTCGTTGCAATGAAACTGAGCTTGATGGTATTCAAGAGTGACTTAGTAAAGGTCGGATCTTCGAGCGCGTACTTAAAATTAGTGAACCCAACGAATCCCATGGGATTCGGTCCTGTCTGTAGATTCCAATACAGAAAGCTGTTTCGAAGCGAAAATCCCAAAGGGAAAATAATGATGGCAATGAGCAAGAAAAGTGAAGGACCGATGAATAAAAAGGGTAAATGCGAACGCTTCATAGGATTGAGAAACCATCAATATATAATATGCACCCCCACCTCTGGAGCAGCGCGGGGGTGCATAAAGATTGTGGTGAAAGCTCTTTGATCAGCTGTTTCGCTTTCTCCACATTGTCATCGTAGCTCTGCCCTTTATAAGGCAGGTAGTAATTCTGTTTCATAATGATCTCAAACTGCGACTGTGCTTCGTCGAGCGTCTGCTTGGGTGTCAGCTGGCCCGCGAGGGCCTTGTTGATCTGAAGCCCGTAGAAACCTTCCAGAGTCGGGTAAAGCACCATATGGGGCCGCGAAACCTTGCCGTCTGAGTACTTTGCCATGTAGAGCTGCACATCTAGCCAGGGATAGTATTTTCTTACCTCACTGTCATAAAAAAGCGGCTCACGTGAAAAATCGTTGAAGCATTTCAGCTTGGTGAGCGCCATCTGTAAATGAGTATGCAAGAATGTCAAGTAGAAATACCGCATAGTGCTTGATTTTATTTTCTTACTCTGCTACACTCATCCTATGACAGTTCGAGTTCTCATCTTACACATGAGAAAGGAGGGGACAGTATGTTAAAGGTCGGCATAGTGGGAATGGGAATCCGTGGAAATCTCTACGCGGAGACGGTCAAGCATAACCCTCATGCAGAGGTGATCGCGGTTTCTGAGAGTGATGAGAGCAGGCTCAAAGACTCGGCAAAATCTTACCGGGTCAAAACCTATACAGATTTCCGAGACATGCTGGGCAAAGAACGATTTGACCTGGCGATCGTGGCGCTCCCTGATCATCTGCATAAAGATGCAGTCATTGCGGCAGCGCAAAAGGGGTGCCATCTGCTTATTGAAAAACCGCTTGCCACCTCTTCAGAGGATGCGCAACAAATGGTCCAGACGATTAAAAAGGCAGGCATCAAGGCGCTGGTTGGCTTTGAGAACCGCTGGAACCCGGCGTTCATTTCCGCCAAGGAGGCCATCGATTCAGGTGAAATCGGAGACGTACGCATCCTGTTCACCTGCCTCAACGATTCCATATTTGTTCCGACACAGATGCTGGGCTGGGCAGCGCGCTCAACCCCCGCCTGGTTTCTCTTTCCCCACACCATCGACATGACCCTCTGGCTCACCGGAAAAAAAGTCAAACGGGTATACGGCCGCGGGGTGAAGAAGGTGCTCAAGGAAATGGGAATAGACACCTTTGATTCGATCAGCGCTATCGTCGAGTTCACCGACGGAACCTCCGGTACCTACAACACTTGCTGGATCTACCCGGAGAGCATTCCTCTGGTCTATGATCTGAGATTCGATTTCGTTGGAAGCAAGGGGGCAATATCGGTGGACCTCCGGGACCAGATGATCCATAAGATGACCACAACTTATTCTCATCCACCGACCCTTGGAAAGCCCATTCACGGAAAGCCGCTCGGATTTGCAGCGGAAATGCTCAACTGTTTCATCGATAATATCCGGCTGAACACTGAGCCACTTGTAGATATAGAGGATGGCTTGTATGTGGTTGAGGTGATCGACCGGATCCACCGCTCAATTGAAACAGGAAAGATTGAACCGATGGAGGAGAAGTAGATCACCGAACCTTCTCCCAAGACTTTAGAATCCCTTAGGCAATAGGAGACAAAGATGAAGGCACGCCTTGTTCCCGTATATTTCAAATCAGGCATGAACGAAGACTTTCAGGCGCAGCTTGAAAACCTGAAAAAACTGCTCGCCAAAGAGGTGGAGTTCCTTGATCCGGTGGCACTCGGCTTCAGGATTCCGGATGCTGATGCCGTTGTGTTTCCACAGCTCCTTGGAGACGCTTTCAAACAGATAGAGGAATTGAAAAGAATTGAACTTCCCTTCCTCGTTCTCACCTCTGAGTTCGGCACGGTTAATATGTGGGATTGGGAAATCGTCAGCTTCATGAAATCAGAAGGGATTGAGACCTTTGCTCCCTACAACATCGATCTCACGAAAAAAATCTGCAGGAGTCTTGCAGTAAAACGAGAGATGAAGACTACGAAATTCCTTGTCTATCAGGATAATCCGGGAGAAGGAATGCAGGCTGAGATATTCAAGCGCTTCTACTGGTGGGAGGAGAAGTGCACAAAGCTTATGCAGGATAAGTTCGGGATAAGCATCGAGAAGAAGAGTTTCAAGGCGCTCTCTGAAGAGGCGAAGAGCGTTCCGGATAACCAGGCAGCGAAAGTATGGGAAAAATGGAACCTGCCCACAGAGGGCGTGTCACAGAACGCCCTGAACAGCGCGCTCAAGATCTATATTGCGGTGAAACGGGATGTGGAAAAGGACCCCTCCATTCGGGGTGTGGGGATAAACTGCCTAAACGAATCTTTCTACTCCGATACCACACCCTGTCTCGCCTGGAACATGCTCTTCGAGGAAACAGGCATTCTGTGGGCGTGTGAAGCGGATACAATGACCCTCCTCACAAAGTACATGATCCACCGGTCTCTCGGGGTACCGATAATGATGAGTAATATATACCCCTTTCTCATGGGAATGGCAGCGCTGAAGCATGAAAAAATCGAAGGCTTTCCAGAGGTGAAGGACCCTGAAAACTATTGTCTGGTTGCTCACTGTGGTTATCTTGGCGTACTTCCTAAATCCTTTTCCACCCAGTGGAGTCTCAGGCCGAAGGTGCTCGCCATCGTGGACGACAATGCCACCGCAATCGATGCCCGGCTTCCCACAGGCGATATCACCCTCTCCAAGCTCGACCCCACACTCAGCAGTATCCAAATAATCGAGGGAATCCTCGAAGGCTATGTGCAGTATTCGGGGTCAGACTGCAGAAATGGCGCACTGATCCACGTGAGGGACGGCTACAGGCTTATGGACGCCTTCTATTCTCACCACAACCTGCTCATCACAGGGCACAGACGCGTGGAGCTCAAGTTCATGGCCAAGGCGCTCGGCCTTGAGGTTGAAGAGATATAAGAGTTGTTTAACACGAATACTCCCCATACTGGAGCCCGGTCTCAACAAAAGCCCTGATATTTTCCAGAGGTGTCCCATACTCGAGGCAGTCGGCCGTCTGTAGTATATATCTCCCTCCATCCTTTCCAGTTTCAACGGTCTCCCTGGTAACTCTCTTCACTTCATCCAGACTTCCCTTTTTCAGCACGTTTACCTGATCCACGTTACCGATGATGGTATAGCTCCCCTGAGAGATTTCCTTCGCCCTTTTCAGATCCCCGTCGCCAAGCGGAGGAGGGGCGAACGGCTCGATTATGTCTGATTCGAGTTTTATGTAGCTTTCCGCGAGCGCCATGATCTGGCAGCTGTTGTGGTAGAGTGCTCTCACACCGAGCTTCCGCACGTTTGCGATATACCTTTTGTCAAAGGGAAGTACATAGGTTTCATAATTTGTATGCCCGATATATCCTCCTGACATGTTTCCACCCATGCAGAATATGTCAATGCCAGATTCAGCCAGGGCTTTTAAAAAAGGGAGTGTTCGCTTCATGCAGTAATTCATGAGCTTGTCATAAAAACAACGGTCTAAAAGGAAAAGTCTGTAAAGATCGTTGGGCTCTATGAGCAGTGAAGCATGGTTGAATGCCGCTCCCGGTACCCACACGGTAAGCACGCCATCATCTTGCAGATACTGTTTCACCTTGGTGATGAGCTTGCGTACGTTCGCCGGGAATGAGGGCGACATTGATGGTTCAAAATTAACGAGGATATCAAGGTCCTTTTCAGTTTTGATCGGTTTTTTCGAACAGGCATACCCATATGTACCGGGCATATCGACAGATTCAGAGACCGTAAACTCCTGTTCGAGCACACCTGCCGGTGTCCTGATGACCGTTTGTTTTATGATTGAATGTGCCTCTTTGATTTCATCTGTGGATACTTCCCACTTTTCCGTTTCGGTCTCAGTATTCACACCACCGTATATGATCCAATCGGGATATATTCCGTGCAGAAGTCGGATGAAGAGATCAAGTCCGAGCTCCCTCTCCAGATCGATGAGCCTGTACTTGCACTCAAGAATGTTGCCGTAATCGAGATCAGGGTACACCTGCCTTAAAAAATTACCCTCATCCTTGATAAAGAGACACACCGGCACTCTGTCGGGTATTTTCCCCGCTATAACGCCCAAGATTCTCTCGCGCGACTTCATACCGTCTATCCCTCAAGCACATACAGTATACGAACAGAAGCCCTTTCTTGCAATAGAATAGATACTTATTATCTCCTCTACACGTGCTCGATTTCTATGTACCGTGCGACCTCTGTGCTGGTGGTGCAGAGATCATGGATCCCAATATGGTGCATGTCGCTGTTTCCCGTGAGCATCGCAAAATCCTTGATCTCTTCTGTTGAGACCCTGATGAAGTTCGAAAGTCCTTGTGCGGCCTCATCGATATTCAGCCGGTCACGCAGCTCCGGGCCCTGCAGAAAAGGTCATCCGGTGTGAATTATATCCGAACTCATCGGTCCGCAGTTCAGGAGCAAATCCAGTATCGACAGGTTATAGATGAAATCACCCCACAACTGCGGGTAGACGGGCGGATGGAAGGTGACGAATTGTGCTGTAACTCCGTTTTCCTCCATGAGCGCTGCATCGATGTACTTTTCTGCGGGACGAAATGCAAGATACTCACTGGCCTTAAGACGCGAACAGATGGAGAGTAAAAGTTCCGTTCCTCTACCGCTGATTCCAAGCTCCGATTGCAATACGAGGCTGCAGCTCAACCGGAGGGCATCCCAGAAGAAACGTATGAGTTCCAGGTTCAGAGAAAGGAGCCTTTCGTACCCCTTTTCATAGATCCTCTCTAGGGGTGGAAAAAATTCCTTGAAGTAAGGAGCATGTGCATAGTTTTGCCGCAGACTCCTGAGGTGCCTTCTGATCCAGCTATTCTTGTAAAAAATCTCTACCTCTTTTATTCTCTGAAGGCCCCTCCCCTTTCTGTGCACCGGAACGGTGAGCCAGAGCTCCCCGGTTGCGCACTTCAGCCGGTTTCGGTTCATCCAGCTCCTCCCCAGAGGGTACTGAACGCCATCGAGCAGTACCATGCAGTCAGCCCTGGTTGCCTTGAAGAAGAAGCCGGGCCATGGGAGGAATATAGGCTGGTGAGTGGTTACAATCATGCACACTGCTCCTCTGAGCTCAATGATAACAGGAAAAAGGAGAAATCGCGACATCTTTGTAGAGCAGTTCATGAACACTCTCAAAGCGTAAGCTCTTTTAAATGGAGCCATTGCGGTACACCCTATCCTGGACAGATTTGACTCTTGCGGAGGATGGAGCACGATCCTGTTCTTCGTTTATCCTTGACTTCCTCCTCTATTCATACAATTTTCTTAATCATGGAGACACAGTCGCAACAGACAGAACTTCAGAAACAGAACAGGGGAAAGGATTTTCCTCTTGCAGTGAAGAGGGATGTGACAACCCTCATCCATAACATCAAGTCGGTGATCTACATACAAACGTACAAGCTGGAATACATCATCGCCTCACTGATTGCAAGCGGTCACGTGATGCTGGCCGACACACATGGGGTGGGAAAAACGTCTCTCGCTCGGGCTCTCGCAGACTCAATCAGCTGGCAAGATGAAGACCTCTATGTGGATGACGTTGAGGTAGAGCAATTCAGCAGAATCCAGTGCACCGTGGATCTTCTTCCCCAGGATATTCTCGGGTTCAATCGGTTTGTCGGCCCGGAAAACCGGCTCGCATTCAACAAGGGTCCCATATTCGCGCACTTCATCCTCTGTGACGAGATCAATCTACTCACGCCAAAGGCACAGGGCTCCTTTTTACAGGCAATGCAGGAACAGGCGGTAACCATTGAAGGAAAAACCTACGGGCTGCCCGATCCCTTTTTTATTATCGCAACAATGAACCTGAAGGGAGCACACCTGTTCCCCCTTCCCGCACCGCAACTCGACCGCTTCATGATACAGCTCTCCCTTGGATACCCTGAACCTGGCGATGAGGCAGAGATCATAAAGAAACACGGGAGAGACGACGCATGGGAACAGTTCGGTTCAGTACTTAGACCACGAACCCTCCTTAGTTGGCAGAAGCTGGTGGATGCAGTATTCATTCATCAGGACGTGATCGACTACATCGTGAGCTGTATCAGACAGACACGGTTCCATCCGGATGTTCACACTGGGGCCAGTCCACGCACCGGTGTGAAGCTTTCCAGACTCGCACGAGCACTCTCACTCATCCGCGGTGAAAGCTACGTGAGCATCGATACAATAAAGGAGATTTTTCTCCCTGTGGTTGCACACCGCCTTGTCATGCAAGATCCAGCACAGGCAAGCGAAACAGTACTGAATGAAATCCTGCGATCCGTCCCCGTTGAGCTTTCCAAAAAGGAAAAGAAAAGGGCATTGCAAAATTCCACATGATACATTTTTTCTCTATAAAAAAACGACGTCACCCCGTGCCCATTCATTATTGGGCACGTGCTCTCACGTTCTACTACCCCTTTACCGTACCGGGTACTGCCCTTGCCCTCCTCTCACTTGCACTTCTCATCAGGGGCTTTAGGACAGCCAGCTTTTACGGGGTTATGCTCGCGGGAATCGCGATCGCAGTGCTCCTCGTTCTCTCATTAGGCGGGCGCCTTCAGGTGTCCCGTTTCCGTGATGCTCCCTTTCAGTGGGATTCAAGTACGCCATTAAGCGGTGGGGAAACGCAAAACACGCAACATTTTCATTCAGGGAACCTCATGACTCTGTGGTTCTATCGGATTCATTTCAGGATCAGCGGTAAGATGGCGGTTGGACGCGATGCCTTTTTGTATATTTCCCAGGAAGCATCTTCGCCCGGCGGGGACTGCATGTCCATTCCCCTTCACTTCCCATTCTCCGGAGAGTTTCAGGCCCAGGGTGTGCTGACGATCCGGGATATCTTCGGTCTCTCACGTGCACGGTTCGGGGAGGATATGACGAGGACGATGATCGTTCAGCCAGGACCTTTTGCTGATGTCAATTCCCACCATATCGAGGCGATCGGTGGCTTGGAGGATAGAAGCAGGCAGAGCGCTCTCGAGGAAGAGCGCTACTACATGCGAGAATATATACCTGGCGACCGCTTCAGAGACATAAACTGGAAATCCTCTAGCAGGCTCTCTCAATTGATCACGAGGATTTCACCCCACACGCAGGAAAAGAAAAAACTGGTGTGTGTGGATTTCAGGCATTATAAAAGCACACCCTGTGAAACCATCTACACAATCGCCCTCCTTGATCAGTTGAAGAGCTGGTTGCTGAGGTTCCTCAGGAGGATGAAACAGGACAACCCGGATTACGAGTTTCTTATACACACGGGCACAGGCTCATTTCGTTTGAACAAAGAGGAAGACATCGATGAGTTCGGCTTTCAGCTGAGCTCGCTGTTTTTTCAGGCTGAGCCTCCTGGGTATCAGGGGTTTATAGATGCACAGGAGATCTTTATATTTACCACCTGCTATGATGACCGCCTCTCTGAGGCTCTTGCACGTTACGGAAAAGCCGCTGTCCATGTGTTCAGGACCGTCAAAGGGGGGGCAGGAGGAATAAAAGGCAGGGAGATACAATTTTTTCCCTTTATGCGTTCGATACCCATTCCGGGAACTTGGATTTTTACAAAAGAGCGTTCCGGAGGATCCAGGGAAACCGGTTTAGCGAGTGGACAAATCGAAGATTATCCAGTGGAAGTGAAGCTCTTCGGCTCATAGACCATCGACACATCTCGTGGTTTCAGGATAATGGTGGCTTCTTCGAAGCCGACATCAGTGAGTCCGATGCTGTAACTACTCAATAGGGGTAACCGGAATCGTGAGTTATTCCGGATGTGCGGCTTCTCTCATTTTTGAAGGTGATTCATAAGTCGTTGGTGGACAGTGTTCACCAGCTTAATAATTAGTTCGTACTCTCGGTAATTGCACACATTTAACTGAGAATACGTTTATATATCATAATACATTCATTATTCGCCACAAACTAATTATGCAGATACTATTCTTTACACGTCTCATTCTTTATCTCGTTGCGTTCACCCTTCCGGCTGTGCATCCTTCAATCGCAGTCCCATACGACAGGGGCAGCTGGTGGCTTTGGTTCGTCCTGGTTCCCGGGGAAATGTTTGTCGCTTTCTACCTCTCCCCGCCAAAATTTCGAATGAGGACCTGGCTGGTCTCTGCCTTCGCCCTTCTTCTTTCTTCGGTCGTTCTCTTTTCTGTGCTCGGTTCGAATGTTCTCCTGTACACCCTTATTGGCACTGCATCATTTATTCTCACCGCACTCATATTTAAAACCGGAGCCAGGGGCTATCCAATCGCAGCTATAGAGCCGTTCTTTCTGACATTTTTATACTACAAGCTGCTTGAATTTTCACGATCATCTGAGGCTATAGCTGGAGCAAGTGAGGCGATAAATCGGGTTATACTTATTCTCATCATCTTTGCCTTTCTCATCCACGGGATGGTGCTTTATTTTGCCGCCTTTCACGGTGAAAGAAAGCTTAAACGTTTGAAGGAGCTCTTTCTCTTTCCCCTCATCGCTGCCCCTGTGATGCTGCTTGCAGCCTTTCTGCTGTCTACGGATTTTGTCTCACACTCCGTGGTGATGAACATCCTTGGAAAGGAGCCGCGACCAAAGCCATTCCCGCTGGAAGAATACGGAGAGGGTCTGGAAAGGGGAAACCTATTGGGTCAGGATGGCCAACCGTTTTCATCTGACAATGTGGATGGAGATGGGAGGGGCAACCGGAACGGAGAGGATTCAGATGAGGGCGAGGGCAGGCTTGAGGGTATCCCTTCTGAACAGTGGCAGAGCGGAAGAGGAGCTACGGGGCTTGGAAACAAACAGTACGCGGTCATGATTGTTGCAAGCTCCATAGACCCGGTCTATGCAGCAGACGGATACTACGGAGAGTTCGATCCGGAGAAAGGATTTCTCCTCACAGAGAACAACGAGCTCAACAAACTGGGCTACATCCGTCTGATTGAAACGTGGCAGAACAGCGAGCCGTCATTCGATATGAAACGTGTTCCCCAGGATATCTTCTATCTTTCCTCACTCCCCGAGCGGGTACTCGCATACAGACCTCAGAAGATAGAGCCAACAGTGTTCGATAGGAAGTACCACCCCTTTGATTACGCCTACCGAACAATTTCTCTGGTAAGCCTCTCCTGGGTGAAGGATTGGACCGCGCTCAGGTCGTTCTCCGATGAGGAGATGGAGGTATTTGAACCCTATCTCAGGATCGATATGCCCGAAAGTATATCATCCACCTTCAGGACTCACCTGGAATCAGCGATAGGAAAAAAGAGCGGTTATTTTGATAAAATCCTTGCGATCTTTCAGAGCTTTTCGAATTTTCAGTATGAACTCGGATTTACCGACGACGTGTCAGTCAAGAGAATGCAAGAGTTCCTCGACCAGAGCAAACGAGGCGACTGTACCGAATTTTCCAATACAGCAGCAATCCTGGCGCGCATGGCCGGGATCCCTTCACGGGTGCTTACTGGATATCTTGCCACAGGGCAGTTGCAGAGCTTTGCGCATAGACGAGCGCTTTTAATACTGAGGGAAGTCATCAAACCTCTCCAGCAGTTTCCTGTTCACGAGCTCTACCTGGTGACAAGCGCACACCGTCACTCCTGGGTGCAGTTCTATATGCCGGGGTACGGATGGGTGGATTTCGACCCAACGAGCTTTGCGATCCCCCCGCTCGGAGGTGGGCCGAACTCCATGGATGTAGTGATTCCGATCATTGAAATCGAGGAGAATCCTGCACCCTTTACCTTCCCATGGCTCCTTTTTGGCCGGGTTGTCCTCTTTCTTGCGGTTCTCACCGTGGTCTCCCTCTACCTGTTCCGGTCAGCGAGACTCCTCCACCTGAAGATCCTCTCCAGAGGGAAGAACCAGAAGTCGCTAAGGGCGCTCTACACGCTCCTGCTGATGAAGCTGAGCTCAAGCGGATATGCGAGGAAACTTCCGTCACAAACGGCGCTGGAATATTCGAAGTCCTATCCCGAGCTCAAGGGCTTTGCATCTATTTATACGAGACTTCGATACCGGGACAGCTACGTACCCGGTGAGAAGGAAAAGCTGTGGGAGAACCTTCTTAAACACTACCGGGTAGCAGTCGATCAATGCAGAAAGGCCGGGGTCTTCGGTGCGCTCAAGCGAATATTCAGCCTCCGGGGGTTGTACTATTTATGAAAAATAAGGTACACCTTTTTGATCTTCTTCGAGTGAAACACGAAACAGTGACCCGTATCATATTGTTCGTTATCAAAGCAATCCGTATCACCGTGATGCCTATAACAGTGATTCCTATCTCAAAGATTCTTAATATAGCGATACGTATCAAAGGTAAGCTTTACCCGGGGACCCTGATACTCAGGATACTTATCTCCGTAATCCTTATAACCCTGATCCCTATCGCCACCACCTCCTGCAGGCACAGTGCGGACTGGATCATGTTCCGGGGACGAAATGGAAGAGGTGCAACCTCAAACTCTCTTCATCCCCCGCTCGGACTCAAATGGAAGCTCAGACTCGGTCTCGGGGAGAACGAGTCCATTGTATTCAATCCCCCGATCGTCAAAGGAGGGATCATCTATTTCGGTTCCGCTGACGGGAACTTTTATGCTCTAGACATTAAAAGCGGCTACATGCGCTGGGTGTTCAAGACGAAGGGGATCATCAACTCCATCCCCTACGCCGACGAACAGAGGGTCTACTTCGGATCGAATGATGGCAGGGTATACGCAGTATCACTCGAAGAAGGAAGACAGGTCTGGTCTTTTCAGACGGAGAGCACAGTGCAGTCGAATATCGTACGCTACCAGGACTCCGTGGTGTTTACGAGCGATGCAGGGGCCACTTACTTTCTCACCCCAGAAGGAGTGCTCAAACACAGGCTACCGAACCCGGTGTGGCACTACGACACCTTTCAATTCTCTGAAAATGTGATGTACTTCGCTCCTGGCCCAATTCAGCGTCCCTACAGCCTCGGAGCCTACGATCTGGAACAAAAATCCTATCTCTGGATCCTGAATACTGCAGCCATCGGTGCAACCTGGTATTCCTTTCCCGCCCTCAGCAGCAGGCTCCTCTTTCTCGGTACTTGTAGGAACCGTACAGGTTTATGGAATCTTGGATATTACGCCTACGAGCGGTACACGGGCACACTGATCTGGAGCGAGCGGGATGAGTCCTACTTTGGCAATCGGGTATACCAGGATCCCGAGGAACTTTTCAGGAAAAACCTGCGGCTTCTCGACTACATGGCACCATCCCTCTGGAGAAACCTGGTTATTTTTTCGAGTGGAGACTCCGTGGTTCGGGCTTTCAATGCGAAGAGGGGAACACTGGTGTGGCGACACGTGTTCGAGCATCCAACAAGCAGTGCTCCACCCGTTGCCGGGAACCGCATTTACTTTGGTCTCCACGGTGACGAGCAGTTTCCCGGTGGTGAAAAACCCCGACTGGTGTGCCTTGCAGCCAGGAACGGGAAGAAGCTCTGGGAGCTCGAGCTGGAAGGGGCAATCCTGAGCGCCCCCGTTATTTCAGGTAAATGGCTGATCTTCGGAACTGATAAAAACCTTTTCTATGTTTTAGAAGAGCTCTATTAAGACTAACTATATTTAAACACTCCAGGCTCTCACCGATGGGAAGCAGCCTTGTATTCATTCACCTGGTCTGCTCCGTCTGCGCAAAATCCCGCGGTCCCACTTCGATCTCGTCAAAGGTTCCGTCGTGCATGGGAAAGGCAAGCCCCGCTAAAAAAATAACTTCATTCAAAAACTCAGCTTTATCCGCGTGAAGAGTGAAAAACTCTCTATAATATCGAACTCTTGGTCACCCTCTACGGTGTGGGGCCCGCTGAATTCATTACCCCTCCCTCCTGCGAAAAGTGAGGCACCGAAGTAGATCTGCAGATTACCGAGCACATCCCAACAACACTCAGGATACAGGACCAGGCTCCAGTCACCTAGATTCAACAGGCTTCCTGTGGATATCCTGATATAATCGGTGAGATATCTTTCAAAATAAAGAAATAGGTAATTTTCTCCTAATACGAGCTGTTCTCCGGAAATCACCCTGCTGAGATCATAGTCTGATTTTTTATCTGCTCCTCTCCCCTGATGGAAGTACTCGAGCCTCATATCCGTACCGAGCTTCGGTATGGGAAAGTGACAGCCTGCGACAATTTCCAGGCTTTCCTCGATATCATAGAGGTCACGGAAACCCATTTCAGGAAGTCGCAGGGCAGACTCTGCATAGAGCCCGCAGCCATCGAATCCGCCGTCTAGGTCAAAGCCGAGATAGAAGTCTCTTTCATATCCTGTTTGCCCGTAGAATACTTCTTTTATTACGCCCGCGGAGAGGTCGAAAGACCCTGTTATCACCTGAACTTTGAATCCAAAAGGTACGTTCCGCCACTCCCCATCCCCACTGGGAGAAAAGGTCTTATGGCTTCTATCCTGAAATGCGAGGTACCCGGTAAAGGTAACGGAACGAGCGGTATAATAACTCGGTACTATTGCAAATGTGCCTGGTGTCTCTTCCGTGACTTCATCGAAAATCGCCGTTGGGGCTACTTTTGCCGTCGGGTTGAACACATACCCTGATCCCCATGCGATGGGTACCTTTCCGAACTGCAGGTCTACAGCTCCAAGGTTGGCAAGCCCCCAGGCATGGTCCACCAGGACCTGCGTGATAAAGTCATTGAAAGGAAACTGCTCCTGCCGTTCAGGGTTCAGTCCAATTTTATCGTAAATGGCATAGAGGTTTTGATTACCCAATCTCCCGTAGTAGGCCGCTTCAGCGTGAAATCGTAGCCTCTCCTCAGGGTTGAAGTCCGCTTTGATACGCACGAGAAGGGTGTTCCCATAGCTCGATTCCTTAGTATGGACATCAAAGCTCCCCTGGAAATAATCCAGAAGGTAGCCGTACAGACTCATGCTTTCTTTTACAGTTGATGCGGGACTGAAGGCGGCCACGAAAAGGAAAAGGAGTATCAGAGCCAATGTTTTCATTATCTCCTCCTATCTTCGAATGCGAGTGCAGGAAGCAATGTCGACTAGTTGTAAAAACGAGTGGGATTGAAATACTTGTCATTGATCGGGACATTGTGCCTGGCGGAATGGATGATCATCACGGTCTTTGAGCTCTTTTCATGGTTCAGCATCGTCATCCTGGTTGCAATTTCACGCCCACCCATGGAACGTACATCCTCCATGATAAGGTCCTTGTAATGCCCCTCCTCTTCGGTATAGTACTCTATTCTGTTCACCAAGTAGCTTTCTTTCTGTACAAGGATAACAATCCGTGCATAGACGCTTTCGGCCTTTTTAGGGGTTCCTTCCAACACCCACTCCTTATCTACACTTTCCAGAAGCTTAAAACTGTACTTCTCCTGAAGCTTCCCTCCGCCAAGGTCCTCATAGGAAAAATCCCCACCCACTCCTCTCACCGATTGCCTTTTTGATTGGGCATTCGAAGAGATCTTTCTGCATCTCCCTGTGGATGCGAAATAGATCCACTGATCATCCCCTTTTGAGAGGAGTTTAAGCCCTCTGATGGAACGGGGTGATAGAAACTCCACATAGGTGTCGTCATCGCCTTTTCCGTATGTAACTAATCTGAACTCACGAACATTTTCAGTGTCATCAGCTTCTGGATATACCAGCATGCTCAGCTCCGACCAGCTGGTCGTCACTGACTGCCTTTCATCTACCTTTTGGATAATGGTATGCGCATCTTCGACTGCAAAGACAGGCGGTGTCGGCAATATGAGAAAGATGAAAAGCAGGAAAAAAATGGTTATGCAACGCATCTGTTTCTCCTTTCCGTTTTTTATCCCTTCTTTTCCCTCAGCTTCTTCGAAGCCACAGGCTTCATTGAAACATTAGTTTTCTTTAAATCCTCGAGCTTCCTGGAAACTTCCGGCTTCCCGAACGTAAGGAGCGCAGGAAGAATTGTGAGCGAAGCGAAAAGACAGGCACCTATGCCGAGAAAGAGCACGGCACCGATCGATACGATCGAGGGAAAGGATCCAATGAGTGAAAGCGATCCGAATCCGATCATGGTGGTGAGTGCAGAGAGGAACACCGCCTTTCCCGTGTATCTGTACACCTCTTCTATATCCTGCTCAATGCTGAATCGGTGCACCAGATGGATCCCGAAATCTATACCCATACCAATAATCAGAGGGATAACCGCCACATTGACAGAGTTAAGCTTCATACCGAAAAGCGGGTATGCTCCGAGCATCCATACCGTTCCGAGGACAAGGGGAACAGCAGCGATTATTGTTTTTAGCACACTTCTGAAAGTAAGAACCATGACCAGAAGCACTACGGCGAATATGTAGAGTGCGGCTTTTCGGGACTCAGAGAACACCTCATCTGTCCACGAGAAAGCGAGCCGGGTCCATCCGGTGATCCTGGATGATACCTCTTCGAGCACCCTGTTGAAGCGTCTCTTCCCACCATCGTCATCCACCACGCTCAGCAGGGGATAAATGATGATCAGGTTTCTCTCGTCATCTAAACTCAGGAGCGTCCCCACTAATTCTTTAGGGAGATCGGAAGATGTGATCTTTCTATCAACCTGCGCCATTTCTGAGATTATCCTGTCCATTTCTTTGGCGAAGGAAGAATCAAGACTGCTGAGCCTTTTTGCATACAGTGCAGGATCAGTCTCCACAAGTGTGATGAGTCTTTGAAAAACCTCCTGACCGGCTGCTCCTTTATTTGCACCAAAAATTTCCCTGATCATGTCGTTCCGCTTTTTCACGATTCTGTTCTCCTCGCCAAGAGCGGCTACGGAAAGATCTCCCATTTCAATCACGTTCCACTCCAGCCGCTGCAGTTCGTCGGTAAAGGCCTCCATATCCTCGCGAGAGTATTTGATTCCTGGTTCATATCTATTTCCCATTTCCCTGATTCTCCGAATTATTTCGAGGCGAGATTCCTGCTCCACCTCGGAAGGCAGGAAATGTGCGATTGAGTT
>SMTZ1_10000546_pt1 | contig 35327 bp, 32 predicted proteins | sample DeeMarSWOR136_30_FD_25667 | JGI IMG/M metagenome (IMG submission 25667)
GCAACAGCAACCTTAACTGGTGATATCTGCGCAGGACCACTTTCTGGTGAAAAGATCTCAGTCACCGCGACATCATGCATCCAGGGATAATGCAGTAGAAGATCTTTGGCTAGGAGATTGTTGGCGGTGTTGTTATCAAGGGTGAGTTGTGACTCTGCAAGAACCGTGTAGAGAATGTCTGCGTTCTCCGCTGTTCCCAAATCAGAGGGTGTCCAATCAGGATAGATAAGGTTCAAGGTGTCTCCAGCATCGATAGCAACATATAAGGTCTGATCATATTCTGTGGTATCAAGTTGATACATTTTGATCTCATCAAGGTACCAGTAGTAGATTCCCGCTGAGGTTCCGCTGAACTCGAAGCGGATCTGGGTTGCATTCCCAACAAATGCTGACGCATTAAGGACATATTTTGCTGCGGGAATATCAGCATTAACTGGATTAGACCATGGAGTGACATCGGTCCAATTCGCAAGTGTATTGCCACGAATCAGTACTTTACAGTTGGATCCACCATAGTTGCTATCAACCATACTTCTGAATTCAACGACTAGCTGGGTGTCTCCCGTGGTGTCAACCGCCGGGCTTTGCAGATACGCGTAATTACCCGTAATATATGAGTAATATAGTCGTGCCTCAGGGGAGGTTCCTCCAGCGTTTGAGGTGGTTACCCGTCTCCATTCATCGACTTGTTCCTGTGTCCATCCGGTTGGTGGGAACGTGGTTGAATCAAAGTATTCCGCGAAATATGGCTTGCTGATGACCAGTTTAACCGGGACACTTGTCTCATCGTTCTGCCCGATGTTACTGACAACCACTTCAGGGGTGAACACTTGTGCATTCCCGCTGACTGGTGACACGATAGCATCCACAGATATATCGTGGAAGTATCCAAAGTGAAGGGTGACGAATTGTGATTTGAAATCGTTTGCGGTGTAGTTATCACCAACAAGCATTGTTTCAGCTTCCACCATGTAGTCAACATCAACATTTTCTGCAACACCATAATCAGCAGGTGTCCAGGTCGGGAATATAACATTCTGAGTAGCACCGGATGCGATGCTGCTGATATTCACCGTCTGGTTGTATTCCAAAATCGGGTTGACCAACCGGATCAGACAATCATCAACATACCAGTAGTTGATATTGTAACTATATCCAGAGAATGTCCAGCTGATGTATAGATTCGGTGATCCCACACCTTGCGTGGTGTTTAACGGGACAGTGACCATTGTTGCTGGGACACTGCCGGTTGGGCTTATCGACCAAACTGTCGTCCAGTTTGACGCATCAGTGGAGGTCTCAACCTTTAATGTATATGGTGTTGTATAGTGATTCACCATATGTCGGAACTGTAAATTCAAATCAGTATAACCTGTTGTATTAATTGGATAAGTGTACAAACGGAAATCACCGGTTTCTGATGGCGAATAATAGAATCGTGCCTCAGGAGCAGTTCCTCCAGCGTTGGCAGTGTTTACTTGACTCCATTTGGTGTTGGTTCTTGTCCAATTAGCTGGCGGGAACGTGCCGTATGGCTCAAAGTGTTCCTCAAGAAGGGTTGTGTACGCATATTTGGTGATCTTCAGATTCACGGGGACATTTGTTTCATCATTCAACCCGTAGTTTTTCACAGCTACCTCAGGATCCATTACTGATCCCGGACCAGTAGCTGGTTTGACAATCTGTTGAACACCTACGTCATGATCATACTGAACGGTCATCTCAACAACGGCCTCAATAACCCAGTTCGCGTTAAAACCAGATGCATAGAGCTCTGACCATCCACTACCGTATTCAATCCAGTCTCCTTTTCCCACAGCAGCAGGACCAGCGTCAACACCAAGTGGGTATTCACCTGCGGCATGGGTTTGCTGCACAGAGACCCAGATATCAGCGGTGATAGGCAGATCAACATATGTGGTTAGATTGGTCCGTTTCATTCCAGCTCCGGTTACGGTAAACGGTACATTAGCAATCTCAGCTCCAGGGGCTGATGCTGTCCCTGCAGCATAGATTTTGATGTTCCCGGAATGCGTCCCTGATTCCCAATGATGCCAGTTCACTGCAATAATCGAATACCCACTATATCCAGATTGCTCCGTCGGGGTAAGTCTCATTGCACCCTGAAAAGTTCCACCAGCAGTAAGACCAATGGCATTCACAGCAGGACCAATATGATAATAGATCAGCTGCTCGAATGGATTTAAAGGAGCTGGCTCCGCCACTGCAACCTGTAATTGTTCATTTTTTTCATTTTCAATAAGGCTCGTGGGCGCATATGCCATTGCTAACGGACTTTGTGATCCAGCGGTTTCGACATCCTGATTAGCAAAAGTGGCTGTGTTTACTGTCGTTGCGCTATTGGAAGCGAATCCTGTAGAGGCTGCACTGCCTAAAAACAAAGCAGCAACGAGGATCGCTGTCAATAGAGACATTGTCTTCGCTAGCTTAGATTTTCCTAAACTATGTTTGGTTTTCATAAAATATTACCTCGCCTTAATCTACTTTAATGCGTTTGGTATTAATAAACGTTTCGCATTCAATATATATATATTAATATTTAAAATAAAATAAGGATATAGACATTATCACTTCTAAAAAATTCGATTAACAAACAACTGCATTCACCGTTTCTACTATCATTATAAAATATTGCTTTTAGAAATCACTTTAAATCAACCAAGCGTCTCCACAGATTCCCTACTAACTGCTTGATTCCTTATATAATATACATAATATTAATTATAATGCACCGCACCATAAAATGAAAAAAAAGAAAAAAAGAGGGCTACTACCGCAGGTTCAAGACAAAAGGGCCAAGCAGGAAAGTAGTCATCGTCTTTTCGATCTCATCAGCAGTGACAATAACATCCACCGCGCCAAAACCAAACAAAAAACTGGTTTGCACTTTGGGACTAAATCCAGGTAAAATCTTGGAAAACGTTCCTGTGGTCTGTCGTCCTAGGAGAACCAGCCCACCATCAAGAGAAATCGACCAGGAGACATTCGTTGCCTCTCCAGCACCAACGTTCTTTATCTCAGCGGCGATACTTCCAAAACCACTCATAATCGCACCAATCTCGATACGAGGTATCGCAAGAATATGAATGGTGGATGCCTCGGACCAATCGCTTTCTAATCCTTCGCTACTGTTATCCTTTGCTTTTACGGTGATATTATACTCCCCAACAAAATTCCAGGTATGGTTAAACTCAACGGTTTCTCCAGAGGCATATGGTCCAAGCCAGTCACTGATCGAATCTTCCCAGGAAATCATGTAGAACACGTCATCATTCTGTGCATCAGTGGTACTGGTCGTAAACGAGTATTCAATGCCAATTTCACCCTCCGATGGCCCGTTTGGTTTCTCAGGGATTTCAGGGGGTGTATTAACGCTTGTTGGTGTCCCACGCCAGACCTTCACCGAGGAATCTCCAAGAACATTGTATGCTTCAAAGTAGTACTGGGTCATCCCACCACCGCTATAATATTGATAAAGATAATATAACCCCATGTTTGTCATACCACCAATCGTTTCAAGGTTATCCTCCCACCAGGCTTTAAACATACGTTTTTCTAAGATGTCATCCTCATCCCAGTATGAATAATCGCTTGCGCCCCAGAAGGCAAGACCTCCTTTATTTTGAGCACGCAGCCAGGTTTCTCCAAAGCATTCGCTGACTGTAAACTGACCAGTAAGACAAGCGTGACTACAAACAAAGGGATACATACCCTCGTTTATCAAAGCATTCACATTTGCCTGAGAGAACGGTGGCCCATCCGCCCAACCTGTAGTGCTTCCATGACCAGAATAAATCGCAAGACTACGACCATCGTTTAATGCAGCGCTCACCTGAGCAGTAGTCGCCCCATAGTAACTATATAATTTATCACATGTATAATTATGAGGATTCAAATACGTATCAACAACATAATTATGTGTTCCCTCAGAAACAAGATGATTATCAGAGGATGCCAAAAACACTGCTTTCTTAATCCATGATTCATTTATAAAAACACCTTGCTCATAAAAAACTGTTTTATCCACCATCGCAGTGACCTGCTCTGAGGTTGATGCTGGGAACCTACTAATGATGATATCAGCAAAATAGTTACCCGCATCAATAGTGACATAGTATAAATCGGTACAAGTCCCTGTTTTAATCCCAGTCCAAGAGGGGATTTGCGCAGCATCACCAACAAGCAAGACATACGCAGGAGGAACAGTCCAATTTTCATATGCATCAATGATATACGCTTTGATATTCTCTTTAGTCGGACCACCAGGGAGATCCACTGTCTTGGTCACTGTTACAGAAAATCCTAGTGCGTTTTTCCAATCAGAGAGCGGTTGGATCGCGTCATAAAATGCAGTATCAACGATAATTAGATATCCCTCTTGTCTCGGCCCCATTGTAGTAGTACCCTGTAAATCACCATAGTTGATGAACGATGTTTTAAAGAGGTTCTCAAAAGAGGATGAGGTATACCGATCGATTTTTTCAGCCGTCATTTGCAGATTACTACCAGGCAGGTTGACACGCACATCACAGTGAGTCATAATTCGCAGTTGCCCAGATACAGGATTGTATTGCACCGGCGAAATTTCCAGAAACGCAATATTACGTCCTCGCAGCTCACCAAGGACACGGACATCAGCAATCACTGAAGGCAAGAACATATCTGTCGTATAGTATACATCATCTCTGCAAAACGAAACAGTCGCACCCTCGACCTTCACAAGCGAGGGTTGCACCGGGAGAATAGACGACGGGAGCTGCAAGTTTTCCAAAGAGGTCGTCTCCCACGAAACCGTTTCAATAAAAATTTCAGGACTTGCACCAGAGGGAATCTCTAAAAATCGAGAGATGGTTGGAAGTTGAGCTTCACCAACTACTGTGGATACGCCTTCCTCAGGTAGTTGAAGCGTGGCAAATAATTCTCTTTCAATAATTTGGCTGCCGAAAACAAGACTAGGTGGTGTGATAGTGACCGTAATATATGGAACATTTCCATTATGAAATGTCGTTTTCACCGTGTCAGAAAAAACAGCATTCGATGGATGGGATGGTTGAACAGCAGTGACAACCGTTGAAAACAGAAGTATCAGTGTTACAGTTGCTTGAATAAACATATTTTTCTTACTATTCCATTTCATTCTTCGTATCCCCTATAAATTACTCTTATATCAATAATTAACACTAACAAAATTCATATTTATATAGGTATCGCCTCTATGAAAAGACACAAGCTGGTTATTTATAAACAAATTAGGGCATCAATAAAAGAATTAATGTTGAATAAAAACGAACGGGCCGAGAAGCACCGCTGAAACAGTTTTTTCAGCGGTATCCGCAGTCACAATTATCGTTATCTTTCCAATGCCAAAGAGAAAACCGGTTCGTATCTGAGGGCTGAATCCCGGTTGTATCTTTGTCAATGTTCCAGTGGTGTTTCGCCCAAAAAGAACCACTCCATCGGTAAGGGAAATTGACCACGCTACATTCGATGCTTCAACAACACCGGTATTTACCACCCTCGCGGTTACACCGAATCCACCAGTAATTTCTCCGATCTCGAGATGAGGGGAATCATCGATTTGAACAGTAAGGGGGACAGACCAGCCACTTTCAAGACCAAGGGTATCCTTTGCCTTAACTTTCACAGTATAGGTACCTGCCATGTTCCAACTATGCAATGTTTCAATAGGAACACCAGAATCAAACGGACCAAGCCATTGGCTTTGCGTGCCATCGCCCCAGGACCACTGGTAGAAAATTTTCCCAGATTCAGGATCGGTTGTTGTAGTTGTATATGGATAATCGACGTTCGTTGTACCGATGATAGGACCTGTAGGTTTAACAGGGTTGTTTGGAGGTTGGTTTGCGTTCGCAGCAGCCAGGTTCTCCACTGCATCGATATCAACACCAGGGTTAAGATCACTAGGATTGCCGTCTCCATCATCAACGATCTTCACATAATGTGCTGACTGTACTGAGCCACTAGCAAGATCGAACTCTGCTGTTCCCATTCCGGTTCCAAGAAACACCCAAGGACCCTCCCAAGAATCTGATACGTACACGGAGTACCCATCGCTTGTTGGTCCTGCCTCATATACCTTAAGATCGTTTTCATCAGGGAGATCTGTCACGGGGTCAAGCATATCCAAAATAATGTATCCTGTAACACCAAGCGATGCACAGACTTCATCAGGAGATCCTAGCGACGCGATACCTTCAGTTGGGTTGTTCGCATAATTATCAGAAGGAGCATAGTACGCGCACGTTGTCACTTGGTACGCATAGTACTGATTCGAGGGTTCCAATGAAACATTTAACACCGTTGGATTTCCGGATTCAACATCAACACTGTAAATTTCTTCCTCGAAACCATTTGCTTGAAAATGAACGACGTAGCTCCCTGGAAGTAGGACGCGATGGTAATCCCCGACCTCAGGATCGGAAAAACAAGGCCAAAACGCTTCTTCGACCCACACAGTCGCAGCGATGGGCAGACCTGTATTTTCGTTGGTTATGACACCCGTCAGACCCATGTCTGCTGCTTCGATAATCTCCATCATCGCATCACGATTCAGGCCCCATGCTTGAGGGATATTCGAGTTTTGCACTTCAATCGTCCAGTCAATATCACCACGGCAGCCATAACTAAAATCATTACAATCCCCTAAGGTCTGGTACCAATCGTATCCCTCAACAACCCAGTACCCATTATGAGAACCATATTGATTGGAAAGATACACGACGGCTGCGTTATCAGGCACCGGTTGTGTTTTATGATTCCAGATATAATTTACAATATCACCTGAGGTATGAAATGACAAGGACAAGACGTAATTATTGAGAAGAGCGTTGTTTCTCATCGCCTGTGTCTCTGGTTCAGAATAGGGTGTTGAACTCTGCGGCATGTATCCGTAATTCCTATTCAAATCCACCCCATGGGCATTGTATCGAGTACCTGCTTCCCGTCCATCAGGGTTCACCATGGGAATAACCCAAATCTCCCGGTTATCTACCAAAGCAGTAATCGCAGGATCGATGCTGTAATTCTGAACTAAATGATAGGCAAGTAAAAGAGGTAACTCCGCGGACATATATTCATTGCCATGATGAAGACCGCAGATGCGCACCTCTGCTTCATTTTCCTCTGAATCAGGGTTGTCCGTTATTTTCAAACCCCAGATGGTTCTTCCCTGCACGCTTTGACCAAGGCTATATAAACGTGAAATGATAGGATAATTACTTGCGATGTTCTGAAGTTCGGTGGTCATTTGAGTATATGAGTGAAAATCACGTTCAAAGGTAGGAGAGTATTTCCACCCGTGTTCTTCTGCAAAATCGTCCGGTACTATTTCTGGAGAATACCCCATTGCTGATAGCCAGCTGAATTCCTGGGTTGAGATAAGGGCAATCACAAACGCTCTTGATCGATCAATCTTCAAAATAGTGATTTTATTCTGAATAATTTCATCAAGACTGTTTGATTCTGTAAGAGGAATAGAAACAACGATAGAATTTAAAGAATAGTTTGTTATTTGTTGTGCGGTAAGAAGTCCACCTGCTATGAGAGACAGCATCAGGCTAAAAAAAACACAAAAAGAATAACTTTTCCTTAATAATGAACTATTTCTATTCATAGAGTTTAAATATCCCCCTTCATATTTAATTTAAATATTCTATTCTGCATATTGTATTGTTTTTTTAATTAAACGAAGAACGAGTTTAAGATTCGTGTTCATTTAATGCAAGTGTGTTGTCAAACCCTATAATCCTATTATTATTGATATGTTATATTATATTATCTATATAGGGACTACCCCCATATATACATATCGTTGTTCACCATCCTCTCAATAAATTGGGAATATCTCACTGAAATTTACTAAACTGTTTTTATTATAAGGTGATCTTGCTTATGATTGGTTTCAACAAACAAGTTCTATTAGAATACTCAGAGTAGCCGCTATAGGATATTTATACGAAAGTAAGGCATTTAAAGCACCAAAGCATTAGGTAACATGGAGATGTAACCCACAAAAATAGAATAGTTTAGAGGGTTATGATGGGATGATATGCTGGATACTGCTGATGTTTGTAAAAAAATTATAGAGACAATAATTGATATAATCGGAAGAAAAACATCACAAGAGTATGCCGCAGTAACTATAAGAAAGCTTTTAAAAAAATTACAACGAACCTATCCTTTTTTACAATATATTGAAATCAAAAATACTCGCTCTTTGGAACTTGAAGATACTGTAGCAGTAAATGAATCAATCAATGATGTTCATCCAAAAAAAATTGGAAAAGCCTTAAAAGAAATCATGAAGGTTCTTATGAATTCGCTGGGAAAAACTGCAGGTTATTTTTTTATTAGAGAAACGCGAGAGAAAATAGGTATCAAATATGATATAATTCTCCAAAAAAAGATGGATGTTGATTTAACATTTATGCAGTCTACCTACCTAGTGGAAAAACAAATAATAAATCTCTGTGATATTCAAAATTATGATATAATACGACGTTTTATAAAAACTCTCATTGACGTAGTAGAGAAGCAAACATCAAAAACTTTTGCCATACGGTTTATTGCACAACATGTTGATGCTTTACGAGAATCACATCCATGCTTCAGTTATATCACAATCACCGATGTTCGTGAAACCCTTGGATCTGAAGAGGTAGTCGTCCAGCAGGAAATCAACAACATTGATAAACAGGAAGTAGGGAAAGCGATCAATGCAATCCTCAAAGATATCGAGCAAACACTTGTAGATCTTGGCCGGAATTCTATCGCAGGTACACTAAAAATGCATCTGACCATAGAATATCTTGCGAAACTACGGAATATGGGGGTTATTATTACTCCATACAATGTGAGCTATAGTGCGATGTTTATTGAGGTCATCAAAACATTAATCCATATTATTGCAAAGACAAGAAGGGAAAATGATGCTATTCTCACGATCAATGAAATTCTCAGAAAAATAGATAACACATATGAATTCCTTAGACAAATCAAAGTAGAGCCGGCAGCAAATCAAGATGATCTTTACCACATTGTGATTACACGCGACATCGATAGAGTCAGCGAAGGCGATGCTCGACGAGCAATACAAGAACTCCTTGAGAATATTATAGAATCCCAAGAAAGAGAATTACGCGGTGAATTCATTCAAGAATTTAAGCAATCTCTAGATAAAAAATATCTTTCACGGATTGAGGAACTCGGTGTTAATCTTCATCTAATTGAGTTACATCAAGTACTATTAAATCAAAGAGAATAAAGCAATAATATGAAATAAAAATCGTATCAAATATGATAAAAAAAGAAAAAACCATCAAAAGCTAGAATCTGAAAAAAAGTATATATGACATGCAAAAATAATATCCCACCTAAAATCCCTCTTAAAAGATTAATAGAGCCTCAAAGAACCATGAACGATTCCTTCGAACTGAAAAAATTTATATTCGGTCGAATTGACGTAAAACTTACATTACTCTTTCTTTTAGTAGGCTTGATTGCCCCAGGAATCGGAATCGGATATTTCTATTTAATCGCAAATTCATTTTTGATTGAGAATTCAGAATTCTTCCGTCAACAACAAATGCTTTTAAATGCCTCTGCTCTCCTTATCATTCTACTTATCGCAGTCAATACGATGATCATCGGATTTTTAATATCTCGTTCGTTTTCAAAACCAATCCGCCACCTCTATAAAGCAACACAGGAGCTGGAGAAAGGAAATTTTAACGTCAGGACAAATATAAAAACAAAGGATGAACTTGCCCAACTAAGCGATGCATTTAATCGAAGTGCTTTTGCATTAAGTAACATGGAGCAAGAACGAATCAATCTTGATAAATCAAAATCAGAGTTTCTAAGCATCACCTCTCATGAATTACGTACTCCAATCACGCCTCTTAAAGTTCAATTACAAATGTTACAGCAAGAATATTTCGGTAAGCTTACAGAAAAACAAAAAGAAAGCCTTGAGGTGATACTCCGAAACACGGAGCGGCTTAACAAAATTATAGAGGATTTCCTTGAGGTATCACGCATCGAAGCTGCGCGACTAAAATTCATATTTAGATACACCAATGTATCAGACATAATCAAAGAAACCGTTAAGTTTATGAACGGGTTTGCAAAGCAAAAAAACATCTCGCTTATGATAATCTGCGGAACACTTCCAAGCATCGAAGTAGACCCAGACCGAATTAGTCAAGTCTTACGAAACCTGATTCATAATGCCATTAAATTCTCCCCAGAAAGTAGCTCTATTGAAATCGGTGCACAAGTGAAAAAAGACTTCATTCGATTCAGCGTAAAAGATAAAGGAGTTGGATTGAACGCAGACGACCAAATCCGTATATTTGAACCATTTTACCAAGTCAATGGTTCACCGAGTAAAAGTTATGGGGGAACCGGGCTTGGATTGACGATTTGTCGAGGTATCATCGAAGCACAAAAAGGAAAAATATGGGTTGAAAGCACCCCTACTGTCGGCAGCACATTTTATTTCACCATCCCTCTCAGACCAGTGTATATTATCGACCCCATTAAAATCCTTTTCTCAAAGAAAGAAGACATTGAAAAGAAAATACATAACGAACTGATGAACACCCTTGGACCAATGGGTGAAATCGAGTTTAACGAATTGAAACAAAAGCATTCTCTGAATAAGGATGATCTCTTTGAATATGTTGCCACGTTGGAAAAACAAAGCATCCTTCGCCATATACATGCAGAGAAATTAAAAAGAAATATTGGAAATATTTTTTGTATAGAAGATCAAAAAGAAGAAAAATTACAAATCCATAAAGAACTACCAGGAGATAAAAGGTAAGGAAATGAAATTGAAATGGTTACTGACCGTTATGTGCCTAGTGATTTCATTAATACCTATTGCTATGATCATTGGGTTGCAGGGTCTAGAGATAGCTACAAAATTTCTTAGTTTGATCATATTTGTCACCCTTACAATTGCATTCATCGTCTCATATTTTATCTCCATACCACTTGTAAAACTAACAAAGAACATTGATGAAATCAGCAAAGGTAATTTAGATGTTGAGCTGGAGAAAAGTGAGATATATGAAATCAATAATCTAACGAATTCCTTAGACCGGGTAATGGCAAGTCTAAAACTAGCTATCAACAAAGTAGGTGTGCAAAAAGACGAGATATTTGAAAATGCGATAAAAGCAAAAGAGCAGGTGGAACAGAATTTCGAGAATTTGCTAAAAAAAATAGATGGATGGATCTGGGAGACTGACGAAAAAGGAATATGTACACTCTGCTCGAAAAAAGTAACCGAAACACTTGGCTATTGCCCAAAGGAACTTATTGGGAAAGATATATGTGGGTTCCTTCACTCTGATGATGCAAAGAAATTAAAAGAAAATATTTTTACGATTTCCCGCGACAAGCGCACTGTCACAAACAAATTAGATTTATACTGGAAAGAGAAAACAAATAAAGAGCCAGTTTGGGTTCGCACATTTGTCATCCCCGTGTTCAACACCACAGGTACTTTCCAAGGTCTACGGTGTTTTAGTAGGGATGCAACCGATTATAAAGCCACAGAAAATACGATAGCAGAACTTCAAAAAAAAATAGGGGAATTAAACAAGCAGTTACATGAGATTAGCAGACAACCGGATAAACAATCCTCTTTGTCAAAACCTATCAACGAGACAGTAACAAAGCAGGAGTTTGATTATATGATTCTTTTTGATGAAAAAACAAAAATCGTTGATTGCACTGACGATATCGAGAAGAAACTTGGATATAGTAAAAAAGAGATGTTATCACTTACTTTTTCTGATGTCGTCTACCTTGAATCGCCTAACAATATTAAAGCGAGTTTAGAAGAAATCAAGAAACAAGGAAACAAATATATAAAGGACATTCATAAGAAGAAAGATGGTTCATCGATTTTTGTTAGTGAACAAATCAGGTATCTCAAGGATCGAAACGTGTTCATCTGTATGGTGAAACAGGAAATTTTTTAACGGTTCTTAGAAGAGATCCCTTTCATCTATTATAAGATAGACTTTTTCTTAGTTAACCATCAACTATTTATGGGGATGTTATATCAGGAGTTTTGAGAAAATGACAATAAAGGCATCGAAGCGTGCACAAGGCATTGAGTATGCGATTCGGGATGTCCTGCTCCCAGCTCGGCAGTTAGAGAAAAAGGGAATTACGATTTTGAAATTAAACATCGGTGACCCAAACGCATATGATTTCGATACACCACAGCATATCAAAGATGCGTTATATACAGCAGCAAACGAACAGCATAACGGCTATGCACCTTCAGAGGGGGTGTTGGAATTACGTCGTGCAATTATTGAGAGGGAACGGACCAGAAATAATATGTCCTATGAACCTGATGATATCTGTGTGACGACCGGGGTGACGGAAGGCCTCCAGATGCTTCTCAACGCGTCTCTAGAACCAAAAGACGAGCTATTGATTCCAGGACCTACCTACCCACAGTATAACGTGATAACAAAGTTTGCCGACGCTAAACCAGTTGCATATCATTGCATTGAAACGGAGAACTGGCAGCCAGATATCGATGATATCCAGAACAAAATTACAGAACACACCAAAGGAGTTGTTCTTATTAATCCAAATAACCCCACTGGTGCATTGTACTCGAGGAAGGTGATAAAGGAGATCCTTGATATCGCGGGTGAACATACTCTTATGGTTATCTCTGACGAGATCTATGATGATCTTACCTTTGATGGTAAACAATACGCGACAGCATCTCTTACAAATGATGTTCCTGTCATAACGTTTAACGGATTTTCAAAAGTATACGTCATGCCAGGCTGGCGTATCGGGTATACCATGTTCAAACATACTGGAGAGCTTGATGAAATCCAAGATACGTTCCTGCGTATTGCGCGATCACGTCTCTGCGCAAACTCGGTCTGTCAACAGGCATGTATCCAAGCACTGCGTGGTCCACAGAATCATATTGAGCAGATGAATGAGAAATTACGAAAGCGACGTGATTTCTCCTATAAACGTCTGAACGAAATAGAAGGCATTTCCACGGCAAAACCGGATGGAGCGTTTTACATCTTCCCTAAAATCGAGGCAATGGGGAAAGGACCTTGGAAGAACGATAAGGAATTCGTGCTTGATTTATTACAGGAAGCACATGTGCTTACAGTAAATGGGTCAGGGTTTTGCGAAACATATGGGAAAGACCATTTCCGAGCAGTGATTCTTCCACCGATGGAGACGTTGGAGAAGGCGTTTGATGCGATGGAAGTATTTATGAAAAAAAGCTTAAATCACTAATACAGCACCCAGCGGAATTCCAATATCATGATTGTTTTCTTATAAATAAGAATATAACTTACGAAATGATTCTCTTTTACGAGGGTTACTAAAATGCAGGATAAAGAACAAAACATGTTTGATAGACAAAAATTCCTTGATTATAAAGCCATGGAGACCAAACTGTATGGAGAAATGCTGAAATTATGTCGTTTTTATCAAAACAAGCTAAGTCTTATCTCCATTTTGGGTATTTTGACGCTGGTCAGTCAAGAGATAAAAGAGTTAGATAAAACAATTCTTAAACACATTGATGGTGAAACCATCGACGATCAAGATCCGATGAATCGATTAATGTAAACGGTTTTCACGTTTTTCGGTGTAGTATTTTTGTTTTTCTGAGGTGAAAACGAGTATTTTTTTATAAAAGGACATATATTAGAATAAATATTATATATAAAATGTAGTAGATAGAGTGATTTTTTATCAAAAGGTTAATGAAGAAAAGATCGTTGGAGAGAATGAAGGAAATTATATGATTATCGCATCACTTAGCATCGCACCACTTGGAAAGGGTACTAGCGTAAGCACCTATGTAAAAACCGTCATAGAAATCCTAAAAAAAGAGCACGTGACATTCCAAACAAACGCAATGTCAACCGTTATTGAAACAAAAGATCTTGAAACCTTGTTTGAAATTGTTCAAAAAGCACATATAGCTGTAGTAGCTGCGGGAGCAGAACGAATTATAACAGAAATAAAAATTGATGATCGGAGAGACAAACAAGTAACCATAGGCTCAAAACTCGAATCTCTGAAATAATCATATGAAGATAAGAAGCTTCAAAACAGTTATATGGGACATCTTCATTTCGAGTTGCGGGACGGTAACATTGTGTCAACAAAATCCTTAGTCGAAATATGTTTCCACGGACGAGGCGGACAAGGAGCAGTCACTGCGGCTAACCTTCTTGCAAGTGCGGCTTTACAAGATGGTAACAAAGGTGTACAAGCCTTTCCCTTTTTTGGCGCAGAACGACGAGGCGCCCCAGTTAGAGCATTTACCAGGATCTCTGGAGAAGAGATACACTTACGAAGCGAAATCTACAACCCTGATATCGTGATTGTTCTCGATGAAAGTATCATGGAGCTTGTCGATGTGATTAAAGGATTGAAAGACAATGGAAAAATCATTATCAATACTAGAAAAAAACCAACGGATTTTGAGTTCTTTCATCAGTATAATGTCGCGACTGTCGATGCAACTGGCATCGCCCTTAAATATGATATTCTTGTCGGGGGAATCCCTGTGGTCAACACCCCCATTCTTGGTTCGGTACCAAAAATATTAGATCGTGTCACACTACAATCAATACAACAGGTAATAATTAGGAAATGGACTGGGAAAAAAGAGCTTAGCGAACGTAACGTGAAAGCAACACGAGATGCATATGATCAAACAGAGGTGAGTGTTTGAAGAAATTTTCTGTTGAAACCAGTCTGTCCTACCCAAAAAAAGGCGCAATGGGAAAAACTGGTAGCTGGCGTGTGTTCAAACCGATTCTTGACAAAAAAAAATGTGTCAAATGTCTCCGGTGCTGGATCTTCTGCCCAGAAAGCTCCATTCATCGTGAAAAAGATGATTCTGTAAGTATCGACTATGAATTCTGTAAAGGCTGTGGCGTATGCGCCAATGAATGCAATGTCAAAGCAATTATCATGGAACGAGAGGAGGCGAAGAAAAATTGACGATTATGATAGATACCGGGAACCGGATTGCAGCAAAAGCAGCGATCATGGCCAAACCAGAGGTCGTAGCAGCATACCCGATTACCCCGCAGACGACGTTGGTCGAAGCGATTGCCGAATATGTCGCTCGCGGAGAATATAAAGGAGAGTTTATCTGCGTAGAAAGTGAGCATTCTGCGATGTGTGCCTGTATTGGAGCAAGTGCTGCGGGCTCACGTACGTTTACAGCCACCTCCTCCCATGGATTATTACTGATGCATGAGATGCTCCATTGGGCTGCTCTCGCAAGACTGCCTGTAGTAATGTGTAACATTAATCGTGTCATAGGGCCAGGATGGAACATTTGGACAGATGAAAATGACTCCATCTCACAGCGTGACACCGGTTGGATTCAATTCTACTGCAGCAGCAACCAAGAGATTTTCGATACTGTGATACAATCATTCAAGCTTGCGGAGCATGAAAAAATCGTACTACCGGTGATGATAAATCTTAATGCATTTATCCTGTCTCACACCTCCATGCCGGCGGAGATTCCTGAACAACGAGTTGTAGATGAATTCCTCGGTAAGCATATAGCACACTGGAAAAGCGATATCGACAACCCAACGACATTTGGAAACATCATTGGTCCTGCATACTATTATAAGGTCCGACGGGCGATGCAACAGTCACACTTACGTGCAAAAAAACTAATCCCCCAGATAGCGAAAGACTGGAAAAAATCTTCAGGGTACTTTCATGGTGATCTACTTGAATATTATAAATGCGAGGGAGCTGAAGATATTCTCTTATCCATGGGTGCGATTGGTGCAGAAAGTAAGATTGCTATTAACGAGCTTCAGAATGAAGGACAAAAGATTGGTCTTGCCCGTGTTCGAGTATTACGGCCATTTCCCACAGAGGAAATCATCAAATTAGGCAAACAAGCGAATCTTATAGTAATTGATAGGAATATCTCGGTTGGTTTAGAAGGCGTGCTCTTTAACGAGGTTAAAGCAGCCTTATTCGGCACATCTGATATTAAAGCAACAGGCTTCATCGCAGGTCTTGGCGGAAAAGACGTCACTTATAAGGACATCAAGAGCATGTGCAGAAAAGCGATACAAGGAACAAGTAAAGCCCAAGAATGGTATGCGATGGAGGACTAAATGATGAGGTTAAAAGATTTTCCGGTTGACGAGTGCCTTCTTCAAGGAAACGCAGCATGCCCAGGATGCCCGGCAACAATCGGACTACGCCTGGTGTTAAAGGCACTAGGAAAGAAAACGATTATGGTTGTGCCTGCGTGTTGTACGTCAGTCATTGAAAGCCTCTACCCTCACACCTCGTTTGACATCCCGGTTATGAACATTGCTTTCGAGGCAGCAGCAGCAGGTGCATCCGGTGTGGAGGCATCGTTACGGCAGCAGGGACGGACTGATATTACTGTTGTTGCCTGGGCCGGAGACGGAGGAACGTACGATATCGGTCTCCAGGCACTCTCCGGAGCGCTTGAACGAGGCACCAACTTTATTTACATTTGTTACAACAATCAGATATATTCCAATACAGGTATTCAACGTAGTGGAGCAACCCCGTATGCCGCGTGGACAACAACCACCGTTGGCGGGAAAAACGAGCTTCGTAAAGAGATGGGCGATATCATCCTTGCCCATCACATCCCATATGCAGCGCAGACTTGCATAAGCTACCCAGAGGATGTTTTTAGCAAAGTAACAAAGGCAAAGAACATCAAAGGACCCAAATACATAGAAATCCTCGCACCCTGTCCGCCTGGTTGGCGGTTCAGCATGGACAAGACCGTAGAAATGGGACGTATGGCAGTTGACTCTGGTGCCTGGGCATTGTGGGAATGTGAAAATGACAAGATGATATTTAATGGTAAAAGCAAGCTTATCCTAGAGAAAAAAATCCAGCGGAAACCCGTGGAGGACTGGATAAAGTACCAGGGCCGGTTTGGACATCTTTTTAGACCACAGCGAGATGAGAAACGACTTAAAGCAATCGAAGAATATGTAGATAGTCTTTGGGATCGTTATCGGAAATGTTATCTAGGGAAATAAGGAAGTTATCGTTCATGTAAAACCCGTGCACCTTGCTCATCAATCATACAACAATACACCTTTCCAAATTGTGAAAGAATTTTACAGAGTGCCAAGGTATCTCCCACCGCAAACACGGAGTTACCCAGCATACACATGCTTGCCATACCTCTTCTGTTTGCTGAGTTTACTACTTGAAGTGTTTTTTTGTCAGCGATACCAATATTTTTTGTAAATTCCAAACCAAGAGTTAGCAGAAACTCAAGTGTCGGTTTTTGCAATAGTTTTTTTGTACAATATCTCCCATATGATACAATCTTGTTAAGCTTTGTTGTATCGGTAAGAATTTTTTTTGTCTCAATCTTCTTCCCAATTACACAGAGAACAATTTCGTATTTGCCAGGGATATGTTCAAGCATTCCCCATGGCGGTAACCCTGCCTTACGTCTGATCTCAATTCCACCAAAGCTACTGGCAACCACATCACCAAGTCCCGTATGTGATGTTATCTCAGCATAATGCGCAGCTTTTACTGCGTCCTCCCTAGGAAGATTAAGAAGATCAGAAAGCGCAAGGGCTGCACTTAATGCTCCAGCTGCGCTCATACCAAACCCTTGGCTTATCGGAAGATCCACCACCGTATTAACTGTAATTCCAATTGATGTATCACCAATGAGATAATTCAATGCTAGTTTTGTAACCGCTGCAGAAGATGGTTTACCATTGACATGAACAGAGATAGTCCGTTGGGATGCAGGTGTTACCATCACACGACTAACTGCACCCATGGAAAGAGCAATGCCAGCACCACGGGAACCACACCGGTCCATCCCTTGTTTGGAGTATACTGGTTCAAAAAACGCAGAAATATGCCCAGGTGCAAACGCAATTCCCTTCATACATCTCGTTGTCCAATTATTGTATTAAATCAAGAATAACTGACGCAAGTTCTTCTTTTTTTCCTTTCCGCCAAATAGCTTTTCCATTTTTCGAAAGAAGAAGAACCTCATTATGCTCACTTCTGAACCCAGTAAGCGTATTACCAACAGCACCGTTGAGATGATATTTTGTCAGAAGTTGTTGCGTTTTTCGTTTCACATCGGTCTTCCGATCTTCTGTTTTAAATGCAATGACACATGCATCCGGAGCTTTTAAACGGATTAGCTTAAGAACAACCGGTGCCTGGATACAATCAATCGAAAATTTCTTTTTACCTGAAGGAATCTTTCCTTTCTGTTTTTGTGGGATATAATTCGCAATCGCTGCACAGACAATGATACAATCGTAACATTTCAATTTCTTATTTTTCAATAAATTAAGAAGATCACCGATCGTCTCGAAGCGTTTGAAAGGAATAAACGAAGGAACAGGTTCTGATGCAGATCCGTACCACAGTTCCACCTGAGCACCTCGCTCAAAGGCATTGATACATAACGAGACCGCTGTTTTTCCAGAGCTACGATTCGTAAGCACCCGGATATCGTCAATTGGTTCAGCAGTCGCGCCACCAATGACAAGTATCTTTTTATTAAATAAATCTTGTTTTCCGATTGTCCGAATAACGACTTCCACGATCTCAGAAACAGTAACAATCTTTGCCTTAGTGCCAGAAATGTTCGGATCAAGAAAGAGCACGCCATGGTTCTTGCAGATGTCAATATTTTTTTGAACAATTCGATGGTCATACATCGACAGATGCATCGCAGGAACACAAAGGATCGGTACCCCTGAACCAATGGCAGTAGTAGCACAGGTAGTTACTGGTGTATCATCGATACCATGGGCAATCTTTGAGATTGTATTCGCGGTACAAGGGGAGATCAAAAGAAGATCAACAGGATCTGTCACCAGCCCGCACCAGGACACATGCTCCGTCTGACCTGAAAGTTGAATCACAGGAGTATTCCCAGAGGCAAATTCTAACGCATCAGGATGCAGAATTCTAGTCGCCGCTGGCGTCATGACCGGGTAGACAACCGCGCCATGACGAATAAGCTCCCGAGCCAATTTAACACATTCAACCGCCGCGATACTCCCAGTCACCCCAAGAACAATGCGTTTATGAAGAAGTGTGTTATTTTTTTTCCCGCGTAATTCCTTTGCAGGATGCATTTCATCACAATTCTTTTTTCATCGTACGACCAGCACTGATCTGCTTGCATGGCGTACAACCTTGTCTGTTACACTCCCAAGTAAAAATCTTCCCTCTTTACCGTACCCCTTATAACCGACAAGGATAATATCACTTTCATATTTTTTCGCAACAAGCAGAATCTCATCAGCAGGGTCACCTGCTTCAACTGCGATATCGACCTTACCTATTTTTCCTTCTAGATTTTTTGCGATTTTCCCAAGACTTTCCATTGCCTTTTCCTTAAAGTTCCCAGGGGTTACAACAGTACTTAAATCAATAGTTGGTAGCAGCATATTGGTAAATGTTGATTCAACTAATGCAGCAGGGATGACCGTTAGGATGACAAGTTCATCATCAGGAGTTGAACACTGAACTGCTACATCAATGGCCTTGGTTGAAGCTTCTGATCCGTCATAGGCGACAAGTAGTCGTTTCATAATTCACCACAGTGCTGCTAGTAATGAGGAACTGACTAAAAAAGATTGTGTATTCTCTCTTTAGGCAAAATAAAAGGATATGACTTTAAAAAAACCGTGTAAGTATCTTTTCATCTTGGGGAGCCGTTGAGACTTATTTACATAAATATAAAAGAAAATCTGAAAGGGGTAGACCATTCTCCCAACGCATGATAAAATTCCCACTTTTACTTAGGGGAAGCTTTGGGAGTCGATTATGCAGAATCCTAGCTCGTCCTTCAAGATGATGAATCTCCATAGTGAATAACCGCCAGCAATCGCCACCATGGCCCTTCAATCGAAAACCATAGATTGGTAAAGTTTTTGTTTTCTCACATTCACGCTGCATTTTTTCCGCTTGTCGTTGCAATTTTCCATCAACACTACTGAAATGCAACTTGTCTGTATTACTTGCTTTAATTTCCATTAGAAAAGAAACATCTCCTCTAAGAGCGACTAGATCAACCCCAAATGAGCCTGCAGCTCGTACAACTATAAAGGGCTTTTGCTTGGTAAGATAGTAATTTCCTTTCTCTAACGTAGTGCATGTCTTTGTCACCTTAGAAAGAATCTTTTCATCTCCCTCTAGAATACCCTTTAATTCCCGTTCATACACACTGCTCATATGAAAAAGGTAAAATACCTCGTAATGTTTTAATGTTTGGGATTGGAGCTTTCAATCAATCAGTAATTTGGTGGATAGCACATGAGCAAAGATGTTCTGGTCAAAGAAATCATGAAGACAAAACTGGTGATTGTGCAACCATTTATGACGGTTTTAGAAGCAGCGCGAATTATGAGAGACAACAAAATCGGTAATGTGATTATTTCTGAAAGAAACCATCCAATTGGAATACTGACCGAAAGCGATATTATCAGAAAGGTTGTCTGTGAAGCTAAAAACGCTTCTAATGTGCTTGTTGAAGAGGTCATGAGCAGCCCTATTGTTATCGCAGAGCCATACATTACCCTCCAAGAAGCTTTGAAAATCATGGGAAAGTCCAATATCAGAAGACTTCCCATTGTTGAAAACAACGAACTTGTTGGCATTATCACGCAACGTGACATTTCACGAATATCACCAGCATTAAGCGAAATCGCTTATGAATGGTCAAGCATAGAAACGAAAGACGAGAAATACGTACAAAGCCGGATATTTTCTGGAAAATGTGAGGATTGCAATACATTGTCAACACGTCTGAGAAGTATTGATGGCCGGTTACTCTGTGAAGATTGCATTGACGGTTTGAAGTATGAATAGTATTTTTTAAGAAATAGAATAGGAGGAAGACAGTGATGAAAGTAAAAGAAATAATGACGACGAAAATAATTTCAGTAGATAAAGATGATAGCCTCAAACGTGTGCTGGATCTTATGAAAAAGAATGATATCACGAAGATACCAGTTCTTGAGGAAAAAAAATTTTTTGGTCTTGTGACAGACAATGTGATTGCATATAAGCTTGGCTCGATTCGGAAGCGTGGCGTGACCGCGTCTCGTTTACACGCTTCATCTGTGACGGAGAAACTGGTAAAAACCATATCTCCTGAGGAGGAAGTAAAAAACATCTTAAAATCTGTTGGTGAGCCGGGACCAACGATGCTTCCTGTCGTAGAGAAAGAAAAACTTGTTGGTGTAATAACAAAAGCTGATTTATTACCATTGGTGACAAGTAAAAAACAACTTCATTCTATTATGCAAAAAAAAGTCCATGTCGTAAGTCTTGATGATAGGGTGGTTCATGCAAGACGGATTATGATAAGAGAAAATGTCGCTCGTCTGCCGGTTCTAGAGGATAAAAAACTTGTTGGGATCATCTCTGATATTGAGATTGCCTTAGCGTTTGCATTATTGAAAAAATCATATTCATTGGGGAGACAAAAGCATCATCTTGACGAATTACTAATAAAGGATGTAATGCGTTCCTCGGTGGTTTGGTCAGATCCAACAATGAGCATTTTTAATGCAGCGCAATTAATGATGAATCATAACATCGGAGCATTACCGCTGTTAGAAAACGATAAGCTCGTAGGAATGGTAACAAGAACAGATTTATTACGGACAATTGTGATGTAAAAAGCTTAAAGTAACCAAGACGATTTACTATTGCATGGCTTATCATATCCCCTCTGATAATGAGGTCCGTGGTGCGGTGCGCAAGGTTTTTCAGAAGTATCATACAGTGACATCACAACATAAATTAAAAAAATTCGTGGAAAAGGAGCTACGTACAAAAAAAAATAAGTTCCATGTTAGTGTGCAGAGATTAAGAATGCTTGTTATAAATAGCGGTTTAGCCCATGTTGAGATCCGTACAAGAGAAGGAAATCCAGATAAGATTCTCCATAAGTGCCCGGTCTGTGGAGGGTCGTTACAGCGAGTGAAGAATCAGACGATTTATGGTGGTGAGGTAACCTTAGAGTTCCGATGCGACGTCTGCGGGTATTGGACAGGTAAGAAAAAGAAGATACCAACGTTGTATGTATTTCACCCGAAGTAAGATGCTTTTTTTAATTAAAACAAATATTTTAATGATGTTTTTTATGTCATCCGTGATAGCATATAGGAAAAAATTTTAGGTAAAAATCCTCAAACTTTTGAAGAACCACAAGTACCAGAACAGAAATTATATTATGTAATCTTGTCAACAGATCTGCCAAAATAGTAACTATTGATTTTTTAAAATGTTGTTTGTATTACATAATATCAAATATAAAAATATGGAGAAAAAAATTAGGATTCTTTTTTTCTTTTACGAATCTCTTCATGTAATCTTGATATATCACTTTCTAGTTGCATTAAACCAAGATCCACACCCATTTCTTTAATGATATTGAGATGATCGTCACTGAGTTTATTGCGTATTTCTTTTATGAAAAAATGTCCAGCATTATCCCCCAGTGAGCGATTCATAGAATCGATAATGGAATAAATCGCTCTTCCTAACTGGATCGGTGGAACGGTATTAATTTCAGACATGACAGTAATAAAATCGCCTGTGTCTTCCTTATAAAAATTATTGTTGATGCGAACATGTTTTAAAAATTTATATTGCGTTTCTAAATGTTTCATAAGATCTTCAATGGTCATAACCGTATAAGGGAGATCGGTTTTTCTACTCGAAATCGAAATTAGTGTTCGTAATACGCTTTTCATAATTTCTGATTTTTCTGTCAACGGCATATCCCATCTCTCGTCGATAATTTATAATTTTTTGCAATTAGGCGCAATAATTGATGAAACATATATATTAAAATCTTTGCTGAATGTATGCAACAGTGATTGTTTCGGCATGTGGCTCTTTGAATTCATGAAATAGGTTTTTTGTTATAAGATATTGCATATCCGACAAAAAAAATGATTAATGGATTATTTTTTCTTGATTTGTTTTTTAAACATCAAAGCGAAAAGTGCCATAAGAAGAATGATTATTTCAAAACCAGGTGTCGAGGTCGTGGTTTTACCATTTGCGATGGTTAAAGTATATACATAAAAACCAGAGTTAGTAGAATCTTGGTTAACATAATGGGATGCTGGTCCAAAGCTTATATTGAGAGGTACATCCCCAGAAAGTATCGTTGGCCAGTTTTCAAAAACAAAGGTTTTTTCCTCATTTGGTTGCAAAGAATAGCTCAGAGGCTGCATCGTAAGATTCCCGCTCCCTTCAGGTTCTTGGAATTTTACAGAAATGGCTGATGAAATAGTATCACCCGTGTTACATAATAGAACACGAATCCTATATTCTCGTATGATTGTTTCTCCTACAGGAGGACGGATTTTTATCAACTCCACAGACACATCCTTGATTGAGACATTTGATTGGGCAACACACACTGGATTAAGAAGGAGAATAAAACATATACTACCCAGAAGCTCTATTATTAATAACCTTATATTTGATTTCATATGATGCCTCACCATAACGTGCAATTAAAAGTAATGTATTTAAATTTCATCCTACAATAGAAAACACCCCGTATTATAAAAATCCTGATTTAAATACTTCAATGTTCTTAACCATCAGTCCATACATTGTATATAAAATAGAAAAAGGAAAGATTTAAGAGTAACGATATTAGCAGAATGGGGATACAAAAAGGTATTGTAGTTTTGGACAGAGATCCAAAGATACCGAATCATCATACAAGAAATACAATTGTCATCAGAGCTTTTCATTATCCAAATAGATGATTTATAACACGATACGAAAGTGTATATCGTCCGGGCGGAAAAAAATCAAGTAATAAGAATGTTTGAAGTAAAAAAAAGACCTACTTTGAATTTAGAACCTTTTCTTGTTATCTCGCAAACCTTCAACTATTTGCTTACCGAAATCGGTAAGTCTATATAATTTTATATCTCGATGTTTTCCTCCATCGATTTGTTCAACGAGCTGTAAACTGATAAGAGATTCATCGTCACGATATCTGGAGTTCATGCCACGGATAGCACCAATCACATTGGTTGGTGTGGTTTTTACGCTAAAGGCTATCTCAGAGGTGTAACTCCCACTCGGACTAATCTCAAACAGATACTCAGCTATTTTTTTCCGTACGCTACTTCTCCGAAGTGACCTGATAATAAGAGGCTTTAGTATCTCTGGAGAAATCGCTGCTTTTGTTTCACTCTGCATCCCATCCACGAAATCAATATAGCGAATCGCATCGTAATTAATAAGCTAATCGATTTAAAATAAAAAAAAATGGACCAGGCCGGGCCCCCACTGACCTATAAGATATTTTTACTTTCGTTTGAAAGCACTTTTTTGACCAAACCAAAGTTAAGTTCTTTCTTACTAAAAGCCTTCTTTTTTTCTTTTTTTGTAATCACTGTCAAACTTGATGAAGATGGCGAGATCCCGATGCGACAGGTTTTGTTCAATAGCATGAATTTTGCTGTGACTTTAGCATCGAATCAAAAGAGAGATATTTCAGGGTGGTATGAGCAAACTGGCAAAGAAACTCCTGCTGAAAATAAAGGATGTTGATAAACAATACGATTTTTTTATGTACACAATATTTTTTCCTATTATATATGTAATACGTATGTTATTTACATTGAAAATAATGCTAGATATTCTTCCTGTTGCTTTCCTTACCCTCTGTTGCCGAAAATTATACTGGAATCGGCAAACCTTTATACGTGGTTGATTTACCCATCCCTTACAAAATGGGTACGTTTCCATAATCGGATTAATAGGAGGGGTTTTTGTTCCGATTTTGGGAACATTAGACAGTTGGTACTGGGGAGAATAGATAAGCTCTGAGATGGATTGGTTTTTCTTCATAATTTTTTTTATTGTCAGTCTCATTGGATTAACTCCTGGTTTCAAATCAAAAGAAAAGGATTTTTTTGGCTATTATGCTATACTAATCGGTTTTATTGATATTCTGTATAATGGTTTTTTCTTCTTTTTCGGTCTTGGAGCTTTTATTGAGACTCATTAAATCGTGTAACTGCGTTCCCACCCTGTTTTATTTTATTTTTATTGGTCCCAAACATTTAAATGAAACCATCTTTTAATTGATAAATAACCTGTCGGGGCTAAAGTTTTCTTTCTCCCATTGAAAATCTTAAAAAATGACCTAAAAACGAGTTTGTTGAATCGTATACATTACTCTTTCTTTTTTCTTTTTTTTCTATTCCAAATAGAACTTTGCCAGAATCTCCCTTTTCCATTTCCTGATTTTTCTCGTCCGTGGGAATCCAAGGTGATAGAATGATGAAAATTTCTTTTTTTTATACACACATTACACACATAAAACTTTCTATTTATATAAGTAGTATGGTTCCTCGTTTACATTTTTTAGGCATTAAACAAGAACCAACGGGATACTTTGAAAAAGAGGAAGTGTATCAAAATATGTTATAATAATCTGTCTAAACCGCTATTTTGTTGGTGAATTTACTTTTTGGATATAGATGGAATTATTTTTAAAGACAATCCAGCGAAGTTTTTCACCATCCTTTAATTTAAGATTTTCTACCACTTCAGCTGGGACCGTGATTCTTCTCCGCGATCCACGAATGGTTATTGCCGTTTCATTTATCGATTTGACTTTATCTAAATCAACTTTCATATGCTGTACTCTCAAGCACTAAACGAAAAAGGTACCATAAAAAGTTTGTTATTTTTTCAATACTTGTTGGTAAAAATAGTGGTTCACGTCAATTAATTTTTTTGTTAAAAAATCCTTACTTTGATGTATTCACTCTATTTTATATCCATTTCAGTAGAGTTCCAGTGAGTGTTTTGGTATCAATGACACCCTTGGTAGCTCAAATCTTTTTTATCACGATTTCTCCAAGTTTTTCAAAACTCTCGGTCTCTATTCTGGCGATTAAATCATATTCGCCAAAAAGTGGGTGTAATCCCATGACTTTCGGCTCTTTCAGTAGTGTGTTATATACAACATGTTTTAACGTGGGTACTGTATTGATTAACACATAGGCTATAAACAATGCATACGCACCTCTATTTTTTTTGAATTAAGGGATAATATTGATTACTTTCGCTAATGTTAGAATCCCCATCAGAATTGCATAAATGGGGATAACAATACGCCACATTTTATTTGGTAACACTCTTACCATATATGGTGAGATAATAGCTGCAATGAACCCACCAGTAAATATCGATGGGAGTAATAGATAATCAACCGTAACACCATATGATGTAATAAACACAAATGAAGCGAATCCAACCACAGAGACGATTCCCTCGGCAAGAGATACGATTGCTGTAGCTGTTTTTTCATAGATTCCAGAAAACAGTTGCCCCATCATCACTACTGGTCCATATCCACCAGCGCCAATTCCTTTGTTAAATCCAGCAAGAGCGGCAAATCCAGTTAATAACCTCGGTCGATACCTTGATGTTTTTGATTTCAGTCGAACCATTCCAATAAATCCCATGATCAAGACAAGAATTCCAACATAAGTTTTAATAAATGATTTTGGTAAATCCAGCGCAGCATAGGTTAGAACAACAGAGAGGACAATAGCAAAACAACCAGTGACAGCAATCATCCCTGTTATTTTAGTTTCTTGATTGTATGGTTTCTTTAGAGAAAAGGAAACATTTTCAAATTCATGATGAAAATAACTCGAGGTAAAGCCAGTTATTGCTTCAGATAACAATAAAATAGGCACAACTTGTAAGGGATCATAGCCCAATAGGAATAACAATGGGGTCAGTCCCGTACCAAATCCCATGCCTGCTGATGAATCCATGGTTTCAAACAAAAAGGCAAGCACGATGATAAGTGGAAATAATTCCAACATAACAACATCAACTTTAATTTTTCATTTTTTAATCATAACACAATCGTGAAAATGATCATGACGCTGATATAGAATCCTATCGCATATCCAACTCGTTTGAGTGATTCTTTTTTTATTTTCATTCGTTCGAAGATTGAATATTCAGCATCTAAAGCCTGGGCAAGTAGCCCGATTTGAATTACATTTTCATTTTTATCCATATTTATACCTTCTTTTTTTCTCAATAATTATAATATAGCGATTCATTTATTTAAAACTATTGGTATATTTCCAATTAATAATGGTTTTTAACCAAAGTTATTGGTTTGAATATTATTTAAACCGATATATTTGAAAATTGAGAAAACAAATTAAATCTCTAATAGTAAAGCCCCTCAATAAACATTGATGAATTGATGATTTTTTCCTGTTGATGGTGAATAAGTATTCAATCAAAACTTGATCTTTTTATTGATAAAACCAGTCCAAATTATCATATTGTGGTATTATTAGTAAATAATGCAGGGGAAGAGATTTGAATCCATACAACAAGAAGATACTCTCATCTGACAAATACAAGACTCCGAGGAATTACAGAGACAATTGGAGGCTTAAGGTGGCAAACAAAAATTCAGGTGATTCTTTCTTCCTTCAATCTAGTGGAAAACCAATCACAGAGAAATATGTGAGAGACCACTTGTCAAGTGCTGGAAAGAAGATCACTGGAGACCCACATTTCACACCTTATCACATGAGGCACACCTTTGCAACTTTCTTGTATCAGCATACTAAGAATCTCAAGAAAGTATCAAAGAAGCTTGGTCACACAAAGACAGCAAACACGGACAAATATGTTGAAATTGCTGAGGATCTGGAAGAACAGTTCAATGGGAAAAACCTGTTCAATATTGCCCTCAAACCACATAATTTGATTGTGGGAGGAAAACAAAATGAACAGGTCACTTTGGTTTACCCACAAAAAAGACCCTCAAATGAAAGTAATTACTCCGAGAAGAAGGTAGTGGGCCAGGCCGGATTCGAACCGGCGACCTTCGCCGTGTGAGAGCGATGTCATAACCAACTAGACCACTGGCCCTTTATTCTTCTATGTTTTATGTTTTGGTAAGATAACGCCTTAACTGATTCGTTCTTTTTGCTCTTCTAATTCTATAATAACACGAAATCAATTCCTGTTTTAAATGTTTTTCAGATCGATTTTGATATTCCTGAAAATAATTTTTCAACTAACCATTAGCTGCTTCCAAGCGAAAAATTCTATAATGAGAGTGCTAGAAACAAATAGTTTTATAAATCAAAACTTTTAAGGGTATCAAGTGTATTATCTTATAAATTTTGTATAAATTTCCGAAGTCCTTTCCGCAATGGTATCCCAGTTAAACTTTTCAATTACTTGTTCCCTCGCATGATAACCCATTTGAATTCGTTGTTCTTTTGATTCTAAGAGTTGTTTGATTCCCCATGCGATATCTATTGGATCGTATGGATTGATATGTCTACCGCACTGATCCGCCCCGGATGGGATGACTTGTTCTCTCATTCCATTTATCCCACGAGCACCTACAACAACAGGCTTTGACATAGACATGGCCTCTGTACAGACGATGCCAAAAGGCTCATAAAGAGAAGGAAGTACCACAACATCACTTGCTGCATAATGTAATATCCGTTCTTCCTCACTAACAAATTCATTTCGTAAAATAATCTTTGTTTGTAACCCCAAATCTTCAACCATGCGACGAATGTCAGCCTCCATGTCACCGACGCCAAGTATTACTAATTTTGTCTTCGGGAAAATCTTTAGCACATGAGGCATTGCTTGTACAAGCTTATCGATGCCTTTTACAGCTACAAGACGGCCGACAAAAAATAACATCGTCTCATCTGGGCGTATCCCATATGTAGCTCTGAGAATAGAAACGGCCTGAGAACTGATACGATTAGGATCATATTTCTGAGGATCAACCCCATTCCAGCATACTTGTATCTTTTCAGCGGGAAAACCCAGTTGGTGGAGCTCATTTTTCATAGCATGAGAAACAGTAATAATACCATCTGCCGTTTGTCCGCCTTCATATTCGATATTTTTTATGGTTTGCGATCCACCTCCAAGCGATCTGCCGTTTTCTGTAGAATGGATATGAAAAATCAAGGGAAGATTTAATTCTTTTTTAGCTATCATTCCACCAATGATACCCAACCAATCATGTCCATCGATAATATCAAAAGATTTTTCATTTGTTTTTACTATTGTATTAACGAGTTGTGATGCAGAGGAGATATTATAGCTAATGACATCAGCAAAAAACTTGAAATGTGATCCCCATGAACGAACATCCTGATTCGCGAACAAAGTAAAACTCGATGAAAGGTCGATTAATTTCGGTCGATAGACATCTACGCCCTTCCATTTTTCTGACGGGGGGTTTGAATTATCCTTGTTTAATGTAAAAACAGTAACATCATTTCCCAAAGAAACTTGTTTTTGTAACAATTCTGTTGCAAATGTTCCTAATCCACCCCAAATCGTTGGAGGAAATTCCCAAGAAAAATGAATAATTTTAATTGTTTGCGCTGTAATTTGATTACGTACAAGATTCTCGTTTTGTTGTGCTCCCATCTTCATATCACCAGCAAAACGAATATAAATCATTATTAATAAAAGAATCGTATTTTTTATTCATTATCATGAAAAAAAAGTAAAATCTGTAGAAAAATTATTAAAGATTCTTTAGTTTATAAATTACGTGGGATTTCTATAAGCAAGAAGAAACTAGTGTTAGTTTCAAACAGAGAGCCATATATTCACAAAAAATCAAAAAAAAATGAAATCGTATGTAAAAAATCTATCGGCGGTGTAATCTCTGCTCTTGATCCACTCATTAGAAAACATAAAGGACTATGGATTGCTTGGGGAAGTGGGAATGCTGATTTTCTAGTAACAGATACACATAAGAAAGTTAAAATCCCTCCTGAGAATCCTTGCTATGAATTGAAACGAATCCCCTTGACAAAAAAAGAAATCGAGAATTATTATCATGGTTTTTCTAATCGTGTATTATGGCCATTGTTTCATTTATTTATCGAAAAAATGCAACCTAAAGAGACCTATTGGAACACCTATTGTAAGGTAAATAAAAAGTTCGCACAAAATATCTTAAGTGAAATAGGAAAAGATGATTTTATTTGGATTCATGATTATCAATTATCACTTGTCCCTTTTTTTATCAAACAGAGAAAACCTACTGCAAAAATCGCATTTTTTTGGCATATTCCTTGGCCGCCATGGGAAATCTTTTGTACTTTACCTTGGAGAGATGAACTGCTTAGTGGACTCCTTCAGTCAGATTTTATCGGATTTCATACCTTTTCGTATGTATCAAATTTTTTAAACTGCGTAAACAGAAAACCAGGGGTGAAATTAAACATAAAAAAGAAATTAATACATTATGAAAAACATACAACAAAAATCAAGCATTTCCCTTTAGGTATTTGCTATAGTGAATATCATCAAATTGCACATTCTTCAGCGATGTTAAAAAAAGCTGCACATTTAAAGAAGCTCTATGGGAATAAAAAACTCGTCCTTGGGATTGATCGTCTTGATTATACAAAAGGAATTTTAAATAGAATTAAAGCCTTCGAATTATTACTTGATGAAAATCCAAAATATCGAGAAAAAATCGTTTTTGTTCAAATCGCTTCTCCTAGTAGAAACAAAATCGAGGAGTATTCTTTGATGAAAAAAGAAATTGATGAGGCGGTTGGAAGAATCAATGGAAAATACAGAAACGAGACTTGGACTCCTGTTATGTATTTTTCAAAAGAAATCTCACTTACTTCATTATTAGCCTACTATTGGATATCGGATATTGGGTTATTGACTCCACTGCGCGATGGTATGAATTTAATTGCGAAGGAATATATCGCATCAAATAATGAAAACACGGTGTTAATCCTGAGCGAGTTTGCTGGTGCTTCCGAGGAACTCACAAATGCCCTTACTGTCAACCCCTATGATCTTCATTCAATTGCCAGGGCGATTAAAAAAGCAGTTGATATGCCTTCTGATGAAAAAAAATACCGATTTCAAGCAATGAGACAAAAGGTTAAAAACCATGATTCTGAATGGTGGTATAGCAACTTTTTAAAAGAATGGGAACACGTCTATGCCTGATTTTCTTTTCAATCATTCAGACGAAATATATAAAAAAATCTTAAAATCAGACGTTATCTTTATATTCTTAGATTATGACGGAACTCTTGTCTCCTTTAAGGATTCTCCAGCTAAGGTAATCACACCAGAGAGGATAAAAAAAGTTTTAAGACTCTTGATACAAATCCAGAAAATAAAGGTAATTATTGTCACCGGAAGAACGCTTGAAGACATAAAAAAATTGTTACACGTAAAGCGATTGTCGTTTATTGCTTTGCATGGACTATACATTGACTCCCCCGAAGGAGTGCAATTTCAGCGAAAAACAGCACAAAAAACGCGTTCTCTTATCACAGTTATTAAAAAAAACATGCACTCGATACTAAAAGAGGAGAAAGGAGCATATCTCGAGGATAAGGGACTCACGGTCGTCTTTCATTATCGTCTTCTTCCAAAAAACAGAATACGGATTCTACGAGAAACATTCAAAACCATCGTCCGTGATTATGACAAAAAAAAAATATTAGAGTTTATCAATGGCGCAAAGGTCATCGAAGCAAGACCGAAAGGATGGAACAAGGGAAATGCAATAGAACTATTTCTTAGTCATTTTGCGAACACAAAAAAAATACTTCCAATCTATATTGGTGATGATATCACTGATGAGGATGCATTCAGAACCTTGGCAAAAAAAGGGATTACCATCCATGTTACACATGAAAAAAAAAGAAAAACAGCAGCCCATTATTGGGTTAAAAATCCAGAGGAGGTCGCCTTCTTTCTTGAATCTCTTGCTCAAAAAGTAAAACAAGTCTAATCTCACATTTTTTTGTTAATTTTATTGTAATCCCAACTACTGAAATACTCATAAATATAAGTAAAAAAAGATATTTTTATAAGGCGTACGTTTAAATATAAAAATAAATATGCCTACGTCAAAGGATGTGCTAGGAGATATTGTATGACAATATTTGCGATTAAATCACTTGATAAATATCAGGATATCATCGGCGATCAAGCTATTCAGAAAATCCGTGATGAAGCATCTGTTCTATCAGAAAAAAGAATGGTTCACATTAACTCGACGTATCAAGGAGGTGGGGTTGCAGAGATCTTAAATAGTCTCATAATCCTTTTAAATGACGTTGGAATCAAAACCGATTGGAGAATTTTACATGGGAATCTTGATTTTTTTACTATCACAAAAAAGTTTCATAATGCACTTCAAGGGGAACGAATCAATCTCTCTGGAAAAAAAAAGGAAATTTACTATATCAACAATGTGAACAATGCAATTTTTTCTCACATCAATCATGATTTCGTCGTTGTCCATGACCCACAACCATTACCAATTGTTACCTGTTACAAAAAAAGGCAGCCTTGGGTCTGGCGATGTCATATAGATATTTCTACTCCTATGCGAGAGATATGGGATTACCTCAAGATGTTTATTCTAAAATATGATGCTATGATAATTTCGATGGATAAATTCAAACCAAGAGATATCCCGGAAAGAGTGATGCCACAGTACATCATCCAGCCATCCATTGATCCGCTAAACCTTAAAAATAGGGATATACCAAGTGCCACAATCTCAAAATATCTCACAAAATATGGGATTGAACAGAAAAAACCACTCATCACCCAAATCTCACGATTTGATAAGTGGAAAGATCCAGAAGGAATTATTAAAATATTTAAAATGGTTAAAAAACAAGTTGACTGTCAGCTGATATTAGCTGGTTCGATGGCAACAGACGATCCAGAGGGACAGGAGATATTTGAACATTTAGAAAAACTTATCGAACAAGAACAGGATATACGACTCATCATTGATGCCCCAGATATCGTGATAAACGCACTACAGCGAGCCTCTTCCGTAATCGTCCAAAAATCAATAAAAGAAGGGTTTGGGATCACAGTTAGTGAAGCCTTATGGAAAGGAACGCCTGTTGTTGCTTCAAACGTTGGTGGAATACCATCTCAGGTAATCAATGGAAAAAATGGTTATTTGGTTAATCCGAAGGATTATGTTGGATTTGCGGACAAGATTTCGTATCTAATAAAAAATCCACACTTGGCAGAAGAAATGGGCAAATTTGGAAAACTTCATGTGAAAAATAATTTTTTAATTACGAGACATCTTTTGGACTATCTCCGATTAATGAAAAAAGTAATCTGAGGAATACATTTTTTAATATCGCTTTAGATTTTTCCGTTTGTTAGTTTAGAGTTTCTTCGATGATGACGACATCTTTTACGGAGGATAATGATGCAAATGGGAAGATGATTTCTCCAAGCTCCGTTACAGTATACTTTTGGAGATTTGTTTCTTTTGACGGTTTTATTAATACCGAGACAATTTCTCCTGAAACAGCATCCTTTATAGATTTCTCTATAATTCCAATAATAGTCCCCTTTGTATTTAAAACCGTCTTTCCAATTAATGAATTAGATGCTTCTTCCATATCCTTTCCTTCGAATATATTTCTGTCAATAGAGTTTCCTCTTATAATTTTTTCTATTATTCATAAAATGTATGATAAATTCCCTAAAAAAATAAATAAGTATATTATTCAACACTTATAGTTTTTCCAGTTATATATTCCATGTATTCACTGGCGGAGACATTGATAATTCGACTAAAAATATAGACCTTTAAGGACTTTCTACAGTTTGTAAAAATATATTCCATATAGGAGAAATTAAATCAAAAAAAAAAAATAGACTAATTAATTGCTTACAATAATCAGTATAATTTCATAGTAAGATAAATATTTATTATTCATTCTAACATTCACAGAAAATTCTTCAGAAGGAAAACCTTATCAAGTATTATGAACATAACGTAAAAAAAAAACAGCAACAGAGGGATTCTTGTTGACAAAATGGAAGTTGTTTAACCGTTTGAAAACAAAAGAACCACCACAAGCAGAAATAACAATACAAAAAAAAGAAAACCAAACCTCTGAAGAAAAACAAGGGGCAAAACAAACTGGAAAAGAACAAACAGAAATTCCAGTCAAAGTATACGATGAAACACTCTATTCGAAGGGATCTAAATTAAAACAAAAGTCAACAACAACGCCAGAGAAAAAACGATCATTAAAGAGAACCAGTTGGGAAAATGCTGATACAATCGAACAAAATATTGACGATATGAGACACAGTCAAACAGAATCAACAGCTGGCGGTAATCAAAACAAAGATAACATCGAAAAAAAAGTCGATTACATCCTATTGAAGAAAAAAAGTAAACTCTAACAAAACCACTTTGATATCGGATTACTTTTAAAACTCTTTTTCTTTTCTGTTTTACAAGAACGGATTGGATATCATGATAGTAGTATTACGACTCGGACATCGAATCGATCGTGACAAACGGATTACCACACATGTTGCATTGGTCGCACGAGCATTTGGTGCTGACGTCATCCTAATCACCACGAAAGATGAAAAAATAAAGAAGAATATTCAGGCTGTCTGCAAACGGTTTGGCGGAAATTTCCAGATCCAAACAGGCGTCGATCCTAAAAAAACCATCAAATCATGGACAGGATCCATCGTTCATCTCACGATGTATGGAGAGGAGCTGGAAAAAGCAGTAAGCCGCCTTGATGCAACTCGTGATCTGCTAGTTATTGTTGGGGCTGAAAAAGTACCTCCCTATTATTACCAGGTTGCTAATTTCAATATTTCAGTTGGTAATCAACCGCATTCTGAGGTTGCTGCATTAGCACTGTTCCTTGACCGATTTACCAAAGCTACTTGGCAAAAAAAAGAGTTCCATGGAAACATTCAAATTGTTCCTTGGGTTAACGGTAAAAAAGTTCTTTCAAAGGAAAAAACATGAACACGATTCCAAATCCTGGACAATGCCTGCGATTATTAAAAAAAGCTGGGTGTTCCAATGAAGTCATTGTTCATTGTAAAGCAGTACGAAGGGTCGCTGTGAGGATAGCGAAGAAGGCTCATGCGAATATTGAGCTTGTCGAGACAGGCGCTTTGCTTCATGACATAGGACGGTCAAAGACCCAAGGGATCATGCATGGGGTTGAAGGAGCAAAAATCGCTCGTCAGGTAGGTTTACCAGAATGCATCGCTAATATCATCGAAAGACATTTAGGCGCCGGGATACCAAAAGACGAAGCAATCGCGTTAGGCTTACCACCAAAAGATTATAT
>SMTZ1_10001460_pt1 | contig 35318 bp, 30 predicted proteins | sample DeeMarSWOR136_30_FD_25667 | JGI IMG/M metagenome (IMG submission 25667)
GCTCTCATTCCCCACTGCTTCCACACCATCCAGGGCTCGTACTTTTTCCCTTCCTTGAGCTTGGGCTGCAGGCGCTCCCAGAAATAGGGTTTGGGTTCGGGAAAATCTTCCTTTCTCAAAGTATCGAGAATAAGCTGGTATTCTTCCTGTAATGCCCCGCACTGAGGACATTGTTTCAAATGTTGCTCCAGTTCCTTCTTTTTATCTTCAGGCAAACGCCCATCGAAAGCGCGGAGTATGAATTTTTCAACCTTCTTGCAGTTCATAATTGTCTCCTTTTTGGCTTAAGAAAGGCGCCAACTTTTTCCTGAGCAATTTCCTGGCCCTGTGAAGACGGGAGTCCACAGTCCCGGGCGAGATCCCCAAGATTTGGGTGATCTCTTCATAGGATAATCCTTGAATATCCCTCAAGGTGAGAATGACCTGGTGTTTTTCAGGGAGGACCTGGATCGCTCGCTGAACTACTTTCTTTCTCTGTTCCTCAGTCTGTTCCTTTTCTCTTTTCATCGTCTCATCTTCCTGCGGTATGGAGCTTTCCTTGATCTCGTCGATGGACAGTCTTCTCATCCGGCTGGTCTTCCTCAAAAAATCCCGGACATGGTTGATCGCTATCCTGTAAAGCCAGGTGCCGAATTCTGACCTGAGCTCGAACCTGGGAAGGGCAAAATAGGCCTTGATGAACACCTCCTGAGCCAGGTCGTCGGCTGTGTCGCGGTCTCGTGTTAAACTGAAAGCCAAATTAAACACCTTCACTCTGTATTTTTTAACCAGCGAGGCAAAGGCTTCTTCGTCTCCTTTCTTGCTCGCTCGAACCAGGTCTTTCTCTTCCATCTGACTTCTTCATCTCTTTGCCTCCATGCACTGTTTAGACGGAGGAAAGAGGAAAATCTTCCTTACAGCCTTATGAACTGAGACTGTATTCTCTTCGTTTCCTATTTTATGACATAGGAAGCTATCCATAAAGACTTTTTTAGGGCGGACAGAGATCGACCTTCTGCGATTTGAAAAAACACGTGGGAGTTGAAGAAAGCTCTATCGCTTGAGTTATTTCTTAAAAAACAGCGTTATTTCTTCTTTGCCGTCCATTCCCGGGCGCCGAAATCTCCCATCTGGACTTCCCCTTTCATCATGTCGCCTTCGACTGTCCCTTTGTAAGTCAGGGTGAAGGCGCCTCTGGGGGTTTCACGGGTGATGGTCCACTCGATCTCGTTCCCTTTGATCGTTCCTTCTCCCGTCACCTCACCACGGGGGTTTTCCATGGTCACTTTGATCTTCTCGCCTTCCTGTTCGAAATGGAGGTTCGATTTCATTTCTCCCTGACGGCCCTGTGAGGTCATCTCCCAGTCTCCGCTGACATTGACCTGTTGAGCACTGAGTGGAAGCACCATCAGAGCCAGAGCACACAAAGCGATGATTGATTTTGTTTTGGACACCTTTTCCTCCTTGATTCTGGGATTTTTAATCATCACTGTTTAGACGTTATGGTCATCATAATCTTCCACAATAAAGGACAGACTGCTTGAGTTTTTTCTTTGCCCAGAATTAACCGTTTTTTTCTAAAAATCGGAAGGGACGAAAAAGGGACGTGTTTTCATATTTGACATTTAGCATTTTTTTGATTCCTAAGGGATTCAGCTAATACATGTGGATTATTGTGACCTGTTTCCTTCAGCTTTATCCAGAGAAAGGAATAGCTCATTTTGGAAGGCCCGCAAATCCCTCTATTTCCTACAAATTTGTTGGAAAGTAGACAATTTTGTTGGAATAAATCAAGGTCACAATTCGATATATTATTTATTATCAACAACTTAAAAAATGGCACGATTATTGCTTAAGATATTGCTTCATGAATCGAAAGGAGGTTAAAATGGTTATGAGAAAAACAGTTTCTCTTGTAGGGTCACTGTTGATCCTGGGTTTAGGTTATGTGTTTGGCCAGGAGCAGTCGAAGAAGACAGTGCGCAACGAGATCCGGAACAAGGTCCAGACTGAAGTACAGACTCAGACAAAAGCGGAGGTAAGGAACCGGGTGATGTTTGTGGATGAGAACGGGGATGGGATCAATGATCTTGCCCGGGACCACGACAACGACGGGATCCCCAATTGTCAGGACCCGGATTGGACCAGACCTGAGGATGGAAGCGGCTACATGAACAGGTTCAAGAATGCGTCTGAAGCGAATAAGTTCGAGTACAGGAACAGGCACTTCAGCGGAACTGGCTGGAACAAGGCCTCTTTCCGGAACAACTTTGGGAGCTTCGGTCAGGGCTTTTACGGCAGGTCCGGCGGCAAAGGCAGAGCCCTCAAGCAGGGAAGACGCTGAACGGCCAAGGAGAGCAATTTTTCTTATCTTTGCAGGAGGGAGAAGGAGATGTGCTCCTTCTCCCTCTTTTGAGAGATCATAAAAGGAGGAGGAGTGAGAAGACTTATCGTTTATATCAGTGCTTTTCTGATCGTGAATACAGCCTTGATGGCCAACACATTTTCGCTTTCATTCGACCAGAACATGACGGACAACGTCTTTCAGAACAGATATTCTGAAAGAGATCAATTGTCTTCCTTGTCTTTCTATCTCGACAAGGATTTTTCCAAGGTCTCTCTTTTCACCGAAGGAAATTTTGCCTATCTTTATGACAACCCAAGCCTTTCCTATTATGTCCATGATGCCGGGCTGGATTATCTTCATGCCGTCAACGAGAAGACAGCGTTCTATTTCTCCGTTATCGGCCAGGGAGCTTTCTACCGTTCCGATTACACCGATTTCAATTATCTCTCTCTCCATTTCCTGGGGGCTTTCAAGACCTATCTCAGCCCGACCTCGATCTTGAAGTCCAACTACGCCTTTGAGTACAAGAGTTTCAGCTATTCCCTTTTCGATTTCGTCAGCCATGCTTTGGATGTATCGTTCGACACCTACTTCCAGACAAGAACCACGATCAAGGCAGAGCTGAGCTGGGGGCATAAATATTATCTCCATCCTGATTCATCCCAAGAAGAGGTTATTGAGGAAGGACAGGGCTTTCGTGGAGGGAGGGATTCGTATATCTATATGCCCAGAGCGATCTACGAGGGGAAGGCGGTCCAGATCTTTTCCGTAGGCGGTTTGATTGCTCAGGGATTGGGCAGTAAGATCGGCCTCAGCCTGTCAGGTATGAAACAGTGGACTCTTTCCGGAGAGAATCCCTTCACCTCGGTTGAGGAATTTTATGTGGTGGAAAATCCTTCCTACGACCGGTTTTCCTGGGAAGGCTTTCAGGCCAGCGGCCAGCTCACGATCTTGGTTCCCTGGAACATCGAACTCAAAATGGGTTATACTAGGTCTGAAAAAGAGTTCCCTGGAATAGAAAGCATGGATCTGGAGGGGAATCCTTTAGGAGTGATAAGGCAGGATATGAGAGATATGTTCGAGGTCAGGGCGGAAAAGGATTTTCCCAGTTTTTCTGTATTCCTCTCCTACTTCTATGTGAATAACCGTTCGAATGACCCTTTCTTTGATTGGCAGGGGAATTTTTTCTCTACCGGATTGGAATGGAATGTCTTTTTCGGAGGGAAGAAATGAGGAAGAGTCGGTATGTTATCCTGATTCTCAGCCTGCTGATCGTGCAGGCTGCTGCCCTCGGCCAGGAGACGGATCATTACTACAACGTGGATACTGAGAAAAAAGTCAGGGGAACGATACTACAAATCGTCATGGAGCCTCGCTACAAAGACAGATCACCGTTTTTGATAGTGATTCTTGAGGAGAAAAAGACCAAAGAGATGTTCAATGTGGAGATCAGCCCTGTCCGGTTCTTCAGCCAGGATTTTCACAAAGGCGAAGAAATGGAGGTCGTCGGATCTATCTATTCCAAAGACGGACAGAAGAACATTATCGCCCGCCAGATTCGATTCCGGGGAGAGATATTCATGCTCAGGGACAAACACGGCTTTCCAGCCTGGAGGGGAGGCGAGATGAAGTTGAAGAAGAAAAGAAAAGGCAAAAGGTTTTGAAGGGCAGGAATTTTCTTCTCTTTTTTTACCTTCCGTTTTTGGGTATTCTCATCATCTTTTTTGTCCTCTCCTCATTGAACCGGACCTACATCAAGAATCAAACAGAAGATTTAGTCAAGGAGCAGCTTCAGGCAGCGGCAGAGATCTTGAAAATCAATATCTCTCACTTCTTGCGCGAGGATTATTCCGTGGCTGAAATCTTCGAATCCTACTCTGGAAAGGAGGATATTTATTACATCGCTTTGCTGGACGAGGACAAGAATGTGCTGGGCTGGAGCTCCCGCTTTGAAGGCTATCTTCCCCTATCGCTCCATACCGTAGAGGAAGAAGGATCATGGATCATCGATTCTCCCGCCGGAAAGATATTCAACTTTTTTTCTCCTTTTTCACCGGATGAAGGGAAGAATTGTTACCTCTATATTGGCTATTCTCTGGAAAGCTTGCAGGAAATGATTGCTTATTCCCGGAGAAATTTTTTCTTGATCTTTGGCCTTATTTTCGTCATCGGCGTGATCCTCTTCCTCGGATTCTATCAGCTTCAGCGCAGTTATCTGGAAAAAAAAGAGGAGGCAGAAGTGGAAAAGGCGGATAAGGAAAGATACCGGGAGATCTCTGCCTTTACCTCAGGCGTTGGTCACGAGATTAAAAATCCTCTGAATAGCCTTTCTCTTCTTTTTGAGCTTCTGCACAAGAAGGTGCCTGAGGAACTTCAAGGCGATGTCGCTTTAGGGAAGGAAGAGATCCAGAAGATCTCCAGGATCATCGATCAATTCTCTACCAACCTCAAGCCAATCGAGCTCAACACAGAGAGGTTCTCTCTCGCAGAAATGGTCTCGACCATAAAGGAGTCGCTCTCCAGGGAATATGATCTGTCTGAAGTGGAGATTCGTTATTTCGAATCATCATCCGTCTATCTGGAGGCGGACAAGGGCTTGATGAGCCAGGCCTTTTTCAACCTTCTGAGGAACTCACTCGATGCCAGTGAGAGAGGAGTGATTTCGATCCATGCTCAGCAGAAGAAAAAAGCTGTCCAGGTGAAGATCGAGGATTCCGGGAGGGGAATTCCTGAAGAGGACCAGAAGCGCATCTTCGAGCCGTTCTTCTCAACCAAGAAAAAAGGGATGGGTGTCGGACTCTATTTGACTAAAAAGATCATCGAAGCCCATGAGGGAAAGATTGAAGTCAAGAGTCAAAAAGGGCAGGGAACGGTTTTTATGATCCATATTCCGGGAGGATAAGATGAGCAAAGCCAGCATCCTGATTGTCGAGGATGACCCCCTCCAGAGAAAGCTGATCAAAGAAAATCTCGAACGGGAGGACTATGCTGTTTTTGAGGCATCTTCGGGCCGGGAAGCGCTCGCTGTCATCGATGCTCATCCTGTGGATATCGCTGTTGTGGATTTCAAGCTGGATGGAGAAACAGGGATCAGCGTCATCGTTGAGATCCTGAAAAGAAATCCTCTTGTTACTCCCTTAATGGTCACCGCCTTTGCCAATGTTGAAAACGCTGTGGAGGCCATTAAAAAAGGAGCCTATGATTACATCGTCAAGCCGATCGATTTTGGCAAATTCCTTCTTGTCATCAGCAGGGCCCTGGAAAGACAGAGGCTCCAGAAGGAGATATCCCTGCTCCAGGATTCTTTGGCAGAAAAGTTCAGCGCCAAGAACTTTGTTTTTAACTCATCCAAGATGGAAGAGGTGGCGTTCCTGGTTTCGAAAGCGGCCAAGAGCGGCGCCACGGTCCTTATATCAGGGGAAACAGGGGCTGGAAAGGATTTTGTGGCCAGGACCATTCATTTTTCTTCAAAGCGTAGAGAGGGGCCTTACCTGGCTGTCAACATCCCTTCTCTCCCCGAAACGCTGATCGAAAGCGAGCTTTTCGGGGCGGAAAAAGGCTCTTTTACAGGAGCCTATGAGAGAAAAACGGGAAAGTTTGAGGCAGCTTCAGGGGGAACTCTTTTCCTGGATGAGATCGGAGACCTCCCCCTCCAGCTTCAGGTCAAACTTCTCCGTTTCCTCCAGGAAAAGGAGTTTTACCGCCTTGGCTCCTCAAAGCCATTGAAATCTGATGTCAGGATCATCGCCGCCACCAACAGGGACCTGGATCTGCTGATGAAGGAGGAAAGATTCAGGCCTGACCTTTACTACCGGCTGAACGTCATTCATATCCATGTTCCTCCACTCCGGGAAAGAAAGGAGGACATCCCGCCTCTCGTCGATCATTTCATCAGAAAATACAGCGAGAGAGAGGGCAAGAATATCGAGGAGATCTCGGCCGAGGCGATGAATACCCTTCTGAAATATTCCTTTCAGGGTAATATACGAGAACTGGAGAACATCGTGGAAAGAGCGGTTGTCTTTTGTGATGGCAAGGCCGTAACTTCGGCAGATTTGCCGGTGTTCATAAAGGAGTTGAGCGAAGACGAGCTGGCGCAGGAAGGCCTCTCCTTGAAAGACAGAGTCAAAACTCTGGAAGTCAGGGAAATAAAGAGAGCGCTTTTAGAGAGCGGCTGGGTGAAAAGCAAGGCGGCCCGGGCTTTGGGGATAACGGAGAGGATGCTGAGTTACAAGATGAAAATTTACAATATCTCCAGCGGTGTCCAGCCTGATAAGTAGCTCCATTTGCGGTTCCGGATTTAGAAGCTCTATTCACTTTACATTGAATACGGAGGTGTAATCTGTAAAGGCGCCGGTTCCCCTCCATCCTCGCCAAGGCTTTCCCCCCCCCACCGCCATGGGCTCCGGATGGAGGGGACTCGGCGCCGCATTCTCAATTGGACGGATATTTTCCCTTATCACGGAAAATGCTTTTCATCCTTTTACTTGACATTCCTTGATGACTTTAATTTAATATATCCTCCAAAAAAGGAAAGGACTCCATGTTTATTTGGGTTTTCCACCGCGTCAGCGGCCTCCTGCTGATTCTCCTCCTGGGAGTGAAATTCCTCACCTCTTTTTTTCTGATGACCAAAGCGCAGAAACCGGATTGGGCCCTGGTTCTCCACACCAATCCGTTCACGGATTCTCTGTTGATCATCTTGATCGTTTTCCATGCGCTCTACGGCTTGAGGACAATCATCATCGACCTTGGTGTGAGGAAGGAGAAACTCCTCTTCTGGGTTTTTACGATTCTCAGTGTCGTCTTCAGCGCTGCGCTGCTGATCGTCTATTTTACCAGGAATTACTGAATGCTTAGTCAGGACATCCTTGTCGTTGGGGGTGGATTGGCGGGGCTGGCTGCAGCCCTGGCCTGCGACCCCCAGCTCAATGTCGCCGTCGTCTCCAAGGTCCATCCGCTTCGCTCCCACTCCGTGGCTGCCCAGGGAGGCATAAACGCGGCTCTGGGCAATAATCCTGAGGCCAAAGATGATACCTGGGAGGGGCATGCTTTTGATACGATCAAGGGAAGCGACTATCTCGCGGACCAGGATGTGGCCGAGTTGATGTGCCAGAAGGCGGTTCCCGCCATCTATGAGCTGGAGTATTTTGGAGTTCCCTTCAGCCGCTTTCCCGGAGGGGTCATCGCCCAGAGGCCTTTTGGAGGGGCGGGATTTCCCCGGACCTGTTATGCCGCTGACCGGACCGGCCTGGTCATTCTCCACACTCTCTATGAGCAGTCTCTGAGAAGGCAGGTGAAATTTTATAATGAGTGGCTGGTGACCAGGCTTGTGGTCAAGGACGGAAAATGTCTGGGCGTTGTGGTCTATGACCTCCAAAAGGGAGAGATCATGCCGGTTAAGGCCAGGGCGGTTATCTTCGCCACCGGAGGATACGGGAGAGTCTACCTCAGGACGACCAATGCCTATATCAACCACGGCAGCGGCATCGGGATATCCGACCTCTCTTTACCCGAGCAATATATTGATAACCGAAGGAGCGCGCGGGGAAGGAGGCTACCTGGTTAATAACAAGGGAAGAAGATTCATGGAAGATTATGCCGCCTCTTCCATGGAGCTGGCTCCAAGGGATATCGTCGCCCGGGCCATCCAGACCGAGATTGACAATGGCAACGGGTTTGAAAGCCAGTATGTCCACCTCGACTTGAGACATCTGGGAGAAAGAAAGATCAAAAAAAGACTTCCTGGCATCCGGGAGATCAGCATCAATTTTGCCGGGCTCGATCCTATTGATACGCCGCTGCCCATCCAGCCGGCCCAGCACTATTCCATGGGGGGGATAGATGTCGATATCCACTGTGCTTCCCGAGTAGAGGGGTTCTACGCAGCTGGAGAATGTGCCTGCGTAAGCACCCATGGCGCGAACCGCCTGGGAGGGAACTCGCTTCTAGAGACAGTCGTCTTTGGCAAGATCGCCGGAGAGGAGGCCGCACACTGGGTCAAAGGGAGCAGTGGTTTGAAAGATGAGGAAAAACATCTTTTAGATGCGGCGCTGGAGGTGAAGAAAAAGATCGAGGAGCGGCAGAAGAGAGAAGCCGGGGAGAAGGTCCACCGCCTGCTGAGCCGGCTCAAACTGATTATGAGTGACCAAGTCGGGCTGTTCCGGAACAAAAAGGATCTGGCCCAAGCGCTGGAAATGATCGGGGAGCTAAGACAGGATTATCAGCGCGTCTTTATTTCAGGCAAATGCCTCCGATTCAGTCAGGAGCTGGTGAATATCATCGAGTTTGAGTCCATGCTGGATCTGGCCGAGGTCATCACTCTGGGAGCGCTGAACAGGGAGGAGACCCGCGGCTCCCACTATCGCCTGGATTTCAAGGAGCGCAATGATAAAGACTGGCTCAAGCATACTCTGGTTGCCTTGAAAGACGGGAAGCCTCAGATAAGCTATAAAGAGGTTCAGATAACCAAATACGAGCCAAAGGCAAGGCAATATTGAGATGAAGTACACGTTTCGAATTTTGCGCTTTGACCCGCTGAAGGCTGAGTCTCCCTATTTCCAGGACTTTATCTACGAAACGGAGGAGACAAAAACAACCCTGGAAGCCTTGATGGATATCCGGAATGAACAGGACTGTAGCCTGGCATTCCGCTACAGCTGCCGGGAGGCTATCTGCGGCTCGTGCGGCATGGTGATCAACGGAAGGTTTGAACTGGCCTGCCGGACCATGATCGATTCCTTGAAGTCCTCGGTCATCGTCATCGAGCCCTTGCCTAACCTGGAGATCCAGAAGGATCTGGTGGTCGACATGGAGCCTTTTTTTGAGACGGTCCGCAAGATCCAGCCCTATGTCTTTCCTGAAGGGGAGGTTTTAGATAAAGGGTACCGCATAGAAGACAAAGAGATGGAGCGGATCTTTCAGTACATCAACTGCATCCTCTGCGGATGCTGCTACAGCGCCTGCCCGGTGGCTTCCAGGGACGAAAGATACCTGGGTCCGGCCGCTCTTGCCAAGCTCTACCGTTTCGTCAGGGATCCCAGGGATAAGAGGCCTTTCTCAGAATGGTCAAAGGTCAACACTGAAGGCGGAGTCTGGGGTTGCGACACGGTGTTCAAATGCAATGAGGTCTGCCCCAAGGATGTCCGACCGGCGGACGGTATCGAGGCCTTGAGGAGAAAGCTGGTCTTGGAAAAGACCAAACGGCTTTTCAGGTTAAAACGATGAAGCTCAGACATTCTCTGTTCACGCGCCGGCAGTTTTTGAACGGCCTCCTCGGAGGCTGGCTGGGTGCTTTCGCTGCTTCTCTTCTGTTTCCAATCTTGAAGTTCATTTTCCCGCCGACGAGAGAACCGGACGAGGTCATCCTGCCCTTTGCCGATTTCCAGGATATGGAGCCGAATACCGTGAAAAATTTTGCCTGGGGGAGCAAGCCGGGCATCGTGAAAAGGAATGATGACGGGTCTTATACAGCTTTTGTGGCTGTCTGCACTCACCTCGACTGCAACGTCACCTACCTTCCCGACCAAAGGAAATTCTTCTGCGCCTGCCATGAGGGCTGGTACGATGAGAACGGCATCCACATAGCTGGTCCTCCTCCCCGTCCCTTGCGGCGGCTGAACCTGTCTATCGAAGGGGAAAACCTGATCATAAAGAGAGAGGGTGGGGAGTGAAAGAGAAAAACGTGAAAAAGGATATTCGATCCTGGCTGGATGAACGTTCCGGGTTGTCAGCCGTTTTTCGATTCCTGAGGGAGAAGAAGATTCCTCAACACAAGCATTCCCTCTGGTACTACACGGGAAGCGCTATCCTCCTCTTTTTCGGGATCCAGGTCATCACGGGATTCATGCTCGTTTTTTATTACAGTCCAACCTTGGAGGAGGCCAACAGCAGCGTTGCCCGGATCATGACCGAGGTTCCGCTGGGCTGGATTATCAGGTCGGTCCACAGCTGGTCCGCTTCCTTCATGATCGCCTTTGTTTTCATTCATCTTCTCAGCATCTGGATCACCAAAGCCTACCGTAAGCCGAGGGAACTGACCTGGATGAGCGGGGTTTTTCTGCTGATCCTCTCCCTTCTTTTCGGGTTTACAGGCTATCTCCTCCCCTGGGATGACCTCTCTCTTTCCGCCACCAAGGTGGGAACGGACATTCCCCGCTCGATCCCCGTTTTGGGAGTCTGGGTGACCAAGTTTCTTCGGGGAGGCGAGGATGTCACCGGTGATACCCTGACCCGATTTTTCGGGTTTCATGTCTGCATCCTTCCCCTTTTTCTGCTCGCTCTTCTTGTCGTCCATGTCTATCTCATCCAGAAACAGGGGATGAGCCTTCCTCTTGACCTGGAGAGAAAAGAGGAAAAGGTGAAGGAGCTCCCGTTCTGGCCGAATTTTGTCTACAGAGAGATGATCGTCTGGCTGGTGCTCATCGGCATTCTCTTCACTGTGTCTATCTTTTTTCCTCCCTCGCTGGATAAAGCCGCGGATTTGATGGCTCCTGCTCCTGAGGGGATCAAACCCGAGTGGTATTTTCTCTTCCTTTTCCAGATGCTGAAGATCTTCCCGGCAAAGATCCTCTTTATGAACGGGGATACCCTTGCCGTTCTTCTGATACTTCTGGGCGGTATCGCTTTCTTTTTTCTCCCCCTGATCGATAACAAGCCCGCAGAAAGGAAAGGCAAGATCATTACAGTGATCGCTTATCTGTTTATCATCTATGTTGTGGGCATGTCTGTCTGGAGTCTGCTCTGATGACAGCAAAAAAAAAGTGCATGGCTTTGTTTCTGTTGATCGTTCTCCTTCACTCCTTTGTTCTCTTGAAAATCGACTTTGCTCAGCAGGCGGAGCAGGAAAAAACCGAGACGACTCAGGAGGAGGTCTCCGAAAAGATCGTCCCTGGTCCGCAGGGCATCAAGGAATCAACGGGTATTTATGTTTTCATTACCTGGGTATGGCTGGCGATCCTGGTTCTGGTTTATTTCCTGAGGTTGAAGATCAAGGAAGTAGACAGGCTCCTGGAGATTCGGTTCTTATCCGAGAAGAAGAAATAATCCCTTTCGATTTGTGAAAAATTCCCTCTGTATTTCGTCATGAAATTAGGCTTGTTTACCTATTTTCATGGATAAACCCAAGAGAGGAAAGAACCGGAGAGTGCGGCAAAGCAGCGGACACAGGGAAAGGCTGAGGGAGAAATTTCTAAAAGGCGGGCTCTCGGGATTCCTGGATTTGACTCTGGGAACTCCCCGTAAAGACTGTAAGCAGCAGGCCAGGGATGCCCTGATGAAATTCCGGACCTTGAGGGGAGTTCTGGAGGCACCGCCCGAGGAACTCCTGAGAATCAAAGGGATAGGTCCGAATAACATTTTCGGCCTGAGGCTTATCCAAGAAGTCTCCCGGCGTTTCCTCAAGGAGAGGATGATGAACAAGCCCTACTGCCACTCCTCGAAAGAGGTCTTCGATTATCTTTATCATTCTCTGAGAGATGTGAAGAAGGAACAGTTCAAGGTTCTTTTCCTGGATGCGAAAAACCATATCCTGGAGGAAAAGACCGTGTTCGAGGGGACGGTGGACACGAGCGCTGTTTACCCCAGGGAAATCGTCAAAGAAGCCTTGAAATGCGATGCCTCCTCGCTCATATTTGTGCATAACCACCCTTCCGGGGACCCGGAACCTTCGGCCAGCGACAGGGAGATAACGAGAGAGCTTGTCTTTGCGTCTGCGGTCATGCAGCTTAAGGTCTTGGACCATATCATCATCGGGAACAACTGTTATTTCAGCTTCGCTGATGAGGGATTGATCGAGGAGTATGGTATAATGTTCCACGATTTTAACAGGAGAAGCCACGAGAAAAAGATGGGAATTGGCAAGGTTCTTCTCCAGAAATAGAATATCGAAGACAGGAGGGCAGTATGCTCGACGACATGGAAATCGCCAAAAAAGCCAAGATAAGGCCCGTTGAGGAGATTGCAGGCAAGCTTGGACTCCAACCTGAAGAGTTGGAAAAGTACGGCCTCTACAAGGCAAAGATCTTTCCGGAAGGAGTCCGGAAGAAGGCAAACCAGAAGGGCAAGCTGATCATGGTGACGGCCACGACTCCCACTCCAGCCGGGGAAGGAAAGACCACGACTTCTATCGGCTTGGCGGACGCCCTGAGTCATGCCGGAAAGAAGGCGGTGGTGGCTTTGAGGGAGCCTTCTCTTGGGCCTGTTTTCGGGATGAAAGGAGGAGCGACCGGAGGAGGATACGCCCAGGTCGCGCCTCGCGAGGAGATCAACCTCCATTTTACCGGAGACATCCATGCCGTTACCGCAGCTCATAATCTTCTGGCTGCCATGGTGGATAACCGCCTCCATTTTGATGGTGCCTGCGGATTGCTCGACTGCCGCTGGGTAGCATGGAAACGGGTGATGGACATGGATGACCGGGTGCTGCGGGAAGTGGTCATCGGGATAGGCGGTCCTCTCCGGGGGATAGCAAGGGAAACAGGCTTTGATATAACGGCTGCGTCTGAGGTGATGGCGATTCTGTGTCTGGCAGTCGACCTTCAGGACCTCAAACAAAGGCTGGGAAATATCTTCGTCGGCTATTCTCCAAACAAAAAGCCGGTCTTTGCCCGAGAGCTTAAGGCCGCAGGCGCTATGGCTGCGCTGCTCAAGGATGCACTCAAGCCTAATCTTGTTCAGACCCTGGAAGGGACGCCGGCTTTGATCCATGGGGGGCCGTTCGCCAATATTGCCCACGGCACGAATTCTGTTATCGCCACTCGTCTGGGTCTTCAACTGGCTGATTATGTGGTGACCGAGTCAGGCTTCGGCTCTGACCTCGGAGCAGAGAAGTTCTTCGACATCGTCGTCCGGACAGGACATATACCGCCTCCGGATGCCTGTGTCCTGGTGGCCACTCTCAGGGCGCTCAAGCTTCACGGCGGAGTCGAGCTGGAAAAGGTGGCTGAGGAGAATGTGGAAGCTGTGGAGCGCGGTTTTGCCAACCTCCAGAAACACATGGAAAACTTGAGAATTTTCGGCGTCCCGTTTGTGGTGGCTGTGAACAGATTCCCGTCTGACACCGAGGCAGAGATCCAGAAGGTGATCGACCTCTGCCGCAAGGAGAAATCCCGGGTCGCATTGAGTGAAGTGTTTGCCAAGGGAGGCAACGGCGGGATGGATCTGGCGCAGGAAGTCCTGAAAGCCATCGAGGAAGACGAAAATACGTTCCAGCTTCTTTATCCCTCAGATATACCTCTTCTGGAGAAGATCACGACTGTTGCCCGAAAGATCTACGGGGCCTCTTCGGTGGCCATGGAAGGAAAAGTCAAAAGGAAAATAAGCCGCCTTGAAAGAGAGGACTTCGGCCATCTTCCTGTCTGTATCGCCAAAACTCAATATTCCCTCTCCGCTGACGATGAGGCGCTGGGAAGGCCCCAAGACTTCACCTTGATCGTGACCGATGCCTCCCTCAGTTCCGGAGCAGGATTTGTGGTGGTCTACTGCGGGGATATCATGACCATGCCCGGCCTGCCCAAGGTTCCCTCAGCCGAGAGGATCGATGTCACGGATGACGGACAGATCACCGGTCTGAGCTGAATTATTCATTACCGGCCCATTTGAACCGCTGGTCGACGAGATTCAGCGTGCTGTTATATTACCGGAGAGAGATGGATCTTTTCGTTTTGTCCTGCACGGAGAAGAGGTCGCAGAGATATCCCCATTAATCCTTTTATCCAGTATCTTATCAAATCGTTTTTCTCAAACTGAGCGTTTTGGCAAGAATGGAGGGCAACCAGCCGCTGTGACAGATGACACTTTCATTATGGACTGTTTCGGAAAGAGATGCCTTATTCCAGGGATAATCGAGTTTTTTCTCTCCGTGTAACGCAAAGGTGGAGGCTGGGTTTACACCCTCTTTTAATTATGATAAAAATGGAAGGTCTTTAAAATTAATTCATTTTGGATGAGAGGCATAATCAATGTGTGAATTGCGTGATGTTTTTATTGTCGGGGCTGCTCGAACGGCTATAGGCAGCTTTTTGGGATCCCTGAAAAATTTCACAGCTCCTGAGCTTGGCGGTCTTGTCATCAAAGAGGCTGTGAAGAGAGCCGGGATCAAAGCCGAGGATGTGGATGAAGTCATCATGGGCAATGTCGTCTCGGCCGGAATCGGCCAGGCTCCGGCCAAGCAGGCGGCAGTGAAAGGGGGAATCCCTTACACGGTCAGCACTTTTGCCGTGAACAAAGTCTGCGGTTCAGCCCTGAAGGCTGTTGCCCTGGCTGCCCAGGCGATCTGGCTTGAGGAGAAGGAGATCATCGTAGCCGGGGGGATGGAAAGCATGAGCCAGGCTCCACATCTTCTCTGGGGTGCACGGGACGGTGTCAAGTTTGGAGACATGAAGCTCAAAGACTCCATGATCCTTGATGGTCTCTGGTGTGCTTTCGACGACCAGCATATGGGCATGACCGGAGAAGTGATTGCTGAAAAATTCGGTGCCAACCGCGAGGAGCAGGATGAGTATGCGGCCAGCAGTCACCAGAAAGCCATCCATGCCGCTGAGAAGGGTTACTTGGAAGAGGAGATTCTCCCCGTTGAGGTTCCTCAGAGAAAGGGAGATCCTCTGATCTTCAAGATGGACGAGGGACCGAGGAAAGACGCGACGCTCGAGAAATTATCGCAGCTTAAAGCCGTCTTTAAGAAAGATGGGACAGTCACCGCCGGGAATGCGTCTAGTTTAAATGACGGGGCAGCGGCGGTAGTCGTTGCTTCAGCCGAGGCGGTGAAGGAGAAAAAACTTAAGCCTCTGGCTAAGATCCTGGGCTCGACCACCAACGGCATTGAGCCTTCCATGGTGATGTATGCTCCTAAAGGAGCCATCGAGAAGCTTTTGGCCAATGTCGGCTGGAAGATCGAAGATGTCGACCTTTTCGAGATCAACGAGGCATTTTCCTCCCAGCTGGTCGTGCTGATCAAGGAAATGGGTCTGGACAGAGAAAAGATCAATGTGCACGGCGGAGCCGTGGCCTTGGGGCATCCGATCGGAGCCACGGGAGCCAGGATCTTGACCACCTTGATCTATGCTCTCAAGCACAGAGGCCTGAAAAGAGGCGTGGCTGCTCTCTGTCTCGGGGGAGGCGATGCTGTGGCCATGGCCGTAGAAATGGTGTGAGCAAGGAGGGATGATGGCAGTGAAAAAGATAGGAGTGATTGGCGCTGGAACCATGGGGACCGGAATCGCCCAGGTGGCTGCCACCGCAGGGTTTGAGGTCGTGCTGAATGATGTGGCCGAGGATTTGCTTCAGAAATCCATGAAAGCGGTCGATAAAAGCCTGACCAAGTTCCAGGAGAAGGGCAAAATCGAGGAAGACAAGGAAAAAATCATTTCCCGGATAAAAACCAGCAATAAGCTATCAGAGCTCAAACAGGCGGATTTTGTGGTCGAAGCCGTGTTCGAAGATTTCGAGGTGAAAAAACAGGTGCTCACCAAGCTGGATAAACTCCTGGATGCCTCAGTCATCCTGACCTCCAACACCTCGTCGATCTCCATAACCCGTTTAGCGGCTTTAACCGGCCGCCCTGACAGATTCATGGGAATGCACTTCATGAATCCCGTCCCCTTGATGACCCTGGTGGAATTGATCAAGGGCATTGCCACCTCCCAGGAGACTTTTGATGAGGTAAAAGCCCTGACCGAAAAGATGGGCAAGGTCCCGGTGGAAGCCAATGATTTTCCCGGATTCATCTCCAACCGGATTTTGCTCCCGATGATCAACGAAGCGGTCTATGCCTTGATGGAAGGAGTGGGAACCGCGGAAGCGATCGATACTGTGATGAAGCTGGGCATGAACCATCCGATGGGGCCGCTGACTCTGGCTGACCTGATCGGGCTCGATGTCTGCCTCAACATAATGGAGGTTCTGTATGAGGGATTCAGAGATACGAAGTACAGGCCCTGTCCGCTGCTGAGAAAAATGGTGGATGCCGGATACCTGGGAAGGAAGACAGGAAAAGGATTCTATGATTACAGCGGGTGATCCCAAAAATTTATAGAGGAAAACTCATCCCGATATTCCAGATTAAGAAAATATCGGTTACAATAAGCAACATAAGAACGCTTTAAATGGAGCATAGCCCATTGATATGGGGGAGGAGAAAATGACCCAAGAAACAGAAGAAAAACAGAGTTCGAGGGATAGAGCGATTGAGGCCGCGGTTTCTCAGATAGAGAAACAGTTCGGCAAGGGAGCGGTGATGAAGCTGGGACAGAAGGAGGCGGCGATCAAGATAGCTTCCATCCCCACCGGGTCCATCTCGTTCGATCTTAGCCTGGGAATCGGCGGATTTCCTCGAGGAAGAGTGGTTGAGGTCTTCGGCCCCGAAGCCACGGGAAAGACGACCCTGGCTCTTCATGTTATCGCCGAAGCCCAGAAGAGGGGAGGTCAGGCCGCTTTTATCGATGCCGAGCATGCTCTGGACCCTACCTATGCCGGAAGCGTAGGAGTGGATGTGGATAATCTCCTCATATCCCAGCCGGATTATGGGGAGCAGGCTCTGGAGATAGCGGAGACGCTGGTGCGCAGCGGCGCCGTGGATGTCATCGTGGTTGACTCCGTCGCCGCCCTGGTGCCCAAAGCAGAGCTCGAGGGAGAGATGGGAGATGCTCATATGGGCCTTCAAGCACGCTTGATGTCTCAAGCTTTAAGAAAGCTGACGGCGATCGTCAGCCGTTCCAAGACATGCTTCATCTTCGTCAATCAGATCAGGGAAAAGATCGGGTTTTTCCTGGGAAGTCCGGAGACGACCACGGGCGGAAGAGCCCTCAAGTTCTACTCTTCGTTGAGAATCGATATCCGCCGGCTGGCCACCTTGAAGGAAGGCGATAAAGTCATCGGCAACAGGGTCAAGGTGAAGATCGTCAAGAACAAGATGGCTCCACCGTTTAGAGAATCCCAGTTTGATATTATCTACGGCGAGGGGATTTCCAGAGAGGGCGACCTGGTTGACTGCGGGCTGGACAATGGAATCGTCGAAAAAACAGGAACCTGGTATTCGTACAAGGGAGAACGATTGGGACAGGGAAGAGAAAACGTGAAGCGGCTTTTGCAGGAGAATAAAGAGCTGGCCGCTCAACTGGAAGAGGAGATCCGGAGGAAAGTCGGACTTTCCGTTGAAAAACCTCCCGAAAAGACTGAGCCAAAACCGGCCGAGAAATCCGAGGAAAAACCCGAAAAAAAAGAATCCGAGAAAGAGCCAGAAAAACCCGTCGAAAAATAGCCTCTGATGGAGGTGACCATGAATTCAAGTAAATTCAGGTACACGTGCGTTTTAATCTCAGTCATCATCGTTGCTTTCTTTAGTTCAGCAGCAAACCCGAATACCCTCACGGATCAGGTTGATCAGCTGTTTACGGCTTGGGACAAGCCAGATTCTCCAGGGTGCGCTCTGGGGATTATCAAAGAGGGCGAATTCATCTATAAGCGGGGCTACGGGATGGCCAACTTGGAGCACAACGTTCCCATCAGTTCTCAATCCATCTTCCGTATCGGCTCGACCTCCAAGCAGTTCACGGCTATGTGTATCGCGTTGCTCGAGGAACAAGGGAGGATTTCAGTCGATGACAGTATCCGGAAGTACCTTCCGGAGATGCCCGGCTACGCCAGCGATATCAAAATTCGTCACCTTATCCATCACACCAGCGGAATCCGGGATTATTTAACCCTCTGGAGCATTGCTGGAGCAAGAGATGATGATTTTTTTATAGATCCGGAAGTGGTCGAGCTCCTAGCTCGACAGAAGGAACTGAACTTCAAGCCGGGCGATGAATTTCTCTACAGCAATTCCGGCTATTTTCTCTTGTCACAGATCGTGAAAAGAGTGACCGGAAAGTCCATGAGGCTGTTTGCTGAAGAAAACATTTTCAAGCCTCTGGGCATGAAAAACACTCATTTTCACGATGACCACACGATGATCGTGAAGAACAGGGCGGCCGGCTATTCTCCGCTTAAAGGGGGAAGATTCGTAATCAGCATGACAACGCTGGATATGATCGGAGACGGTGGGATCTTTACCTGCGTTGACGATCTTCTTCTCTGGGACCGCAATTTTTATGAAAATAAGCTGGGGAAGGGACGTCCGGAATTGATGGCCAGAATCCTGACTCCGGCAACCTTGAACAACGGAGAGAAACTGGATTATGCTTTTGGTCTTGGGTTCAGTGATTATAAGGGATTGAAGATGGTCAGCCATGGGGGTGCGTTTGTTGGCTTCAGGGCGGATATGATCCGCTTTCCTGAACAAAGGTTTACGGTGATCTGTCTGGCTAATCTGAGCAGAATAAACCCCAGCCAGCTGGCGAGGAAAGTCGCGGATATCTATCTTGCTGAACAGTTTAAGAAGGAAGTCACTCCACTTGCACCTCCCCCCAAACCTGAGTTCATAAAGCTTTCAGAAGACGAGCTGAAAGAGAAAACCGGAGCTTTTCGAAATCCGAAAACAGGCACCATTTGGAAGATTGCCCTTAAAAAAGGAAAACTGGAGGTAGACACATTCCGGTTTCGTTTTTCCATCTCGCCTCTGAGCAAGACCGAGTTTCTCGCAGTCGGCGCCCCTGTCGAGCTCGCAGTTGAATTCTTCAAGACCGCTAAGGACTCTCCGCTGTCGATTCGGGTGAGAACAGGAGAAGGTGAGCCTTTTCCGTTTGAGCCGGTACGCTTGGTCTCTCCGACCGAAGAGAAGTTAAGAGAATATGTCGGAGAGTATTACAGCGAGGAACTTCAGGTCGCATATAAGCTGGTATTGAAAGAGGGGAGGCTCTTTATGATCCATGAAAATCCGCATAAGGACTATCCTGACAGTCCGTTGGAACCGACTCTCAGCGATGAGTTCATGGTTGCTGGCTGGCAGCTGAGCTTTTTCCGCGGTGAGAAAAATGAGGTCTCTTCATTCGCGGTCAATGCGGGTCGGGTCAAGAACATCCGGTTTGCAAAGAAAATTCAGTAGCTTTTGAATCCGTTTTTTTCTCGTTTTTCATCTCTTCATATTCTGCTTTACGTACAGAGCCACGTCCTCGTGGGTGGCAAACCAGACGTTCTTGAATTTGAGCATGTGCTGGATGAGGTTTTCGAGCATCATGATTCGGCTCCGGTGCCCGGTGTACTTGGGATGCATGGTCAGGACAAAGAGGGCTCCCTCCTCATAGGCTTTCTCGAATTCAGCCGCCCAGATGGAAAACACATCCATCGGTTGGATATGGGGGCGGACACTCGAATACCTGTCAAACCCGAAATAGGGATAATCATCCAGGAGCCATTCCACCGGAAGCTCGACTATTTCTGTCGGTTTTCCGTCCTCGAGAAGCTCGTAGGGCCGGTCGTCAGCCATCAGGCTGCTGTCGTAGAGAAGCCCCAATTCTCTTATGATCTTGAGGGTGGCCGGACTGAAATCCCAGGAAGGAGTCCGGATCCCTGTGGGGGCTCGGCCCACGATTTTTTTGAGTGTCTCGTAGGATTTTTTCATCAATTCCCTCTCCTCCTCTTCGGAGAGCAGAGAATTCCTTTCATGGATCCAGCCGTGCATACCGACCTCATGCCGTCCTTTGGAGAGGATGTCCTGCATTTCCTGGGGATGGAGCAGGGCGGCTACAGCGGGGACGAAGAAGGTTGCCGGCAGGCTGTATTTGTCAAGGAGAGCCAGGATCCTGGGGATGGCGGCCCGGGCAGCGTACTCCCCCTGAGAGAATGTTCCAGGAGAGATCTGATTGTCCCTCAGGGCGTTCGTTTCCGCATCAAAATCAAAAGAGAGAGCCACGGCTACCTTTGCTCCGTCAGGCCAGCTAGAGGGTGTCAGGTCTTTTCCTGCCCTCACTTTTCCCACTTTGGCCTGGATCTGTTCCAGGGTCCAGTCCCAGGGCTTTTGCTCCTGGCCTTTGTCATCGGCAAGGATCAGGAGCGAGATCATAAAAAACACCAGACAAACATAGATTAAAGTCTTTTTTTTCATCCTTTCCCTCCTTTTACCGCGGTCGGCCGACCGCTGTCATGTAGACAACGCTTTCCTTTTCGCCGTCGACATCGATGAGTGCGTTGACTTCCTGGTCATAGAGGGCTCCTATCTGGCACGAACCCAGGTTCAGGGAGACTGCGGCCAGAGCCAGGTTCTGAGCGATGTGGCCGGCGTCGAGATAGATGTAACGGTAAGCTCTCTGGTCGTATTTCCACTTTGAACGCTGGAAGACAGCCGTCCAGATAAACACCACGTTGGCCGAGTAGGCCATATCCTGGTCGAGTGCTGCCCGGGCGACAGGTTCACGGAAATCTCCCTTTTTAAGCTGCTCCAGCTCGTGGTTCTGCACTCCGTAGTGATAGATCCCCGGGTTTAAGCCTTCGATATCATGGATGATGAGGTAGGTTTCGATGGGATAAAGCGCTCCAGCCGAAGGTGCGGCACGAAATTCGTAGCCCATGGATTCCATGGTGATTCCCTGGGTTGCCCAGAGGAGCTGAGAAAGCTCGCTTTTCTTCAAAGGTTTATCCTGGAAATTCCGGATGCTGCGGCGGCGAAATACGGTCTCCCAGAGAGGCATCCCTCCCTCTTTTTGAGGAGCCTCCAGCCTGTGCTTGGGGACCTTAGAGTAGACTTTGTGCGCTTCAGGCCTGGATTGCCAAAGAAGAGGGCCGCCCTTGAGCTTTCCCCTGATGTATTGTGTCTCTTGCTGGAATTGGTCACCCGCGTCTTTTTTCATTTTTTCCCTCTCTGGATTGATGGTGTATTCGGTCCATTATTTTTTCTGTTTAAGCTCTTTCAGTTTCTTTTTCGCTTCTTTGAGCTTGGGGTCGAGTTGCAAGGCTTTTCTGTACAAGACTTGCGCTTTTTCCTCTTGGCCGGCCTTCAGGTAGATATTCCCTGTTTCCAGATGGAGTTCGGCATCCTTGGGATAGAGTTCCAGGGCAATGTCTGCCAGGGAGAAGATGGCCGCGGTCTTTTTGGCTCTTTCCAGCCGGCGGGCGAGCCACTCAAAGCGATTCAGTCTTACACTGGGGTGGTCCGGATCCAGGGTGAAGGCTTTTTTAAAATAGCTCCTGGCCTCTTCTTTATTGCCTGTCCACAGATGGGTTGCTGCCAGGTTGCTGGAAGAGGCGGGGGATTGGGGATAGAGGTCATAGCCAAGTTTGAAGATTACCAGAGATTTATCTGCTTCATCCTTCTCCAAAAAAAAGTTCCCGACATCTTCCATATCCTTGGAGAAATCCGGATAGAGCCTGGCTCCGGAGAATATCCTCTTCAGCCTGGAGCCCAATTCATCGAAATCGGTCTTGGTGGTGATGAGGAGCTTACGGACAAAATCAGAATAGACTACTGACCAGTCCTTTTCCCAGTCGCTGACCAGCCGGCAGAAGTCCGGGCTGAATTTGAATCTATCCCGGTCAGCGGGCCACTGACTGCTGATTCGGATGTAATTGCTGAAAAAGGCGAGCGGTCCCTGCCTGGGATATCCGCGGAATGGCTCCTCCCCCAGGTTATTTTTCAAGATTGAGGCCATGTGGCTGCCTATTTTGATAAACGATTGATTTGAAACAGGATGAAAACCATCTTCGATCGCCTTCTTTGCTTCTTTGACGTTCTTCTCGATATAAGCTTTTTTCAGATGACTGTTGAAATAGGAGAACGCTTCTGCCAGGTCTTTTTCGCCCGTTGAAATCTCGCTTCCCCGCCAGGCATACTGGCTCATTCCGTAGGAAAAGATGTCTGCGCAGCAGTCATAGATGATCTGCCCGGATTCATCCGTAACGTACACGGAGCTGTCCAGGTCCTCGTCCAGAACCAGCTCGGCCAGCCTTGAAATGTAAGGCATGAGATTGAGCCCTTCCCGGTTGGAGGCGATGGCGATGGCAAATCTCTCAGTGGGGAAGATGAGGATATAAGTTCGGGTCTCGGGCTGGGAGCCGCCGTGGCTGACCTGGAAATGGCCTCTCCAGGGACGAACACCCCATCCCATGCCGTATCCTGTGAACCGTCCCTCCCGGGTGGCCATCGAGCTGAACATCAGGTTCCAGGTTTCCTCTTTGAGCAGTTTCTTATCCATTATCCCGTTCGCGTACTTGAGGAGGTCGACCACCGTGGAGCGGGTTCCCCCGCCAGCAAACCGGCTGGAGACATCCACGTATTCAGAGTTCTTGATCGTGCCGTTGATGAGGCGGTATCCCCTGACCCGGTGGGGGATAAGATCGACAGGATCATCCAGTCGAGAGTTGGCCATGCCGAGGGGCTTGAAGATATTTTTTCTGATATAGTCTCCGTAGGATTCTCCGGAGGCGCCTTCGATCACAGCTCCCAAAAGGTTATAGCCGTAACTGGAATAGTTGTATTTTGTTCCCGGCTCGGCGACCAGCTCAAAATCCTGAAATATGGCCAGGGCTTCTCTGGTATCTTTAGGCACCTTGATGCGACCTTCGACATCGTAATTTTTATAGTGGCTGATCCCTCCCAGATGCCCCAGGAGGAAGCGAACGGTAACCGGCCATTTTTTCTTAGGGAAATAGGGCACATAGGCCTGGACCTCGGCGTCGAGGTCGATCTTTCCGGCCTCGACCAGTTGAAGCACGGAAATGGCTGTTAAGGTTTTGGTGATGGAGGCCAGCCGGTAAGCGCTTTCCGGCTTGGCTGGAACATCGTTTTCCAGGTCAGAATAGCCGAAGCCCTTGGCCCAGGTGAAATCGCCTTTCATAAAGCCCACGGATAATCCCGGTGCTTTATCAAGGGCCATCCGTTCTTCCACGTATTCTTCAAACTTTTTTATCGCCTCAGCCAAGTAAGATGGGTTGTCCTCAGCGATGGCCAGCAGTCTGCTGCTGGAAACAGTCAATATTATGAATAAGATAACCAGAAGGACAAACCTGAATTGTTTTCTCATTGAGCCTCCTTCAAACGTCGACTTGGAGGGGGAACTGACTTCCCCCTTCCAACGCTCGCTTGCTTTCTCGCACTCGCTGCCTCCCCTTCTCGGGCCGGGCATGATCCCTCGCCCTGCGACCAAGGGGACATACCCCCTTGGATCCCCCGACGATCGGTCCTGATTCCTGACAATCTGCACACTGACAAGAAAACATCATGTATTTTATCATAGTGAAAGGCTCAGGTTGGGTGGTGAAAAAACCGTATGGAAGGCTGAGCGGGCACGGTTCCTCAAGCGATGCGAGAGGAGAGCGAAGCCTGTAATCGAGCCGCTTTTGACTCGCTGGGGCAAAAGCGGCGTGTTTGAGAACCATCCCATCTGAGCCTTATATTCTTTTATCATGGAAGGCCTCAGCCTTGGCCATCCGCTGCTGATTCTCCGATCGTCGACTTGGAGGGGGAACTGACTTCCCCCTTCCAACGCTCGCTTGCTTTCTCGCACTCGCTGCCTCCCCTTCTCGGGCCGGGCATGAGCCTTCGCCCTGCGACCAAGGGGACATACCCCCTTGGATCCCCCGACGATCGAAACGATCGTCAACAATCATAAGGCAAAACCAAATATGAGAAAGAGCAGAAGAGCCGCCCCAGCAGCCGCAAAGGCATAAGGGAGCTGTGTTCTTACGTGGTCGATATGGTCGGTGGCCGCAGCCATGGAAGAGATGATGGTTGTGTCGGATATCGGGGAGCAGTGGTCGCCAAAGACTCCTCCGCCGAGGACGGCAGCAATTACCAATCCAGGATGGAGGCCGATGAGATCGATCATCGGCACAGCGATAGGAATCATAATGGCAAAGGTTCCCCAGGATGTTCCTGTAGAGAAAGCGATGAAACAGGAGATAATAAAGACAACCACAGGAATGAATCCAGGATTGATAGTGGATTTGGCGGCTTGAGCGACAAAGGGCCCGGTTCCCAGAGCATCACAGGTGTCGCCTATGGAAAAAGCCAGCATCATCAGAGTGGCCACCGGGATAAGCCCGCCGACGCCCTTCATGAAGATATCTGTTATCTCTTTGGTTTTCATTATTCCCTGGACCCGATAGGCGATGGCTCCTGCGACGAGCCCGGAGATAACAGCCCAAAGTACAGAGACCGAGCCCGAGCCTTCCATCAGGTTCCCTTTTCCTGTGATCAGGAGGACGACCGGCATCATGACCACCATGATGACAACGGGAAGGACCATGTTCAACGCGCGTGGGGGGATACCTTCCTTGGCCTCCAGAGAGACGACCTCGGTCGAGACCAGGGGTTCGGCTCCGTCCCGCAGCAGCTTGTTTTCAGTCCTGACCCTGCGTTCAGCCTTTTTCATCGGGCCAAAGTCCTTTTCTGTCAGAACGACGATGAGCACCAGAGCCAGGGCGAGCATCGCATAAAAGTTGAAGGGCATGGAGATAACGAGATATTTAACTGGGCTTTCCACGCCCTGGGATGCGAGAAGGCCGATGACAAATGCGCCCCAGGCGTTTAAAGGAAAGAGGATGCATTTCGGTGCGGATGTAGAGTCAAGGATGTAGCTGAGCTTCTCTCGGGATATTTTGAGCTTGTCGAATATGGGCCTGGCCACAGCTCCGGAGACGAGAACGCATATGCTGGATTCGATGAAAATGATAAGGCCCAGAAACCAGGCCAGCAGCCCTCCCCTTCTTCTGGTCCTGACCAATCCTTTTCCGACCACCCAGTTGACAAAACCCTTCATGCCGCCGGAATACTGGGTAAAGGTGATGATGGCGCCGATCATGGCGCTGAAGAGGATGACCCGTGTGTTATCCGCATCCTGGAAGACCGCTAGGAAAGAATTGACGGTATGGATGAGGCCCTGGACCGGGTTCCAGGAGTGAATGACGGTCCATCCCAGCCAGATACCCAGGATGAGAGAGATATAGACATGCTTGGTCTTGATGGCCAGGACTATGGCGAGAAGAGGAGGAAGGATGGAGAGCCAGCCGAAAGTTTCCATAACAGATGATTGCTTATTGAGACATATAGCATCGGCAGCAGGCGATGTCAAATCCAAGGCCAGGTCAAAAAAAAAGGCATGTTTTTTTATCAACCACCCTGAGCACAAAATATTTTATTTTTGCGGAAGAGGGGATTCCTGCATGAGAAAACTTTTTCTTGAAAACCGGCGGATAAATACGGTATAAAAATAATATGTGGGGAGAAGCTTTGAGTAGGAATGGCTTTTCCCCTCCAGACTGATTGGCCAAAATTGGAATAAGCAGGAACAGCCTATGAGTCAAATAACCGCTTTTCTGAGCAAGATCCATGGCTTCTTGAGTGGCTTGAACATTCCTGATTATGTCTTCTTAGCTCTGTTGGTGATCATTTTTATCTGGTTATTTATCACCAACAAGAAGGTAAAAAGAGCGATCGGAATGCCTTTCAAGGTGATCGACAAGCAGTTTAAGAAAAAGCTGGAAGAGCTTGATAAGGAGAAAGCGGAGCTAAAAGGACTTGTAGAAAAGGAAGGCAAAAAGGTCAAAAAACTGCAGGAAAAGCTTGAGGATCAGGTGGAAGAAGAGATCCAGGCTATGAGGGAGCTCCGGGTTGGAAAAGAAATAAAGATGAAGCAGGAGGCTGAAGAAAAAGAAGAGATTCGAGCAAAAGAACAGATTCAGGAGGAAAAAGAACCGGAAAAGAAAGAGATTGAAATCGAGAAGGAAGCCCCTGAAGAGCCGCCAGCCCCAGCTGTCGAAGAAGCCCGGGTTGAGCAGGCTCCCCCCGTGAAGGAAATACAGGTAGAGAAGGATGTCGAGCCAGAAAAAGAAGTGGAGAAGGTTGAAAAAGTAAAGTTAGAAGTGGAGAGAAGGCCAGAAGAAAAAAAGGAAGCGGTCGAGAAACCGCCTAAAAAAGATGCCGCAGGCAAGCTCACCAGCGAGCAGATCTATATCCTGTCCGCCATCGGAGATGAACCGGATAAGACCCTGCAGGAAGACGCGTTGTTCAAGATCTACCAGCTGGCTTATCCTGACCTGAAGAAAGAGGACTTTGATCATCAAATAAAAAAGCTGGAAAAAATGGGTTTTGTCGAATTAGAGAAACCTTCTGGCTATAGAGTCTGGGTCAAGATCACAAATGAGGGTCTTGATCATTACCGAGCAACCGTGGAAAAATAGCCCTCAGTCGGGTAATCCCTCTTAAATTAGATCAGCCTGCGTCAGCATTTTTTTTCGGATTAATCAATTATGAAGGCGGAATCTGTCACATCGCCGGTTTCTCTTCCATCCGGAGCCCATGGAGGCGGGTGGATGGGTCTTGGCTTGGATGGAGGGGAAACCGGCGATGCACTTCCTCTCTTCCGGTAATAGAGATGCTCCTTCAAGCGGTGAGGTATTTTTTGAGATAGCGGGCGGTGTGGGATTCTTTAGATTGGATGATTTTTTCAGGAGGTCCCTGAGCGACTATCCAGCCTCCCCCGTCTCCTCCTTCAGGGCCCAGATCAATAATATGATCCGCACATTTGATCATGTCCAGGTTGTGCTCGATGACCACGACCGTATGTCCCTCTTGCACCAGCTTTTGGAAGGAATGCAGAAGGAGAGAAACATCATCGGGATGCAGCCCTATGGTGGGTTCGTCGAAGAGGTAGAGAATGCTTTTACTCCTCTGGTGGATGAGGTGATGGGCGAGCTTGATCCTTTGAAGCTCTCCCCCGGAGAGAGTGGTGGTAGGCTGGCCCAGCTTCAAATAGCCCAAACCCACCTCGATGAGCGGGGCAAGTTTTTTCCCGATCTTGAGGTGACCGGAGAAGAATTGATAAGCATCGGAGACGGTCATTTGCAGGACTTGGTCAATATTTTTTCCTTTGAATTTTATCTCGAGGATCTCGCTTTTGAATCTTTTTCCCTTGCAGGCCTCACAGGTCAGGACTACGTCGGAAAGGAACTGCATCTCGACAATAAGCTGGCCCGCTCCCTTGCATTCCTCACAGCGGCCTCCAGGAGTGTTGAAGGAGAAGAAACCGGGCTTGAGTCCAAGAGACCTTGCCTCTCGAGTCTGGCTGAAGACTTCCCTGATGTCATCCATGGCTTTGGTGTAGGTGGCTGGAATCGAACGGGGAGACGTGCTGAGAGGCGATTGATCGACCATTACGATTTTGTCGATCCGGTCTTTACTTTTTATCGCCTTGAATCCTTCCTTTGTTTCTCCCTGCCAGCCTCGGTAAAGAACATCATGGAGCAGGGTGCTTTTTCCTGAACCCGAAACTCCTGTGGTGCAGGTGAAGCTGTTCAGGGGAATCTTGACATCCAGATGTTTGAGGTTGTGCTTGTGCGCATCTTTTATTTCGATGAATTGAGTGGAGATTCTCCGTCGTTCGGGAATCTCTATCCTTTTTTCATGTCTCAAATACTGGGCGGTGAGGGAGTCGGGATTCTTGAGGAATTTCTGGAACGGCCCGTCAAAGATGACTTTTCCTCCGTCCTCTCCTGCCCGGGGTCCCAGGTCGATCAAGTATTCGGCGGACTTTATGATCTCCGGGTCGTGCTCGACAACCATGACCGTGTTCCCGATTTCCTTCAGGGATTTGAGTATTTCCACCAAGCGGCGGTTGTCCCTGGCATGGAGTCCGATGCTGGGTTCGTCGAGGACAAAGAGAGTGCCGACCAGAGATGCGCTCAAGGCTGCAGCCAGGTTGATCCTCTGAGCCTCGCCTCCGCTCAGAGTGAATGTCATCCGGTCCAGAGTGATATAATCCAGGCCGACCTCAAGCAAGAATTTGAGCCTGTCCTGGATTTCGTCGATGAGCTTTTCGGCAACCTGCTTTTGGAAGGGAGACAACCTGAGCTTTTTAAAAAAACCATAGGCCTGCTGCACAGTCATCCGGACGACCTGGCCGATCGAAAGCCCCTTGATCTTTACACTCAATGCTTGGGGATTGAGACGCATTTGCTGGCAGGCGGAGCAGGGAACATATTTTCGGTAGCGGCTGAGGAAGACTCTCACCTGGACCTTGTATTTTTTCCGCTGAAGTCTTTCGAAAAATCCTTTGATTCCCCTGAATCGTCCTTCACCCTCAAAAACAAATCTCTTCCATTCTTCCTTAAAATCTTTGAAGGGAACATCGGGGGGGATTCCCCGTTCCTGCGCCTCATGGATCAACTTCCGCATCAGCCTCCGGGAAACGGGCTTTGTCCAGGGCTCGATGGCTCCTTCTTGGAGAGACTTGTTTTTGTCGGGGATGATTTTATCCTCGTCAAGGACAGCGAGGTCGCCGAATCCATGGCATTCAGGGCAGGCGCCTTGAGGGCTGTTAAAAGAAAACAAATTGGGGAAGGGCTCTTCGTAGAGGATGCTGCATTTCTTGCACTCGAGCCTGTCAGAAAAAATGAACTCCTGGTCCGTGTCTGTGCGGACTAATATCTTTCCTTTTCCTTCCCTTAGGCCGATCTCGAGGGAGTCAACCAGCCTCTCTCTCTCCTCTCTGTCTAGGGTGAGCCTGTCGACAAGCACATCGATATCCTCTTCTTTTTCCAGTTCAGCATGGTCGATGTTCACGATCCTGTTTTTGCGAAGAATCCGGAAAAAACCGCCTTTTTTGAGAGGGGCGAGGCCCTTTTTCAGGGGCCAGGAAAAACTGATCCAGATTTTAGTCCGGGGAGGAAGCGTGAACAGGGTTTCGACGATCGAATCGATGCTGTCTTTCCTGACCGGCTGGCCGCACTTGAGGCAGTGAATGGTTCCGATTCGGGCGAAGAGAACCCTTAAGAAATCATAGACCTCGGTGACCGTGGCCACAGTAGACCTGGGATTTTTAGTGACCGCTTTTTGCTGGATGGCGATCGCGGGTGTAATCCCTTCGATCAGCTCCGCATCAGGCTTATCCATCCTCTCCAGGAATTGGCGGGCGTAGGATGAGAGGGATTCGATGTAACGGCGCTGTCCCTCAGCGTAGAGAGTATCGAAAGCCAGGGAAGATTTTCCTGAGCCACTGACACCGGTGATGATGATCAGCTTATTCAGGGGAATATCGAGGTCGATATTCTTCAGGTTGTGGACCCTGACACCTCTGAGAACGATCGCATTATCCATAAAGTCTGGGCTTCCTTCAATTTCAATGTTGTTAGACGAGCGTCTTTCTTATTGCTATCGGGTTTATTATTATAAGCCGAATGAGCAGAGGATAAAAGAATAAAAAGAAAGACATAATAGTTTTTCTTCGGGGACTATCCCTTTCAGTCCGTATAATAGAGAAGAGAGGGACTGCCCCCCTATCAAAGAAAAATTAGCCTGTCCCCTTTTTTTTCCTTTTGGTATAATGGGCGCGCTTTTAAAAGGAGGTTTTCATGGGCAAAGGGACCAAGCTGGCTTTGATTCTCGGGTCGATCCCGTTCATCACCCTTGTTTTTGCTCTTCCTCTGGTGAACCGGATCGAGCCTGTGATCCTGGGTTTGCCTTTTCTGTTGTTCTGGATTATCTCCTGGGTCATTCTGACTCCGCTCATTCTTTTTCTGGCCTACCGCCTGGAAAAGAAGTTCAATCCGCCTGAAAAGGAGGATGAACGTTGAACGCGGCCCTGATCATTATTTTTGCGACCATCGCCCTGTCGGCTTTCCTGGGAATCTATGCTGGCCGACGAGTCAAGATGAACCTGGAAAACTGGACAGTCGGGGGCCGTAATTTTGGGATCATCATAATCTGGCTGCTCATGGCCGGGGAGATCTACACCACCTTCACCTTTCTGGGAGCCAGTGGTTGGGCTTATTCCAAGGGAGCGCCGACTTTTTACATTCTGATCTACGGGGCCCTTGCCTATACGGTTTCCTTCTTTGTTCTTCCGGCCTTATGGAAAGTGGGCAAACGCTACGGCCTTCACACTCAGCCTGATTTTTTCATAAAACGGTATGACAGCCGCTATCTGGGGGTCATTGTGGCCTTGATCGGTGTTATCTGCATAATCCCCTACCTCCAGCTTCAGCTCAAAGGCCTGGGTTTGATCGTCCAAGTGGCCAGCAACGGAGCCGTGCATCCTCGCATCGCCATCGGGATATCTTTTGTCCTGACCTGCGCTTTTGTCTACACCAGCGGGATCAAAGGAACAGCCTGGGTGGCCGTTGTCAAGGATATCCTGATGATACTGGCGGTCTTTATCGTGGGCATCGGAGTCCCTTATATCTATTTCGGGGGTTTCGGCAAGATGTTTAAGACATTGATTGCGCAGAAACCTGATTATCTCGTCTTTCCCGGAGCAGTTCCGGAGATGAATGTGCTCTGGATCATGTCGACATTGCTTGTCATGGGAGTGGGCTTTTACATGTGGCCCCATGTCTTCGGTTCGGCCTTTTCAGCCAAGAGCGCCCGGATCATCAAAAGAAACGCCGTCATCATGCCTTTTTATCAGATCCCGATTCTCCTCATCTTCATGGTCGGGTTTACTGCTCTCCTGGTCATTCCTGGCTTGGAAGACGGGGATATGGCCTTCCTGGCCCTTGTCAATAAAACATATCCCTCCTGGTTCATGGGTTTTGTCGGAGCCGCCGGAGCGGTGACCGCCATGGTCCCCTCCGCGATTCTTGTTCTCTTTGCCTCCACCCTTTTGGCCAAAAATGTCTACCAGGCCGGGTTCAGACCCCGGATGAGCGAAGAAAAGGTCATGAATCTCTCCCGGATCATGGTTCTGGTGATCATGATTTTTGCGCTTGTCTTTGCCATGTTTTTTCCCAACGAGCTGGTCCCTCTCCTTATATTTGGCTACAACGGAGTCAGCCAGTTTTTCCCCGGAGTCGTGTTGGGGCTGTTCTGGAAGCGAGTCACCAGGACAGGAGTCTTTTGTGGCTTGATCGCGGGAGTGACCCTGGTCCTCATCCTCATCCTGAGCAAAAATGATCCTTTCCTGGGGATGAATGCGGGATTTGTCGGCCTTGCCCTGAATTCAGTCATCACGGTCTTGGTCAGCCTCAAGACCAAGCCTTCGAACGGAGGATTTAAATGACCGATGAATTGAAAAAAGATGTGGAGGAATTAACCGGAAAGATAATCGGATGGCGCCGGGATTTTCACCGGCATCCGGAGATCGCTTTTCAGGAGAAGCGGACATCCTCTGTCATCCGCCAATTCCTGGAGGAACTGGATATTCCTGTCATCGCCTGCGCCGAAACAGGACTGCGGGGAATCCTTGAAGGCCTGCCCGGAGGAAAAACCGTGGCTTTGCGGGCAGATATCGACGCGCTTCCGATGAAAGAGGAAGGAGACAAGGATTACATCTCGGAGAATCCAGAGGCTGCCCATGCCTGCGGCCATGACGGCCATATGGCTATTCTGATGGGAGTCGCGCAGCTTCTTTCTCAAAGAAAAGACCGGTTCAAAGGCAATGTTATTTTTCTTTTTCAACCTTCAGAAGAAAGACCTCCGGGAGGAGCCGTAAAAATGGTCGAGGAGGGTGCTTTGGAGGGTGTGGACACTGTCTTCGGGCTCCATCTCTGGCAGCTGCTTCCCACCGGTTCCATCGGGATCGTGAAAGGAGCGATGATGGCCCAGTCCGATAACTTTTCGATCACTGTGAAGGGAAAAGGCGGGCACGGTTCCATGCCTCATACCACGGTGGACTCCATTCTTGTTGCTTCCCATCTGGTCGTCAATATCCAGAGCATTGTCAGCCGTAACGTGGACCCTCTTAAACCCGCTGTGGTCTCCTTCGGGACAGTGAAAGGCGGAACAATAAACAATATTATTCCCGGCGAAGTGTCTCTGACCGGAACCGTCAGGACTTTTGACTCATCCCTTCAATCCCTGGCGGAGATACGGTTGAAGGAGATCACGGAAGAAACCTGCAAGGCCTTTGGCGCCACGGCTAGGTTTGAGTATGAAAAGGGCTATCCTCCTCTTGTCAACCATGAAGCCATGGTTGATTTTGTACTCGAAGTGGCCGCAAGAACTCTGGGAGAAGACAGGATTCAGACGATCGACCCGGTCATGGGAGGCGAGGATTTCGCCTATTTTCTCCAGAAAGTCCCGGGAGCCTTTTTGTTCTTCGGGATGGGAGACGGGATGGAATTTCCCCATCATCATCCGGCTTTTGACCTGGATGAGAAAGCCTTGCCCCAGGCCACGCTCCTGATGGCCAGTCTGGCTCTTGAATACCTGGGGGAAGCCGAATGAAAGATAGAGAGAAATGAATTTTTTTCTGGTTCTGGCCGTGGCTTTGGCCCTGGCCATGGATGCTTTTGCCGTTTCTGTGGGGATCAGTTTGCGCTCGGAAAGACTCTCCTTCAGCCAGGCTTTCAGGATGGCCGTTTTTTTCGGTTTTTTTCAGTTCGTGATGCCTCTTATCGGCTGGCAGGCCACGCGAAGCATCCTCCTGGAATACATTGAATCCTTTGACCACTGGGTCGCCTTTGGCCTGCTTCTGGTCATCGGAGCGAGAATGATTTTCGAGTCCTTGCGGCCGAGGGATGAAGCAGAGAAAATGCCGAAAGACCGGACAAAAGGAGTCGCTCTTCTCACCCTATCCCTGGCGACGAGCATCGATGCCTTTGCTGTGGGGATGAGTTTCGCTGCTCTTCAGACCTCTATACTCTACCCGGCTGTGGTCATCGGGGTTGTGGCGTTGGTGATGACTTATATGGGGACGAAAATCGGGCCGTTTCTGGGCCGGTTAGCGGGGAAAAGGGCGGAATTATTCGGGGGGATTATCCTTATTCTCATCGGAGCAAAAATTCTTTCAGAGCATTTGTGAACAGGGATCACCCTTTCTCAAGCCATCGTTCTTTACCCATCTTGGCCAGGGCTTCGTACAGGACAGGCACGATGATCAGCCGGAGCAGGATGGCGAAGAGGAAGCCCCCGATGTAGACCATGGCCAGCGGCCGGTGGAGTTCCGCTCCGGTGGTGACAGTCAGAGCCAGGGGAAGAACGCCGACGATCATCACCATGTCGGTCATCAGGATCGGCCTGAATTTCGTTAAAGCTCCCTCAAGCACTGCCTGACGCAGGGAGAGGCCCTGGCGCCTGAAGTCGTTGATCTTGGCCACCAGGATGATATCGTTCTGCACGCAGATGCCAAAGAGGGCGATCAGTCCGATCGTGGAAGAGACATTAATCGTTTGCCCGGCGATCAAAAGGGCCAGGATCCCTCCGATCAGGGTCGAGGGGATGTTGAGGATGATGAGCAGCGCCTGCCGTATGGAGCCGAAGGAAGAGAAAAGGACGACAAAAATGATCAGGATGACGACCAGCATCAACACGGTGAGATGCCTCAGGGCTCTTTGCTGGCTCTCGAACTGCCCTCCGAAAGTGACAAAATATCCAGGAGGAAGCGAGACGTCTCGGTCGATAAGCGCCCGAGCTTCTTTGACGAAACTGCCGATATCTCGGTCAACCACATTGCAGAGGATGATCTTTCGCCGCATCAGGTTTTCGCGAAAAATCGTCTGGGGGCCTTCGCTCTTGCTGATCTCAGCCAGCTGGGAAAGGGGAATCCTCTCTCCGTTGGGCGCATCCACCAGCAGATTCTTGATGGCCTCCTCGTCGTTCCGGTATCTATCCGGAAGCCGGATCAGAACAGAGGTGATCCTGTCCGGCTCATAGACATCGGTCGCTTCTATTCCGTTGAGAGCGGTTTCGATAACATCGGCCACATCACTTACGGGAATGCCGTAGCGGGCCAGCTTTCCCCTGTCAAGCCTGACCACGAGTTGTGGGATGCCGGTTGTCTGTTCGATCTGCAAATCAGCGACACCTTTTATCTCAGCCATGACGTTGCGGATCTCTTCGATCTTATCGTTGAGCATATCCAGGTCCTGTCCGAAGAGCTTGACGGACAACTGCCCCTCAGTCCCGGTCAGCATCTCTGCCAGTTTATTGGCTATAGGCTGTTCGAAAATGTAAGCCACTCCCGGCAGTTTATCCAGTTCCTCTCTCATGGCCTCCGTGATCTCCTCGAACCCTCTTTTCCGCTTTTCCCTGGGAAGAAGCTCGATGCAGTAGTGGCTGTGGTTGACCGGATGGAGGTGTTCTGACGCTTCGGCAGTGCCGGTCGTCCTGGATACGGATATCACTTCGGGGAATGACAGGAATATATTTTCGATTTTCTTCCCCATTTTGACCGATTCTTCCAGCGATGTCTCAGGAAGCATGACCGTGGAGGCCATTATGGCTCCTTCGTCGAGAGGAGGAACGAATTCCTTGCCCAGGAAGGTGTGAGCGACTGCCGCGCCGAGGATGAGAATCACAAAAACGATTATGATCAGCTTTTTGCGGTCGAGGGATCGAGCCAGGATCGTACGGTATTTTTGGGTGAGAAACTCAGTTGTCGGATTTTTTCGTTCTTTGAGATGCCGTTCAGTCAGAAAGGCAGAGGCCAGGACCGGTTTGAGAGTCAGGTTCAGGATTAGCGAACCAAAAAGCGCAGCCGCTACAGCAAAGGCCGTTGGTCGGAACATGGCGCCTTCGATTCCGGTCAGGGTGAGCAGAGGCAGAAAAACCAGGATGATGATCAAGTTTGCGGAGAAGAGATACTTGCCCACATCCTTGGCGGCTTCTGAGGTGAGCTCCAGAGTGGAGGCCTGACCCTTTTTTTCCTTGAGTACCCGGAATATGTTCTCGACCATGATGATCGAGCCGTTGGCCACTTTGCCGATGCCGATGGCCAACCCCCCGATGGACATAACTGTCAGGTCGATGTTGAAGATGTCCATGAAGACCAGTGCGATCAGGATGGAAAAGGGAATGGTCAGGGAGGCGATGAGCGAGCTGCGCAGGTTCCACATGAAGAAGATCATGACCAGGATGATGAGGATAGCTCCTTCCAGAATAGAGACCTCGACATGGCTTATGGATTTCAGGATGAGTTTCGACTGGTCGTAGAAGGGCTTGATGTGGATATTTTCGGGGATGTCTCTGGCAATCTGGGTCAAGTGTCCCCACCGTACTGTTTTTCGACGGTGACATAAACGGCTTCCTCGGCGTTATGACTGCCCGCGTCTCTCCTGAACTTTCCCCCGACCTTCACCTCCGCGATGTCTTTCACATAGACGGGGACGTTTTCGCGGGAGGTGATGACGATGTTTTTGATGTGATCCAGGGTTTCGATCCGCCCCAATCCTTTTATCAGTGTTTCCTGAG
>SMTZ1_10002142_pt1 | contig 35312 bp, 42 predicted proteins | sample DeeMarSWOR136_30_FD_25667 | JGI IMG/M metagenome (IMG submission 25667)
TACCTTGAGTTTCCGGTATAGCCCTCTCTCCTATGGTAAGAAACCAATACTGTTTTTAGTAATTGCGCTTAGTCTTTCACCCAGGATGGATATCTCACCCGAGTCAGGCTTGATGATATCCATTATCATCCTGATAGTGGTTGTCTTACCAGCACCATTGGGACCAATTAAGCCGAATATCTCCCCCTGTCTTACATCAAAGGAAATGTTATCGACTACAAGGGTATTATTAAAAGATTTGCTTATCTCAGAAACGGCAACCGTGTGCGCGTCTGTGGCTTGGTTCATATCAACGGTTATTATACACCTAACCGTGAGGTTATTACCAAATAATCAGAATGTGACAATACGTCAGAATGTTAAGCTAGGGTTGTTGTTGTCAATACTATAATAGTCTCAAATATAAAAACTGAAAAGCGCCTAGCTTTTTCACTAGGCGCCTCTAATTGCGCTAAATCATTCCTGAATAAAATTTTATCTACCATTGAACAAACATCGGCATGATGACGTGGATATAGTTATCCGCTCCTACCGGGCGGACAACACCAGGGCTTGATGGATTGGTTGTCTCTAGGGCTACCTGTGCCTCATGAAGCACACTAATCACATCGGTTAGATACTTGCCGTTAAAGGCAATCTTTGCCTCCTCACCCTCAACAATAGCATCAATCTCACCAATATCATCGCCTATTTCCTCAGAACGGGCTGAAACAGTTATCTTACCTGGGGTTAGCTCACTACCTTCAGCTATCACTAAACGGACAATGCCACTGCCATCACGGGCAAAGATAGAAGCTGTCTTGGTCGCCCTCAAGAATTCAGCAACACTAGCTACTGCCCGGGTAGTATAGCTCTGGGGGATAAGCTGGCTATACTGGGGAAAGGTGCCCTGAACAAGCTGGGATACTAGCTCAATATTCTTCAAGCGAAATAGAGCCTGGCTCTTTTTAGGATTTATTGTTATCTCAACTACCTCCTCCTCATCAACTATAAGCCGATTTAGTTCAGCCAGGGTTCGAGCTGGAATAATAACTTCGGTTTTCTGGCTAATCGGGACGGCAAGAGGTAGTTTGTATATGGCTAACCTAAAGCCATCGGCGGCGGCCAGTGTCAACAAATCACCATCAAGCTGGGCGTCGACACCAGTAAGCACCGGGCGTGACTCTTCGGTAGCAGCAGCAAATATAACATGGGTAATTCCCTGACGAAGGACATCCGCCTCTATTTTGGTGGTAATGCCTTCATCAACTGGGGGTATAGGTGGGAAATCCTTGGCATCAACCCCGCTGATTCGTGCCTCAAATCGAGCACACTTTAATTCCAGGGTCTTGGTTCGAGAGGAAAGGTTAATATCAACCCTCTCGTTGGGCAAGGAGTTAATAAACTCAGTAAGAAGTCTGGCGGGAACAGTAATTGTCCCCTCTTCCTCTACTTTGGCGCCGATCCAGCAACTAATAGCCATTTCCAGATTGGTGGCGACTAGCTTGAGGCGAGACTGGTCAGTGGCTAAGAGAACATTATTAGTTATAGGCAGGGTTGTTCTGGTAGCTACCGCTCTTCCTACCACGCCAAGCCCGCGATTTAAATTCTCCTGAAGACATGACAACTTCATGATACACCCCCAAAATTATACTGACTGTAGTGGAGTAGTATATACTAATAATTAATTCTACTCAAGCTTAATTGTTTCGCTTAATAATCTAGCCTATTAATCAGGATTTTTGGTGACCCCTCAACCTCTCCAGCACCTGGTATACTTTTCTGGCTGCCTGCCCCCGGTGACTAATTTTGTTTTTTGTTGCCAGAGGTAACTCAGCCATTGTCTTCCCCAGTTCAGGAAGGTAAAAAATAGGGTCATAGCCAAAACCTTGCTCGCCCTTGGGTTCAAAGGTGATAACCCCCCGACACTCACCAGAACAAAACTCCACTTCTCCCCCCTCAGGCGTAGCTACAGCAATAACGCACTTGAAGCAGGCAGACCGCTTCTCCCGGGGTACACCTTTGAGCCGTGATAATAAGTAGTTCACCCTATCTTTATCTGAAGCACCTTCACCAGCATAGCGAGCTGATAACCAGCTAGGTTCACCACCTAAAGCATCAACCTCCAGCCCTGAATCATCGGCTAAAGCCAGCAGTTGACTTTTGACCGCACCAGCAATAGCTTTTAATCTAGCATTCTCCTCAAGGCTCTCTCCTACCTCATTAACTATGCTGATAACGCCCTCTTCAGCCGGGGTAACCAGCTCGTAGGGAAGGTTCCGGAGTAAACTCCTATACTCGCGCACCTTGGCTTGATTGTTGGTCGCCAAGAAGAGCTTGGACATGCCCATAATTTATAGGCTGGTAAACCTTCCCTCCAATTTTTTCATCACCTGAGGCATGGTAGTATATTCCATCTCCTCTAGAGGTAAACGGTGTGGCTCGAAGGGACCATGGCGGCGCATCATGTCCGCCATTAGATTAGCCTCGTGACGGGCAAGGTTGAAAGACTTATCAGCAAACATATCGCGAGGTCCCACCAGCCTACCTTTAGCCAGTTGAAAGCCAACAGACACCACTCGTGGTGGTCCATCAAAGCGGGTTGGGATACTATCGGGAATGGACACTGGCATTAGCGGCCCCATATGTGAACCCCGCATCCACCCCTCCACCAGAATGGGAGAACAAAATGGTTCCACTACTTCTCCTACCGCTGGGAACTGTCCCTGAGAGCGAACAATACACACCGGGTCATCCTTACCCACATACCGACCGGCAATTAAAGCCAGCTTCTGGGTGGAGGATACCGCTGCTATTTCACCAGTATCCCGGTGGTAGACTGCCTTCACCATGTAGCGGGAAGGTGCCCCGATGAGGACCAGCATGTCGTAAATCTCATCAGGAGCATTAAAGATTATCTTTTTATGTTCCTTGACATCATGTACTTCAAAAGCAAAGCCGTTATGCATATTCTCGGCAATAACCAGCCCGATGGTATTAAAGGGGTCAGCGAATATCTTATATAGTGGCATATTCCAGGCCCCGGCCGAGGTCTTGTCCGCCATAAAAATAATAATGGTTTCAGCAGGACGTTCCTCAATTTCCATCTCAGCCACCCCAGGACCCATCCCTTTGATATTGCCTGAGAAAGCGTCAACTAACAAATCCTGTCCAGCGCCATGAAGCTTTAATTTTTTAGCTACCTTGGTACCGGCAACAAAAGTGTCCCAGGCTAACTTATGGATTTCCTCATCTTCCTCACCCCGCTGGTGAGTCATAATCAGTTGTAGGTCGTCCCCACACTTGGTTACATGATAGTCAACTAGTAGACCTTCCTTCTTAGCCTTAGCCATGCACTCTTTACCCTTGGCTATAACATCAGGGTGGGACTCAGAATGCCCCACATAACCACCCACATCAGCCTTGATTACGCTCAGTGTAATACTCATAAATTTCCTCCTTTATATTTATTTAATAATCAATCCCCTTTCGTGCCATTATCCCTTTATCGTAGGGATGCTTAATCTTTAGCATCTCAGTAACCACATCTGCCAGTTTAACTAGCTCAACATCAGCCTTGCGACCGGTAAGGATAAGCTCTATATTCTTTGGCTTATCGGTAATAAGCCTAATCACTTCATCCAGTTCAACCAATTTCCAGGCTACTGCTAGATTTACTTCATCTAATACCACCAAATCATAATTGCCACTGAGCATAGCCTCGCGACTAGTAGCCAAAGCCTGCCTTGCCTGCTCTATTTCCTCTGGCTTAATGTTTGTCTTATCAATTAGTTCTCTTTGCCCGAAGCTAGCCATATTGACATTGGGCAACTTAGACAGAATACTGCGTTCACTATAGGAGTAGGCACCCTTCATAAAGTAAGTAATATATACTCTCAGACCATGACCCGAGGCTCTAAATACTGTCCCCAGTGCTGCTGAGGTCTTGCCCTTCCCAGCACCGGTGAAAATATAAACAAGCCCCCTTATCGATGATTCAGAGGATGAAAAACTATGTGAAGAGATATTTTCTGTCATAAAACCCCTAACCAGAAACGAAAACTGTGGTAGTGATAGTCTAACAACATGACCTAGCTGTGTCAAGGAATAAGCCATAGGGGGAACATTGTTATCATGTCAATAATAATGATATAATACATTTGGCATAAATAGGTAGAGGTAAGGCTAAAATAGAATTAATTACTGCCATAGACCTTAGACAGGGTAAGTGTGTTCGCCTGTACCAGGGCGACTATAACGAGGAAACCATATTCGCTGATGAGCCGGTAGAAGTAGCTCTACAGTGGCAATCGCTGGGGGCACCACGGTTGCACATTGTTGACCTTGATGGTGCAGCTACGGGTGAGCTCTATAACTTGGATATTGCTAAAGAGATAGCTAGTGCTGTATTGGTTCCTACCCAGCTAGGTGGTGGCATCCGCCAGCTAGAAACGGTAGAGCAATTGCTTAAGGCTGGCATAGAGCGTGTCATCCTGGGTACAGCCGCTGTGGAAGATCCCACCCTGATTGAAGAGGCATGCCGTAAGTTCGGTGAATCTATTATTGTTGGTATTGATGCCCGAGAAGGATATGTTTCTACCCATGGCTGGCGCCAGCAAACAGGGCTGGAGACTGTGGAATTTACCAAATCTATGGTCAAGCTCGGGGTAAAGCGTTTTATCTACACTGATATTAATCGTGATGGCACCCTCACTGAGCCTAACTTTACTGCCATTTCCGAGCTGGTGAATGCAGTCAAATTACCTATTATTGCCGCCGGTGGCATTTCATCACTAGACCATCTTAAAATGCTCGAATCACTCGGCGTGGAGGCAGCTATAATAGGCAAGGCACTTTACACCGGAGACATCAACCTGAAACAAGCCCTAGCCGCCATTAGCTAAATGGGAGAAAAGCAGATAAATTTAAGTGCGAGCAGGGGTAAGATAAAGGAGGTGAGTTTAATAGATAATCTACAGTTTAATGAAAAGGGGCTTCTCCCGGCTATAGCTCAGGATGACGATACTGGCGAGGTGCTTATGCTGGCCTACATGAATGAAGAAGCATTGCGCCGAACTTTGTCTAGTGGTGAAGCATGGTTTTATAGCCGCAGCCGGCAGGAGTTATGGCATAAGGGAGCGACCTCAGGCAATCGTATCATAGTCCGCTCAGTGTGGAAGGATTGTGACAGCGATACCATTCTGGTTAAGGGACACCCATTAGGTCCAGTGTGTCATACCGGTAATAAGACCTGCTTCTTTCAACAGCTAACCAAGCAGGATGTAGAAACCTAAGCCACCTCCTCACCCTGGTCAACCTCGACTACTTTCTTTAATGCTGTTAGGGCAATCTCTAGCTGACTATCATCAGGTTCTCTGGTAGTCAGTTTCTGTAACCACAACCCGGGGGCAACAAACACCCTGACTAAACCATTTTTAGCGTGGTTGGCTCCAAAATAGATAATCTCGTAACCGAGGGCAGCGATAACCGGGATGAGCAGAATTCGTGATAGCACCATCAACCACAACGATGGTAAGCCAACAAGGGCAAAAACTATAATGGCAATAATCAATACTATAAATAGAAAGCTGGTACCACAACGCACATGAGCTGTGCCATATTTTCTGGCTGCTTCTACCTCCAGTGGGGCACCATCTTCATAGGTATTTACCGCTTTGTGTTCGGCACCATGATAAGCAAATATCCGCTTGATGTCAGGCACTAGTGATATTAACTTAAGGTAAGTGATGAAAATAATCAGTCGAATAAAACCGTCTATCAGGTTAAATACCAGTGGTGAATTAAGGTAGGGGTCAAGCAACTTAGTCAGGAAAAGGGGAGCCATAAAGAACAGGGCAACTGCAAACCCCAGGGCAACGGTAACCATAACCCAAACTAATCCCCCGGAAATCTTCTCATCTTCCTCTTCCAGAGATACATTAGCTGAGTAGAGTAGAGTCTTGATACCTAAAACCAGAGCTTCAATCATAACAATAATGCCCCGTATTAATGGGGTTTTCCTTACCCAACCAGTATATATAGTAGCTAGCGGCTGGATATCTATAGCCAGCCCACCACTGGGACGACGCACTGCGGTTACCATAGCCTTTCGCCCTCGCATCATCACTCCCTCAATAACCGCCTGTCCCCCGTAATAAAATCTTTTTGCCACAACTAAACCTCTAACAGACCGCTGGGAAACCCAGTGCCAGAAATAAAAAAGGAGCGGTGCAGTAACCCGCTCCTACCTCCGCAAATTATGTCTGCTTAACCTTTCCGCTGGTAACGCCGCTTAAACCGTTCCACCCGACCGGCGGTATCCACTACCCTCCGCTCACCGGTGAAAGCAGGATGACACTTGCTGCACAGCTCAACCTTTAGTATCTTCTTGGTAGAGCCAGTGATAAATGTATTGCCGCAAGCACAAATTGCCTCGGCGTCGGTATAATACTTGGGATGAATCTTATCCTTCATATCATTTAGCTAGCGTAAACGCTAACTTTCCTCCTGTTGTTGCTGGTAGGTTCAAATTTAACCACACCATTAATTAAGGCATAAAGGGTGTAATCCTTGCCTACACCTACATTATTACCTGGGTGAATGCGTGTACCACGCTGGCGAACCAATATAGTCCCAGCATTTACCTTCTGACCGGCGTATCTTTTGACACCAAGCCGCTTGGATTGACTATCCCGACCTAAGCGGGTGCTACCGCCCCCCTTCTTATGTGCCACTTTGAATCACCTCTTCTTCCAACGAGCCTTCTGGCTCTACTATCTTATCAATAATCAACCTGGTATAAAATTGACGGTGCCCTGTTTTCTTACGGTAGCGCACCTTCGGCTTATACTTAAGAACGATAATCTTCTTACCCTTGCCCTCTCCCTGCGAGGTGGCAATTACCTTCGCCCCATCAACAACGGGCGTGCCTACGGTTACCTTGTCATCATCAGCAATAAGTAAAACCCTGTCCAGCTCAATACTATTACCCTCGGCTACATCAAGGCGTTCCACATCTATAGTCTGACCGGGGATTACCTTATACTGCTTACCACCAGTTTCAATAATAGCGTAAATCTCTCTATCCTCCAAACAGCATATTCTACCAACCGCTATAGCTGGGTGTCAAGCGCCAGCTTCTGCCATAGTTTGTCTACCTTTGACTTTAACTCATTAAGGTCGCACTCAGTGTCGATTACCACATCGGCGTGCTTAACTCGTTCCTCTGAAGATAGCTGGGAGCGGATGCGAGACAAAGATTGTTGCTCGGACAGACCACTGCGTTTCTCAAGTCGTTTTAACACCGTTGACTGAGAGGCTACAGTAACCCAAACCTCGTCAACTAATGAAACCCAGCCAGCTTCAATCAGTAAGGGAGCTTTAAGGAATACCACGTCCGCCCCCTGCCGCCGGTATTCCTCAAGCTGAGCCTTTACCATATCATACATTCTGGGGTGCATTATCTGGTTCAACCGTGATAGCGACTCAGGACTGCCAAAAACTATTTCACCCAGCTTTTTACGGTCAATGTCACCATTGGGGGTAACAACCTGCCTACCGAAAGCAGCCATTACCTCCCGCCATACGTCGGTATCAGGCTTGAATGCTTCATGCCCAACCTTGTCCACATCCAAGATGACCGCACCCAACTCAGTCAGAAACCGGGACACGGTGCTCTTGCCGCTACCGATACCACCAGTAAGCCCTATAATCTTCATTATTTTATCTCTCCAAGTCTACCTATTGGTAAATAGACAGTCAAGGGAGGGGAGCACTAAGGGTGTTTAAGAGGGGCGCTAGTAATTCTTTCTCTCCCTTGAGAGTGATAATAAATATCCATATACAGTCCATAACTGGTAATAGCCTAACTTTATATTCAACATGAAGGAAATTTTGCCTTAAGACTGTTATAGTGTAAACTATTATGATTATTTTTAATGGAGTGAGTGCTGATGCCAGGTGATTGGGTTAGTATCGCTGTATTAGCCGCCGCTGTCCTCGGAGTGGTGAACATTATAGATAGCCACCTCATTTCCAGGCGAATACCAAGCCTGCGAGCTTACCTACTGCTGATAGGCTTGTTTGTTTTGCTTTACGGTTTAATATTGTTTTGCCTATTTCCCCTGCCTGAAGGGGTTGGCATCTGGGCGTTAATGGTGGCATTAGCCTCTGGGGTACTCCGAACAACAGCCCTTGCCATCATGCTTTATACCATGAAAAGGGAGGAGGTATCCCGGGTTATACCAGTGGTCTACACCTATCCAATCTTCGTTGCCATTATGGCGGTTCTGCTTCTGGGAGAGACCCTTGGTTACCTGGAGTGGATAGCCATTATTATTGTGGTAGCTGGAGCGGTAATAATCTCGGCTAGATGGGACCGGGGTAGTCCGGCTGCCTGGCTGGGTATGTCTTTCCTCCTTCTTGTCGGCTCCAGCCTGCTTATGGCGATGGCAGACGTGACTGCCAAGTATGCTCTAACCTACATCTCCTTCGAGAATATGTACTGGATTACCTCGTTCTGTATGTCTGGAATTTTCCTGCTTATTTCACTACGCCCTCATGTCATCAAAGAGCTGGGTAATATAAAACAGCGGAAATCAGTCATTACCCTGGTTGCTTCTAATGAGACCCTGGCAGTAGTAGGGGCAGTGCTGCTATTCTGGGCGATGGAGAGGGGGCCGGTGTCTCTGGTCTCCACTGTTGTCAGCAGCCGCCCTATATTTGTGGTTATATTTGCTCTTATCCTTAGCCGTGTCTCACCGATGTTTCTACAGTGGCAGCCGGGCAAGGCAATGCTGGTGCTACGGCTCATTGCTATTACTATGATTGTCGGCGGCATAGCTATTATCTATCTAACCTGAACAGGATTCATAGCTTATTAACCTCTTGCCTATTTTTTAATGCAATCCCATCCCCTTCTAATTTTTATCGGGTAACCTACCCTTTGTACCCCCCTACGGGCTATAATTGATAATAGATGAGTGGTATAATTAGGTTGAGGGGTTAATGATGCGTGAGGCAATGCTCTATGAAAAGCTGCCGGATTCCAGAGTAAGATGTAATATTTGCCAGTGGCGCTGCAAGATAGGTCCGGATAAGTTTGGGGTTTGCCGTGTATATCAGAATAAAGACGGTGTCCTGTATAACCTGAACTATGCTCAAGCCTCATCAGTAACCCCTGACCCCATTGAAAAGAAGCCCCTGTTCCACTTCTTCCCCGGTAGCGTGGCTCTCTCCCTGGGTAGCTGGGGTTGTAACTTTCATTGCCAGCACTGCCAGAACTGGCAAATATCATCTCCTGAGATGAGATTACCCTGGCATGAGTCTCTGCAAATTCAGCCTCAAGAGGCTATAGAACTGGCTAAAAGCTTCCCGGTAGAACAGGCTAAATACCACCAGTCTGTGGGCATTGCCTGGACATATAATGAGCCTAGCATCTGGTTTGAATATACTTTTGACTCAGCCAAGCTGGCTAAGGAGAACAACCTGTATACCGTCTATGTAACCAATGGCTACCTGACCCCTGAGGCACTGGATACTATCGGACCCTATCTGGATTGCTGGCGAGTTGATATTAAGGGCTTTTCCGATTCATTTTATCAAAAGTTAGCCAAGGTGAGGCGCTGGCGGGGGATACTTGATGTTACCAAGCGGGCTAAAGTGAAGTGGGATATGCATGTTGAGGTAGTTACCAATATCATACCCACTATGAATGATGACGACCAGCAGCTTGAGGGTATTGCTAACTGGATACGAAATGAGCTGGGTGAACTAACACCGTGGCACATAACCAGGTTCTATCCCCATTATCATCTGACGCACTTACCCCCAACCCCTGTGTCCACTCTGGAGCATGCCTATGATATCGGACAAAAAGCTGGTCTTAAATTTATCTATGTAGGCAATGTTCCGGGACATAAAAACGAGAGTACCATTTGCTACTCCTGCGGCAAAGTTGTGGTGAAAAGGTTCGGCTATCAAACTAACATAGTAGGGCTGGAAGATTCAAGGTGCAAGTTCTGCGGTGCAGACCTCAATTTTAGGACGCATGGCTCGGAGAGGAGGTCATTATGATTAGAGTTCCAGTAGTATCGGGGACATTCTATCCGGCATCCCTTTCACAACTGAAGGCAAGGATTGAGGGAATGGTTGATGAGAAGGCAGTAAAAGAGGAGATAATCGGTCTGATTTCACCCCACGCCGGGTATATCTACTCGGGACCGGTGGCGGGGGCAGTTATATCTAGAATCAAATTCAAGGATACCTTTATCATCCTGGGTCCTAACCATACTGGTATTGGGAAACCCTGTAGTATTATGACCGAGGGTATATGGAAAACACCCTTGGGCGAGGTAGAGATTGACTCAGAACTGGGCAAGCAGATTTTAGCCACCTCCAGCTACTTACAGGAAGATTATGCAGCCCACGAATTTGAACACTCCATTGAGGTGCAACTACCATTTTTACAATACTTCAAGCCGGACATTAAGCTTGTGCCCATCATACTCGCCTACTCTAACGGCGCTATTTATAAGGAAATCGGCAGGGAGATAGCTAAAGCCGTTAAGGACTTAAATAGAGAGGTTGTAATAATAGCCAGTAGTGATATGACCCACTATGAGCCACAGGAGTCAGCTCAGAGAAAGGACACACAAGCCATAGAAGCTATACTGGATTTAAATGAGGATGAGCTGTTAAAACGGGTTGATGAATTAAACATAACCATGTGTGGTTATGCACCAACAGTTAGCCTTATCTCTGCCGCCAGGGAATTAGGGGCAACCGGAGCAGAACTGGTTAAATACCAGACTAGCGGTGATACCACCGGCGATTACTCAAATGTGGTCGGCTATGCTGGCATAGTAATAACCAGGATGTCCCCTTTGGTGAGATTGGCCAAGAAAACGGTAGAGACCTATGTTAAGGAGGGCAAGACCCCCCGGTTAAAAAAGCCTATCCCTGAGATGAGCCAGAGGGCTGGCGTCTTTGTTTCTATTCATAAATTTGGAGAGCTACGAGGCTGCATAGGTACCATTGAACCCCAGGAAGATAATGTGGCTGAGGAAATCATCACCAATGCTATCAGCTCGGCTACTAGGGACCCCCGCTTCCCACCCGTCGCCCCCAATGAGCTTAAAGACCTTACTTATAGTGTGGATGTACTGACTTCTCCAGAACCTGTAGAGAGCAAAGACCAGCTTGACGCCCAGAAGTACGGGGTTATCGTAGAGTCTGGGTTTGAGCGGGGTTTGCTCCTTCCTGACCTTGCCGGAGTAGATAGCGTCGACCTTCAGATTGAAATCTGCCGCCTGAAGGCAGGAATAGCCCCCGATGACCCAATAAAACTGTATAGGTTTGAGGTGAGGAGATACAAGTAACTATCTAAAGGGGTAGTTTAAAGGGGCGAAGCCCCTTTAAAAGTAAATTCTTCTCCCTCTACTTCGAAGGAGAGGGAGACCAAGGGGGTGAGGTGGTTAAACAATCTCAAATTGTTATTTTGAGCATCGTTTTGAAGAATATGAATTAAGGAGGCTGCAAAATGGGTGTTCTTTCCTCTACATTGGCGGTAAGGAATATGAAGGAAACGATTGAATTCTATAATGATTCTCTCGAATTTAAGATGGGGATGTGTTTTCCTGATGCCAATAACCCCGAGTATGCCGACCTTTCCAAAGACGGGATGGTCCTGATGTTTATCCCTACCGAAAATATAGGTATTGGCAGTGAAGAAAAGCTGGGCGTCGGTGTAAATCTATATATGCAAATTGATGGGAACATTGATGGGTATTATGATGAGCTGAAAAGGAGAGGTGTCAAGATTGCAGTTGATATAAAAGATGAGCCCTACGGTATCAGGGACTTTACCGTTGAGGATGTTAATGGATACAAACTGACATTCAATCAGGTCTCCAAAACAGCTAAAAATTGTATGAGCTGTGGTATGCCTATGACCAAGATCAAGGATTTTGGGGGATGGGACCCAGCCAATAATTATTGTGTATACTGTTCCAATCCGGATGGCAGTCTGAAAAGCTACGACGAAGTGCTCCAGGGCATAGCCAGCTTGATGATGGTGTCCCAAAACTTAGACGAAGAAACCGCTGAAAGAGCTGCCAAAGAGCATATGTCGAGGATGCCGGCCTGGAGTGGCGGTTAAATAATAAGGCACATTATGGATATGTTTGAGCATCAATTTGAGAAACAGAAGGAAAAAGAGGCGCCGCTGGCAGCCCGGATGAGACCATCCACACTTGATAACTTTGTCGGGCAGGAGCATCTGATAGGTGAGGGGCGTGTGTTGCGGAAGGCTATTGAATCGGGGCAGCTACCATCGATAATTCTGTGGGGTCCGCCCGGCAGTGGTAAGACTACCCTGGCTTACATTATTGCCAGTATCACCGATTCGCACTTCAGCCCGATAAGCGCTGTCAGCGCTGGTGTGGCTGACCTGCGCCGGATAATAGAAGAGGCTAAAGAACGCCGTAAAATGCATCTACAGAAAACCATCCTGTTCATAGATGAGATTCATCGCTTCAATAAAGCTCAGCAGGATGCGGTTCTGCCCTTCGTTGAGGATGGCACCATCACCCTTATTGGGGCTACTACCGAAAATCCCTCCTTTGAGGTTATCTCCCCCCTTCTCTCCCGCTGCCAGGTTCTTGCCCTGAATCCTCTTACCGCGGATGAAATTCGCATAATAATCCTGAGAGCGCAGAAGGATAGACTTAGAGGTCTGGGCACATTAAATATAGAACTGGTCGCTGATGCCTTGAGCCACCTTATTACTATGTCCAATAATGATGCTCGAATTGCTCTTAATATCCTAGAGATGGCAGCCCTGACTACCCCGCCCGGTGCTGACGGGAAGCGCTCTATCTCACTGGCTACTATTGAAGATGCCATCCAGCACCGGGCTTTACGCTACGATAAAGCGGGAGAGCAACACTATGACCTTATATCAGCCCTGCATAAGTCAATGCGAGGCTCAGACCCGGATGCCTCTCTATACTGGCTGGCGAGGATGCTGGAGGCAGGAGAAGACCCACTGTATATTGCCCGTCGGTTAGTACGTTTTGCCTCAGAGGATATAGGTATGGCTGACCCACAAGCATTGGTAATAGCCATGGCGGCTCAGCAAGCTGTACACTTCATCGGCATGCCTGAGGGTAACCTGGCTCTAGCCGAGGCCGCTGTCTACCTGGCTACAGCTAACACCGTTAATGAAAGATATGGGCTATGGCAAGGAATATAAGTATGCTCACGACTATACTGGGCACTTCGTTCAGCAACAAAACCTGCCCGATTCTCTTCAAGGCAAGCACTATTACACGCCAAGTGACCAGGGATATGAGAAAGACGTCATAGCCCGACTCAAAGCCTGGTGGCAGGAGCAGGAAAAACCGGGCGAAACTGAAAAAGGAAGGGAAGGTTGAGCCGGACCTTTACTGATAGTATCAACCAAGGCTGACTCTGTCTAAGATTTCAAAGCTGTCTTGACATCCCATCTTGCCGACGGGTATACTTATAATGGAACGGCGCGGGGTGGAGCAGTGGAAGCTCGTTGGGCTCATAACCCAAAGGTCGCTGGTTCGAATCCAGCCCCCGCTACCAAAGAAAATTAAAGAGGAAGCTTGACACTTCCTCTTTTTTTACACCGGTAATCTATAATTCTAGCGAGGTCTGATACCCAGCAACAGGGGGTAATTTTCTTCTCCTATAGGCGGAGATTTAAATCTTGTTTGTTTGACCTCAAACCCTGATTCTCTCAAGGCATCAAGCCACGTCCCCAACTTAAAAATTCCACCTATGTGATAGTCAGTCTGTAACTCCAATTTGCCGCTGTGCCGGATTAGGTAGATAAAGTTAGCTTCATAGGTAGTATCAGTAGTATCAGGGTCATAGTAATTCTGAACAAAAGTAATCTCATTGTCACCTTGAACATGAGTGGAACATAAGGTTCTATTCTGCTGGAAGCGTTCCACGGTCTCCTCGGCTATTGTTAGCAGGATACCACCTGCCTTCAGGTGCTCAAAAGCAGTTTTAAACGCCGCCAACAGTTCCTCCCTTGTAAGCATATAATTTATAGAATCAAAGATGGTCACAGCATCAAAGGTCTTGCTCAACCGAGCGGTTCTCATGTCATCGAGGTAGTAAGTTACCTCAGGATTCAGTCGCTTCGCCAGTTCTAGCATAGCCCCGCTCACATCAACGCCCGTGACCTCAAAATGCTTCTGCAGAGTATAATCATGGTGTCCTCCACCGCAACCGAGGTTAAGAAGCGTCTTTACTTCAATCCGAGCATACTTGCGAATGACCTTAGCGAATCTTTCAGTTTCTGCAACATAGTCTTCTGGCGGACTGATAATCGGCCAGAGCCAGGCAAGGTCTCGATACAATCGCCATTGATTATTTGATGAGGATGCTTCCAATTTTAAGTCTCCCGGTGTGGAGTCAACTACCACTATAATTGGTAAGGGTAACGGTGGTCAACAACTCAGGACAGAAGCCAAGCTAAAACTTCTTTCCATCATATATTTACTCTAGTGGCGCGGCTAGAAAAGAGAGCGGTGCCTATCCTGGATAACTGGCTAGATGACTGTTCTAAACGAGGCTAGTTTGATTTTACCTTCAATATCAGATATACTCCTCAAATAGATTAAGTGAGTGAATAATGCCTGGAAGTAAAGCTTAGTTGATTAGAGATGACGGTTAACTGGGCACAAGTATTTTTTAATTCAGCTATCACTGGTAGCCTGTATCTTATTGGAGCTGTGGGGCTTACCTTAATCTATGGTCTGTCTCGTTTCCCTAATTTTGCTCACGCTGAGTTTATCGCCTTAGGTGCTTATATTGGCTATTCAGTAGCTGAGCAAGCGGGACTAGGTTTGCCACTAGCTCTGGTTGTTGCTTTCTTGATTACTGGAATAGTTGGAGTCCTATGCTACCGTGGCATTTTCCAGCCTCTAGCTAAAAGGGGAGCCAGTATCATCCATCTTATGGTGGCCTCTATAGCCCTGGGCTTTGTCCTCAGGCATTCTATTGGTGCCGTTTGTACCTGGAAGCCCTTGTATTTTACCGCTATCGGGTCTGCCTTTGATTTTGGTCCACTGAGAATAACTCATCTGTGGCTATGGCTTATCTTTGCCGCTTTAGTTTTATCACTTACCATGCACTGCCTTCTCATGTATACCAAGATAGGCAAAGCCATCAGGGCAACCTCCAGTAATCCGGAGCTTGCCTTAGCCTCGGGGATAAACGTTGATAGAGTAATTTGGATAACCTGGTTTATTGGTGCCGGTTTAGCGGCTATTGCCGGTATATTTCTCGGTGCAGACACTGCGGTTGTACCGCTGACGGGCTGGAACATTATATTACCTATCTTTGCTGTTGCCATTTTAGGGGGTATTGGCAACTTCTACGGGGCAATAGCTGCCGCTTTCATCATTGGAAAATCTCGGGGTGGTGGGACTAGTAGCCCTGGGGCTTTCTACGACATACCGTATAGGTATAGCTTTTCTGATTCTGATAATAACTTTGATTATAAAGCCACAGGGATTGGCAATGTTGTTTAGGAGAGCTTAATTGGGTGCTTTACTTTATATTCTTGACCTTGTTGTCTATATTGGCATCTTTGGCATAGTTGCCCTAAGCCTGAACCTAGAGTTTGGCTTTACCGGACTGGCTAACTTTGGTAAGGTGGCTTTCTTCCTCATCGGTGCATATACCTATGCCCTTCTATCTCAAATGGGTGTTCCCTTTTACCTTTGCCTTATCACCGGTGCCTCACTTGCGGCTATTTTCGGTTTGCTTGTTTCCTTGCCGGCTTTGAGACTGAGAGCTGATTACCTAGCTATAGCCGTGTTAGCCTTTGGTGAAATCTTGAGGTTGATTGTTAAATCTGAGAAGTGGCTGGCTGGGGGTGATTGGGGGACACCAGTCAATCCTATTTTCCCTTACACGGGCTCTTATATTATTTACCGCTTAGAGAATATAGGTTTAGTCTTTCTCTGTTTGATTATCTGTTTCCTTGTCGTTCAGCTATTAGCTAACTCTCCTTACGGTAGGGTGCTGCGAGCCATAAGGGAAGACGAAGTAGCCGCTGAGGCACTGGGTAAGAGTAAGGCTAAATATAAGGCTCAAGTATTTATGTTAGGTTCGGCTATGGCGGGACTGGCTGGAGGTCTTTACGCTCAGTACTTGCAGTATGTCCTCCCCGGTATGTTTATGCCTATGGTTACCTTTACCGTGTGGATAATGGTTCTTTTGGGCGGGCCGGCTAATAACTGGGGAGCACTACTGGGTGCGGCACTGGTTCAAATTTTTGCTAGGGGTACAAATATAGCCAAGGACTATATCGCCTTGCCTATTGACCTCAACGACTTGCAATATATTCTATTCGGTGTTTTAATAATACTTATGTTACTTTTCCGACCTCAAGGTTTGCTAAAGGAAAGTACGATTAAGACAAAGGCACTGAAGTTGGTCAGAAATGGAAGAAGAGCTATTAAGAATAAGGGAAGTCAGTAAGCACTTTGGCGGTGTTTACGCCGTCAATGGGGTGAGTCTGGACATAGACCATGGTGGAATCTGCGGCTTAGTGGGGCCCAATGGAAGTGGTAAGACAACCCTGTTTAATACTATCCTCGGTCTTCATAAGCCTGACCAGGGAGATATCCATTTTAAAGGCAAATGTATTAATAACCTGGCTATTCACCAAATTTATGATTTAGGCTTGGTAAATGCCTTTCAATTGCCTCGACTCTTTTTTAATTTAAGCGTACTAGATAATATGTTGGTGGCGGCCAGAGGGCAGCAAGGCGATAGGCTATATAATAGCCTTTTTCTGAGAGGGAGATGGCAGGAGCAGGAAAAAGGGCTGATTGAGGAGGCTCTGGATATTCTGGAAGTTGTGGAGTTGACTCAATGGGCTTTTTCCCCGGCTGGTGAGCTTTCTGGTGGACAGAGAAAGCTTCTAGAAGTTGCCAGGGGGCTTATGGCTAAGCCGAGGCTTCTGCTTCTAGATGAGCCGGCGGCGGGGATAAATCCCGTATTGGGGAAGAAAATATTTCAGAAATTAAAGGATTTCTCTTATAACGGCATAGCCTTTTTTATTGTGGAGCACCGGTTAGAGATATTATTTGATTTTGCCACCTGGGTTTATGTTATGGATAAAGGGAAGGTAGTAATTGCAGGAGAACCACAGGCCATAATTGACGATCCGACTTTCTACGCAGTATATCTAGGGGAAGAGTAAATGGATGCTATCTTTGCTGCCGAAAACATTGGTGCTGGCTACGGCGATGCCATTATTATTCAGGATATCTCTATCCATGTGGCTGAGGGCGAGATTGTAGCCATCGTAGGACCCAATGGTAGTGGCAAGTCAACTCTGATTAAAAGCTTCCTTGGCTTTGCCAGGTTGTTTCAGGGTAGTGTCTTTTATCAGGGGAAGGACATCACTGGCGTAGCCTCCGATCGAGTAGTGAGCCTGGGAATAGGCTATGTTCCTCAGATAAACAATATCTTTCCCAATCTTACTATAGCCGAAAATCTGGATATGGGAGCATATCACAGGAAAGGTAAAGCCTCCATCAAGTCGGCGATGGAGGAAGTATATGATATGTTTCATGAGCTCAAGGAGAGGAAGAAATCTCTAGCCGGGAACTTGAGTGGTGGTGAAAGGCAAATGCTTGCTATAGCCAGAGCCATGATGGCACAGCCTGAAGTTCTGTTGCTTGATGAGCCGCTGGCTTCCCTATCCCCTAAGCCAGCTTCAGTTATCCTGTCTAAGATGGAGAGCATAAGAGAAAACGGTACCGCTATAGTAATTGTGGAGCAAAATGTTAAAAAGGTGCTGAGCATCTCGAACCGGGGCTATGTTTTAGTTAATGGTACTTGTGCTATGGAGGGAGATGCCGAATCTCTATTTGCTGAAGAATCCTCCAAACAGCGCTATTTGGGGTTAGAAGCTAAAAAGGATTGATGCGTGTTTAGTTTTCGGATTAAACTGCATTAAACGCTAGATTTTAAGGAAGGAGGTGATTGATACAGTTTTTAGATGAATTAGTATTAAGCGTAATATTTTAAGAAAGGAGTAATATATGGTTAAAAAGTTGTTATTGGTGGTAGTTGCTCTGTCCTTGCTTATACCAGCGGCAGCTTGTGCTCCGGCAGAGGCTGAGACAATCAAGATAGGCTGTGTGCTAGAACTCAGTGGACCTTTGGGTCATATGGGGGAGATGATGCTGAATGGTGCCGAGATGGCAGTTGAGGACATTAATGCTGCTGGTGGGGTGTTGGGGAAACAGTTGGAACTATTGGTAGAGGATGGTGCTACTGACGCAGCCATAGGCTTTGACAGAGTTAAGAAGCTAGTTGAGATAGACGGGGTACAAGCAATTGTCGGTCCTATGATTACACCAACCTCTGAGCTTTCAATGCCATATGCCAAGGTACATAAAATTCCTTTGATGACGATGTCAGCTACAGGGGTTCCACTCTCTGAGGTAGAGGGTACAGAGTGGTACTTCCGCACCTGCCTGCGTGATGATGCTCAAGCCCTGGTGTTAGCCGATTTCGTTCTGGCTGCAGGCTATACCAAACTGGCTACTATGGTATTGGATAACACCTATGGTATAGGTTTAGAAACAGCGATTGTTGACGGACTTGAAGCGGCAGGATGGCCGGGAGAACATGTGGCAACGGTACATTATGATATAGCTAAGAAGGACTATCGCACTGAGCTAGGGGTAATTAGGGATAGCAACCCAGATGTAGTTCTGGCGGTTACCTACGGTGATGATGGCATCATAGTCTTTAAACAGGCCTTAGAGATGGGCCTGGATGAAATTGCCTGGCTTGGCTGCGATGGCAATTACGGCTCAGCTCTATTTGCGGAACCCAGTAGCGCTGAGTTTATGGAGAAGGCCATTGTTGCTGGGACTAGAACCGTTGGCTTAGGAACACCTTATGAAGAGTTTGTTACTAACTATACCGAAAAGTTTGGTGCCGCTCCTGAAACCTACTGTGATACCACCTATGATGCGGTATGGGCAATAGCCAAGGGAATACAGGATGCTGGTGTCTATGACGGTGAAGCGATAAGGACTGCCTTGACTGAAATATATGGATTTCATGGTGTCACTGGCCCCATCGTTTTCAATGAATTAGGCGACCGCACCGCCGGTGCCTTTGAAATCTGGGAAGTGGTAGAAGATCCTACCACTGAAACTGGCTATAACAATGCTCCAATAGAGGTGGTTACCTGGATTATGTAAGTGATAGCAGCCATTATTTGTTGATTACTATTACTGAGTGGAATGCTACCATAACCTGACTATGGTAGCATTCTGCTTGTCATAAGGGGGCAGATATAGAGAAACTCGGCACGTTAGATAGTCTAAGAATCACAGTTCTGGCGGAAGATTCTGTAGTCTACGAAAGTCCATATTTGGGGCAGCACGGGGTTTCTTTCTTACTTGAAGGTGTGAGTGGGGGAAATATACACAGAATCCTGGTTGATGTTGGTCAGAATTCCGAGGCTCTGCTCAGCAATATGGGAATCCTGGGTATTTCCCCAACAAGTATTGATACAATTGTGCTAACACATTGTCACTATGACCATACCCAAGGAATAGTGCGTATGCTCAAGGAAATTGGCAGGAGGGATGTTCAGGTGATTGCTCACCCCAGCATCTTCCGTCTGCATTTTGTTACTCAACCCTATCACAGACATGTAGGTATTATGCCAGGTGATTCAAAGGTGGAGATAGAAAAAGCTGGTGGTAGTTTGTCACTAACCAAAGACCCTTTGGTGATTATGCCTGGGATTGTGACAACCGGTGAGGTAAAAAGACGAACTGACTTTGAGGAAGCGATTATAGGGCTGAAGACTATAGAGAACGGAATGATTGTTGATGATTTAATGCTTGATGATATTTCTGTTATAGCAAATGTCAAGGGTAAAGGGCTTGTGATTGTTACCGGTTGCAGCCACGCTGGCATCATTAACATTGCCAAACAGGCCATAGAAGTAGCTGACGGCAATAAAATAGAGGGTATTATTGGTGGATTACATCTCGTGGAGGCATCTAGTACTGTAATAAAGAGAACGGTTGAGGGACTCTCTAAGCTGAATGTGGCATGGATAAGTGCCGGTCACTGTACCGGATTCAAAGCACAGGTTGAACTTTATCTTGCCTTTAAAGAAAGGTTTTCACCTTTACATGCCGGGATGCAATTTAAATTGGGGTCAACAGACAGAAGATTGGTGTTATAATAACCGATAAGACCACCTAAAAAGTAATCACCTCATCCACTGCGACCTTAACAATGTGGTTAACTTTCATCCCCATTGGTTCAAATTTAGCCGAGATAGTATTAAATAGGTCGCCACTATCTAGAGTCTCCACTGCCCTTCCCCAGATTCGGCAACCCTTACGCGTAGGGGGGTCAAAGACTATTGCTGATAGTTGTGGATTCTCTGCTAGGTTAGCCATAGTCCGTGGTGAAGCAATGTCAGCGAAGATGACATGCTCATCATCCAGAACGCTAAATGAACCTTTAGGCGACACATTTGGCTTTCCATCCTTGCTAGCGGTGGCTACCAGTGCCGCACCGAACTCAGCTATTGCCTTCTTGGCTTCCTCATTCAGCTTTGCCATATCAGAACCTCCTTATTACTACTAGCTGAATTATAATGAAAGCCAATTAAAAAGACAAGAAAACTTGTAAGGCTTAGTGGTATAATAAAGCTATGAAAAGAGAGTTGATGGATGTTCTAGCCTGTCCGGTGTGTAAGGGGGAACTGGAGCTTAGCGTGGAGGAGGAGAATGAGCAAGAGATAGTTACCGGTTCCCTATACTGCCCAAAGTGTGATGAGCGCTATCCTATTGTGGATACCATCCCCAATCTGTTGCCGCCAGACCAGCGTGATTAGTCAAGGCTATAAGCGACACCACTCTGGGGAGACTCCCATACCTCTACGCAGGAGATTGAAACCGGAGCTGTTGCCAGCTTGGGCTGGAGTTCTTTATAGATGGTGGAGGCAATATTCTCCGAAGATGGGTTTATTTCATCAAATGGTAGCACATCGTTGAGACAGGTATGGTCAAACCTTGCCAGAATATCGGCTAAGTGCTGCTTTAGCACCGTGAAATCGTAGGCCATACCAGTGTCATCAACCTGCGCAGATTGTACCTTGACTACTACCCGGAAACGATGCCCGTGTAACGCCTCGCACTTGCCGTGATAACCCCGCAGAAAGTGGGCGGCATCAAAATCTTGTTCTACAGATATTTGATACATTTCTCTCCTTAACTATTTTTCCATTTAAACACGCCCTGAACCTCAGTTACCTCTTCTAATAGCTGTTTAGTAGTCTTGCCAGTTACCGGGTGCACCAGGTCAGGAGCAATCTCAGCTAAAGGAACCAGAACAAAGGCTCTCTCCGCCACCCGGGGGTGAGGGATAATCAGCTCAGGAGTTTCAATAATCTGGTCACTGTAAAATAGGATATCTATATCAATAGGGCGAGGAGAATTAGAGGTGTGGGGTAACCTTCCCAGCTTGCTCTCAATGCCCTTAGCCAGGGTAAGTAACCCCATCGGGGTAAGCCTGGTAGAAACCTGACACGCCAAGTTAAGAAAACGTGGCTGCTGAACATTACCTATTGGCTCGGTATCATAAATAGATGACACCTTTTCTAACCGCAACCTTTGTGTCAGAAAATCTAATGCCCTCTCCAGATTATCCTGGCGATTTCCCATATTTGAGCCAAGACCAAGATATGCTGTTATTGGTTCAATACTCAACTAATCCCCCTTACCCATATTGTAGCACTCTTTCGCCACTTATCAAGTATCTGTGCTCGTTTACTACTTTAGTGGTAGCTCTCTTTTTTTTCAAGGCTGTAGATGGCGGCGGATGTTCCCCTCTGTTTTCGTTACCGGCGAGGTATATATCCTCTCGTCATGGCGAGTCCATCTGTAGAAGGATGAACCAATAATAAAAGAGAGCGTGGCTGGCAGTGACATGGAAGTGAGGATAAACTGTGCTGTATTCTAAGTAACATAGTGTTCCCGGTCTATCTGAAAGAGAGCAGCATCACTCAGCGGGATATAGTATGTTACTAGGTTGATAAAAAACCTCCACCTTATTAAGATGAACTTGCTTACATGATAGGCAGTATGATAATATTATCCATCTAAATTCAGCCTTCACACAAGGGGTAATTGGTTCAAATGACAATAGAAGATAAGTTGGATAGGTTAGCCAAACTGAAAAAGGAGGCGAAGGCTGGTGGTGGTGAAAAGCGCATTGAACAGCAACACGCAAAAGGTAAGCTAACCGCCCGTGAGAGAATTGACCTTCTTCTTGACTCAGGTAGCTTCGAGGAGTTGCACCTGTTTATAACTCACCGAGCTACCGATTTTGGACTTGCTGAGCAACAGTACCTGGGTGATGCCGTAGTTATTGGCTCAGGCAGGATAGATGGCAGGCTTGTTTTTGTCTACTCTGAGGATTTTACTGTCATTGGTGGCTCAATATCTGAAGTAAGCTCCCAGAAAATTTGCAGGGTGATGGAGTTAGCTGTTAAAAAGGGAGCGCCTGTAATTGGCTTAAATGACTCCGGTGGAGCCCGCATTCAAGAGGGGGTTGTGAGCCTCGGTGGCGTAGGTGATGTACTTTTGCAAAATACCCTGTGTTCAGGGGTCATTCCACAATTATCGGTAGTAGTGGGTCCATGCGCTGGTGGGGCAGTCTATGGTCCAGCTATAACCGATTTCGTCTTCATGGTAAAGGGTATAAGCCAGATGTATATTACTGGTCCCGATGTAGTTAGGGCAGTTACTGGGGAGCAGGTTAGCTATGAGGAGCTGGGTGGAGCTATAGTCCATGCTCAAAAGAGTGGCGTTGCCCACTTTGTGGCTGAGGATGAGCCACAGTGTTTCCAGATGGTGCGCCGACTTTTAAGCTTCCTCCCCCAGAGTAATATGGAGGAGCCATCTACAATAGAGCCTACTGACGACCCAAACAGGACAGAAGAAAGCTTGCTCAACCTCATTCCCAGTGACCCTAATGAGGCTTATAGTATGAATGAAATAATCTTTAATGTGGTAGATAATGGCGACTTTATGGAGGTGCATCAACACTTTGCCCCTAACCTTGTTGTCGGTTTTGCCCGGTTAAATGGCAAACCAGTAGGGATTGTGGCTCAACAGCCAGCTTACTTGGCTGGGGTTATTGATATTGACGCTTCAGTTAAAGGGGCTAGATTCGTCCGCTTCTGTGACGCCTTTAACATTCCCCTGGTAAGCTTCGTCGATGTCCCCGGATTCATGCCTGGCATCCATCAAGAGCACAGTGGCATCATCAGAAACGGTGCCAAATTCATCTATGCCTATGCCGAAGCTACTGTGCCTAAGGTTACTGTTATCACCCGCAAGGCTTATGGGGGAGCCTATATAGTGATGAGCTCGAAGCACCTCCGCGGTGACATTAATTATTCCTGGCCCACCGCAGAGATTGCTGTCATGGGACCAGAAGGAGCGGTAAATATCATCTTCAGGAAAGATATAGCTGAATCAGCTAACCCGGATGAAACATGGCGGAAACTAGTCAGCGACTATAGAGAGAAGTTCGCTAATCCTTATAACGCTGCGTCCAGGGGTTATATTGATGATGTCATTGACCCTAGGGTAACACGCCCTAAGCTGATTAGGGCACTGGAGATACTTGAGAACCCCACCAATAGCTCTCCCCTGTATAAAAAACACGGGAATATTCCGTTATAAGGCAGCGAGGGGGAGAATATGGAGGATAGAAGGAAGTTAATAGCCGCCATTATGAGTGCCGTCAATGCCCGCATCCAGATGGAACAGCAACCTCCTTCGGTAGCTCCTACAGTAGTTCCCGGGGTTGAGCCTCAACCGAAAGTTAGCTGGTGGAAGATTTTCAGACGACGGGGCTCTATAAAAGCGTAAAAGGCTTAAAAATTAATTCAACTACAAATAATTCCAAACGGAAAGGGATAGACTAAATGGAGATGGCAATGAACCCTGTGAAAATTACAGATGTTACCTTCCGTGACGGGCATCAATCGTCACTGGCTACACGAATGCGAACTGAGGATATGGTGGGTATTGCCGAGGAAATGAATAAAGCCGGGTTTTACTCTATGGAGGTCTGGGGTGGGGCTACCTTTGATGTTCCTACTAGATTCCTGAATGAGGACCCGTGGGAAAGACCACGCATCTTGAAAAAACTTATGCCTGATACCCCTCTTCAGATGTTGCTTAGAGGGCAGAACCTGGTAGGTTATCGCAACTATGCTGATGATGTGGCTACCGCTTTTGTGTATCATGCTGCCGAAGTAGGTATTGATATCTTCAGGGTATTTGATGCCGTCAATGATGAGCGTAATTTTGAGACTGTCCTGAAGGCAATCAAGGAGTGCGGCAAGCACGCTCAGCTTTCTATATGCTACTCTCTTACCGAGCCCAAAATGGGAGGGCCGGTATACAATATTGACTACTATGTTAATAAGGCGCTTATCCTTCAAGATATGGGAGCTGATAGCCTATGCATTAAGGACATGGCTGGGCTTATTGCCCCTGACGATGCCTATGAGCTGATTAAGGCACTCAAGCAGGTATTGAAGATACCAGTACAGCTACATACCCACTACACTAGCGGTATGGCATCTATGAGTTGCCTTAAGGCTGTTGAGGCTGGGGTAGATATTATTGATACCGCCCTGGCTCCCTTTGCCCTGCGCTCCTCTCATCCAGCTATTGAACCTATTGTGGTCGCTCTTCAGGGAACACCTAGGGACACCGGGCTTGATTTGGCTCACCTATTCAAATTGGGGCAGTATATTGGGTCTATAACCCCTAAGTATCGGGACTTTCTGGATACTACTAGAATGGCAGTTATTGATACCGGGGTGCTGATGCACCAAGTTCCTGGGGGCATGACTACCAACCTGGTATCCCAACTGCGAGAGGCTGATGCCCTTGATAGGATTGACGAGGTCTATGAGGAGTTGCCACGAGTTCGAAAAGAGCTAGGCTACCCGCCCTTGGTTACCCCCACCAGTCAGATTGTGGGTATTCAAGCCGTCCAGAATGTCCTCTTTGGTAGATATAAAATGATATCGGACCAGGTAAAAGACTATGTTTACGGACTATACGGCAAACCCCCAGCCCCCATTGACCCCGAGGTTCAGAAAATAGTGCTTAACGGCTATGAACGAGGAGAGACACCCATTACCTGTCGAGCCGCTGATATACTTGAGCCAGAGTTAGAGAAAGCTTATGATGCTACCAGGGATATTGCTAAGGACATCGGTGATGTACTCACCTATGCCCTCTATCCCACCACAGGAATGCGCTTCCTAAGGTGGAAGTATGGTTTGGAACCCCCACCCCCTGAAGTAAAGCCAAAGACCATGGAGGATGTAAAGCGTGAAGATGAGCTTATCGCCAAGGCAAAAGCTGGCAAGCTGGTAGAGATGCCACCAAAGGGGGCTAATGTCAGAACATTTAATGTCTATGTTGGCGAGGAGCTATATAGTGTAGGGGTGGAGGCAGTCGGTGCTCCTCCACTAACTGCTCCGGTAACTACTCCCACTGTTGCCCCGCCGGCTGAACCGGTAACTACTCCCGCTGTTGCCCCGCCGGCTGAACCAGTGGAGGAAAAAGCACCACCAGAGGTGGCTAAGGTTGGAGGAACGACTATTGTGGCCCCTATGCCGGGTATAATAATACGCTATGAGGTGACAGTCGGCGATGAGGTCAAGGCTGGTGATACTGTGGTTATACTGGAAGCAATGAAGATGGCTAATGCTCTGACTACTCCAGTTAGTGGGCGGGTTGAGACGATAAATTTCAATAATGGCGACCGTGTAGCTAGAGAGGATATCCTGGCTGTAATCGGTTAGCTATCAATTTAGTGAGTGCCGGGCTACCGTGGGAAAAACATTAGCTGAGAAGATACTGAGCCAAAAGTCTGGAAGTGATGCCCGGGCAGGAAGTATTGTAGTGGCTGAGGTAGCTCTGGTTTTTGCTCAGGATACTACCGGACCACTTACCGTAACGCAATTTCAGGCAAGCGGGTTTCAGCACCTGGCTAACCCAAATAAAACTGCTCTATTCCTTGACCACGCTGCCCCCAGTCCTAATTATAGATTGTCCTCTGAGCACATACTCCTACGCCAATTTGCTCAACAAACTGGCTGCCTTATCTTTGATATTGGAGACGGTATTTGTCACCAGTTGGTAGCCGAGTCTCTGGCTAAGCCAGGTGATGTAGTAATCGGTGCTGATTCCCATACCGTAACTGCTGGTGGTCTCGGTGCTTTTGCCACCGGAATGGGCTCTTCTGACGTAGCTGTTGCCTTCGGTCTGGGCAAGACCTGGTTCCGAGTCCCAGAAAGTATTAAGGTAGTCGTCTCAGGTAATTTCGTTGAAGGCGTCTATGCTAAAGACCTTATTCTTCATCTTATTGGAAATATCGGAGCCAATGGCGCTACCTATAGAGCATTAGAATTTAGCGGTGATACCGTGGATAGAATGTCTATGTCGCAGCGTTTTACCATAGCCAACATGGCAGTGGAGGCTGGGGCTAAGGCAGGGCTTTTCCCCGCCGATAACATAACCAAAGACTATTTAATATCTCAGGGGAGAGGTAACCACTACCAACCAGTCTTTCCTGATGCCGATGCCACCTATGAACAAATCATTAATATTAATGTGGCTGAGCTTGAACCCACCGTATCTAAGCCCAACACCGTAGATAATATTGCCCTGGCTGGAGAGCTTAAAGGAACCAAAATCCAACAGGTATTTATTGGCACTTGCACTAATGGACGTCTGGAAGACCTGGCTGTAGCCGCTAATATTTTGAAGGGAAAGAAACGCCACCCTGACACCAGACTTATAGTTGCCCCAGCTTCACGGCAGGTTTTACTGGCGGCTATTGAGGCCGGTTATATCCAAAGCTTAATTGAGGCTGAAGCTGTTATCTTACCGCCCGGCTGTGGGGCTTGCCTTGGGCTCCATCAGGGAGTGTTGGGGGATGGGGAATCATGCCTATCTACAGCTAACCGAAATTTCAAGGGGAGGATGGGTAACCCCCAAGCCTCTATTTATCTGGGTAGCCCGGCTACGGCTGCCGCTACCGCTATTACTGGTGAAATTACTGACCCCAGAGAGGTAATTTAGATGCTTACCGGAAGAGCCTTAAAATTCGGTGATAATATCTCTACCGACCATATTATACCTGGGCGTCTGGCTCACTTGAGAAGTAACCTCCCCGAGCTAGCCAAACATGTCATGGAAGACGCCGACCCTGATTTTGCCTCCAGGGTAACCCCAGGAGATTTCATAGTTGGTGGCTCTAACTTTGGACTCGGCTCCAGTCGAGAACACGCTCCACTGGTTATTAAAATATCCGGGGTAAGTGCTATATTGGCTAAATCGGTAGCCCGGATTTTCTTTAGAAACGCTATCAATCTGGGGCTCCCGGTATTGATATGCGATACTGATAAGATTAACGATGAGGATAAGTTGGAGGTAGACCTGGTAGCGGGCACAGTCAACGACATAACCAATGGCAACCGGCTCACTTTTAGCGAAATCCCTGAGGTAATGCTCCATATCCTTGACGAAGGTGGGCTTATCCCCTATATTCAGAAGCATGGTGACTTTAAGCTATAACTTGAAAGTGATAATGGAGGCATGCTAGTGGTTTACGATGTTACCCTTATCCCCGGTGATGGAATAGGACCCGAGGTTACCGAGGCGGCTAAAAGGGCTTTGGAAGCAACCGGGGTCATTTTTCACTGGGATTTGGCTTATGCTGGGGCTAGTGTCCAGGATAAGTTTGGTACGCCCCTCCCTGACCTTGTATTTGAGTCCATCAGAAAGAACAAGGTCGCTCTTAAAGGACCAGTTACCACACCTGTAGGCTCAGGTTTTAGAAGTGTGAATGTAGCTCTGCGTAAGGGGCTAGACCTTTATGCTTGTCTCCGTCCATGTAAAACCTACTCCGGGGCTCCCACTCTATATAAAGATGTAGATATTGTAGTGGTGAGAGAGAATACTGAAGACCTCTACAGTGGTATTGAGTTTGAGGAAGGAACCCCTGAGGCAAAAAGGCTAATTGAGTTAATCCTGGAGACGAAGGAAGAGGCAGTCAGGACGGATTCAGGTTTCAGTATAAAGTCAATCTCGGAGGCAAACAGCCGAAGAATCGTCAAATTTGCTTTTGAATATGCCCGGGCTCACCAAAGGAAAAAGGTAACCGCAGTGCATAAAGCCAATATTATGAAATTCTCAGATGGATTGTTCCTGGCTGTTGCCCGGGAGGTAGCCAGAGAATACCCTGATATTGAATTTGAGGATAGGCTTGTAGATAACATGACCATGCAACTGGCGAAAAGACCGCAACAGTTTGATGTAATAGTGGCTCCGAATCTTTATGGGGACATAATCTCTGATTTATGCGCCGGGTTGGTCGGCGGGCTGGGGCTAGCCCCCGGGGCTAATTTAGGCGATAACATGGCTGTCTTTGAACCGACCCACGGCAGTGCGCCTAAGTATGCCGGACAAAATAAGGTCAATCCCATGGCAGTGATGCTCTCCGGAGTGATGCTGCTCCACCACCTCAACGAGACGAAAGCGGCTGATAGGCTGGAAAAAGCTATAGCTGAGGTTATCGCTGAGGGGAAGAGTGTTACCTATGATATGAAGCTTAATATGGCCGATGCCCAGGCAGTAGGCACTTCACAGGTAGTCGATGCCGTAATTGAGAAGCTAGAGGAGTCAAGCCATAGTTAATAAAATTAGCATTATTGGTGCAGGAAATGTCGGGGCTACCTGCGCCCAACGATTGGTTGAGAGAGGTTATGCCGATATAGTCTTAATAGACATTATTGAGGGGCTGCCTCAAGGTAAGGCATTAGATATTCTTGAGTCAGCGCCTATCCTCAATTTTGATACCCACATTATCGGAACTAATAGCTACCAGGAAACGGCTAACTCAGATGTGGTCATCATTACCTCCGGCACTGGTAGAAAACCAGGCATGACCCGTGATGAGCTGCTATTAACTAATGTAAAGATTATTACCGAGGTTACCCATAACGTAGTCAACCACTCACCCAACGGCATCATCATTGTGGTTACCAATCCTGTGGATGCTATGACCCATTTAGCTATCCATAGCAGTCATTTTCCCCGAAATAGGGTATTTGGCTTATCCGGCGTCCTTGATAGCACCCGATTTAGCAGCTTCATCGCTACTGAGCTTAATGTATCAGTAAAAGATGTGTCAGTTTGTGTTCTGGGGCAACATGGCAAAAATATGGTCGTTATTCCCAGACTATCTACGGTTGGTGGTACACCAATAACTAAGCTCCTGCCGCAGGAAACTATTGATAAACTGGTAGAGCGCACTATAAATGGTGGTGCCGAGATTGTTAACCTGCTTAAAACGGGCAGCGCTTTTTATGCCCCATCAGCCGCCGTTGCCCGGATGGTAGATGCTGTAATTTTAGATAAGAAAGAAGTCCTGCCCTGTGCTACTTATCTCCAGGGAGAATATGGAATTAAAGATACCGTCATCAGTGTCCCGGTAAAGCTGGGTAAAAGCGGCATTGAACGAATAATAGAATTAGAGTTAACCGATGAAGAAAAGCAAGCCCTAACCACCTCGGCGGAGGCAGTGCAGGAGCTGGTAAAGACTATGAAATTGAGTAAGCCTAATATCAAGCACACCGCCAGGGGGTAAGGTAGGTAAAGGTTGCGAAGGATTGAAGCTAGCACCATAATCCAAGCGGTAGCCCAGCTTTGTCAGCAGGCAAACTTTGAGTTGGGCGAGGATGTCTTAGCTGCCCTTAAGCAAGCCCAGCAGGATGAAGAATCTCCACTGGGGAGGGAGGTTTTATCTCAGCTCATAGAAAATGCAAGAATTGCCAAAGAGGAGCATCTTCCATTATGCCAGGACTGTGGCACGGCGGTGGTCTTCCTTGAAATAGGTCAGGAAACTCATATTATTGGCGGCGACCTATATGCTGCCGTAGAGGAGGGAGTGAGCCTGGGCTATAGTCAAGGTTATTTGCGCAAATCCATAGTCGGCCAACCATTCTCAGCCAGGATAAATACCGGGGATAATACCCCTCCGGTTATTCATACTGAAATAGTCCCCAGTGACCAGTTAAAGATTACCCTTATGGCCAAGGGGAGCGGGGCTGAGAATATGAGCCGCTTGGCTATGCTCAAACCAAGTGACGGCAGGCAGGGTATCATTGACCTGGTAGTGAGAACCATTGATGAGGCAGGAGGCAATCCCTGTCCGCCACTGATTGTTGGCTTGGGCATAGGCGGCACAGCCGAAAAAGCAATGTTACTGGCTAAGAAGGCACTGCTCCGTCCGGTAGCTAAACCAAGCCCTGACCCTGAGGCTAGCGAGCTTGAGAAAGAAATTCTAAGCCGTATCAATGATTTAGGTATCGGACCGCTGGGCTTCGGCGGTAGTATTACTGCTTTGGCAGTACACGCTGAGGTTATGCCTACCCATATTGCCAGCCTGCCGGTAGCCGTTAATCTTCAGTGCCATAGTGCTCGCCATAAAGAGATAACATTATAAGGGTCTTCAAATGATAAACAATTTCTATATCACATCACCAATTGAGGCTGAAGTAATAGAAAAACTGACAGTAGGCACCAGAGTCCTATTTTCTGGGGTTATTTATACTGCCCGTGATGCCGCTCACCACAGGCTTGTCCAAGCCCTGGATAAGGGTGATAAGCTACCCTTTGACCTTAACGGACAAGCTTTATATTATATGGGACCATCCCCCGCTGCACCAGACCAGGTTATCGGCTCAGCCGGTCCAACCACCAGTAGTCGTATGGATATATATACTCCACGCCTTATTGCTGACGGGATTAGAGCCATGATTGGTAAGGGTAACCGCTCACCAGCAGTAAAAGAAGCTATTAAAAAGTATAAAGCTGTCTATTTCACCACCATTGGTGGCGCTGGCGCTTTACTAGCCAAATCTATTAGGCAGGTGGAGGTTATAGCTTACGAAGATTTGGGCACTGAGGCTATTTTACGGCTTAATGTTGAGAATTTCCCGGCTATTGTAGCTAACGATATTTATGGGGAAGACCTATTTGACCAGGGCAAAGCCAGATACCAGAGGAGGAAATAGAGAAGTGGAAATGGATTGTATTTTCTGTCAAATTGTAGCTGGTGAGCTATCTGGTGAAATCATTTACCAGGATGAGGAAGTGATTGCCTTCCGAGACATTAATCCTCAGGCACCCATACACCTGCTAATTATCCCTAAGAGACACATTCCTTCCCTCATCCATCTATCTGAAGCGGAGGCTCAGCTAATGGGACATATGGTGAACATTGCTAATCAACTGGCAAAAAGGGAAGGTATATCTGAAAGTGGGTATCGCCTGGTGGTGAACTGCGGTAAGGAGGGCGGACAGGTAGTGCCTCATCTTCATCTGCACCTTCTTGGAGGTAGAAAGCTCTCAGACACACTGGGCTGATTGACGATACTTTAAGAAGATAAGCAAGCCGGCTATGCTCTTGGCATCACAAATAGAGCCCGAGGCAATAAGACTGGGAACCTGACCAATTGGCACCCTTGTTAATCTAATACTCTCAGTATCCTCAGCATATAATTGGCTGGGAGTAAGGTCGGTAGCCAGATAAAGATAAAGGTATTCAGTGCAATAACCTGGTGTGGAATAGAAACCACCCAACCTTTCTACCTTTCTGGGGAGGTAGCCTGTTTCCTCGCCTAATTCGCGATGAACAGTGGCTACCGCCTCTTCTCCAGGCTCAATACCACCAGCCGGTATCTCCAGTAGCTCCTTCTCCACTGGCTTGCGAAATTGATTAACCAGTAGCACATTATCATTACTATCTATAGCCACAATGGCTACACAATCACTGTGCTCCACAATCTCTCGTATAGTTTGTCTACCGCTGGGCATTTCAACTGTGTCAACCCGTAGCTTTACCGCTTGTCCCTCATAGATTAGTTGGCTGGATACCGTTTTTTCTTCAGCCAAGTTAGACTCCCTCTAAATGATAGATAAGAGCTACCTCATCACAATTGGGGAATTTGGGGCAGCGAAAGCAGTCAGTCCAGACCTTACGCGGTAGCTCCATCTTATCTATATCAACAAACCTTTGCCGCTTAAAAAAAGCTGGCTGATAGGTAAAACAAAAAACAGTGGGGATGCCAAGCTCTCTAGCCTCCTTGAGACAGGCTTCTACTAGCTGGGTGCCGATTCCCTGTTCCTGACTATCCTCGACTACAGCCACTGACTTTATCTCAGCTAGGTCTGACCAGCAAACATGTAGTGCCACACAGGCAATCACCCGCTCACCCTGTCTAACCACGAGGTAATCCCTGATATTTTCGTATATCTCACTCAGCGAGCGAGCCAACATATCACCCTTATCAGCAAAATAATTAATTAACTGATGCATCTGGGGTACATCTTTAATGGTGGCTTTTTCTACTGGATTCATACTATTGCTTTCCTTTCAATCTTTGCTCCAGAGAGCTATAGAAAGAGGTCTCGGGATGGATTCTTAAAAATCGGGTGGTATTAGAGCTATGCTTTACCGTGACAGTGGCACCGCTTGACAGTGGTAAATTTATATGACCATCAATGCTCACTGTTGCCTGGTGAACGGTGCTAATGCGTAGCTTGACTACTGCTGTGGAGGGTAGTACCAAAGTGTAAGCTGAGCTAAGATGAGGTATTATTGGTAACAGCAGGAATTCCTTAGCCGGCGGATGGAGGATAGGTCCACCGGCTGCCAGTGAGTAGCCGGTGCTGCCAGTAGCTGTAGCCAAAATTACTCCATCAGCTCTATAAGTAGTCAATGGCTCACTATCAATGCTGGCTTCTACATGTATTATCCGAGGTATTACTCCCCGTGCCACCACCACATCGTTTAAGGCATAAAATATATGGGGTGGCTTATTCTCTTGGTCGGTAGGGGAAAACTCAGCCTCGAGGATAGCCCGCTCATCAATCCAACCCTCCCCAGCCAGCAAGGCAGGTAGCTTATCCTGAGCTTCATCGGCGCTAAGTTCTGTCATAAACCCTAGCTTGCCTAGATTTATCCCGGTAATAGGGGTTTGCCCAGGGACTATCGCTTGAGCTGCTCGGAGAATAGTGCCATCGCCACCGATACTAAGAATTAAATCGCTATCATTTACCTGAGCCCTGGCTTCCTCTCCTTTCCAGGCAGAACACAGCCAGGCAGAGACGCCACTCGAGCTTAAGAACTCCTGTAGTTCCTTAGCCAGAGTATAGGCAGCTTCAATCATAGGGTGATAGAGAATACCAACTCTTTTCACAGCGATAAGCCGCTTTCTAATCAGAAGACTACATATATGAGGTAAAGGAAGTGTAACATTGGCACCTTGAGGTGTCAAGGTTATATTGTGCGGTTGTTAATGTTCTACAATTTTGTCACCATCTAAGTGTTCTGAGAAAACGTCACTATATGAAAGAGTTGGTTTATATTGAACAAGAAAGAGCAAAAGAGGTTGATGGTATTAAATTATGTAGGGATGGGTAAGATAGTTGGCAGGGAAGCAACTGAGGTATTAGGCCTCTCCCTGCGCCATGTGAGGAGATTTTTAGCAGCGTACAGAAGGGAGGGCGTCCAAGCATTAGCAGAATGATAATGCCTATATCGAGCCGAAGAGCTGGACCCATGGAAGGAAGGTGTTAGGTTACCTACTTAAATAACTTTACAAACCCTCTTGCCTTATGGGGGTTTGGTATGATATACTAACCACCGCTATTGTAAAAAGGGGGCAATAATTGCTCACAAACTACGGTTATATTGGGTTATTTCTGGTAGTTGCCATTGTTTTTACTGTTAGTACTCTTCTACTCCCTGTTACTCTCAGATTTCTTAAGATTATTCCCCACAAGCCTAGCCCTATCAAGAGTTCCACTTTTGAATGCGGTATGGAGACCATTGGTAAGACGTGGGTTCAATTCAATTTCCGCTATTATTTTTATGCCCTCATGTTTTTAGTTATTGATGTCATGGTTGTTTTTCTATATCCTTGGGCAGTTGACCTTAAGCAACTAGGACGTTTCGGTTTTATCGGGATGTTTATTTTTATTTTCATCATTGTTATCGGCTATATCTATGCATGGAGGAAGAAGGTTTTGGAATGGAAGTAGTTCAAAGATATATCTATTCTGATACTGAGTTAGATAGGACAGAAAGCGAGGCTATCGAGGCGCTGAAGGAGAATAGCCAGCAGCCCATCCCTGATCCTGATAGGTGGTTGGATGAAGAACTAGAACGCAATATCCTGTTGACTTCGCTAGATACTATACTTGACTGGGCGCGGCGCTCTTCGTTATGGCCTGCAATTTGCTTTCCCGCCTGCTGTGCCTTTGAGCTTATTGCCGCCAACGCTTCTCGATTTGATCTTTCCCGCTTTGGTATGGAAATTTTACGTGCCTCACCACGCCAAGCCGACCTAATGATTACCGCCGGGACACTGACTTGGAAAATGGCACCCCAGGTCAAGCGAATCTATGACCAGATGGCTGAGCCGAAATGGGTGATTGCCATGGGCGCCTGTGGAATCAGTGGCGGCATTTTCCGCTCATCTTATAATGTAGTCCCGGGATATAATCGTATAGTTCCGGTCGATGTTTATGTGCCCGGTTGTCCGCCTCGTCCCGAAGCGTTAATTCACGGGATAAGGATGTTGCAGAATAAAATAGCCAAGGAGCACACTAATATTAAATTGTCTCCCCTATGAATTAAGAAAACAGAGTCGGGAGTAATTTTCTATAACTTATAAGGAAGAGTAATGACTGTTTCTCTATCAGCTTGGGATGTCGCTAATCAGATAAAAGAGCAATTTCCTGACGCCGTTTCTGAAATAAATGACCAGGCTATATTGGTCAGAAGTGAATCCCTTTTTGAAGTGGCTCAGTATTTGAAGAACAGGCCAGAACTTAACTTTGATTACCTTAATTATATTAGTGCTGTTGACTATTTTGACTATTTTGAGTTGGTCTATCAGCTAATCTCAATCAATCATAACCATAGCCTGATATTGAAGACGCGATGTTATGGTCGGGATAACCCCACACTTCCTTCACTGGTTAGCTTGTGGCGAGGAGCTGATTTTCAGGAGCGAGAAATTTATGACCTTATTGGAATAACTTTTAAGGGACATCCGAATTTGAAGCGTATTGTCCTCTGGGATGGATTTCAGGGACATCCGTTGCGTAAGGATTATC
>SMTZ1_10000547_pt1 | contig 35305 bp, 27 predicted proteins | sample DeeMarSWOR136_30_FD_25667 | JGI IMG/M metagenome (IMG submission 25667)
ACTCGACTCTGTACCTGGGGCAGCCTCCCTTGCCGAAGGTGAACGCCTTCCGGCGGAACGCTGCGTTGAGCCCTTCGATCGCCGTTAGCACTTCGTTCTCCCCATTAGGCAAGAGATCGGACCGATGCCTCCCCATCGCTTCGAGGAGCGAGAAGAGGACCGCCAACTCCCGTGCGTCCAATGTGTCGCCGAGATCGCCCGCCGAGGCCAGGATCCCAAGCACTCTCTCTTCATCCGCCATCTCAGTGCCTCTTGTGGGCGTCCCGAGCGTGATGATCGCCCGCGCGATACGCTCCCCGCACAGCTCGGGGTCGAGCCCGAACCGGAGTGCCACCAGCCCGCCGACCCCGTGGCCGACGAGATCGAACTGAAACGACCCGTGCCGCTCGCTCAGCCTGCTCACCTCAGCCGCAAGCAGCTGCGCTGCACGTTCTACTCCCTGGTCGAGGGGATACTCGAACGTCCAGACAGGGCCCATTCCTCTTGTACGGGAGTACCGTTCGAAATCGGCCCATTCGCCTCGCCCCATGGGAAGGCCGGATACTACGATGATAGGTGTCGCCCCGCGACTGAGAGGGGCTTCGACAATGCCCCAGTCTCGCTCGCGCACCAGGACCACGAATTCTCCCCCGTGATAGACCTCGGCAGAGACGGATCCCTTCTCTGTGTCGACGGCCGCATCGCCCACCCTGATCCACGAATACCCGTTGTGGAGGGCGACAGAGACTCGACCGTCGGGTCCCGAGGTGCCCCTGGGCAGGCGTCTGGTATCGAAAAAGATCCGAAGGCTCACAGGCTTGCGGAACGCCAGATCGTCCGGGGCAACATGAACCACCGCACTCACGAGCCGCTCTCCTTCCGGCAGCGCAGCCCTCGGCCGCTCGGCAGAAGCTAGCGAAAGGACCGTCCCCTCGGGCAGGGCGCCCTGTGGAAGATGTATCGTCGCCACATCTCTAAGCGTCAGGTCAGTCACACCCCTCACCGGCGCGCTCATCTCTGACGGCGATCCGGCAGCCCGCCCGCAGGCAAAGGAGCCCACGAGGATAATGGCCAGGTGGACAGTCACGGCGATGGCCCGGGCAACTCTCGATTCTAGATCCATGCGATACTTACTCATCATTGACCTCCTGCGGAGGAGAAGCCGATAGTGCGAGTGCCACAGAACAAGAGCACAGCCCGCACCCGACAGAAGAGATCGACCCCAGGTGTGTACCCCAGGACATATGATTGAATGGGCAATCCAGCTGGATGCCTCATCGCGCACCCATCTAGTCGTTTAACACCGGAGCGGGCGGAAGGTTCGGACCCGGGGCCGGAAAGATCGAGGAGATATGAGAAGGGCCTGACCTCTTCGGCCAGGCCCCCGGGCGGCGACCTACTCGAATATGAGCCTTCCGAACGAGGTGGGATCGTGCGCAAACGGTGGCTGCCAGTCCGCGTTGCTCTGGACGCGTGGCTGCTTGCGGCGCAGGTTCATCCCCCACAACTCGCCCAGTTGCATACGAGGTCCTCGCCTGATTACAGGTCGAGCCTCCGCCTCACCTTCCGGGCGGCCAAACGCATGTTCCACGTCGAGCTCTGGGACCGCGATCGCCGTCTCGGTCGTCCAGAAGTCCTCTCCCACATGTGTGGCCACCTCCCACCCCCCATTCCACCCCTGATCGAATTCGTAATGCTCAGGAGTCACATAGCAGAGCTGATCGAAGACCCCTCCCTGCGGACCGATGAATAGCTGCACATACGACTTCCGGTCGTAGTCGGTATCGAAGAAATACTCCACGCAATCCTCCTGCCACAGAGGCCCATCTCGCTCATCGGCGGTGGTATTGGCGACCAGCTCGCCCACACTCGATTCGCGGCACCACGTCGCCAGATAGAGATGTTCGTCGTGGTGGCCGAAGTAGAACCGCAGCGTCTCGGTCCCCCTCCGTTCCCCGTCGGGCGAGCCGAAGACGGTGATCGGCACGAGATCATCCCACACATCGTTCTCCAGCAGACCATCGATCTTCGGCGCCGTTTTGAGAGTCGGGGAGATCGCTACGCGAACCAACTCCAGGGGAACCTCGAGAGTGAGCTTCTTCCCATCGCCGTAGGGGTAGGTGATCTCGAACGAGGGCAGCGGATAGATATTTTCTCTGTCGTCGAGTTCGACTGCAAACGGGAGGCTCACCTTCTCATCGGGGCCCACGTTGTAGGCTCGAGACTCCGGTTCCACAACCCATGCCCGGGTGTCCCAGGCTATCATCCCCTCGAGACTCGCTCCCCACAGGCTGGTGAGCGAGACCTGGATGGGCCCCCCGATTTCCTCGATATTCTCCTGAGTAGAGAGCTGCGATACGACCACTCCCGTCGTCTCGATCTGGGCTATCTGCTGGAGGTCCCTGAACGCAACGTAATCGGACTCGAGCACATTCCCCAGCTTGATCAACGCGACATCGACCTCGTCGTCCTCAACTGTCACCCACATATAGCCGAAGAACCTGCCGCGCTCCTCGGATGGTTCACCGAACGATCCGCCCGAGCTCCCGGTGATGTAGTAGTGGATACCGTCCCACTCGGCCGCACAGTAAACGTGGTAGTGCCCGGTAAAGACGTAGTCGACCCCGAATTCCTTGAACAGGGTGTGGAGGACATCGTCCCTGCCGGCCCGCATGGCCTCGAACCAGAACGGCTTATGGAAGAAGACGAATGTGAGCTTCGCTTTCCGGTATTTCTTCAGATCCTTCTCCAGCCACTTGAGTTGTGCCTCGTCCATATCCTCACTCTGATCGATCGTGCTCGTATCGAGGAAGATGAAGTGGCATCCCTCGTAGTCGAACGAGTAGTATCGCCTCCCTACTCGCTTGTCCCATATCTCTCCACTCAGATCGCTCCAGATTTCGTGATTCCCCGGGACAAGGTAGTACGGCACGGTCAGAGGCTCGAGTAGCTCGAAGAACTCGTCATATTCAGCATTCACAGCCGCCGCATCATCGACGTACCCCTCGATATAGTCGCCCACCGACATCACCAGGTCGGGATTCAGCCGTGCCACCTCCTCGATCACCGCCTCGAAGATGCCGGGGACCGCGCTGCCGGTGCGATCGCTGAGAACCGCAAACTGAAAGTCCTCTCCGCGAGATGCCCCGAGAGCCGAACCACTCAGCGCGAGAAGACACGCCATCCCCAGTAAGTGCACAGCAACCAGAAACCTCATTGCTGTCGGCCACGTACCGGATGTCGCTCGATGGATCTTCATCGCTGTACCCTTTCCTGGTAGACATTCATTCTCAGTGTGACTTCCTCGGTTGCCTCAACTCGCACCGTCACCACGCCGGACTCCCCACAGGGAGGAAAGCGATAGAGCAGCTGGGCCTGGTCCCGGTGCAAGCCATGCTCCGGGTCGTTGCGGAACCAGATCTGAGGCCTGTCTCTCGATTCCTTGTGCGTGATATCCCGAACAACATCATGGGGACCCAGAAGCTCAGCTTTCAAAGGCATCACCGGTGCATCCCCGCACATCATCACCAGCGATGTGAAGCTCGCGACGACGTTCGCGTAGTCACGATTCGAATTCCAGTTCGTGCCCGGAAACGGATTGGCCGTGTACCCGAGCTTGACGAGGATGTCACCCCCGGCCACCGAGGACACGAATTCCGACGAGTGATCGGTCGGCCCGGGGCCGACCGATAGCGTCATGGTGTCGAGCGTGATGATCGGCGAAGGGACGGCCGCCCGCTCCTCCTGCTCGGCAGCAGGGCGGCACGAGCCCAACAGGACGCTGACGCTCACTGCCACTGCCAGCAGTGTAATCCTGCGAAGAGCCGGTCCCGGCGAATTTCGCATCTTCTCGTTGCCTCCTGCGTTGTCTCCCGTGAGTATCCAATCTCCACGTTGTCACCGCATCTTGCCATAGGTCCCCTATCCTGTCAAACCCGTTTTTCGAAAGTCACGAGGACCCGACCGCTGTTACAGATATCGCACCACCCAGGGCGCCACCGGCTCGCGGCGCGCTCCCCGCCGCGGCTCCTCCCGTACAGGCCGCGCCCTACCTCATCCCTCCCGAGGCGGCGACTACCGGCCTCCTGCCATCGATACCTTCGGCGATCCCCGGAGCCCGCACGCGATACGTGCCGTCCTCGCTTAATGCTTTGACATTCTGGGATTCCGGTGTTACCATGTCGCCCTTCGCGCCCACGCCCCATCGGCGATAACCGAGGTCGGCGGTCACTACCGAACAGCGAGAAAGCACGACATTGAAACGCGACGCACCAATCGACTCCCTGGAAGGCGTGCCGAGACCGGACCTCATCGGCGGCAGCATCCCCCGTGCGATCTTCCGCCTCGCCTGGCCGGCAGTCGCCTCCACCCTGATGCACGCCTCCCTCAACACGACCGATGCCTTCTGGGTGGGAAAACTCGGCCCCGCGGCAATGGCCGCAGTCTTCGCGAGCGGGTTCATCATCTGGCTCATCTTTTCCCTTTCCGACATGATCTCCGTGGGACTGACGGCGCTCGTGGCACGGTTTTTCGGCGCCGGGAACAGATCCGAGGCGAACGAGATCGCGCGTCAGGGCATGGCGTTCGGCCTGCTCACAGCATGCGTCCTCGGCGGGGGCGGTCTCATCGCGGCCCAACCCTTGCTCCGCCTGGTCGGCGTCGAGCTCGACGTACAGACCATTGGGGCCGGGTACATGCGCATCGCTCTGGCCGGTATACCGATCTTCTTCGGGCTCTTCCTCATCAACTCCATACTCTCCGGAGCCGGGGACACGCAGACGCCGATGCGCCTCACCCTCACGAGTATTGTGCTCAACATGATTCTCGACCCCCTGCTCATACTGGGGATCGGCCCCTTTCCGCGCCTGGAGGTGAACGGAGCGGCCCTCGCCACGGTGATAGCCGAAGCCGTGGCGTTCGCCATCGGGCTCGCACTCGTCATCCGGGGAAGGTCCGGAATACGACTCACCTACGACAGCCGATTCAGGCTCTCACCGACAACCATCTGGAGGGTTCTCAGGATCGGCATCCCGTCTTCCATCTCCTGGGTTACCTTCAGCCTCGTATATGTCGTGATCACCCGGATCGCCGCCATCTTCGGGACCCCTGCCATCGCCGCCCTCGGCGTCGGCACCAGGCTGGAGTCGTTCTCATATATGACGGCTGGGGGGTTTTCCGTTGCCGCGGCCACCCTCGTGGGGCAGAACCTGGGCGCATCGCAACCAGGACGTGCCGAGCGCGCGACATGGACGACAGCAAGTATCATCTTCGGATTCACGGGCGTTCTGGCACTCGTCTTCCTCCTCATCCCCCACCGCCTCGTCGCCGTCTTCAACTCGGATCCGACTGTAATCCAGATCGGCGCCAGCTACCTCAGAATCATCGCCATCGCCCAGATCCTCCAGGGAACCGGCCAGATCATGAGCGGGGCCTTCCGCGGGGCCGGCGATACCGTGCCGCCGATGGTCTTCACCACCATCACAGCCGTCCTGCGCATACCCACCGCGTATCTGCTGGCTGTCGTCCTCGGCCTCGGTGTCCAGGGCGTCTGGCTCACGATCTCCTTCGCGATGACCGCCCTCGGCCTGCTGTTGATCATCTGGTTCAAACGAGGCAAGTGGAAGGAACACAAGGTGTAGGGAACACGAGCAGGTTCGGTCGAGAGTGAAGGACCTCTCGGTCGTGACGCCAGACTGAAACCGAATCGACTCTTGAGTCGGAACAGATTCCCTGATAGGCCGGGCATGAAGGAGCGCAGAATGTGGGAAAGATGGGCGGGCAATGCCTGGAGCACGAACACATCCTCGATGCGGCCCGGAGCTGACGACAACAGCCTGTAACAGAATGGGCCATCGAAATGGACTGTCGCAATAGAGCAGACTGCCCGCTCCGGCGGTGTCGTGGTGGCTCTCCGAACCCGCGCGGGATCATGTAAGATCCATCAAACTAAGTGGTTCGGAGAGTATGACGTTCATCGGGCCACGTCAGGCACGCGTCTTGCTACAATAGTTCGATGAACTCCGAATGAAGGTGCGCCGAAGAGACCGGCGACCCTGATCGGATCCGGCAACGCCGGCAACAAACATCTCATCGAAATCGAATAGCAGCCCTGACACGCAGGAGGTCTGAGATGCGTTCGCCCAACAACACAAGCATCCTAGTTCTGGGAGTGGCGTTGACGGTGATGGCCTTCTGTGCCAGCTGCGGTCGGGACGACCTGCCGACATCGCCGCCCGCCCCCGCGGCGACGACAGAACCGAGCCTCATCCCTATAGAAGAGCTCCTATTAGAAGACGCCACAGGAGGCGGCCCTTCGGAACCGGGATCGCCCGCGCACGACAAAGCGCACAAGCAGAGTCAGGACGACGACGGCCCGATGAACCCGATTGCGATTGGAGAGCTTCCGGTCATAGGTCCAAACGGAGAACGCCTGGTATTTCCCATTTTCATCGAGAAAAGGATCAATTCCAACAAGGGCGGCGAGGTCGACAACAGGCTGATGAGGGTAGTGATCCCCCCCGGGGCACTGGAGCATCATACAACCATCTCGATATTGAGGGATCCCGACTACGCCATAGCCGACTTCGGCCCTGATGGCACACAGTTCCTGAAAAAGATAGAACTCCGATTCCGTGTCGAACATCTGACTCTCAACGCGATGCTCCCGCACACACTGTGCATCCACTGGTGGGACAAAGATGCCGAGGAATGGAAGAAGCTCGATTCATGGTTCGATTTCAACACTCAGGAAGTCGTCACGGAGATCGACCATTTCTCGCGTTATGCACTATCCGACTAGCCCCGAAGCCGTCCACACCAACCGTCGGAGCCCCTGGTATCAATTGATCCAGGGGCTCCGACGCATTCCCCCAGCGCCCTCCCCGCGCCTGTGGCGACAGACGGTGGTCCAGCCCGTTGCCGGCGTCCCGTCGAGAAGCAGAGAATACGGAGCGCGGCCCTCTCAGGGAGGAATGAATAGCTACTGAACCTGCACCCCAGCGCCGAGAAGGTACGCTTTCAGACTCTCCGCAATACAACAGTCTCCGGACAAGCCGATGTACAGCACGAGCGCCTCTTGTCGAGGCGCTCATGACTATATGCGTTCTGTTCGCTTCCCGGGTTCTCACCGACCTACTGAGGGAGACACATCTCCGCGGACCCCGGAGTCCCTATCCTCGATCAACCGACTAGGGCCCTGTAATGGTGAACAGGAAGCGATCCTGGTCATACAGGTTCGCCGGCGGCGTTCCGATTCTCGCGTAGTATAAGTAGTCCCCGAGCGGGGCCATCGGCGGCACATGGTGCTCGAGATACTGCTGCGCGGTAAATCCTGCCGGGATGGCATACTGGCCCGGGCCGACTACTGTCAACGGCGCTCCTACAGGGGGAATGACTTCCGTGAGCACCCAGAATGTCTCGGGCTGCGCCCAGCGGTTTATGACCGTGTATGTCACCCCGAGCTGCCCACCCTGTGGTACCGCCGCTGCGTCGGGAGTCAGGTAGAGCGTGAGATAATCATCCTGATTGAAGAAGTGTGCCCCCATATCACAGCGTGTGCCGTCGGGATCCAGAGAGTCCGGGTGCCCCGCGTCTATACAGGGCGATTCCCAGAGGAGGCGTACGTCGCGTTTGTCCCAGAGCACGAACATCGGAGGGAGAAAGAAGTTCCCCTCACCCGTCCAGCCGCCCTCCACATCCGAGTAGGTGACAGTAACAGTGCTCCCGCCGGTCTTGTGGATCGAGGGACCCGGAGCACCCTCATTCCCCCAGAAGATCGAATTGATGACTGTGGCTGAAGAGACTGCAGCGCAGAAGATCCCACCGCCCTTGTCGGCTACGTTTCCTGCGATCGTGTTGCGATCCATGACCAGGGACGAGCCCTCAGCGAAGATCCCACCACCATCGTACGCTGTCGTATTCCACCTGATTGTGTTGCCCACCATTACTGAGGAAGAGTTGCGGAATGAGATCCCACCTCCTGCACCGTCCGCCACATTGCAGGTCACGATATTCCCAATGATAGTCGGGGAGGCTCCATCGCACAGGATACCACCCCCGGTGGACAATGGCCATGCGCCGAATACGTGGCCGTTCCGAATCGTGAACCCCTGAATTACCGAGTTGGGGCCTTCCCCGCTGTGGAGGTAGAACCCACGGCACCCGGTGCGACAGGTCCCATCGCAGTCGATGATAGTCACTTCGGGCCCGCACTCCGACATGACCACGATCGCCTTTCCCTCGAAATCGATGTTCACGTTTCCGGGGCCGGTGTACAGACCATACGATACCAGGACGGTGTCGCCATCCGCCGCGGCATCTACTCCGGACTGAATGGTCGGGTAGTCCGCCGGCACGTTCAGAATCGTCGCCGACGCGGCTGCGCTCAACCCAAGTACCAACGCTGCGCTCACAAGAACTGTCACAGATCTCATCGAGCCACCCTCCTTTTGATGCACGTTTAGGTGACGATGTGTGTCTCCCGGCCTACTAGATTCCCCTCCGCACCTCCCTCGCGCGGCTCCCCCAGTAACGCCAAATACACACGGCTACATCCTCGGAGCCCTCACTACTACGCTCCAGGCGTGTAGCCGTTCACCGTCACAACATTCTCTTTACCGGAGCCGACTGCTTTGTCGGCTCCCGGCACACCCCTCACCTCATCCGCCACCGTACAACCACCGCCCTTCCACACCGCTATGTCTAGTATCTCTTTCGGCACATCCCCCGGCCATCGCCGGGAATATGCCGGAGCAACCATTGCTCACCGTTTTGGGAATTATATCATCAATCCTCGGCGGTGTCAAGCGAAAAACTGCATCACAAGCGCCAAAGCACGCTCAACTCGATGTCCCTCCCCCGGGCCCGTATCCCCCGGGCACGTATACCCGGGACCCTCGAACGCCTCACCGTAGGGCGCCCGATGCTCCCGAGTCAACCCAACCGGCGCATGTACCGTCCGCATATCCCCTGACAGCCGAGACCCGCGTATCCGGGAGCCGGGCCCGCTCACGAGCCTTCCGCCTGCCTCCCCATCAGGGCTCCACCACCCTGAACGCAAAACTATCCTCGTCGTACAATGTCGACGGCGGCACCCCGATCCGGGACCGATACCCGTACATAGCCGCTGGCGCAGCCAGGGGCACATTGTGACCGATGTGCTGCTGCACGGTCGTATTCGCTGGCAACATGTACGGGATCGGACCGAGGACATTCCGGGGGTTCCCGTTCGGAAGGGTCGCCTCTGTCAATACCCAGAACGGCTCGGACTGCGCCCACCGGTTGATCGCCGTGTACGTGACTCCCAGGATCCCGCCGGGCGATACCTCGGGCTGATCGGGCGTCAGGTAGAGCGTCAGGTAGTCATCTTGATCGAAGAAGTACGTTCCCATGTCGGTCCGAGTGTCGTCCGGGTCGAGGATACTCGGATCGCCGGCATCGATACAGGGTGATTCCCAGAGCAGACGATAGTCCTGCTCCTCCTCCAGCGCAAACAGAGGATCTTCGTCGATATTCACTCCCAGCCAGTTCACATAGGAGTTGCCGATGAGCCACACTTGATCATCGATATCCGACCAGGCGATGCTTATCACGGTGGCCGAATACATGCCGGAGACGAGCTCTATCCCGTACAGATAGTTGGAGGAGACAATACAGTTCTCTAACGACCCCGACGATTGTTCACCGAAATAGAGGCCGCCCGGAGTGTTCCCGGCAACGGTTACGTGATCCAAGGTAGGCGAGCCCCTGTCGCCCACGAATCCCCCCCGGGAGATCGCTTCATTGTCGGCAATGAGAACATGGCTGAGAATGGGATACGAACCCCAGGAATAGACACCTCCTCCGAAGTCGTCGGCGAAGTTCTCCCGGATAGCCAGGTTCCTCAGAATCGGATCAGCGTAGAACAGGAAAATCCCGCCACCCTCTGACTCAGGCCACGGGGGAAGCGCGTTCCCGTTCGTGATGGTGAATCCTTCGACGACCGTCGCGTTGGTGATGATATCATGAGTCTCAAAGCGAATCACGCTGGCCACATGATTCCCGTCGATAATCGTGCTTTCCCTTCCGTCTCCTATCAGCTTGATCCCGTCCACATCCGGCCAGATAATGTTCTCAATGTACCTTCCCGGCGCGACAAGAACAGTATCTCCGAAGACTGCCACATCGAGGCCAGCCTGAATCGTGGGCTGGTCGCCAGGGACGTGGATCACGGTCGTATTCGCGATCAGGGGAAACAACAACGCCACCGCCAGCAAGCCTAGAGTAGTGACCCGCATGCATTCCTCCTTGGTGTTGGAACTTCTCCCACCGCACTATGGCCCCGTCACCCAGAAGCCGAAGCTGTCCTCATCGTACAGCGTCGACGGCGGCACCCCGATTCGGGACCAATACTCATACATACCCAATGGCGCAGCCAAGGGCACGTCGCGACTAATGTACTGCTGCACGGTCGTATTCCCCGGCAACGTGTACGGGATCGGACCGAGGACATTCCGGGGGTTCCCGTTCGGAAGGGTCGCCTCCGTCAGCACCCAGAACGACTCGGGCTGCGCCCACCGGTTGATCGCCGTGTAGGTCACCCCGAGGATTCCGCCGGGCGATACCTCCGTCTCATGGGGCGCCAGGTAGAGCGTCAAGTAGTCATCCTGATCGAAGAAATGCGCCCCCATGTCGGTCCGAGTGCCGTCCGGGTCAAGAGAGTCAGGATCCCCTGCATCGATGCAGGGCGATTCCCAGAGCAGACGATAGTCTTGCTCTTCCTTCAATACAACCACGGGATCCGCATCGATGTTCCCTTCCAGCCAGTTCACCGCAGAGTAGCCAATCTCCCACACAGGATCGTTTATGTCTGAGTAGGCGATATCCAGATAGGTTGGCTGAAATGAGGTCCCCTGAAGCTGTACCCCATAGAAGGTGTTGAAGGCAACGACGCAGTTTACCAACAGGCCTCCTTGATATGCAGATTCGATATAGAAACCTCCCGGATCGTTTCCTGCAATCGTTACGTGGTCCAGTAGGTGATAGCCCCCACCACCTGAGTATCCGCCCCGTGATAAAGCAGTATTGTTGATGATGGCGACATGGCTCAAGATGGGATTCGATGAGCCCCAGCAATATATGCCTCCGCCGAAGTCGTCAGCGAAATTCTCAGTGACCGTAAGATCCCTGAGAATTGGAGCGGAGGCGAATATGCAGATCCCACCGCCCAGAGACAAGGGCCAGGGTGGCTGTGCATTCCCGTTGGTGATCGTGAATCCTTCGACCACTGTCGAATTTGTGATGATGCTTCCGCTCTTAAAGCGGATGACGCTGGCTACGTTATTGCCATCGATAACCGTGGTCCTCCTCCCGTCTCCAATCAGTTTGATTCCATCAACATCCGGCCAGATGATGTTCTCCACGTACCTTCCCGGCGCCACCAGGACAGTATCTCCGAAGGCAGCTGCATCGAGCCCTGCCTGGATGGTGGGCTGGTCGCCAGGAACGTGAACCACGGTAGCATTGCTGACCAGGGGGCACAGCAATGCCGCCGCCAGCAGGCCTAGAATGGCGACTCGCATGGTATCCTCCCTCTCGTCAATCTAGCCAGAAAAAGAAGAGAACGACCCCTCACCTAGTGACGCTCGGTGTCGCTCTCGAATAACCCACCCTCGAGCTGTTGCGGTGCCGCCTATTCCCGAGGCCACCGGGCGCCCTCTGCCAGTCCTGATTCGAGCAGAAATCTCGCGAATATCATACTCACGTTGAGTGTACCCCCTTTGAGCAAGGGTGTCATGGTCAATGTCGGAACTTGTAAACGCTGTCCACTCGACTGGTTCTTACTGACGAGAAGCTCCCCGGGCAGGACTCGAACCCGGGATCCGGTGGTTAGCTCTTACCAGCCCTGCTCAGTGACTTTCCGATGGGCGGGGCGGTTGACAGGACGGCGCGAATCGGGTAGGCTCTCAAGCCGACGCAAGTACGAACTACGGTCACCGGGCAGCCGAACCACTAACCGCCATCAGCAAGAGGGCGAAATGGATCTCTCTATCGACCTCTGCGGCATCAAGCTTCCCAACCCGACCATTCTGGCTTCAGGCGTCCTCGGGGTGAGCCGATGCTCGCTTGCGCGCGTGGCATCCTGCGGTGCCGGTGCGGTTACGACGAAGTCGATCAGTCTCGAGCCGCGGTCCGGCCATGACAACCCATGCGTCGTGACGTATGAGGCGGGGATGCTCAATGCCATGGGCTATCCCAACCCCGGCGCCGAGGCGGCACGCGAGGAGTTCGCCGCGGTCGACCAGCTGCCCGTGCCGGTGATCGCCAGCGCCGTCGGCACCGAGCCCGAGGAGTTCGCAGCAGTAGCTGAGATACTCACCGCGCTGCCGTTCGCGGCCACTGAGATCCCGGTCTCGTGTCCCCATACCCCCGGGTTCGGGCTGATGGGCGGACATGCCTCGACCGATGCGATCAGAAGGATCACGTCGCTCGTCCGCGACAAGACGAAGCTGCCGCTGTTTGTGAAGCTCCCCGCCGGCGGGCCGGAGGTCGTCGATCTCGCCAAAGCGGCACGCGATGGAGGAGCCGACGGGATCACCGCTGTCAACACGATCGGCCCGGGAATGGTCATCAACATCGAGGCGGCGCGACCGGTGCTCGGATTCAAGAAGGGTGGAGTGAGCGGGCCTGCCCTGCGGCCGGTTGCTGTCCGGTGTGTGTATGACATCTATGAGGCGGTCGACCTGCCGATCATCGGAGTGGGGGGCATCACCACGGGGAGGGATGCGATCGAGATGATGATGGCCGGGGCGCGGGCGGTAGGCATCGGATCAGCGGTGTACTACCGGGGGATGGACGTGTTCAGCGAGGTCTGCCGGGAGATCAGGACGTGGATGGAAGACCACGGCTATGAGAGCCTGACAGAGATAGTGGGAGCAGCTCACCAGTGACGTGATTCGCAGTTGTGCGATTCGCCGAGGAGAGGATGATAGGTCCGAGGATCGAACAGCCACAGCTCCGAGAGATTACCGAGGTGATATCAGAAGCCCCCGGGGTGAAGACCCTGGTCATCCGTCACTCCACAGCGTACAAGCCAGGACAGTTCTTCATGATCTGGCTCCCGGGCGTTGGCGAGAAGCCATTCTCCCTCTCTCACCACTTCGAAGGGGAGGTTGGCATCACGGTTAAGGAACGAGGGCCGTTCACCCACGCTCTCTTCTCCCTCACTCCCGGATCTGCGATCGGGCTGCGCGGCCCGTACGGGAACGGATTCTCCGTCGTGGAGCGCTCACGTCGGGCCTGTGTCGTCGCCGGCGGCATCGGGATCGTGCCCCTCGCTGCGCTCATCGACCGGCTCCAGCAGCCGCTCGTCATCTATGGAGCCCGCTCGCAGGACCTCCTCATTTTCCGCAACCGGTTCCCCGAGGTCTCATTTGCCACTGACGACGGCTCGGAGGGATTTCATGGGTCGGCTGTTGAGGCATTCCGCTCCCTCCTCGACCCGAAGGCGACAGATGTCGTCTATACGTGCGGGCCTGAGCCGATGATGCGCCAGGTTTTCGACATCTGCGAGGCTCACCACCTTCCCTGCCAGGCGGCGCTCGAGCGGTACATCAAGTGCGGCATCGGCATCTGTGGACAGTGCTGCTGCGACGGGTACCTGGTCTGCCGCGACGGACCAGTCTTCTCTTCTTCCCTTCTCCGCCAGCTCTCCGACTTCGGCAGGTCGGCGCGTCTCAGGGATGGACGCGTCACGACGATCGAGGACTATGCCTCCTGGAGAGAAAGCTAGCGATACCTGCCCACGGAAGCAACCCTAACCTCCACATCGCCCCTACTCGCTACAACAGCCCCTGATCGGCAAAACTGAGGTACACGCCGTCGCCCACGATGATGTGGTCGAGCACCTTGATATTCATGATCTCCCCCGCCTTGACCAGCTGACGGGTGATGGCACGGTCTTCCTTCGACGGCGTGGGATCACCGGTGGGATGATTGTGAACCAGTATGACCGAGGCTGCCGACTCCTCGACCGCGGCCTTGAATACCTCCCGCGGATGGACGATGCTCGCCGTCAGGCTCCCCTCGGAGACCGTCTCCTCGCGGATCATCCGGTTCCGGGCATCGAGCAGCAGTATCTTGAACACCTCTTTCCGCAGCCCCCTGAGATACGGGAGGAAGTGCTCCGCCACTTCATTCGATGAGCTGAAGCCCCTTCCTCGACGAAGCCTCCCGCTCTGCATCCGTCTGCCGAGCTCGACTGCAGCCTTGACCTGGGCAGCTTTCGCCGGCCCGATCCCTTTCGTCTTCACCAATCCCGTAGCAGTCATCGTGTCGAGCCCCTTCAGCCCACCCGATCGGCGCAGAAGGTTACGCGCAAGCTCCACCGCGCTGAGTCCCCCGACCGCATCTCCTGTGCGGAGGATGATCGCCAGCAGCTCGCTGTCGGAGAGCGCACCTTCTCCCTTCGTCAGGAGCCGCTCGCGGGGCCTCTCCTCTTCGGGCCATTCCCGGATGTTCCTCCCCCGGATGTTCCTCCTTCGTCCACGCGCTGCCATGGTCCTGTCTCCCTCATCTCACCCGCAGCTCCTGCCACGCGCCCGGCCCCTATATAGAGAGAGACCGGGCCCGTGCCCGGTCTCTCGTCGGGATACTACACTCAGCGGTCCTACCTGTCAAGCGATTTCACTGCCAGCTCGATTCCACTGCCAGCTGTCGACGCAACATAGAGGTGCCAGAGCCGGCACCACGGAGATCTCGCGCTTCGCAGCCCCGAGGACATGGATTCCACCTGCCGGGGATGCGGGAGGAATCGACACTCAGGCGGTTGACATCGGCGTCTCGATCGGGTAGGTTTGTCCCATATATTCTATTGCGAGTCACCTGCGAGTCACCGGAATGGACGGGCACGGCCGAAGAAGCTGCCGCGGAGAGGGATTCAGCCCACATGGATCACCAGATGGATCGTACTGAGATACCGGCAAGAAAGGCACTGGAGATCGCTGTCGAGGCCGCCCGCGAGGCCGGTCACTATCTTATGGACCACTTCGGTCCGTCGCGAGAAGTGGAGCGCAAGGAATCTCACCACAGTGTCGTTTCAGAGCAGGATAGAGAGTCCGAATCGCTGATCATCGAGAGACTGAGAAGGGAATTCCCCGACCACTCGTTCATCTCCGAGGAAGCCGGACGGGATGCGATCTCCGGAGACTACCTCTGGGTGATCGATCCGCTCGACGGATCGAGCTACTATGCGCGAGGATTGGATACATTCAGCATATCCGTCGCCCTGCTCCACAGATGGGGCCCCGTCCTCGGAATCGTCTCCTGCCCCGCGACAGGAGAGTTCTTCTCCGCCTGCAAGGGAGAGGGCGCGTACGTGAACGGAACCCGCATCCAGGCGTCTACGGTAGACCGGCTCAATGACAGCATCGTATCGTTCGGCCACAGGATGTTGCGGCTCGACGACGACGGCTCGGCGACGAGAGAACTCCTCAGGTCAGTACGATCGATCAGGGCAGGCGGGTCGTGTGCCCAGGAGCTCTGCTATGTCGCCTGCGGCAGGATCGAGGGCGTTGTCAGCAGAGATCAGAGTATCTGGGACTACGCCGCCGGGAAACTGATCCTGGAGGAGGCAGGCGGCACCCTCACCGACTTCCACGGCTCCTCGCCACAGCTCGAGAGTCTCCGAACGAGAGATCTGTCACTTGTCGCCTCGAACCGCATCCTCCAGAGCGCCATACTGGAGAAGCTCTCCCACGAGTAACCTCTTCCGTGTACGCCCTATCCGCTCCGCTTCAGTTTCCCCGTCCGCTTCGCATGCCCCTCAGCCGCCCTGAAGATGACGAGCCCCCCGGGAATGAGCACGATGCCGAGCCCTAGTATCAGGGCGACCGTCGGCCACAGCTCAGTGATAGACGCCCCCTCCAACAGAGCCCTGCGTATCGCCCGCAGGGTATAGGTGGCCGGGGAGACCGCCGAAAGCGGGCGAATCCAAGCCGGCAGCACGTCCACCTCATAGTACACCCCCGAGATGAGCAGGAGCACGGCCTCGAAGATGTGCGTCGCCTGAGCGCCCTTCTCAGTCGAGAGCAGGGGAAGAACCGCCGCCACAAGCCCCAATCCGACGAAGGAGAGTCCACTCACCATCAGTATGATGAGGGCCGTCACGAGGTTCGCGCCCTGCAGGCTGAGCCGGAAGAAGATCGCCACACAGAAGAGCAGCAAGAAGCTCCGAAGCGTCCCATAGATGATCGCGAAGACGCAGTTACCGCCAAGGTGCGTGAACCGGTGGATCGGTGCCATGAAGGTGTACTCGATCGTACCCTCCCAGCGCTCCCAGGCGATCGACTCGCTGATCTCGTGAAACAGAAGCGAGAGGAACCCCCAGATCATCGCGCCCACTACCAGGTACATCACCTTCTCTTTCCCCTGTGTGACGCCGATGAATGCGATCGTCAGCGAATTGACGATGCTGTAAGTGACGAAGACGGCCTCCCACCCTATGTAGCGTCGTACGAGCGTGAAGTTACGTTCTACAAACGCCCACGAGGCCCCAGCCTCGGCCATAATCCCCATTCTACCTTCCTCCTGAATCGCGATGACTCTCGCAGGGGGCCGACTTCCCCCGCGCAATCTGCCGTCAGCACATGGCTCATATATCGCTCATCGTCATGTTCGATCTCACTCATCCTCATCTCCCCAGCCTTTTCCTGTGAGTTCGAGGAACACATCTTCTAATGTAGTGCCGCCATCTCCGCTGCCGATCGCTCGCTTCAGCCCTTCGGGCGTATCGACCGCCACGAACCGTCCGCCATCAATGATGGCGACCCGATTGCATACCCGGTCCGCCTCGTCCATGTCGTGGGTCGTGAGGAGAATGGTCGCATCGTGCTCGTCCCGCGTTTCGAGAATAAACCGCTGCACCTCCCGCTTCGACTTCGGATCGAGACCCGTAGTCGGCTCGTCGAGCAGAAGCAGTACGGGAGAGGTCATGAGTGCCCTCGCAATCGCCACCTTCTGCTGCATTCCACGGGAGAGATCCTCCAGGGGATCGCTCATCCGTTCCCTCTTGAAGCCCAGACGCTCCATGATGCGGAGTGTGGCCTCACGCCCCTCTTTCGGCGGCAGTCCATACAGCCGGGACGCATACCTGAGATTCTCCCACGCCGAGAGCCTCTTGAAGAAAGAGGCATCGACGCTCACGCGGTTGATGAGGCGGCGGACCTGGCGCGCCTCCTTCTGGACGTCGTATCCGAAGACCGAGACACTTCCCTGGTCGGGGTAGAGGAGCGTGGAGATGATCCGCACCAGCGTGCTCTTCCCCGACCCGTTCGGCCCGACGATCCCGAATATCTCGCCCCTGGGCACGGAGAACCCGACATCCCTGAGCGCAAAAACCTTCCGTCTCCCCGCGCGTCTCATCGGGAACCGGCGTTCGCCCGGCCCGCCGCTCGGGGTCTTGTAGAACACCTTCCCTACGCTGTGACAGGCCAATGCCACGTCCCCTGCCTCTGGAAGCACGGCAGTCTTCCCGACATGACCTCTTTTCATTGGTTTCGTTTTCATATCCTGTACTCGTTCACTGGTGGTCCCACCCTGCACCTTCGCCACAACGAGTCGCCCCTGTTCGCGATCGTCAGCCGCCCGGGAGGCCATCTCGCTCACCTCCTCCCGCCGTCAGGCCGTGGTAGAGATTTCCTACGAAAAAAGATGGGATCGTCGCTCTTTCCGATCCCATGGCCGAAACGACATAAAAGCGGCCATGGGCACCTTCTCGGAGGTGCCCATGGCCCAATGACTTACGCGATGCACTAAAACAGGTAGGCTACGGACACACTCCTCCCTCGTCGAGAAGCCCGATACTCAACTTTGCCAACCTGCTTAGCATCGATTCCTCCAGTACTCAGTGGCGGCTGCAAGGCGGGCCAGCCCGGCCTGCAGTCTCGCGTACGTCCCTAACTACTCTTGTCACAACTCTAGCCCATGGGCCGGTATCTGTCAAGCCTTTTTTCCCTGTCTGTCGCTATGACGGGATCCCTACCTGCAATCGGTTCGCCCTCGTACGACGCGCTGCCCTCTCTGCAACAGGTAGCCCACCCGGAATACGTCACCCTCTCGGTAACAGGTGCCCCCCCTGGAGTATGTCACCCTCCGTGCAACGGTTTACCCCCCTGATGCCTGACCTTCGGCAATTCTAATGAAACCATCTCGCCGTTCAAGACGTATAAGTACTGACACCCTCCTATGTGCCTCCCCGACAGATATGCGCTCTTTGTCGGGCTGACGCCCCGGCGTCGGTCCCAGGTCAGAACGTCACTCACCATCACACCACAGAGGGAGGAAATGGCGATGACGCACAGGCTTCTCCTCACGTGCACCCTCACCCTCATGCTGATGACTGGCGCCGTCGCCGCCGAGGGCTCGGGCAACATCATTACCGAGTCCCGCGAGGTCGCGGATTTCAACTGCATCTCGTTGAGCGGCACCGGCAGGGTGATCATCGACCAGGGTGAGGAAGAATCTCTCACCATCGTGGCAGAAGACAACATCATGCCCTACGTCGAGGTAGAGGTGAGGGACCGCACACTTCACCTGGGATTCCATCCAGATAAGTCCCCGACTGACACACGGTCCACCAAGCCGGTCACGTTCAAGGTGGGTATGAGGGAAATCCTCGGGCTGGCCGTCTCCGGACCAGGACGCATTCACGCGCCCGCCATCACGACCGAGGCTCTCGATGCTGCCGTCTCCGGACCGGGGAAGATCGCAATCAGCTCGTGTACTGCGAACCGGTTGGCGGTGGACATCAGCGGCTCGGGGTGCGTGGCCGTGGCTGGAGAGACCCCGATAGAGACGGTCAACATCTCCGGCTCTGGCAGATATGTCGCCCCCGAGCTCGAGAGCGAGACGACGACTGTCGTGGTCACGGGCACGGGGTGTGCCACTGTCTGCACACATGATAACCTGACGGCCACGGTGACCGGAACAGGCGAAGTGGCCTATTACGGCAGCCCGATCGTCGCTCAGGTGATGGAGGGCTCCGGCAGGCTGACACAGCTCGGACGCTGACCTGAGCTTGCTCCGGTTGGAGGACGCTCCCGGCCGTGTCCGAGTGTACGGCAACGCGCGATCCGGTAAATCGATATACGGCGCCACCATGTCAGGGGGATGAGTCGAGGAGGACGCTGCACAACTCGTTTCGCATACTGACAGATATCGCCGCACTTCCACCACCGCCTCGCAGGTGAGGATATATGAGTTGAGGCGACCTGCCCCACGTACTGACTCATCATCTGCGGGGCGTTGGTGTATCAAGCCAATCGTCTCCGCAGAAGTGCAGACCCGGTTCTCTGGTTGACTCTGTTCCCCTCAGTGTGGTATTTGTATCCTACGCGACTCCCGAACACGATACTGCCTGACTCATAGGCAGGGTGCGGACTCTGCAACGGCCGGATCAATGGATCCTGTGTGCGGACCGCCGGGCGAGTTGCCTCGCCGGGGTGAGTGCGTCCCGCGCTCCGTATATCGCCGGGAGTTACACACCATCTGAGAGAACCGATGGACATAGGTGAGACTCTCTATGTGACGTCGCGCAGGGAGTGGCGGCGGTGGCTTGCTCACCACCACCGCCACAAGAACGAGATCTGGCTCATCTTCTACAAGAAAGCGACGGGCACACCATCGATCTCCTATGACGCCTCTGTCGAGGAGGCCATATGCTACGGCTGGATCGATGGCCAGCTGAAGTCGATAGACCAAGGTAAGTTCGCACGTCGCTTCACGCCGCGGGAGAGGCGTAGCACCTGGTCGAACTCCAACCTGGCTCGCGCACTCAGGATGCTGCGTGCCGGAAAGATGACTAAGGCGGGAAAGGTTCTGTTGCCGGATAAGGTGCTCGGACTCCACAAGCCCCCGGAGCCGCCGCATGAGTGAAGATAGGCCCGCCCCGTGGGCAGCCGTAGACTCACCTCATAGATGGCGGTGGATCCACCCCGCGGTGAACGACCGGAGAGATGCATGGAGGCCACGCGGTCAGATCACATGTACCACCGCCGCGTACCCACGCAGCCAAGTAGAGGTCTGCTACGCGGGCGCATACGAAGGAGGGAGATGCCGGATGATGAAGTGCATCGCTATCCCACTGGTCGCAGCTGCTTTTCTCATAGGAGGCTGTAAAGTGATCAGCGGCTCAGGAACCCTCGTCACCGAGTCCCCTGATGTGAGCAACTTCAACAAGATCTCGCTCAACGGTTCAGGCACCGTGAATCTCACGCAAGGCGAGAGGGAATCGCTCACGATCGAGGCTGAAGATAATATCATGCCCTACATCGAAGCCAAGGTGAAGAACAGTCAACTCGTCCTCGGGTTCAGACGCGCTGAGAGAGGGACGGCGATCCGACCGACGAAGCCGATCACGTATACCCTCACCATGAAGGAGATCGTCGGACTCGAGGTCTCAGGCTCAGGAAGCATTGAAGCGCCCTCCGTCGCGACGGACCGTCTGGGCCTGGCCATATCGGGATCTGGTAGCATCACCATCAGCTCGCTCAGGGCAGAGGAGCTACATACCGACATCACTGGCTCGGGCAGGTGTGATGTGGAGGGGGAAGTCCCCCGACAGGTGGTCGCCATCTCTGGCTCCGGCGAGTACCGTGGCTCGGAACTGGAGAGTCAGTCAACAGCAGTCGATGTGAGTGGTTCCGGCTCCGCCAGAGTCTGGGTCCGCGAAAACCTGAGCGTCGCCGTCAGCGGCAGCGGGGAGGTCGACTACTACGGGAGCCCCCGAGTAGTTACGTCAGTGAGCGGTTCCGGGGACGTTAGGCGCATCGGAGACCGATAGGGGCAGATCCCGATCTCCTCTTTCGCTGGGCCCGCCACCGCCGCTCGTTCTCCCCGGCAGACGGCTCCTCCATTTCCCCATCTGGTCTGCACACCCGAAGCACACCAGATGGTTCGTTTCTACTCGCTCTGCGTCCGGGATTTCGAATCCGTTGACTCTCAGGCCCAGGCAGCGATACAATGGTGACCTCTCACGTATGCCCGGGTGCTCCTGACTGAGCGGAGTCTCGACCACCAGAGGCCAGATCGATATTCGTCACGTCGAGGGCACGAGCAGAGGAGGAAACGATGGACTTTCTCGAATGGACGTATCTCGGTAACACGCTCCAGCGGTGGCTGGTCGGTCTTCTCATCACCCTGACCGCCTTGGCGGCACTCCGTATTCTGCGGACCCTTCTGCACCGTCGCTTCTCTGCCGTAGTGCGGAGGATCCCCGGCGACTGGGACGAGCTAGTGACGCTCCTCTCCCGGAGAACGAACTCCTTTCTCCTCGCCATATTCTCCACCTACGCCGGATCCCTTGCGCTCACCCTCCCCGGAAAGGTTCCCGTCTGGATCGGCACACTGGCCTTTATCGCGCTCCTCATACAGATCGCGCTGTGGGCGGATGCCATCATCCCGTTCTGGGTTACCCGTTATCAACGACGGCAGATCGAAGAGGATGCGGCGCGTGTGACAACCGTCAGAGCGCTCAGCTTTGTCGTCCGGCTCATTCTCTTCTCCATTGTCGCACTTCTCGCCCTCGACAACATACCGGGCGTAGAGGTGACCACGCTCATTGCCAGCTTAGGGGTCGGAGGCATCGCCGTCGCACTGGCCGTCCAGGGACTCCTTGCCGACCTCTTCGCGTCTCTCTCCATATCGCTGGATAAGCCGTTCGTCATCGGAGATTTCATCATCGTCGATACCTATCTCGGAACCGTTGAGCACATAGGCCTCAAGACGACGCGAATCCGCAGTCTCTCGGGCGAACAGCTCATCTTCTCGAATAATGACCTCCTGAGCAGCCGGATCAGAAACTACAAACGCATGGCGGAACGACGCATCGTCTTCTCGTTCGGAGTAATCTACCAGACACCGCACGAGAAGCTCCGCGAGATTCCTTCGATAGTACAGCAGATCGTGGAGCCCCTGGAGTTGACGCGCTTCGATCGGGCCCATTTCAAGGAGTATGGCGACTTCTCTCTCAATTTCGAGGTCGTCTACTACGTGCTCGACCCCGATTACAGGCTGTATATGGACATCCAGCAGGCGATCAACCTGGCTATCTACGAGGCCTTTGAGGAGCAGGGTATCGAATTCGCCTATCCCACGCAGACTCTCTACGTCAGTGACGGACGGGCTCCTCTGGAGAAGGCACCATCGTTCCCGCCCAGCTCCGCATAACCATTCGCCTGTCCGAGGCACACGACCAGCTGGCGCTCGATCTGGTCGTCAGGCCGTCCTCTCCTGCATAACGAGTGATATAGAGGCAGTTTCCGTGCTCTTGTGCTACAGAGAGTTTAAACGATAATGAGACAGCAGCCGGCCCTCAATAAGCGACAGATCAGAGAGTTTCGCAACGTGGTGTACGCGCACTACAACCGCCACGGCCGAGACCTTCCGTGGCGGAAGTCCACGGATCCGTACAGGATCCTCGTCTCAGAGATGATGCTCCAGCAGACGCAGGTCCCGCGCGTAATCGAGAAGTACGATCTGTTCCTGCGCACATTCCCCGACATCGTCTCCCTCGCACGCGCCCCGCTGCGCGAGATACTCGCCGTCTGGCAGGGATTGGGATATAACCGACGAGCCCTCGCACTGAAGCGGATAGCCGAGACTCTTACCGCGGAATACAACGGAAAGATCCCATCCGATGCAGAGGCGCTCACTGCTCTCCCGGGGATCGGCGTCGCTACCGCCCACGCGATCTGTGCGTTCGCGTTCGACCAGCCGACCATCCTGATAGAAACCAACATACGCACGGTCTTCATACATCATTTCTTCACTGAAAGAGACTCCGTCAAGGACAGCGAGATACGCCCCCTTGTCGCCCAGACGGTCGACACCAGCAATCCCCGGATATGGTACTGCGCACTCATGGACTACGGAGCGGCGCTGAAGAAGGAACATCCGAACCCCAGCAGTCGAAGCGCACACCACTCGAGACAGACGCAGTTCGAAGGCTCGAACCGACAGATCAGAGGCAAGATCCTTCGATCACTTGTCGACAGACGCCGGATTGCCCGGGATAGACTGCCCCATGAGATCGAATGCGCCCCGACACTGGTCACGAAGAACCTCGAGCAGCTCGAACGGGAGGGATTGATCGTAGCAGAAGGCAGGTATGTATACATACCGTGAACGGCCTGATTCTTGAAGGAGACATCGCCGAACCATCACGATCACCAGATCGACAAGGAGGCAAACGAATGCGTTCCCATGGACAGATTCTGTCAGTGCCAATCGTCCTCATACTGACCGCGGGTGCCGCCCTCGGCCAGGGGCTGGCCGATCCGTACGAGATCCTCCACAAGCACTACAAGGCTATCGGGGGACTGGAAAGACTCGCCGCGGAGGAGACGAGATATTCCGAGGGGACGGTGACCATGCCCGGCATGGAGGGCACCATTAAACAGTGGATGGAGCCGCCAGCCAGAAGACGAGAGGAGCTCGACCTGAAGGTCTTCAGGCAGACTACGGGGGACAATGGTCAGGTCAACTGGGTGGTCGACACAAATGGAAAGCTCACCATCGTACGCGATGAGGCGGCGATTGCGAGAAGGAAGATCGAGACCTTGCTCGAGATGTACGACCATCTAAATCCGGACTCAGAGCACTTCACTCTGAGCTTTGAAGGCATTGAGACAGTCGGCACGGACGACTGCTACCTCGTCAAGATCGAGAACACCATCAACCAGGACATCCGGTATGAGTATTTCGATACCCGAGACCTGTTTCTCAGGAAATCCCTGCAGCTGCAGCCAGACATGGAAATCGAAACGCTCTACTCAGACTACCGGCAGGTCAACGGGGTCCATCGCCCATTCAAAATGGAGGTCGCGATCGCGCCGGTCGGCCAGACGATGACGATTCAGCTGGCCACCTATGACGTTGGCCGGGAGTTCGAACCTTCCCTTTTCGAGCCGCCTCAGCAGGATGTCCAGGATTTTTCCTTCACCGAGGGCTGGAGCTCTGAGGACATCCCGTTCCAGTACATTGAGGAACACATCTACCTGAATGTCTCGATCGGCGGCAAAAAGACGCTCTGGATTCTCGACACCGGGGCAAGTGTATCGGTCATCGACTCAGCCTTTGCTGCCGAACTCGGCCTCCAGCCCGAAGGCAGACTGATGGGCCAGGGCGCGGGAGGCCCGGTCGAGATCTCCTTCACTACACTGCCTCCATACAGTATCCCCGGCATAGAATTCAGCGAACAGATGGTTGCCTCTCTCAATATTCATGACCTATTCCACAATGCGTTCGGATTGGATGTGGCGGGAATTCTCGGGTACGACTTCCTGTCGAGACTCGTAACGAAGGTCGACTACGCCAACGAAAAGCTTTCATTCTATCATCCGGACAGGTTTGAGTACCACGGCGACGGCACAGTACTCGAGGCTCCGCTGAGGGAGAATATCTTCACTGTGGCGACCACCGTTGACGGTAAATATTCCGGTAAATGGAGGGTCGATCTCGGTGCTGGCGGCGTGCATCTCGATTGCCTTCCTCCCGACATAGAGGGCGTTGTCATCCGGAGAGGGATTGAGAGAGTGGGCCGCGGTGCGGGCGGCGAATTCCCGGTGCGGAACCTGCGCTTTCGGACGATAGAATTCGCGGGGTTCGTGGTAAAAGATCCGCTCATCAGCGTTCCTCCGGGGAGGTGTCCGGAGACATTCGGTGACGCGGAGCCGATTGGCACCCTCGGCAATAGACTCTTTCAGCGCTTCGTGCTGTACCTCGATTACGAACGCCAGCAGCTCATCGTCGAAAAGGGAGCGGACTTCAACCGAACACCCCCGAGAGACAGGAGCGGCCTCCAGATCTGGCTATCGGAAGATGATGATATGGAGGTCAATTTCGTCTCCCCCGATACTCCTGCTGCAGAGGCGGGTTTCAAGAAAGGCGACATCATCGAGTCGATCAACGGTATCAGTGCGGACTACTTTGCGGGGGTCATCTCAGTCCGTGAGCTCCTGCGGGAAGACGCAGGGACCGAGTACCGCTTCACCATTCTCCGCGACGGGAAGATGAAGAAACTCAAGATGAAATTGCGCGATTTGTACTGAGATCGACAGGGGCGCACTACGCCGGGAGCCGATTGGGATTCAGCGCGTCCTGACATGCGGAGAGCTGCCGCCCGGCGGCCGGCGTGTGCCGAGGAGAGCAGGCGATGGAGAGAGAAACCTTCAGGCGTTACGGGCATCAGGTCGTCGACTGGGTGGCCGACTATCTGGAAGATGTGGAGCGCTACCCTGTCCTCTCCCCTGTGGTCCCGGGAGAGGTGCAAAAGCAGCTCCCGCGGGAGCCTCCGGTGACGGGCGAGCCAATGGACAAGATACTTGCCGACTTCCGCGACATAATAGTCCCGGGAGTCACCCACTGGAACCACCCCCGCTTCTTCGCTTATTTCCCTGCAAACAACAGCGGGCCCTCGATCCTGGGAGAACTGCTCTCGGCTGCGCTGGGCATTAACGCCATGGTCTGGCAGACCTGTCCTGCTGCCACGGAGCTCGAGGAACTGGTCATGGACTGGTTGCGGCAAATGCTGGGATTGCCCGAGAGGTTCCGCGGCGTGATCCAGGACACAGCATCTACGGGCACGCTCTGCGCCCTGGTCTGTGCCCGTGAGCGGGTCACGGGTTTCAGAGTGAACGCCCACGGCTTCGCTGCCGGCACAGAGGGCGGGACGCTGCGTGTGTACACGTCTCAGGAGGGCCACTCCTCCGTCGAGAAGGATGCGAAGATCGCGGGTTTCGGGGCTGAGAACGTGGTCCGCGTCGAAGTTGACGAGGCATACGCGATGGATCCGCGCGATCTCGAACAGCGTATCGTAGCCGATCAGAGAACCGGGCTCCGCCCCTGCTGCATCGTGGCGACAGTGGGGACGACATCATCTACAGCTATCGATCCATTGACACCCATCGCCTCAGTAGCGGAGCGATACGGCCTCTGGCTCCATGTGGACGCCGCGCTGGCCGGAAGCGCCGCGATCTTACCGGAGAAGCGTTGGATCCTGCAAGGCATTGAAGGCGTCGACTCGTTCGTCTTCAATCCCCACAAGTGGCTGTTCACGAACTTCGATTGCTCAGCCTACTTCACCCGCGATCCAGAGACGCTCATCCGGGCGCTTTCCGTCCTCCCCGAGTATCTCAAGACGGATCTCGACCGGCACGTGACAAACTACCGGGACTGGGGCATCCAGCTCGGCCGCCGCTTCCGGGCGCTCAAGCTCTGGTTCGTGCTCCGTTCCTATGGTGTGCAGGGATTGCAACAGCGTCTCCGTGAGCACATCGCCCTCGCCGAGGAGTTCCGCACCTGGGTGGAGGCGAGCGAGCACTTCGAGCTCCTCGCTCCCGTGCCGCTCAACACCATCTGCTTTCGGTTCCACCCCAGAGCTGAGGCCGAGGACGAGCTCTCGGACGAGAAGCTGGATCAACTCAACAAAGCACTGCTCGACGAAGTGAACGCCTCAGGACGCATCTACATCACGCACACGCGGCTCGGAGGGCGCTTCACACTCCGCTTCTGCGTCGGCCAGACACAGACCCGCCGTGAGCACGTGATCGAAGGATGGGAGTGTATACGCAACGCGCGCGTTGTGCGTGCTCGCATTGAATCCGGCGACAAAGGTCACGATGGATGTTAGGGGCAGGCGCTGAGGGGAGGGAGACAGTCACATGGGGAGCGCGACCCATCTATCTCAGCGAACTCAAGTCCATCAAGGAACTCGGGTGCAAGGACTCAATGGAGATGTAGCCGTTGCCCGACTACAGAGATGGTCTCCGAGGTGGGCGACCGGGGGAGGTATTGACGGTGGACGAGAAACTCAAACAGCGGTTCGTGGAACTCTGGAAGAAGTACTTCTTCAGGGCCGAGCTTCCAATCGCATTCTACTACACTGATGAGGAGACGCAGAGAGAGCTCGTGCCGCCCCCTCGTGAGCACCGGTGTGTCATCTGCGATCTTACCAGAGTGCGCAGCGGCGCATCACTCTGCTTCAACGTCGACGGGATCGGCTGCCCCGGCGGGAGGCGGTATCTGGGATTCGAACAGGATCTGATGCCGAACTTCGAGTACTTCCTCTCATGCGGCATTCCCGGCGAACTCGAAGGTGAACGCTATAAGAAGTCGCCGGAACTGGTGCGAGAGCTTCTCAAACACCATCCCCCGCTTCGCGCCCCTGCCGAGTACATCGTCTTCAAGAGGTGGGACAACCTGGGTAGCAAGGATGAACCGGCCGTCGTGATCTTCTTTTCACCCCCGGACGTCCTCTCGGGCCTGTTCACACTGGCCAACTTCGACGAGGCCGATCCCAATGGAGTAATCGCTCCCTTCTGTTCGGGATGCGCCTCGATAGTCGACTATCCGTACCGGGAGCGCGCCTCCGCTCGCCCCCGGGCAGTGCTCGGCATGTTCGATGTCTCCGCGCGTCCGTGTGTGCCAGATGAAGTGCTGTCGTTCGCGGTTCCCTGGCCGAAGCTCGTCCGCATGATCGACAACATGCCGGAGAGCTTCCTCACCACCGGCTCGTGGGACAAAGTGCGAGGAAGAATCGAGTAGTGCCCATCCGGAGCGCAAACTCACCGTACTTCCCCGGCGTCGCCACCCGACTCCAGACAGAGCTCTGATTGTGTGTGCGAGGCGAGGCTCGCCAGGACAGGTGCTGGCCCGAGCTCTAGGGCCCACCCCGATGAACCATCCCCCCCAGTGGTCGCTCATAACGGCCACAGCAAGGGTATGAGGAGCACGGCCAGACCCCAGAAGACCACATTGAGTGGTCCGCCAACGCGAGTGTAGTCGCTGAAACGGTACCCTCCCGGGGCGTAGATCATAGTGTTCGTCTGATAGCCGACGGGTGTGGCAAAGCTCGTCGAGGCGGCGAATGTTATCGCCACCAAGAACGGCCGAGGGTCTACGTTTATCGACGTAGCTGCAGAAAGTGCGATGGGCGCGAGCAGGATGGCAGCGGCATTGTTCGACATCGTTTCCGTCAGGATCGCCGTGACGATGTATATCACCGCCAGTACCGCAACTGGCCCGAATCGCACAAACGGACCCAATGTTGCATTCGCCAGCCAGGCGGCAGCCCCGGTCTCCTCAAGTGCGAGCCCCAGCGGAAGGATGCCGCCCAGCAGGAAGATCACCCTCCAATCTATCGCCCTGTAGGCTTCCTCCATTCTCAGGCAGCCACTCAATACCATGCCCACAGCGCCTATCAGTGCGGCGACAAAGATCGGCACGGCGTTGGTCACAGCCAGGACGACTACTGCTAGCAACAGTAAGAGTGCGTAAACGGCCCGATCCTTCCGTAGATAGAGCTCCGTCAACTCATTCGTCACTATCAGGTCTGGTGATCGCATGAGACGGGATACGTCTTCCCTGCCGCCTTGCACCAAGAGCGTGTCCCCGCCGTCGAGCTGAATATCGCCGAGACGCTCACGCAGGACTCTTCCCCGGCGCTGCAGGGCAAGAACCACCCCTCCATACCGACGAAAGAAACCCGCATCCCGTAGTGTGCGCCCGACCAGACTCGAGCGCGGCGGGATAACAGTCTCTATCAATTTCAGCTCGTCAGAGCTGATCTCTTGATCGCGCATGGTCACATCTGTCTTCATGGTCAGACCATACTGGTCAGCAAGCGCCATGAGCTTCTCCACATCCCCGTGGAGCACCAGGATGTCTTCTGCTTCCAGTTTCGTCCTCAAGGGCCGCCACGTCGCGTCGCCACCGCGTATCAGCTTGATCAGAGTCAGTTCTCTATCGGTACCCGCCTCGCTCTCGACCCACGTCTTCCCGATAAGCGATGAGGTCTTCTCAACAAGCAGTTCCGCCAAATAGTCAGCAAGACGGTACTTGTCAACCTGCTCTATTTCTCCTTCCCGCCTGGGCAGCAGCCAGCGAGTCGCGATGACGAGATAGACGATGCCGAAGACCGACATCAGTATTCCCAGGCGGGCGAACTCGAACAGCCCGAAGCCAGCCAGACCGGCATCGACCGCAATCGAGTTGACCAATATGTTTGTCGACGTGCCGATCAGGGTGCATACACCGCCGAACTGACTGGCGAAGGAGAGGGGCATTAATACCCGGGACGGAGCGATTCTGCGCGCTCTCGCCAATACCGCGGCGACCGGGATGAAGATTGCGACGGTGGCGGTGTTCACAATGAACGCGGAGAGAACGGCAATGGCTGCGCACAACACAAGAACCAGGCGTGTCTCAGATTTCCCGGCGAGCCTGTCCAGCCGGCGTGCCAGCCATTGGACAAGACCAGTCCGCACCAACCCGGCGCTCAGAACGAACATGGCCGCGACAGTCGCCGTGGCCGGGCTTGCAAACCCGTACAGGGCCTGGCCCGGCTCGATGAGACGCAGCACGACCAGGGCAGTCAATACACAGAGAGCTATGAGGTCAACCCGCAGTTTCCCGCTGATGAACAGGCCCATGGCGGCGACAACCACTGCGAGCACGACGGTCGACTCGAGATTCGGCATTGTCAATTGGCTGTCTAAAAGACCACATCCAGTTCCCACCGGGTCCAGTGGACCTCAGCGGACTGTACACATCGCCCCGCGTTTATGTCTACTTCCTTTTGCGCTTCGTGATCATCTCCTCGACTTCTTCCGCCCCCTCGGCGTAGAATTTCTCTTCGTCCGGGGCCAGTTCCTTGAGGAGCCTGAGGAACTCCCCCGCATGGACCCGCTCCTCATCAGCGATGTCCTTGAGTACCTCGCGGGCCAGCTTGCTGTCGGTCGACTCAGCGAGCTGCATGTACAGCTGAACCGCTTCGTACTCTGCCGCGACCATGAACCGTATCGCACGGATCAACTCGTCATCGGTCAGTTTTCTATCATGTGCGGCTCCGGAAAAGGGTGTCCCGAACTCTGGCATGATCCGCCTCCCTTCTGTTTGAGATCTTGCTAGTGCTACGCCGCTGGTCATGCATCCCGTTCATAAACCACAAGGGAATGTCCGGCAACCTTCCTCCGGACTATCCAGCGAGAATAGCTCATCGCGCCGTGCTCCGCCGCATACGAGTAATCAGTGGGGAATCGTTCTAGCGCTGCTTGGTCGCCACGCTCACTTCCGGCAGGAGAATATAGGGCAGGCGGTGACTGCGATGGACCCATCCCACTTCTCGGCTCACTGCCGATATGTCTCTCAGAAGATCGTAGACGTTGCCGGCGACCGTCACATCCTTCACCCGTCCCACGATCTCGCCCTTCTCGATCTTGAATCCCAGGCTCAATGTGTTGGAGAATGCTCCTGAGACCACATTGCCCTGCCCCAGACCCAACGCGTCCTCGACTAGCAGCCCCCGATCGATACCGGCGATCATCTCTGCGAGCGGCGTCTCGCCCGGCTCGAACATTATGTTCGTTGTCGAGGGCCTTGGGGGAGTGAAGAGGGTGCGAGCACCATTCCCCGTCGATTCGACCCCCAATCGCGCGGCAGTCCTGAGGTCGTGCACGAAACCCCTCAACACCCCCCGCTCGATCAGAACATGACGCCGGTGAGGCACACCCTCGTCGTCGTGGGTGGCGCTGCTGAAGGCTCCATCGATGGTCGGATCATCGACAATGGTAAGCTTCTCATCGAACAATTTTTCGCCAGTTCTGTCGGCAATCGGTGAGATGTTCGCGTAGACGCTCTCGCCGTTGAGTCCCTGGACCAAGGGCACCCACAACACCAGAGCACCGGTCGGCGAAAAGAGCACGGGCATACGTCCTGACTCGAGCGTCGCGCTCTCCTGCGCCAGCTCTACCTTCCTCTCCAGCCTGCGCGCCAACGCCATGACCCTGCCGTCCCATGCGGTCGAACCCTCGGCATCCCAGATACTCAGCACGTCATCTCCTCGCACCCGGGAGACGTGGAGGAGGACCGACAGTGGTGACCGTCGGACCGAGACGTCGGCCCCCGCCTGGTTCCGGATGGAGAGTTCTTCGATGCCGCGCTCCAGCTTGACATCCACCCGCGCATCCGGATCCTTCGCTGTGATGAGGTCGATCATCTTCTCGCCGATCTCAACCAGCCGCTCGACCGGGAGCTCCGCAGCTGTGCGGTCGAATGTCTTCACCTGCGGCCCCGGCGCAGGCGCAGGAAACTCGATCGGAATCTCAGCGCCGTATGCCGCAGACTCAGCTGCGTTCGCGACGAGCTTTTCGACAGCCGACTCATCGCTCGATGCGGCAAAACCGAGACGCCCATCCTTGACAATGCGGACGGCAACGCCCCGGGTCTGTACGACCTTGCTCGACTTGAGCCTGTTCGCCTCGAATCCGATCTGGGTGGCTTCGTCCCGGACATGAGCAACTTCGGCCTGATCCGCCTGAGCCCTCAATCGACTCAGAATATCCACGCTCGGCTCACTCCCTTCTGATCATTTCGATAGACAGACACGATGATATCCTATCTCCCGCCGATGACGACGTTCTGGATGCGGATGTGAGGTGAGCCCATTGCGACGGCCAGACCTCCCTGCCCCTTGCCACACTTACCGCCTCGCTCAGACCACGTGAAGTCGTTACCGATGGCGTCGATGTTGTTCAACGTGGTGAATAAGTTACCCGCCAGGATGACATCCTTGACCATTTCGGCGACCTCTCCGTCGCGGATCATGTAGGCGTACGCCGAACTGAACGAGAAGTTCTCGAGTGCCGTCTGTCCACCAAATGAATTGCAGACATAGACCCCGAGCTTTATATCGCTCACCATTTCTTCGAACGAGGTCTCCCCGCCTTCGATAGCGGTATTCGTCATACGCACAATAGGCGGATAGCGATAGTCTGTTGCCCGCGCGTTGCCGGTGACCCGCTCACCCATCTTGCCTGCCGTCTCGCGGGAATGGAGGCGGCCCACCAGGATGCCATTCTTGATGAGATCGGTCCGCCCGGTCGGTGTGCCCTCATCATCATATCGATGCGAACCGCGGAGTCCGGGGACAGATCCGTCATCGAAAACCGTGAGAATGTCGAGGCCGAATCGTCTCCCCAAGACCATCATCTCTTTTGCCCGGGGATTCTCGTAGACAAAATCAGACTCCGAGAGATGCCCGAACGCCTCGTGGATGAAGGTCCCCGCCAGCGCCTGGTTTATCACGACGGGGTACACACCGGCCACTATGGTCTCCGCACTCAGAAGATCGACTGCACGCTGGGCGACAGCGAACGTCAGGTCTTCACGGCCTTCCGCATAGCTGAATCCCGCCTGGGTCGAAAGGCTCTCACCCGCAGACTGGACATTGTCATCATCACGCGCGCTGGCGGCGATGTATAGGGTGATCATGGGACGTTCTTCCTCGATGAACGTCCCCTCCGAATTCCCGAAGACGATGCGAGTGAAGCTATCGTTATAGTGACAGTGCGTGTGCACGATCTTCTTGCAGTACCCAAGCAGAATGGTGTTGTACTTCTCGATGAGCGCCTTCTTATCGGAGAGCGCTACGCCACGAAAGTCACGTTCCAGACTGGCCCTGATGCTATCCTCGGAGACCGGGATCGGTGCCAGCTCAACGGGCTCCTCGCTTTCGACGAGCCGCGCACACTGGTAGGCCTGCTCAACTCTGGCTGCAAGATCCGTGAGATCATTGAATGTGGCAATACCCCATCCACGACCCCTGCACAGACATCTCACAATACCTCCCACGTCAATGATCGCGTTCGCGGTCTCCAGATCCTTGCCGCGGTAGGCAACGGTTGTAGCCTCCCGCTCCTCTATCCTGATTTCAGTGTAGTCGGCCTTGCTCTGCCTCAGCGCGGCCTCGATCCTTTCGCGCATGTACATGATCACCTCGACTCTATGTTGAGAATCCCCTTCACTACTATGCAACACCTACGCTTCCTCGATGCGGGCTGCGTCCACGCCGCGCCCCTGTTGAAACGGCGCTCGGGGGATCAGAGACGTTATACTCCATCCCCCAAGCAGAATCAAGTACCCACTGCTCGCTCTCTACACCTCCATATGCTTCCAGCGTCCGATCTTGAACCAGACGGCAGTGATGGCCCCGTGGGCAACGACTGATGCGGCAACAGCGAGCCACACCCCTGTCGTCCCCAGGCCGCCGAAAGCGGGGAGTACCAGCGCGAGCGGGATCTGCAGGCCGAGGAGAACTAGGGCAGTGATCATCATGGGGGAGAGGGTATCGCCTGCGCCGCCGAAGGCTCGCGACAGGACGACCCCCAGCGCTAGCACCGGGTAGCAGACCGAGTTGATCCGGATGTACTGACTGCCGATGCCTACGATCCCCGGGTCGTTGTTGACCAGAGCGACGAGCCGATCCGCGAAGATCCAGAAGATGGCTCCCACGACTACCATCGCGGCGACGTACGATCCTGCCGCGATCCAGGCGCTTCGCTCCGCCCGATCGAGCTTGCGGGCGCCCATATTCTGTCCCACTAGAGTCGCGGCGGCCGTTGCGAGACCGAGCCCGGGGAGCACTACCACCATGTCCAGCCGAATCCCCACGCCGAATGCAGCAACGGCTGCCGTGCCGTACGCGGCGACGATACCCATCAGGATGAGCCGCGCCACGCTTCGTATGCCGAGTTGGGCCGACCCGGGGACCGCGATACGTACGACGCGCCACATCATCCCGATATTGAGCCTCACTTTCCTCCATCGCACTCTCACCCGAGACCGACCGCGGAGAAGAACACTCAGGACGAAGATCACACCCAGGCCGCGCGCGGTCACCGTTGCATATGCCGCCCCCTGAACTCCGAGCGCGGGGAAGATCCATGGGCCGAATATGAGCAACGGGTCGAGGATGACGTTAGCGGTGTTCGACAGAGTAAGGGCCTTGAGTGGGGTCAGGGCATCCCCTGACCCCTGGAGGACTGCACTCGATAGGAAGAGTAAGAAGATGGCGATCGAGCCGCTGAACATGACACGAAGGTATCCGGTAGCCAGCTCGAGCACCTCTCCTCTCCCGCCGAGGAGCATGAGCGTGGGCCTGGCGAGGAACCAGCCAAAGAAGACAAGACCTACCGATCCCGCGATCCCGAGCAAGAGCGACTGGACGGCAACATCGCCCGCGCTCGACTCATCGCGCGCTCCCACGAATCTCGCTACCATTGCCGCCGTGCCTATCTGCAGGCCGACAGCGATAGTGATGATGACCATGAGGAGCGTCCCGGCCAGTGCGACGGCCGCAACGGCCTCAGGCCCGAGCCTCCCCACGAAGACCATGTCGACGAAGTTGTACGTCGTCTGAAGGAAATTAGACAGCATCATCGGCAATGCGAGATGCCATACATTTCCAACCACACTCCCGCTCGTCCAGTCGCGCATCAAGGCCTCCGGCAAGCAACTCCTATCTTCATGCCTATCTGGGCGCCGACACACCGACACCGCCCGCAGCCATTCCTCGCCTTAACTGAGACGGACACAACCTTCTGTCGCTTCCGTCAGTCTCCCCCAGGCAACAGTCGCCTTCGTCAGGAGGTCTCAGAAACAGAGGATGCCACCTCTACCTGCTGCGTCACGTTCGAACAATGTCGGCCACAGCGCACATCCGCAGGTGGCCGACAGTTTTTACAGACAGTGATCTTTTCCTTCCGCTCCAGGAAAGCGGTCCCACCCTGCAGGCTCGCCAAGCTGCCGCAACCAGAGTCAGGACTTATCGGAGCGCTCACCCTTCCCCTCTCTTCGCCGGATCCGCCACCACCAGACCGACAGGACGACTCCCATTGTGACGAAGACCCAGACGAGCACCAGCACAACGAGTAGAGCGGCCATCCCTATCACTGGAATCGAACCTCCCCGATCTTCGAGAACGTCCCCGATGCGCTCCTCAACAGACTCGCCACCGAGAACCGGCCCCCCTCATCACGGTCGGCCTCCCGACACAACCCGCGGCTTGAATCGCCGCAACCTGAGGGAGTTCGTCACAACCGATACGGAGCTGAACGCCATGGCCACAGCGGCGAAGACCGGATTGAGCAGGATGCCAAACGCCGGGTACAGGACCCCGGCCGCCACGGGTATGAAGGCGCTATTGTAGAAGAACGCCCAGAACAGGTTCTGTTTGATGGTCCGCACCGTCTGGCGTGAAAGCTCGATCGCAGTCACCACTCCTCTCACATCTCCGGTGATGAGCGTGATGTCAGACGCCTCCATGGCCACATCGGTGCCCGTCCCGATCGCGATCCCGAGGTCTGCCTGGGCCAGGGCCGGTGAGTCGTTGATGCCATCCCCGACCATAGCGACGATCCGCCCAGCATCCTGGAGCGTCTTAACCTCGCCCGCCTTCTCGTGCGGCAACACCTCGGCAAGCACGCGATCGATCCCCACATCACCGGCGATTGCATCC
>SMTZ1_10006408_pt1 | contig 35294 bp, 29 predicted proteins | sample DeeMarSWOR136_30_FD_25667 | JGI IMG/M metagenome (IMG submission 25667)
CATACTCGGCGGCCGATTTCATCGGCTTCCCTCGGTGGATGGATCGGGAAGGCTAAATCTTCAAGGTCGCTCCTTCCATTCCCGTGTATTTTACACACACAATCTGGAAGAGAATCTTTCAATTTAATTCAATTAGTGTGATAAAAATGAGAAAAAAAACTTTTATTATTTTTTGTGTTGTGTTTGTGGTCTGCTTTTTCTTTTCCTCGCTGGAGGGCTCTGTACCCATCCTGCCTTTGGACCAGGTAAAAGCGGGAATGAAAGGAAAGGGGAAGAGCACTTTTAAGGGAGATCAGATAGAAGAGTTTGATGTCGAGATCATTGGGGTGCTCACCAATGTCGGGCCGAAAAGGAACATCATCCTGGCCAAGCTCAAAGGAGGGATACTAGAAGAAGCTGGGGTTATCTCCGGGATGAGCGGGAGTCCGGTCTATATTGACGGCAAGCTCGTCGGGGCCGTTGCTTACAGCATTGGATCGTTTGTCAAAGAGCCCATCGCAGGAATCACTCCCATAGCGGAAATGATATCCATAGCTGAAGAGAAACCTCAGGATTCCACGTACTTCCCGCAGGTTCCGGTGAAAAAGTATCTGACTCTCAACGAGCTTTTCGACTTGAGCGAGGAAATTTTTCATCCCAGAGCTTCTTTTCTTTCTGAAGGGAAAGCTTTGATGCCTTTGAGTGTACCCCTTGTATTCAGCGGTTTTTCTTCCTCTGTCTTCGACCAATCCAGAAATTATTTTTCAAGGCTTGGCTTTGTTCCTGTCATGGGCGGGTCTTCAGTTCAAGCTGCGGAAAAGATTTCACCTCCTGACCTCACTCTCCAAGAGGGAGGGCCTGTGGCCATTCAATTAGTGAGCGGGGATTTGGACATTTCCGGAGTAGGCACTGTCACCTATATTGACGGTAATAACATCCTGGCTTTTGGCCATTCTCTTTACAACTTGGGTGCAGTGGACTATGCAATGGCCAAAGCTAAAATTCTTACGGTAGTTCCCAGTCTAATGTCCTCGTTCAAGATGGCGGTTGCGGATAACCTGATTGGCAAGTTCACCCAGGATAGAGTCTCAGGGCTTTTAGGCGAGATGGGGAAAGTTCCCCGGCTTATTCCTGTCAACATTAAAATGATGGACCCCAACGGCGAGATCAAAGATTACAAATTGAAAGTCGTCAACGATAAGATCTTGACACCCTTTCTCATCAATGTCTCGATGGGGAGTATCCTGACTACAGAAGAGAGAACCATCGGTGATCTTTCACTAGGGCTCCTGGGGAATATTTATCTGGAAAACGGGATGAGCGTCCGTCTCGAAGACCTGTTCTCAGGGCAATTTGATGCGTCTGTAGTGGACCTCTCGGGCCTTCTCACAGCCGTGGTTTACTTCTTGACTAACAATGAATTCGAGGAATTGGGGATTCACCGCATCGACCTGGGAGTGAGAGCTTTTGAAGAGGTCAAATTCTCCAACCTGGAAAAAGTCTGGCTGGATAGATACGAAGGTTCGCCCGGTGAGAGCATCAATGTTGAGATCAATTACCGGACTTTCAGAGGAGAAATCCACACTGAAAAAGGAAGCATAACCATACCCAACCTGCCTGCCGGCTCTGAATTTCAGCTTGTGGTTGCTGATGCGGCGACAATGGGTCAGATTGAAATGAGTCAGTACAGAGTCACGAGTTTTGTTCCCAGGAGTTTGAGTCAGCTCATCCGAATGTTGAGCAACCTCAGGAAAAATAACCGCATCTATATTAAGATTATCGCTTCCAAACCTGGCATATTTTTAAAAGGCGAGGAAATGCCGAATTTGCCGGTGACCATGAAATCCATGTTTGCCTCTCCCCGCGCGGCAGCTTCGGCGCCTGTTGAGATTGATAAATCAACTCTTATGGAGTATCAACTGCCCATCCCGTATGTTTTCAGGGGGGCAGTCGTGATCCCGATAAAAATAAAGAAATAAGAGAGGAAGGGAATGAAAAGAACACGTGTTCCTGTCTTGGTGATGATAGTGTGTTTGGCTCAAGCTCTGTTGGGTGTTGTTCCGCAGAAATGGGAGATCCGCAGCAAGGACGACTTTTTAAAAGGCAAGTTTGATGGAGTCTCGGTATCGGATGAAGGCGTTCTTTCTCTCTCCCCTAAAGAAGAGGAGATCCAGGGGCCTGCCGAGGAATTTTACCTCTCTCTTCTCGTGACTCAGGCAGGAGAGATATTCCTCGGAACCGGACACGGAGGAAAAATCTACAAGATCGACAAGAATGGAAAGGCAGAGCTTTATTTTCAGGTCCCGGAGATGGATGTGACCTGTCTCGTTCAGGACAAGAAAAGAAACCTCTATGCCGGAACTTCTCCTAACGGCAAGATCTATAAGATTACCGAGAAAGGCAAAGGCGAACCTTTTTTCAACCCTATGGAGAAATACATCTGGGACCTGATTTATGGTGATAAAGGAGTTTTGCTGGCAGCGGTTGGCGAGAACGGTGGAATCTACGAGATAAACGCGGACGGAGAAGGCAGGCTTATCTTGAGAACAGAGGACAATCATTTTCTCTGCCTCAAAGAGGATCTGAACGGAGATATTTTAGCGGGAACAGGCGGAAAAGGTCGTGTTTACAGGATTTCCCGAGGCAAGTTGACTTCTCTTCTTTTTGAATCCCCCTTTGAGGAGATAAAAAGCGTCGCTCTGGATAAAGAAGGGAATGTTTATGTTGCGGCCAGCGGAAGAGTTGTCAGCCTGAAAACTGAAGTGAGCATCACGGTCACCCCGATTCCGGTCCAGCCGAAGGAGATTACGTCCTTGGGCCAAAAGGAACCGAGCGCTCTCTTCAAGCTCAATCCTCAAGGGATTGCGGAAAAGCTCTGGGAATCTGATGATGAACTGATATACAGCTTATTGTGGAAGGAAGAGGAAAAAGAGCTTATTTTTGGAACAGGGGATAAGGGCAGGCTCTATTCGGTGGATGGGGATAACAAGATTTCCCTTCTCCTCCAGAAAAATTCTGCCCAGGTCTATGGGCTTTTTCCTCTGGGCTCGAAGACCTATCTCCTTTCCAATAATCCTTCCAGCTTGACCGCGATTTACCCTGACCAGGTCCTCAGCGGAGAATACCTGAGCGAGGTCATTGATGCCTATACCATATCCTCCTGGGGAATGATGGACTGGGAAGCGGAGGTTCCTGCGGGGTGTAACCTTCAGTTGCAGACAAGAAGTGGAAATTCCAGCCGGCCCGGCGCCACCTGGAGTGATTGGTCGCCGCCCTACCAGAAAAAGGAAGGAGAAAAGATTCTCAGCCCTAAAGCCCGTTACCTTCAGTTCAAACTCATGTTCAAGTCCCAGTCCGGAAAAGTTTCTCCTTTACTGCAGAAGCTTTCTCTTGTTTACCTGCAGACGAACCTGGCGCCGAAAATCACTCGATTAACCTTGCTCCCGGCCAATCAGGTTTTTCTCAAACCCCCCCTCCAGGAAGAAACAATCTGGGGGATTGACGAGAATTATTCCGAGCAGGATAAAGAAAAGGACAAAGAAAAGGCTTTTATCGTTCCGAAAAAAGAGGAAAGAAAAGGATTCCAAACAGTTACCTGGGAAGCCGCAGATGAGAATGGAGACAGCCTTATTTATTCCATCCTGATCAAGAAGGAGGAAGAGGCTCAATGGCGGGTTTTGAAGGAGAATTGGACGGAACAGATATATGCTTTTGATACCCTGTCCTTTCCGGATGGAATGTATTCATTGAAGATCGCAGCCACTGACCTTCCGTCCAATCCGCCAGGGATGCAGTTGAGAACTGAGAAGATCAGCCGTCCGATGTTCATCGACAATTCGCTTCCGGTTATCAAGAGTTTCAAAGCAGACAGAGATAAGACTAAACTGGTCGTGAGTTTTTCCGCCGAAGATTCCATCTCTTCCATTAAAGAAGTGAAATACCTCATCAGGCCCGACGAGTGGAAGACCATTTTTCCTCTGGATGGAATATGCGATTCGAAACAGGAAAGTTTCAAGATAACTGTTATCCTGCCCTCCCAATTCGATGACATGATAACAGTCAAGGTCACGGATAGCCACGGAAACATCGGAGTCCACCGAGCGACTTTTTAGCCGAATCCCACTTCAGTTGTCCTAACGTGTTCATTCTATACGTTTATTCATTCTGTATATTCACACATAATGTCATTGCGAACAGAGTGAGATAATCTCGATACAGTGTCATTGCGAACGAAGTGTGGCAATCTCTTCATTAAAAAGCATTTTTCTTATGAGATTGCTTCACTCCGTTCGCAATGACATATTAATGAATGCGTTTTATTGAATGCTTTTAGGTCAGGATTTGCTCTTCATCCTTTCCAGGTATTTATCATCTCTGGTGTCGATACGAATAATATCCCCTTCTTTGATGAACTGGGGAACATTGATGGTAATCCCTGTTTCCAGCTCTGCGGGTTTGCTGCTTGCGGATTGGGTGGCTCCCTTGAGGAAGGGTTCGGTCTTGACCACTTTCAATTCTATGGTCAACGGCGGTTCGACCCCGACCGGATTTCCCTCGTGCATCTCGATGAGAAAAATAACATTGGGAATGAGGTAGTAGGTTTCGTCGCCGATGATGTCCTCGGAGAGTTTGATCTGCTCGTAGTTCTCGAGGTTCATGAAAATAAAATCATCTCCGCTCTGATAGAGATACTGCATCTCGACTTTTTCGAGATAGGCCTGTTCCACTCTGTCTTTGGAGCGGAATCTGTAGTCCTGGAGCGTCTGGTCTTTCAGGTTGCGGAGCTTTGTCTGCATCAAGGCCTGTCCCTTACCGGGAGTGATGTGAGTTGCCTCCAGCACTTTGTATATTTCGCCCTCGACTTTAATCACCATGCCTTTTCTGATCTGGGTGGCGTTGATCATTGTTCCTCCTCAGTTCCCTTTTCTTTCCTGACTCCGTCTGCGATTCGAACCACATGCACTTCAGCTCCTGTCCTTTCTAATGCCTCGGCAACGCTTTCCGCTTTCTCCGGCGCATAGGCAAACATACATCCCCCTCCTCCGGAGCCGTTCGTCTTTGCACCGAGAGCTCCTGCCTCAAGCGAGGCTTCTATCATCTGCTCGATTTTGGGAGTGGAGATCCGGATGTAATCCCTGAGGACTTCATGCTGACTGGAGAGCAGCTCGCCGAATTGTTCGTGGTCAAAGGCTTCTGACTCAAAAAGGGCTATTCCTTTTGCGGTCAAGTCCCGGGTGAGAAGAGTCCCCTTCAGAAGCCTTTTGACATCCGGGGGGAGTTTTTCCATCTCATCCCTTTCTCTCTGGGTAATTGGACTTTTCAGGTTGAACCCGGCTATCTTTTTCTGGAGACTGGCTGCTCCTTCAAGGACATGCTTTTTGATGTATCCCAGCATTCCAGTTGTATCCTTTTTCTGAAGAGAGTCGGCGAGAACGAATTCCTTCAGAGGGTTTTTCAATCTTTTGACTTTCAGGATTTCCCCAAAATCGATGGTGATCACGCCTCCCAGGGCAGAAGAGAAATGGTCCATTTTTCCTCCGGGCTCCTTGAATTCGGCCACTTCGGTTAAAAAAGCCATTTCCGCAATCTCCTCCACGTTGTTTGCCCGGTCATCTCCAGCCGCTTCCAGAAGAAATTTTACCCAGGCTACGACCAGAGCAGAAGAACTGGCTGTTCCTGAATTGATAGGAATGGTTCCCCGGATAAGGCAGTCCCATCCTGAGGGAAAGGCAATGCCCTGCCTTCTCAGGACATTGACGCCGCTCTTCAAATAATCTCTTTCTCTGCTGTATTCCAACTCGCTTTCAAGGGAGAATTCTTCCTTATCACCGATGTCTGGGAGGTCGATATTGATGAGCTTATCCTCTCTTTTTGTTCCGCTTATGGAAATTCTAAGGTTGATTGCCGCGGCAATGATGGGCAGGCCGAAGTAGTCCTGGTGTTCTCCGAACAGACAGACTCTTCCGGGAGACGAGACTCTGAGCGTTTCCTCTTTCATGACTTTTTATTATCCAACATGGGCAAAAACTGTCAATCAATTTTTCTTGCTCGAAGCCAGAATCGAGCAATGTGAATCTGCTGGGAGGAATAGCTTGGACTGGTGAAATGGATGGGAACAGGAAGTAATCAGGAATCAATGGACAAAAGAATAGAGCTATAGAGGATTCTCGGAAGCATATCTAATTCCGTGTTGAGGCGCACCATATGAAAATATTGAGAAGTTCAGCGTCCGTTCCTCCCCATCCGGAGCCCATGGTGAAGGGTGGAAGGATCTTGGCAAGGATAGGGGAACCATCGCTGCGACAGATTACGCCTTGATTGTTAATTATCACCGGTAAAGAGTTACTTCCGGTGATCGCTTAAAATTTGATTTTACTCTACATTTTATTTATAAAGGACTTTGACTTGACTCATTTGTGAAGAGGATGATCGAGATCTGCTTTTTAGGGACAGGCGGCTCCGTGGCCACCAAGGACAGGGATAACACCTCTTTTCTCATCAGGCATGACCAAGGCCTGATCTTGTTCGACTGTCCGGGAAGTGTCTTTCAGAAGATCAAAAGGTTTGACTTTGATCCCAGGGATGTGACCACGATCCTGATGACCCATACCCACCCTGACCATGTTTACGGGCTGCCTTCTTTGGTCCACAGCCTGATGCTGGATGAGGGGCTCATCCGCCTCTTCGGTTCGGCTGAGACCATCGGTTTTTGTGAAGATCTCCTGGATTTATTCCGTTTAAGGGAGAAGAGGATCAAGACCAGAGTCGACTTGATCCCCCTGGAGTCTGGAGAGAGCATTCGGTTGAACGGGTCTTTATCCTGCCTGCCCGTCAGAGTTCCTCACAACCCTTCCTCCTTGGCCTATCACCTGCGCTTCGAGAGAGAGGGCAAGGACCTGGTCTACTCGGGAGATACTCCCTCTCATCCCCCTCTTTTCGAGGAAGCGGCGGGCAAAGACTATCTCATCCACGACTGCAGCGCTCCTTTCCGCTTTTTCGAGGAGTATCCCTCTTTGTATGCCATGCATACTCATTCCCTCGAGCTGGGGGAGCGGGCGCAGAAGTGCGGAGTCAAATGCCTCATTCCCTGTCATTTTTTCGGGGAGCTGGATTTTTCTCTCCAGGAGGTGGAGGAGGAGATCAGGAGGAACTATACAGGCAAACTGGTCATCCCGCAGGATTTTGAAAGACTGACTCTATGATAAAAATTTGGATTTTGAGAATAGACGGTAGAGGAGGAACGGGTGAGAGGATTCAAGCTCATTTTTTTGGGATTGATGGTTTCTGTCATACTCTCCTGCAGCTTGAGCCCGGGAAGAGAAATGGCTGACCTCGTTTTACTCAACGGGACCGTCTGGACGGTCAACCCCAGTCAGCCGTGGGCAGAGGCTGTGGCGGTGAAGGGAGACCGGATCCTGGAGGTCGGCTCGTCGCAAGCCATAAGAAAGCTTGCCTCCGCCCGGACAGAAATTATCGACCTCAAAGGAGATCTGGTCCTTCCCGGCTTCATCGACAGCCACACTCATTTCCTGGACGGCGGTTTTTCCCTTTTGAGCATCCGTCTGCGAGAGGCTGAGAGCCGGGAGGCTTTTATAGCCAGGATAAGAGATAAGGCCAAGGAGCTGGAGAGGGGAGAGTGGATCCTCAACGGGAACTGGGACCACCAGTCCTTTAGCCCTCCTGAGCTTCCACACAGGGATTGGATCGATGCGGTCACTCCCCACAACCCGGTCTTTGTCAACCGTCTGGACGGGCACATGGCCCTTGCCAACAGCCTGGCCTTGAAAATCGCTGGAGTCAGCAAGGATACTCCCTCACCGGACGGGGGCGAGATCCTCAAGGATCCTGAGACAGGCGAGCCAACAGGGATATTAAAGGATGCGGCCCTGGAACTGGTGGCCAAGCACATCCCGGAGCCTTCGCCCGGAGCCAAATTGAGAGCTGCTGAGGTCGCTCTGCGGCACGCGGCTGAATGCGGAGTAACCTCTGTCCATGATATGGCCTCTGCCGAGAATTTTGAAGTCTACCAGGAGCTCCTGAGAAACAACAAGCTGACTGCCAGGCTTTATGTTTATATTCCCATCACCGAGGTCGAGGTGTATTCCCGGCTCAGGTTGAAAACGCCTTTCGGGAATGATTTCCTTAAGATCGGTGGGCTTAAAGGATTTGTCGATGGTTCGCTGGGTTCGTCGACCGCCTTATTCTTCGAGCCTTATGCCGATGATCCTGATGTGACCGGCCTCTTTCATTCCCAGATGTTCCCCGAAGGAATCATGGAGCAGAGGATCATGGAAGCAGATAGAGCCGGACTGCAGGTAGCGATACATGCCATCGGGGACAAGGCCAATCATACTATCCTCGATATCATGGAGAAGGTCATTGCTGGGAACGGAGAGAGGGACAGGCGCTGGCGCGTAGAGCACGCTCAACATCTGCTCCCTGAGGACATCGAGCGTTTCGCCAGGCTGGGGATTATCGCCTCAGTCCAGCCGTATCACGCCATTGATGACGGCCGATGGGCGGAGAGCAAGATCGGCAGGGAGAGATGCCGGGCCACCTATGCCTTTCAGTCCCTGCTCGAAGGAGGGACGGTCCTTGCCTGCGGTTCGGACTGGACAGTGGCTCCCCTCGATCCGTTAAGCGGGATCTATGCCGCGGTAACAAGGCGGACGCTGGACGGAAAGCATCCCGAAGGATGGTTTCCGGAGCAGAAGATTTCGCTGGAAGAAGCGATCAAAGGATATACGCTTAACGGAGCTTTCGCCGAATTCTCGGAAGCATCTAAGGGTTCTATCGAGGCTGGGAAGCTGGCTGACCTGGTGATCCTCACCCGCAATATCTTCGCTGTTTCACCGGAGGAGATTGTTGACGCCAAAGCCAAGATGACCATATTTAACGGAGAGATCGTTTACAGGAAATAAAGGACGCAGATGATCTATCTTTATTTTGGCGCTCTTATTGTATCGTTCGCCCTGCTGTTCAGGTCCGCATGTCTTTTTGTGGACGGGGCGACCGGGATGGCCAGGATCTTGAACATTTCGAAGATGGTCATCGGCATCGTTCTGGTCGGCATAGCCACCACAGCTCCGGAGTTTTTTGTCTCAGTCATCTCGGCCTTTCTGGGCAAGCCAGAGTTTGCGCTGGGCAACGCGGTAGGCTCCGTCATCTGTGATGACGGCATCGCCCTGGCTCTGGCTGCCCTCCTGGCGCCGGCGGCCATTCTGATCAACTGCCGGGTGCTCAAGGTAGTCGGCGTTTTTCTTCTGGCCATAGATATCCTGGCTTATGCCCTGGCCAGAAACGGCACCATCGGGCGTCTGGAAGGCGGCCTTTTTGTCCTGATCTTGGCTGTCTATTACATTTTACTCCTCAGGAGAAGAGAGTTCAGGTTCGAACAGAACAGCCCGAGAATTACAGACACCGGAAAGGAGCGGGAAAGAATTTCTTCAGCGGATAGATCCCTTTTGAAAAGGCTCCTGCTCCGTTTTATGCTGGGGCTGGCAGGCGTCATCGCCAGCAGCTATATCGTGGTCTGGGCAGCCAGGCATATCGCGGAATATTTTTCCCTCTCCGAGACCATCATCGGGTTGCTGGTCCTGGCCATAGGAACCTCCCTCCCGGAGATCAGTACCTGTATTACGGCCGCGATAAAAGGGGAGGGCGAGATCGCTGTCGGGAATATCATCGGAGCGGACATCCTCAATGTCCTCTGGATTATAGGCGTTTCAGCGGTCGTCAATCCCATAACGGTGGAATTGAAGGTGATGAACTTCAGCTTTCCTTACATGATCCTGATCGTGCTGGTCATGCTTATATCCATGAGGATTCGCTGTCGTTTGGGGAAAGTCAAAGGCCTGATCCTTTTGGCTCTCTACGCACTCTATGTGTTCCTGGCTCTCCGGCTCTTTACTTAGAAGCAAGGGGTCGCATCTCGACATTCGACATTTTTTCTTTTATTGTTCAATTCAATTGCTAGCAAGATTCCTATTGATTGATAGTTCTTCAACAAATGTCGAATGTCGAGATGCGATCCCAAACATTTTTTTCGTTATTTCTTGCCCTCTCTGAATGAACTTGGTAATATATTCTGTTTTCCAATCGGCAGGAGGAAGACATGAACATTGGCGTGATGAACGAAAGCGGTAAGATCGAGAACAGAGCCGGTTTAAGTCCGAGCGGAGTCTCCTTATTGGTGGAAAACGGACATACGGTCTATGTTCAAGCCGGAGCAGGATTGAAAGCTGGCTACGCGAACGAAGAGTACAGTGATCTTGGCGCTGAGATAGTGTTCACCAAGGATGAGGTGTTTGGCCGTTCAGATCTCGTGCTTAACATTTCTCCTCTCAACGACGAGGAATGCAAGCTTGTCAAGAAAGACCAGATATTATTCGGGTTTCATCATCTGGCTGTTTCCCGGAAATGCCATATTGAGGAGCTTCTCCAGAAAAACGTCAGTATCATCGGTTATGAAGTCATCCAGGAAGAAGACGAGTCCCTTCCTTTTATCGAGAGCCTGAGTGAGATTGCAGGCCAGATGTGCCTGGCTATTTCAGGTCAGTATCTTCAGACCAGCCAGGGTGGACGGGGCGTCATTATCGGAGGAGTCGTTACTGTTCCCCCAGCGACGGCTGTCGTGATCGGAAGCGGTGTCCTTGCCAGGAGCGCGGTTAAGAGCCTCCTGGGAGCTGGCGCGCATACGATCGCTCTGGGCCGCTACATGGACAGGTTGAGAGAACTCGAAGAGATGACCTCTGGAAGATTGATCACTCTTTTTGCCAGCAAATACAACCTGGCCCGCATGGTAAAAATCGCGGATATTCTCATCGGTGCCGTTCTTCGTCCTGGAGAGAGAGCGCCGATCATGATAACGCGGGATATGGTCAAGACCATGAAGAAAGGCTCCCTGATCATTGATTTGGCCATCGACCAGGGCGGCTGTATCGAAACCAGCCGGTTGACCACCCTCGAACAACCGATATTCGTCGAAGAAGGCATTATTCATTACTGCGTCCCCAACATCACTTCGGCTGTGAGCCGGACTTCCACTAAGGTCTTATCCAACCTGGTGGCACCGATCCTGCTCCAGATAGGGGAGATAGGAATCAAGCAGGCTCTTCGCAAAAACCAGGCCTTGATGAATGGGGTTTATGTCTTCGGAGGGAAGATAACCAAGAAAAATATTGCCGAGAGATTTAATCTTGAGTATAAGGATATTCTTTCTTCTTTGAAAGGCTGATGAAGATGGAGAAAGAGAGTAAGGAATTTGCGAATGATCAGAGAGAGCTGATCCATATTCTTCATGAAGTCCAGAATCGTTACGGGTACATCCCTCCCCAGGCCATCTCGCAGATTTCCAGGAAGTTGAGGATTTCAGAGAGTGAGATTTTTGGCGTGTTGACCTTTTATAAAGCCTTCACGCTTCATCCCCGTGGGGAGCACCTGATCACGATTTGCATGGGAACCGCCTGTCATGTGAGAGGAGCCCCGATGATACTGGATGAGTTCAAGAGGAAATTAGGGGTAGAGTCCGGAGAGACGACCGATGATAATCAGTTCACCCTGGAAACCGTGAATTGTGTGGGCGCCTGTGCTTTAGGCCCCATCGCCATTGCCGACGGCGAGTATCATGGCCAGATGAAAACCAGAGATGTGGATAAGATCATTGATGACCTCAAGCCAAAAAAAGGAAAATCAGCGAAGAATGAATGAATTTAACGCAACTCATTTGGACAAAATAAGAGACGAGATTTCTGATTCCCGGAAGAAGCAGAAAACATGTATCACCATCTGCGGGGGAACAGGTTGTCATGCCTATGGATGTTTGAAAGTCGCTGAGAGCTTCCGGGAGGAGATTCAGAAGCAGAAGCTTCAGGATAGTGTGGAGGTGAGGACTACCGGATGTCACGGCTTTTGTGAAAGAGGGCCGATAGTCGTTATCCAACCCGAGGGAATATTTTACCAGAGGATAAAACTCGGCGATATCCAAGAAGTCATTTCGGAAACGATCATCAACAAAAAGGTCATCAACAGACTCCTCTATGTGGACCCCCGGACAAACAAAGAGATTGTCCTGGAGAAGGACGTTCCCTTCTACAAGAAACAGAAGCGGATCGTATTCGGCAATAACGGGTTTATCGACCCCACGGATATCAGAGATTATATCGCCCTGGGAGGCTACAGGGCATTGACCAAGATCCTCTTTGATATGACATCGGAAGAGGTTATCGAAGAGATTAAAACCTCTGGTTTGAGAGGCCGCGGAGGAGCCGGTTTTCTGACCGGGAAAAAATGGGAGATCTGCCGTGAATCCAATTCTCAGCTGAAATATGTTATCTGCAATGCGGACGAAGGGGACCCGGGAGCCTACATGGACCGGAGCCTGTTGGAAGGCAATCCTCACAGCGTGATCGAAGGCATGATCATCGGAGCCTATGCCATCGGTGCTTCGGAAGGCTTTATCTACGTGCGGATGGAGTACCCGCTTGCCGTAAAAAACGTGACCATTGCCCTGGATCAGGCGAGAAAGTTCGGCCTGTTGGGCAGATCCATTCTTGGCTCCGAGTTTCAGTTTGATATCCATATTTTCAAGGGAGCGGGTGCCTTTGTTTCCGGCGAAGAAACTTCTCTGATGGCCTCGATCGAGGGAAGACGTGCTTTCCCGAGGCAGAGACCTCCCTTTCCCGCTCAGGAAGGCCTGTGGGGGAAGCCGACGAACATCAACAATGTGGAGACATGGGCCAATGTTCCCTATATCATCAACAACGGAGCCGAATGGTATTCCGGGATAGGGACCAAAGGAAGCAAGGGGACAAAGATCTTCTCTCTGGTTGGCAAGATCAACAATACCGGTCTGGTCGAGGTCCCGATGGGAATGACACTGAAAGAGATCATCTATGCCATCGGAGGGGGGGTCAAAGATCATAAGAAATTCAAAGCCGTGCAGACAGGCGGGCCCTCCGGAGGGTGCATCCCTGCGGATATGCTGGATCTGCCCATCGATTTTGAAACGCTGGCCAAAGCCGGTTCGATGATGGGCTCTGGCGGGATGATCGTCATGGATGAGGACACCTGCATGGTGGATGTGGCCCGCTATTTTCTCGATTTCACCCAACAGGAATCCTGCGGAAAGTGCGTGCCTTGCCGGGTCGGGACCAGGCAGCTGGTGGAGATTCTGACCCGGATCACCAAGGGCGAAGACCAAGGGCGAAGGTCAAGAAGATGACATAGCCAGATTAGAGGACTTGGCCCAGACGATTAAAGCCGGTTCTCTGTGCGGCCTGGGGCAAACAGCGCCCAATCCCGTTTTGACCACGCTCAGGTATTTCAGAGACGAGTACGAAGCCCACATCAGGGACAAAAGCTGTCCTGCTCTGGTCTGCAAGGATCTCATTATTTATCATATTGAACCGAAAAAATGTGTCGGCTGTCTTTTGTGTCTGAAGAATTGTCCGGTGGAGGCCATAAGCGGCGAGCGGAAAAAGGTCCATGTGATCGATCAGGATCTATGCATCAAGTGTGGCGCATGCTTTGATGTCTGCCCTCCCAAAGTTCAGGCCGTCTTCAAGTACACGGGGAAGAAGAAAGAGAGGATCCTCAGCAAAACAGCTGAGAAAAGAGTTCAAAAATGAAGATCACCATAGACGGAAAAACGATTGAGCTGGAAGAGAGAAAGACTGTTTTAGAGGTGGCCAGGGAAAACGGGATATATATTCCCTCTCTCTGTGATCATCCCCGGTTGACTCCCTTTTCTGGCTGCCGGCTGTGTATCGTCCAGATAAAAGGAAGAAAAGGATATCCGCCTTCCTGCAGCACTTTTGTCGAAGATGGCATGGAAGTGGTGACCAACTCCCCGGCTCTCCAGAAGCTGAGGAAGGAGATCTTGGAGCTGATCCTGGCTGAGCATCCGAATGCCTGTCTCATATGCAGCGAAAAAGAGAAGTGTGATGAGTATAAATCCACCATCCGCAAGGTGGGAGAGACAACCGGGTGCGTGCTCTGCCCGAATAATGGCCGCTGTGAACTTCAAGATGTGGTCGATGCCTTGAAGGTGGATAAAATCAGGTTCCCTTCCCTCTACAGAAACCTGGAGATCAAAAAAAGCGATCCTTTTTTTGACCGCAATTATAACCTCTGCATTCTCTGCGGAAGGTGTGTTCGGGTCTGTCATGAGTTGAGAGGCGCATCCACCTTAGCCTTCGCTTACAGGGGTTCCCAGGCTGTGGTAGGCACTGTGCTCGACAAACCCCATCTTGAATCGGGCTGCCAGTTTTGCGGAGCCTGTGTGGATGTCTGTCCCACTGGGGCGCTGAGCGAAAGAGCTTTGAAATACGAGCTGCTGCCTGAAAAGACGGCTGTGACCGTCTGCCCTCTCTGCAGCATGGGCTGCGAGCTTGAAGTGCAGGTCAGAGAGGGCCGGATCCTGAGCACAAAGCCCTCGGTTCAGGGTGTGGTCAATCAAGGCCAGGCATGTGTTAAGGGACGGTTTCTGATAAAAGATATCGTCCACAGTCCCCGTCGAATTCTCAAGCCGATGATCAGGGCTCAGAAGGAACTGGAAGAGGTGAGTTGGGACCAGGCTCTCGATTTTGTGGCTCAAAGGCTGAAGAAATACAAAGGCAAGGAAGTGGCTTTCGTCTCCTCTTCCCAAACGTCCTGCGAAGACAATTTCCTGATCCATAAATTTGCCCGCGAAGCCTTGAAAACAGAAAATATAAGCAATCCTGCAGGCTTCTCTCCTCTGTCTCTTTACTCGGAGATGGTCAGAGAAAACGGCCTCGATTCAGGATTGAATTTCCGGATCAGTGACCTCTCCAAGGCAAAGGTCATTTTTCTTATCGGAGCTGACTTGCCGGTTTCCCATCCGATAATCTGGCTGGAAGCGTTGAAAGCCGTAAGGACGGGTGCGAAACTTATCGTGGTCAGCCCCATCGCCCAGGCCCTCAACCGGTATGCAGTGAAGTGGCTTCAGGCCAGGCCGGGCACTGAGTATCATCTGTTTAACTGCCTTTCCAAGGCTCTTCTTGGGAATGAAGAAGGCGAGAGACAGGACATTCCTCAGGGACTGGACGCCCTGAAAAAAAATCTGGCAGAGCTCGACCTGCCCCAGTCTCTCAAAATAGCAGGAATAAAGGAAAATGAGCTGGAAGAGGTAGCCGAGCTTCTCCTGAATGCGGGTCCTGCTGCCTTCCTCTTCGGGATGGGACTGGCTCAAGGCCAGAACAGCGATGCGACCCTATCCGCACTCTGGAATCTTGCCCGGGTGAAAGAGGCCCAGATATTCCCTCTCGGGCTGGAGAACAACCTGAGGGGAGCATTGGAGATAGCTCAGAATTTATCAGGAAAAAGCTCCGCCTTCAACCTCGCTTTCCCGCCAGAACTTCCAGCAGACATCAAGGCTCTCTATCTGGCAGGGCCTGCGTCTGGCTTGAAGAAGACCAAACTCGAGTTTCTTGTCGTCCAGGATAGCTTTATGAGTGAGAACACAGAAAAAGCGGATGCAGTCCTTCCGGCAGCCACTTTTGCTGAAACCGAGGGGACATTCATCAACGCCGAAGGAAGAGTTTTGAAGTTCGCCAGGGTTATTGAGCCTCAAGGAGAGGCCCGACCTGACTGGTGGATAATCTCTCAGCTCGCTCAGAAAATGGGAAAAACGGGTTTCAGGTTTAAAGATGTTTCAGCTGTGATGAAAGAGATGAGCAAAGCCATCCCCGGTTTTTCAAAGATACTCCCGGCTTCCTTTGAGAATGGCAGAGAAGTATTTATCGAGGAAGAAATAAGGGGAGAAAGAAAGCCTGTTCTTCCTCTGCCCGTTCCTTCTCAAGCAGAGGCAGGCAAGAAATACCCCTTTCTCATGTTTCTGGATTACAGCCTGGATTACTACCGGAGTCTCAGCCTCTGTCAGGAAGTCAGAGGGATGAGCCTGATCAGGGATTCAAGATGGATCAAGATCTCTCCTGAGGATGCCAATAAATTGGGATTAAAGGATGGAGAGAGGCTGATTGTTGATTCCATGGCGGGAGAAGTCACAGGCCTGGTTAAGATATCAGAGGCTGTCCCCCAGGGACTGGTCGGGGCGAGTTTTTTCTGGAATGAGGATGCAGATTTTTCGCGGATAAAGCTTTTTCCTGCGGAGGGGGGTGCCTTTAGGAATGTCCTGCCCGTGAACATAAAGAGAGGAATATAATGACCAAGATCTTACGGAGAGAGCGGTTGGTCCCCAATATTCATCTTATTGAGTTCCACGCTCCTGAGGTAGCCAAGAAATGTCAACCCGGTCAGTTCGTCATCGTCATGCCCGATGAGAAAGGAGAGCGGATCCCTCTGACGATTGCAGATTGGAATAAAGACAAGGGGATCGTCACCTCTGCCTTCATGGTTGTGGGGACATCGACCCATAAGCTCTCTCTTCTCGAAGCTGGAGATGAAGTCCCGGTGTTCGTCGGGCCATTAGGCAGGGCTTCGGAGATTGAAAAATTCGGGACGGTTCTATGTGCCGGAGGCTGCTTTGGAATCGCGGCCATCTATCCCATCGCTCGAGCCCTGAAAGAAGCAGGAAACAAAGTGATCACTCTCTTAGATGTCAAGGCGAATTATCTTCTTTACTGGGAAGACAGGTTAAAAGAGGTGAGTGATAAATTTTTTGTCTCCTCGCGGGATAGTTACTATAACTGCAAGGATTATATACCGCGTGTTCTCGGAGATATCCTGAAAAAGGAGAAGAAGGTCGACCGGGTGATCTCAGTCGGCTGCACTTACTTGATCTACACCTGCTCTGAGGCCACCAGGCCCAAAGGGATCAAAACCATTGTCAGCCTCAATCCCATCATGGTGGACGGGACAGGAATGTGCGGTGCCTGCCGGGTGACCATAGGCAGCAAGACAAAGTTTGCCTGTGTGGACGGTCCTGATTTTGACGGGCATCAGGTGGACTGGGAAGAACTGTTCACCCGGAGAAAATCCTATTTTGAGGATGAGATAGATTCCCTGAGTTACTGGGAAAAGAAAAACTTTCCTTAAACCTTAAAGAAAGAATGAATGGTCCAGGATTGAAAGAGTAAAAGATGGCGGATAAAAAAGAGATGGCTCCTGAGCTGAAGGAAATGCTCAAGAAGGAATTCAATCAGGAATGGCGCAAAGAACTTCGCAAGTCAATCCCTGTGAAAGAAAGGATGAAAATTACGCGCAAGAAGATGCCGGAACGGTCACCGGAAGTCAGAAACCAGGATTTCAACGAAGTGAACCTGGGATTGCCCGCCAAGATGGCCATAGAAGAAGCCAAGAGGTGTCTGGATTGCGCCAACCCCCAGTGTGTGCTGGGATGTCCGGTAGGCATTGACATCCCTTCGTTCATAAAGCTCATAGAGATCGGGGATTTTGCCAAAAGTGTGCGGAAGCTCAAGGAGACCAACAGCCTGCCTTCGATTTGCGGGCGCGTGTGTCCTCAAGAAGTGCAGTGCGAGGAAGTATGCAACTTGAAGAAAGCGACCGGAGTTCCGGTGGCCATCGGCAACCTGGAGCGGTTCGCGGCCGATTATGAAAGAGAGAACGGAGAAGTCTTTATTCCCAAGCTTCCTCCATCCACAGGTCAGAAGGTGGCCATTATCGGCGCCGGCCCAGCAGGATTGACCGTTGCCGGAGACCTGGCCAGAAAGGGTCATCAGTGCACGGTTTTCGAAGCCCTGCATGTCGCTGGCGGGGTGCTGGTCTACGGGATTCCAGAGTTCAGGCTGCCTAAGAAGATCCTCGAGGCTGAAGTGGATTACCTGAGAGGGCTGGGTGTCGAGTTCAAGATGAATTATGTAGTCGGAATGACAGCCAGCCTTGAGGATTTGAAAAAAGACGGCTACGACGCATTTTTTATCGGTACCGGGGCTGGACTGCCGAATTTCATGAGGGTCCCCGGAGAGAACCTTATCGGGATCTATTCGGCGAACGAATACCTGACCCGGGTCAACTTGATGCGAGCCTACGACTTCCCTGAATACGATACGCCCGTTTATTTAGGAAAGAGAGCGGTTGTTCTCGGAGGAGGCAACGTGGCCATGGATTCGGTCAGGACGGCTAAAAGGCTGGGTGCGGAGAAAGCCACGATCGTCTACCGCCGTTCCCGGAAGGAAATGCCGGCCAGGATCGAAGAGATCCATCATGCCGAAGAAGAAGGCATTGAGTTTCACTTTTTGACCACGCCTATTAAATTCATGGGCGATGAACACGGCAAAGTCAAGGCCATGGAGTGCATCCAGATGGAACTGGGAGAGCCTGATGAATCCGGAAGGCGTCGTCCGGTTCCCATCCCAGGGTCGGAGTTCGTCATGGAGGTTGACCTGGTCGTTGTGGCTATCGGGAACAGCCCCAACCCGCTGATCCCCCAGACGAATCCCGAGCTCAAAGTGGGAAAATGGGGGAATGTTGAGGTGGATTGGGAGACCATGGCGACCAGCATCCCGGGGGTTTACGCCGGAGGAGATATCATAAGGGGGGGAGCAACGGTTATCCTGGCCATGGGCGATGCGCGGGTCGCTGCCAGGGAGATGGATAGATACCTGAATTCCCTAAAAGGGACAAAGAAGAATAAGAAGAAGAGTAAGAAGAAAAAGGAAGCGCGATGAGCTGGGTGGATGATTACAAAAAAAAGCTGGTGACTGCCGAAGAGGCGGTTTCTGCGATCAAGAGCGGAGACCGGGTCTATATCAGCGGCAATGCCGCCACTCCCTATGCCTTGATGCATTCCCTGGCCAAAAGAAAGGATGAGCTGGAGGATGTGGAGCTTGTCCACGTTCTTCTTATGGGAGAAGACCCGCTCTCCAGGCCGGAGATGGAGGGTCATTTCCGCCATAATTCTCTTTTTGTCGGGCCTGCGGATAGAAAGGCGATCAATGAGGGAAGAGCGGATTACATCCCTATCTTTCTCCATCAGATTCCCGCTTTGATGTATTCAGACCAGATGCCGCTCAACGTGGCCATTCTTCACCTTTCTCCTCCTGATGAACACGGGTTCATGAGCTTCGGAGTAGAGGTTTTGGCCTCCAAGGCTGCAGCAGAGAAGGCCGAAATCGTAATCGCCCAGGTTAATGACCAGATGCCGCGGGTGCTCGGGGATTCCTTCATCCATGTCTCCCGCGTGGATAAAGTGGTAGAGGTATCAGAAGAGTTGCCTCAACTCCAGCGGAAGCCTTTCACCGAGGTGGAAAGGAAGATCGGTCATTACATCGCTGAGCTGATCGAGGATGGTTCGACTCTTCAGTTGGGGATCGGCGGGATCCCGGATGCTGTGCTTTCTGCCTTAAAAGACAGGCGCGACCTCGGAATCCATACCGAGATGGTCTCCGACGGAGTGATGGAGGCCATCGAAGCCGGGGTCATCACCGGAGCCAGGAAAACATTCCATCCTTATAAGGTGATCCTGACCTTTATCCTCGGTTCCAAGAAGTTGTATGATTTTGTCGATAACAACCCTGTTCTTGAGGCTCATCCCACTGATTATACCAACCATCCGTTCAACGTCTCCCGGAATGATAACATGATCGCCATCAATTCCGCCATCGAGGTCGATATCACGGGCCAGGTCTGTTCCGACTCGGTCGGAACATATATCTACAGCGGATTCGGAGGGCAGGTGGATTTCATCCGGGGAGCGGCTCACTCCAAAGGTGGTAAGCCGATCATCGCTCTTCCCTCCACAGCCAAGAATGATGAACTATCCAGGATAGTCCCCTTTTTGAAAAAGGGAGCAGGAGTGGTCACCACTCGAGCTGATGTCAAGTATGTGGTGACTGAGTATGGAGTAGCCTATCTCCATGGGAAGAATCTGCAGGAGAGAACCGTGGCTTTGATCAACATCGCCCATCCCAAGTTCAGGCCCGATTTGATCAAAGAGGCCAAGAGCCGTTTTCTCCTCCGTTGACTCTAATCAGGATCTTATGCAGCAATCAGAACTCTTTCCAGCTGAGAAGGGGCGTATCGGGACTGACGAGTCAGGAAAAGGAGACTACTTCGGTCCTCTTGTTGTCGCCGGGGTCTTCCTCCCGGAAGGACAGGAGAGCGTCCTGGCCGAGCTGGGAGTAAAGGACAGCAAAAAATTCTCTGATAACCGTGTCCGTGAGCTGGCCGACCTGGTCAAAAAAGGATATACCCACTCGATCGTGGCTATCGGACCGGAAAAATACAACGGACTCTACACCAAGCTCCGGAATCTCAACAGGATCCTTGCCTGGGCTCATGCACGCGCCATCGAGAACATACTGGAAGAGGTGAACTGCAAGCTCGCTGTCACCGATCAGTTTGGGGATAAGGCCTACGTCCTCAATGCCCTGATGAAAAGAGGAAAGACCATCGAGCTTATCCAAAGGCCGAAGGCAGAGGAGGACCTGGCTGTAGCCGCAGCTTCGATCCTGGCCAGGGCTGAATTCCTCAAGCGCCTGTACTTTCTTTCTCAGGATATAGGGATCGAGCTTCCTAAAGGAGCCTCCCCTCTCGTCGAGGAAGCCGGGTTGAAGCTGGTCAAAACTCAGGGGGTTCAAGCGCTGGATAAAGTCGCCAAGAAGCATTTTAAGATAACTGCCCGTATCCTGTCCTCTATGTAATGGCTGATTTTTTAAAGATAATCCTTGTCATCCTTGTCCTCCTCTTCCTGCTCAAGAAAAAGCTGGACCTGGGTCTTGTGCTTTTTCTGGGAACCCTTCTGACAGGGATATTGTTCAGCCTCGGCTTTCCGGCCCTTGCTCGCAATATCCTGGAGGCTTTGACTTCAGCCGAGACCCTCAGCCTGATCGGGATCGTCCTGCTTGTCCTCTACCTGGGGACTCTTCTCCAACTCAAAGGGAATTTCAAGAGGATGGTGGATTGTCTCAAGAATTTGATTCCCGAGCCCCGGCTGATCCTGGCTCTTCCTCCAGCGTTCATAGGCTTCCTGCCTATGATCGGGGGCGCTTTGATGTCAGCGCCTGTTGTGGAGGAAGCAGGTCAGCGCTGGAAGCTTTCCCCGGCCTGGAAGACATTTCTCAATTACTGGTTCCGTCATATCTGGGAGTACTGCTGGCCGTTGTATGTCAACCTGATCCTGGCTTCAGCGATCCTTCAGATTCCCATCAAGAGAATTGCCTTCTTCCAGTTTCCTTTTACTATCCTGGCTGCTGCTTTAGGTTTGATCATCCTCTTCAAGCATGTCCCTCGCCTTCCCAGAGATGAAAACGGCAAGGGATTCCTGGATAATCTGGTCCAGCTTCTGTTCAGCATCTGGCCTCTCCTCATGGCCATTCTTTTGATTTTTATCTTCAAATTCAGCATGCTTTTTTCACTGGCTGCAACCGCTCTTTTGACCCAGGTTTTGTTCCGGATGAGCCTCCAGGAACGATTGCGGATCATCTGGAAAAGCATCTCTTTGAAGACACTTTTTCTCATCGCTTCGGTCATGGTCTTCAAGCGGATCCTTGAGGTCTCGGGCGCCTTGAATTCATTGACCAGCGCTTTCCATCCTGAAGGAGCGTCAGCCTTCCTGCTGCTGTTTGCCGTGCCTTTTTTCCTGGGCCTCCTTACGGGAGTCAACCATGCTTATGTCGGAATATCTTTCCCCATTCTTCTCCCCATCTTTGGGCCAGAGAGCCCGGATATGGTGCTGGTGATGTTCGCCTACGTCAGCGGTTTTTTTGGGATCCTTATCTCGCCTGCTCATCTCTGTCTGGCGCTAACTCTGGAATACTTTAAAGCTGACCTGAGGGGAGTCTACAGGATCCTGATCCTGCCTTCTGTGGTTATCTTTCTAGCCGCTTTTCTGGTATTATTATTCCTGCGCATCCTTTGACGGTGCGGCTCACTGCCCGGATTCAGTCCAGGCGTTCGAAGAAGGGAGAGTCTGATGAGACAGGAAACAAAGCGTCTTTACCTCCAAGATGCCTACCGGGTAGAGTTCGATGCCCGAGTCGTGGAAAGGGGACTCCGGGAAAAGAAGCCGGCCTTGATCCTTGACCAGACATGCTTTTATCCCGAGTCAGGAGGTCAGCCTTATGACCAGGGCTGGATAGACGGGGAGAGAGTGATCAAGGTTTTTGATGAAGGGGAAAAGGTTATCCATGTCCTCGAAAAAGATATCGAAGCAGAGGGCATAAAGGGAAAAATCGACTGGGAAAGGCGTTTCGACCACATGCAGCAGCACTCGGGTCAACATATTCTATCCCAGAGCTTCGTCGAGCTCTTCGGAGCAAAAACCCTCTCGTTTCATCTCGGCGAATCCGTCTCCACACTGGAGATAGACCTGAAGAAAGCTTCCGACGATGAAGTGGAGAGAGTGGAAAGACGGGCCAATGAGATTGTTTTTGAAGACAGGGAGGTCAAGCTGCATTTTCTGTCTGAAGATGAAATAGGCCGTCTTCCGCTCAGAAAGCCGCCCCCAAAGAAGAAGCGGATCCGGGTGGTGGAGATATCGGATTTCGACTACACTGCTTGCGGAGGGACCCACGTGGGGAGAACAGGCGAGGTGGGCCTGGTCAAGATCCTCAAATGGGAGAGGATCCGGGATAATGTCAGGTTTGAATTCCTTTGCGGGAACCGGGCCCTTCAGGATTACTCAGCGAAAAACAGGATCCTGCGTGAGCTGTCCAATAGATACACTGTTCATGAATCGGAGGTTCTCAGCTCAGTCGAGAAGCTTTCCTCTGATTTGAAGTCTCAGAAACAGAGAAGCCGGAAGCTCGAGCAGATGATCGCTCAGTATGAAGCCCAGGAGATCATTAAGAAAGCGGAGGGGAGTATCATCAGCCAGAAGTTTACGGATAAAACGCACGAAGAAGTCAGAAACCTGGCTTTGAGCATCATCCACAGCGGCGATTTTATCGTCCTTTTAGGCTTGAGGGGAGAGGAGAGAGGACACCTTATTCTGGCCCGCTCTGAAGGTTTCGATATCGACATGAGAGAGCTAATTCCCCTGGTTTCTCCTCTGATAAAGGGGAAAGGCGGAGGCAATCCATCTCTGGTCGAGCTTGTCGCCGAGGATAAGGATAAAATCGATGCTGCCCTGGACAAAGCCCTTACCTTCATCGAAAAAAAGATTGGGGTCAGGCTTCCATAACTTCAGTAATTTTGGGTCAGGGTCAGGCCTTCTCAAAAGTCGACGATTCAAAATGCGATTCTTGTTCTCTGAGCAACAAGATTAATAAAGCATGATTCCAATTATTTAACTATCGAAGTTTTGGAAGCCTGACCCCGGAATTATTCGTAGCGGAGGGAGACGATGGGCTCGAGCTTGGCGGCTTTCTGGGCGGGAAAGATCCCGAAAAAAAGGCCGACTGAGATGGAAACGAGAAGCCCCAGGAACACCGACCAGAGAGTGACGGAAGCCGGAAGCGGAGTGGCCGCTTTGACCAGAAGGGCGATCCCGAAGCCGATGATCACGCCCAGGACACCTCCTATCCCCGTCAAGAAAACGGCCTCGATCATGAACTGCTTCATGATGTCTGAGGAGCGCGCTCCGATGGCTTTGCGGATCCCGATCTCGCGGGTCCTCTCCTTGACGGAAACGAGCATGATGTTCATGACCCCGATGCCCCCGACGAGAAGTCCGATGGAGGATATAACGATCATGACCAGATAGACGGCACCGGTGAGATTGTTGTAGAGGTCGACCAGAGTATCCTGGGTGTAGATGGAAAAATCATTAGGTTTTCCGAATCCGACTTTCCTTCTTCTCCGCAGCAGGTTGATTATTTGGTCCATAGTCTCGTCGATATAACCGTGTTTCTTGGGAGTGGCGATGATCTCCAGCCGGCTGAGGTCGTAAGGGAAATACTTCATCAGGGTGGTGATGGGGATGCCGACAAAATTATCCTGGCTCTGTCCGAACATGGAGCCCCTCTTCTGGAGCACACCGACTACAGTGAATTCTTCCGGACCGATCCGGACGTTCTTTCCCACGGGGTCCGTATACGGGAAGAGTGTTTCTGCCAGGTCAAACCCGAGCACACAGACTTTGACACTATGCATGACGTCATTTTCGGTGATGAATCGTCCTTGCTCAGGGAGATAGATGGTCAAAACGTCAGGCCAGCTCTCGTTCATTCCCAAGGTGTAAGCATCGTGGCTCTTGATATTCTGGTATTTGATCGGCAGTTCTTGGAAGAGCTCCGCAATAAGGTCCACAGCCACGGCTTTGACCAGAGAGCACTCTTTCTGGATGGCCACCGCATCTTCAAAAGTGAGGTCCTTCCTCGTCCTGATCTCTTCAGAAGGGCGGCCCATTTGGATGGGCTCGAATTTGGTGACGATGATCAGGTCTGACCCGGCGGACTCCAGCTGCGCCAGAAACGCCCGGTTCAGTCCCTGGACGATGGAGACCATGCCGATCACTGTCATCACTCCGATCATGATTCCCAGCAGGGTCAAAAAAGAGCGAAGCTTATGGGATTTGATGGAGTCAAAAGCCATGCCGAAGATCTCTCTCAGTATGCCCAGTCTCATTGTTCTGCCCTCAAAGCTTCTATCGGATCAAGCTTGGCTGCCTTGTTGGCCGGGTAGAGTCCGAAGAAGATGCCCACCGATCCGGATACTATAATGGCCACGATGATCGAGCCCGGGTCGAGGGTTGAAGGAATGGAAGTCGCGGCGGTGACGATCTTGGCAATGATGAACCCGATCAGGATCCCGATCAATCCTCCGACCGTAGAGATGGATGCAGACTCGATCAAGAACTGGAAGAGGATATCCATGCGCCGGGCTCCAACCGACATCCGTATGCCGATCTCCTTGGTCCTTTCCGTGACCGCCACCAGCATGATATTCATGACCACGATCCCTCCGACCAGAAGAGCGATGGAAGAGATAGCGATCATGGCGAAATAGATGCTCGAGGTAGCGGTCCTGTACATCTGGAGAAAGGTCTCTGAGCTCGTAAACGAGAAATCATCCTTGTCATTGAAGGAGAGGTGACGTTTGGAGCGGAGGACGGTTCTCACTTCCTCCTGGGCTGTCGATGCTTCTCCTTGAGCCGTAGAGCTTGTGGAAGGTGGTGATGGGAATCCGGACATAGTTATCCTGGCTGAACCCCAAAATTTTCCCTTTTTTGGCGCCGAGGCCCACGATAAGAAGGTTGTGAGGGCCGACTTTTATCCATTTTCCCAGCGGATCCTGGTAAGGAAACAGCTTCTCCTTGATATCGGCACCGATAACACAGACATAGCGGGAGTGGTTTTCATCTTCCTCGAGAATATGCCTTCCCCTCTCCAATTCCAGGACTGAGCCGATCAAATGATCAATATGAGTGATTCCTCTTATCTCCACATCTTTCAGGAGCTGACTCCCGAACTTGGCATTCCTGGAGGTCGAGACAGAGGCCCCCACCAGCTGGCAGGAGGGACACAGTCTCCGGATGGTTCTCATGTCATCCAGAGTGAGGTTTTTGCGTTTGAGCATTTCCCGGTAGGCGGCCAGGGAGGATTCTCCGCTCATGGAGAACTTCGAAACCGCGAAGTCATTGGCCCCGTAAAAGGAAAACTGGGTGTAGACATAGTTGTTAAGGCCCTGAATGATGGAGACAACAGCGATAATAGTCAGGACGCCGATGATTATGCCCAGTAGCGTCAGGAAAGTTCTTAGCTTATTGGCCCAGAGCGATCCCATGGCCATGGACACAGATTCGTCAATATTTACTCTCGCCATCGTCTTCAAAAATATTTTACTCTAAATCATACGATTCAGGAAGACAAAGGTTTTCGGTAGGCTTGACATCCAGCAGCCAAGAAAACAAAATGGAGGGGATTATCCTCAAGAATGGAGCAATCCGTCTAAAGGGAATTCCAGGTCCTTATCCAACTGAGGATATGACCCTGGTGAAAGTGCCGAAGCAAGAAAAGGAGAGTCGTTCATGTCAGACGTTAAAAATTCAGAGTCTTTAGAGATGTCTGTACCCTGCGTTTATTTCAAGAAAACTGGAGGAAAAAACACCGCCAGGGCTCTGGAGGTCGCGGCGGACCGGGCCGAGGAGCTGGGGATCAGGAATGTGGTCGTGGCCTCGTCTTCGGGCAGGACAGGCGCAGCAGCTGCGGAACTCTTTGCAGGGAATAATTTGGTGATTGTCACCCACTCCACGGGCTTTCTGGAGCCGGAATACCAGGAATTGCAGCCCGAATACAGGGAAAAAATCGAGAAGTCCGGGGCCAGGATCCTCACCTGCCAGCACGCCCTGGGAGGGGTGGGTCGTGCAGTCCGCAAGAAACTGGGAACCTACGAGCTTGAAGAGATCATCGCCTACACGCTGCGGATTTTCGGCGAAGGCACTAAGGTGGCCGTGGAGATAGCGCTCATGGCCGCGGATGCCGGGCTCATCTCCACCGAGGAACCCTGCCTTTCAGTGGGGGGTACGGGACAGGGTGCGGATACGGTTATCCTTCTGCAGCCGGCCAATGCGCAGAACTTTTTTGACATCAGGATCATGGAGATCCTGGCCAAGCCCCGACTCGAGGAGTGACCTTTAGCGAGAATGGGGCTTGACATTGGCTCCTATATTTCTTAATTTTGTGTTAAAAAGGAGTGCGATTCACGACTAAAAGAGAGAGGTGAGAAAATGAAGAAAATCGTGATTTCTGGACTTGTCTTTGTTTTTGTATTCGCATCTGTTTCGGCTCTGCATGCCCAGGAGATTTATATCGGAGCACTGGCTGGCTACTCATCCGAGAAACCGAAGCTTCCTGACATTCAAGATATCGAGTTTGAATCCGATGCCACGCTTTTTTACGGAGGGCGTCTGGGGCTGAGAATCTCCATGTTCGCCATCGAAGCGATGTACATCCGCGCTGGTCATGAGCTGACCCAGATTGGCGCTGGCGTCATTGACTGGGATGGTCGGGAACTGGAATACCAGTACATCGGTGCGAACGTTAAGCTGTTCCCTTTTTCTCTCGCTGTTTTCCATCCTTACTTGATCGGAGGTTACGGTTATTACATGGCTGAGATTCAGGATGTTGGCGATGATAAGACAGGGAGTTATAGCGTGGGTGTCGGTATGGAGTTGAAGTTCTCCAAGATTGCTCTCGTAGCCGAGGGAAAATACCGCCGCGGTGATGTTGTAATCGACGGAAATGATATCGAATTAGGAAACTATTCTCTCAATCTCGGACTCAATATATATTTTTAGGCACCTCTCCCTTACTCCTGCGGCTTTAGAGAAAAAGGTCTGAAGCCGCTATCACCAGACAGGTAGTCTTCTCTTTTTAAGATGGGAAAGTGCCTCAACTGCGGAAAAGAGTCCAACCTCATTGCCCAGTTTTTAGGCCTGTGCCGCGATTGTATCCTCAACGATTTCCGGGGAGCCGAGCCTCGTATCCATAAAGTTCATCAGGTTTCAAGAGAAGCCTTCGGGCTTCCTCCCGTGCCTCCTCAGGAAGAGAAGGGGCTGGCCTGCAGGTATTGTTTCAACCAGTGCCGGATAGATGAAGGGGAAACCGGCTATTGTGGAGTGAGGGAGAACACCGACGGGACCAGACTCGAGCCCCTTCCCAGGCAGGGCCTTTTTTCCTGGTATTACGACCCGCTGCCCACCAATTGCGTGGCGTCCTGGGTTTGTCCGGGTGGAACGGGTGCCGGGTTCCCCGATTATGCTTATTCAAGGGGTCCTGAGCACGGGTTTAAAAACCTGGCCGTTTTTTATCACGGCTGCACTTTCAACTGCCTTTTCTGCCAGAACTGGCATTACAGAGAGGAGTTGAGCGAAAAAACACCGCTGACCTCTTTGGAGCTGGCTCAGGCTGTGGATGGGAACACATCCTGCGTCTGTTATTTTGGCGGCGAACCTTCCCCCCAGCTTCCCCATTCTATCCGGACCTCGCGTCTGGCCCTATCTCAGAAAAGGAACAGAATATTGAGGTTTTGCTGGGAGACCAACGGCTCCATGTCCCCGCGGTTTTTAGAGGAGATCCTGGAGATAGCCCTGGAGAGCGGTGGCTGCGTGAAGTTTGACCTTAAAGCCTTCGAGGAGAGCCTGAACGTGGCTTTATGCGGCCGGAGCAATAACCAGACAAAGGCCAGTCTTGAGCTGGCCGCGCGTTGGCTGCATAAACGAAAAGAGCCGCCTTTGGTCGTGGTCAGCACTCTGCTTGTTCCGGGCTATGTGGAAAAAGAGGAAGTTTCTCTGATCTCAAAATTCGTGGCTTCCCTTGATCCTGAGATTCCCTATTCTCTTCTCGGATTCTATCCCCATTTCTATTTCAGGGATATGCCTGTCACCTCCCGCCGCCATGCCCAAGAATGCAGAGAAGTTGCGCTGGATGCGGGCTTGAAGAGAGTGAGGGTGGGCAATGCCCATCTTCTTGGAAGGGACTACTGAGGATGGAGATCAGGCTGAATAAGCACCTGGCGCAGGCAGGCGTCGCCTCCAGAAGAGAGGTGGACAGGATGATCGTCGAAGGAAGGATCAAAGTCAACGGCCAGGTCGTGCAGGCTCTCGGTTATAAGATCGACGACCAAAAAGACAGGGTTGAAGTCGATGGTAAAAGAGTGGAAAGAAAAGAAGGAATGGTCTATCTCATAATCAACAAGCCTCCGGGCTTTCTGGTCACTATGAAAGATCCTCTTCGCCGGCCAACGGTTCAACAGCTTCTTCCTGCTCTGAAAAAAAGAGTCTTCCCTGTGGGCAGGCTGGATTATGACAGCGAGGGGCTCCTGCTGTTAACCAACGACGGCGAACTGGCTCATCGTCTTCTGCATCCCCGGTTCAAAATACAGAAGACCTACCTGGCAGAGGTCAAAGGGATTCCAGCCCTTACCCAGATTGCTCGGCTGGAGAAGGGGATTTATCTTGATGGGAAAAGAACAGCTCCGGCGAGGTTTGAGAAGCTTCGCGGCGGCTTCAAAAAAAGCCTGTTCAAAGTTGAAATACATGAGGGAAGGAAGAGGGAGGTGAGGCGGATGTTTGAGGTCATCGGCCATGGAGTGCTTCATCTCAAACGGATTGGCTTCGGAGGAGTGAGGCTGGGAAGCTTGGGATCGGGAAAATGGCGATTCTTGACCCGGAAAGAAGTGGATACTTTGAAGAAGAAAGCCGAGCTTATCTAATCCCTAATTTTTTTCTTTTTCTTTTTCTTTATCTTTCTCGGCTGGCCCGCTGAAGGTCTTCCAGCTTGTTGCCAGCCGCTTCAATTCCTCATCGACAAGGTAATTTACAGTATCCTTTTCGAACATCCCGTCGTCTTTTCTTTCTCCGGTTTTGATTCCGGTAAGGATCTCGATCCCCTCATCGATGGTTTTCACGGGATAAATATGAAATTTGCCCTGTTTGACGGCCTCGATCACATCGTTTCGCAGCATGAGGTTCTGGATATTCTGATGGGGGATGATGACTCCCTGCGTCCCGGTCAGCCCATTGGCTCTGCAGACATCGAAGAAGCCCTCGATCTTCTCGTTGACTCCCCCTATGGGCTGGATGTCGCCTTTCTGGTTGAGGGAGCCAGTAACAGCGATATCCTGTCGCAAAGGAAGCTGGGAAAGGCTGGAGAGGATGGCGTAAACCTCTGTGGAGGAAGCACTGTCCCCCTCTACTCCTGAATACGACTGTTCAAAAGCGAGGCTGGCCGAGAGAGAGAAGGGCTTCTCCTGGGCATATTTTCCTCTGAGATAACCCCCGAGGATGAGGACGCCTTTATTGTGTGTGCGCCCGCTCAGGTCCGCTTCCCGCTCGATGTTGATGACACCCGCTCTTCCCACCGCTGTCCTGGCGGTGATACGGGTGGGTTTACCGAAGGCAAATTCTCCCATATCGTAGACGGAGAGTCCGTTGACCTGTCCCAGGACTTTGCCTTTGGTGTCGATCATGATGGTCCCTTCTTCGATGTATTCTTGAATCTTGTCCTCTATCAGGCTGACCCGCTCAAAACGCTCTTCAATAGCCTTTTCGACATGCTCGCGGTTGACCGTCTTCTTGCCTGCTTTTTTAGCCCAGTAGCTGGCTTCACGGAGGACATCAGCGATGATGTGGAACCGGGTGGAGATCTTCTTCTGTCTTCCGGAAAGGCGAGTGCCGTATTCGATGACCGCGGCGATTCCGCTCTTATCGAATGGCTGCAGTTTGTCGTCCACGGCTATTTTTTTGATGAAAGCGATGTATTCCTTGATGGTCTTGCCGTCCTTCTTCATCTCTGAGTCGAATTCAGCTTTGACCTTGAATATTTTTTTGAAGTCCTCGTCCAGGCGGTAGAGGAGATAGTAGATATAAGCATCTCCGATCAAAACGACTTTGACATCAGCCTCGACCGGCTCGGGCTTGAGGCGGGTGGTCGAGATGAGGAAGAGAGAGGCGTAGTTCTGGACCTCCAGCTTCTGGTTCCGCAGGGTTCTCTTGAGCGTGGTCCAGACGTGCGGTTCGATCAGGGCATCCAGAGCGTTGACCACCAGATAACCCCCGTTTGCCTTGAGAAAGGAGCCGGCTTTGATCTTGGTGAAGTCTGTCTGGAGGATGCCGAATCGAGATGTAGCGACTTCGATGGAGCCAAACAGGTTGATGTAGTTCGGGTTTGTCTCCATGATGACCGGAGCACCTTTCTGGTCTGCATTATCGATGAGGAGGTTCACTCTGTAGGCCAGAAAAGGATCGCCGATTTCTTTTTCGCCGGGCTCCTTTTTTTGAGCCTTGAAGAGGTCGATATTATTGATTAGAGCTCTTTCCGCATCACTCAGATACTCTTCGATTTTGGGAGATTTAAAACTCCCTTTTATTCCGTTTATAGCCCCTTTTATGAGGGGCGTGATGGATTCCGCATCCCACTGCTTGAGAGCCTCCCTGGTTTCCTCCTCGATTTCTTTCAGTCTTTCGAAGATCTCTTCAAGCTTCTCGGTCAGTTCCTCGTATTTTTTCTTCAGGTTTTCCAGTTTCTTCTTGTCGAATTTGTCTTCCCTGGCCATGGCTTCCAGCTGGTTGAAGGGCGTGGGCTTTCCCGCGATCAAGGGGACAAGGTCAGGCTTGACGAAAAGGCCCATTTGAACCTGGATCACGGAGAATCCCTCCTTGGCGACTTCTTCTTCGAAGCTTTTGAGGATCTCTTTCTGTTTTTTCTGCTGGGATTCGACGATTTCATCCCGTTTTTCCGAGTAATACTTGCTTTTGATCATTTCCGGAATGTTTGTCTTCAGCATGGAGATCAGGCTTTCCATGGCATCTTTGAAAAGCCTCCCTTTGCCGGCAGGAAGCGAGATCAGCGCGGGTTCATCCGCATTTTTGAAGTTATTGACGTACAGCAGGTCATCGGGAGTTTTATCCCCTTTTTCCATTTTTTCCAGGAGCTGCTTGATGGTTGTGGTCCGGCCTGTCCCCACCATCCCGGTGATGAAAATGTTGTAACCTAAGCTCTTTATGTCCAGGCCGGTCTGGATGGCTTTGAGCGCTCTTTCCTGTCCGATGATCTCCTCGCAGGGCTTGCAGTCATCGCTGGTGGCTACAGGAATTTTTTCATGGTCACAGCTCCACTTCAGTAAGTCTGGGGGAAGTTCCTTGAAATTCGTGGCCGTCTTCATCTTATCCTCCGATGATTTTGAGAATATTCGTTTTCAGTGCAAAGAGAAAAATTACCACAAATACTTTTTTTACACAACTTCTGGTTCTTTTATCTCTGGCCGCTAGAAAATATAAGCCGGCTCCTCTGCTTTGGCAACCTGAGCCTGACGAAAGATTAGTGCAAAAAATGCTTTTATCTGTTAAAATAGGGAAAATTTCGGAGGCAGCAGCTGGGCTGAGTGATCTTTTTGCGGATTGAATGAGGTTGTCTCAGGAGAGATCAGGAAGGAAAAAGATGGAATATCAGAACTTACTGATAAAAAAAAAGGCGAACTTTCAGGGCCGTTAAGGAGAGAAAAATGGAAACCTACCAAGGAAAATTGCAGGCGAAGGGATTAAAGATCGGGATCATCGTCAGCCGCTTCAACCAGTTCATCTCAGAAAGACTCCTGGAAGGAGCGCTCGATGCCTTGGATAAGCTGGGAGCTGATGAGAAGGACATAACCGTCTACAAAGTGCCCGGTTCCTTTGAGCTTCCTTTTGTGGCGAAGAAACTGGCCAAGGCAAAAAAGGCAGATGGGATCGTCTGCTTGGGTGTTTTGATTCGAGGGGATACGCCCCACTTTGATTTCTTGAGTGCGGAAGTCACCAAAGGATTGGCCCAGATCGCCATGGATGAGGGAGTGCCCGTTTCCTTTGGCGTTTTGACCGTGGACACCATTGAACAGGGAATTGAGCGGGCTGGCACCAAGGCCGGCAATAAAGGATGGGACGCTGTATTTTCGGTTGTGGAGACACTCAACCTGATCAAGAACGCAGGACTCAAATAGGGCGGTAGCTTCTTCATGGGCCGAAGAAGGAAAGCCCGAGAAGAAACCCTGCGAATTCTTTATCGTTTAGAATTTAACAACCGGGAACCCGAAGAGATACTGCGGCAATACTGGAAGAGCAGGAAGAAAGACCGGGAAACCAGAGACTACAGCACCTGGCTGACCAATGGCGTCACTTCCCATCAGGAAGAGATCGACAGCCTCATCCAATCCGCTTCCGAACACTGGCGCCTGCCCCGGATGGCTGTCATTGACCGGAATGTCCTGCGAATAGCTGTCTACGAGCTGCTGTTCGAGAAAGATATTGCCCCGGCCATCATCATCAACGAGGCGATAGAGATCGCCAGGAAATACAGCGGAGATGAATCGGCGGTCTTTGTCAATGGGATTCTGGACGCTGTTCGCAAAAATCTGGAGAAGGCAACGAAGGGCTTGAAGGAAAAGAAAGATGACAAAAAAGAAAAACACCGCATCTGAGGACAACTCGGCACAAAGCAAAGAGATGAAGCTCAGCGACCAGGAAATGGTGCGAAAATCCAAGCTGGAAAAGCTGGCCCAGGAAAACGTCGACCTTTTTCCTCGCAAAGTGGAATCCACTCATTCGGTCTATGAGGTCGTCGCGGCGTTCTCCTCGCTGTCCAACGAGGAGTTGGAGAAAAAAAAGGAGAAGGTCATCGTTCCCGGGAGGATCGTTTCCATCCGGAAAATGGGCCGGGCCACCTTTTTCCATATCATGGACAGCCAGGCCAGGCTTCAGGTCTATTTGAGAGAGGATAAGGTCAGCAAGAAGAATTATGAGCTTTTTTCCCTGATCGATATCGGAGATATTATTTCGGTGGAAGGGGTATTGTTCAAGACCAAAACCGGAGAGCTGACCGTCCTGGCTGAATCCTTCACCTTTCTGGCGAAATGCCTTCATCCACTCCCGGAAAAATGGCATGGCCTGCAGGATGTCGAGATCCGCTACCGGCAGCGGTTCCTGGACCTGATCATGAACCCGGAGCAGAGAGATGTCTTCAGGCTCAGGAGCGCCATGATCTCCTATATCCGGAAGTTCTTTGACGGAAAAGGTTACATAGAGGTGGAAACACCGATGATGCAGCCCGTTCCAGGAGGCGCCCTGGCCAGGCCTTTCAAGACCTTTCACAATGCCTTGGGCATGGACCTTTATCTGCGGATAGCTCCGGAGCTCTACTTGAAGAGGTTGATCGTGGGCGGGTTTGAGAAAGTCTACGAGATCAACCGCAGTTTCCGCAATGAAGGGATTTCTTCGGAGCATAATCCGGAATTCACCATGCTGGAGTTTTATGAGGCGTATGCCGATTACAATGACATGATGGACATGACAGAGGAACTGATCCAGATGAGCCTTGCCCTCCTGGGTAAAGAGGAGATCGGCTACGGCGCCCATAAGATCTCTTTTAAGAGGCCCTGGAAAAGGCTGAAGTTCAAAGAGGCGCTGACGACCTACAGCGGGCTCGCGCCCAGCCGCTTTGATGACCGGTCCGGAGTCATTGAATTCGCTTCCACTCTTGCTGCGGAAAAGCAGGCGCTTTCCTACGGAAAAGCGCTGGACGTGATTTTTGATAAATGCGTCAAGGAGAACCTTGTCCAGCCGACTTTTGTGTTGAGTCCTCCCAAGGAGGTCTCTCCGTTGGCCAAAGCAGCCCGGGATAATCCGGATGAGGCCGAGCGCTTTGAGCTTGTCGTCGGGGGGATGGAGGTCGCCAATGCCTTCAGCGAGCTGTCAGACCCTGAAGAACAGAGAATAAGGTTCGAGGAGCAGGAGCAGGCCAGAAAGGGTGGGGATGAGGGTGCCCATTGGATCGACAGGGATTATATCCATGCCCTGGAGTATGGTCTCCCCCCTACCGGAGGAGAGGGAATCGGGATCGACCGCCTGGTGATGCTCTTTGCCGACCGGAAATCCATAAGGGAGGTTATCCTTTTTCCTCTTCTGCGCCAGAAAGAATGACCGCTGATTAGGAAAGAATGTTGAACAAGGAGCCATGAGTCGTGGGATTTGAGCTGTTCATCGCCAGACGCTACCTGACGGCCAAGCGAAAGCAGGCCTTTATCTCTGTCATCACCTTCATTTCCATCCTGGGAATCACCATCGGCGTCATGGCCCTGGTCATCGCCATCGCTCTGATAACCGGTTTCCAGGGAGATGTTCAGGAAAATCATATCTCGGATCCAGGAGATCAAGGGAGTGGTCGGGGCGACTCCTGTGGTCCATGGGACAGTGCTTTTGACGGGACCCTCCCTGACTGACGGAGCCATGCTCAAAGGGATCGATTTTGAGCTGGAGAGAAGATACTCCCAGTGGCTGGAGAACCTGGAGAGCGGCCAGATACCCTCTCCGGATATGGAGCGGGAGGGTGTCCTGCTCGGCAGGGAGATGGCCATCCGTCTCGGTGTCGGGGTCGGGGATACAGTGGAGGTCCTGGCTCCCTCATCGCGGCTTTCCCCCATCGGCCTGGAGACAGCCCAGAAATTTCTCAATTACGGCCAGGATATCAGCTTCATTCAGGTCAGGATCAAGGATGTGTTCGACGCCGCCAAGATCGCTGCAAAAATACAGGAGGTCATTCCTCCTCTGGCTTATGTGATGACCTGGATGGAGCTGAACGAGTCCCTTTTTTCAGCGCTGAAGCTGGAGAAAAATATCATGTTTTTCACCATCACCCTTATCGTCCTCGTTGCGGCTTTGAACATCATCGCCACCTTGATCCTGATGGTCATGGAGAAGACAAGGGACATCGGCATCCTCATCGCCATGGGCGCTACCTCTCAAAGCATAAGGAAGGTATTTTTCTTCCAGGGCTCGATGATCGGCGTTATCGGGACAGCGGCTGGAGTGATCCTGGGCCTGGTCTGGTGCTGGCTGGCCAATGTGTTTGAGCTGATCAAGATCCCGGTGGATATCTACCAGATCTCTTTTGTGCCCTTCCGCATCAAAATTCTGGATTTAGTGCTGATCGTGGGGATCACCCTCCTGATCAGTTTGCTCTCGACGC
>SMTZ1_10000548_pt1 | contig 35288 bp, 25 predicted proteins | sample DeeMarSWOR136_30_FD_25667 | JGI IMG/M metagenome (IMG submission 25667)
GCAGGCCATAGAGGATAGCGGCGTGGGCCGAGTAGGGTCCCAGCCCCTTGATAGACATCAGGCGCTCGGTTGCCTCCTCGGTGGTGCGTCCTTCGATTTGTCCCTCCAGGCCATTCAAGATGGCTAGGGAGACGTTTTGAATGGCCTGAGATCGGTAGGCCCCAATCCTTTCCAGCGCTTTTCGAGAGGATTTAGCCAGGACTTGTGCCGATGGAAAGGCGCTTACTTTGCGACCGTCGAGGAGAATAGAGGAACCGAACCTCTCGGCCAGGGCCATGAGCATCCGCCGGAAGGAGTGAAAGTTTGTGTTCTGAGAGACGACGGCCGAGACCAGCATCTCGTGGAGATCTCTTGTGGTCTTGACCCGGTAGCCTTTGAGTTCCATCATGGCCCGGGAAAGCGCCGGGTCGTTTTTGGCGATGTTGTAGAAAGCCGAAAGATCTTCGGTAAGACCCAGAGTCCAATCAAGTTGTGCGCATAAAGAGGAAATATCGCCCGAGCTCAGCTCCGTGGCGCTGCTTAGCAGCATCTGGATTTTGGGGCGGTTGATGGAGCCGCTCTGCACCAGCCGGGCCTCCACCACATGGCCACTGGGCGACAGCAAGGCTCGAACTGGCTTGCCATGCTCAAAGCGCCAGGGAGCAAAGAGATAGCCCCTTCGGATCCATCTCAGGTCATAGGGCGCCCTGGCCGTAACCTGACGCCGAATCCTCATCGGCACCTTGCTCCCGATATCGAGCTTTCATCGCGAAGCTCCATGGACTTGCCTTGATCATAAACCAGAAAAGCTCACACCGCGCAGAGGGATAGGTGGTGTGAGCTTCTTCCGTTATGACGAGAACTTTAAGCTCGAGAATCAGATGAAGCCAACATGATCTTGAAGCTGTTCTCTCCATGATTTTACAGAAGTTTAATGGCCACCAAAGTCATGTCGTCCTGCTGGGGCGTGTCACCGGTGAAGGCCGAGACCTCTGTTACGATCTTCTCCAACAGCGGCTCGGGGGAGAGGCTTCGATTTTCGGCTAAAAGTTTCAGCAGTCTTTCCTCTCCGAACTCCTCCTCCCGATCATTCATGGCCTCGGTGATGCCGTCGGAGAACATCAGCAACAGATCGCCTGGTCTTAGCTGAAGACGTTCCTCCTGGTAGGGCATTTGCGGCAGCATCCCCAGCACAATACCTCCCGTTTCAAGTCGACGGCAGCTGCCGTCCTGGCTTATCAGCATAGGCGAATTGTGGCCGGCATTGGTACAGGTGAAGGTTTTTTCATTCGTGTCGAGGATCCCGCAGAACAGAGTGGCATATTTGTCAGCCTCGGTGCTTTTGTGCAAGGCCGTGTTGGCCTCTGCGATGCAATCTTTGACCGAGGTAGAAGTAACGACCTGCACTCGAAGTGTCGCCTGGATGTTAGACATAAGCAGAGAGGCCGGCACCCCTTTTCCCGAGACGTCGGCGATGACCACCCCCAGGTGGTCTTCGCCCAGCTCGATGAAATCGTAGTAGTCTCCACCTACCTCTCTGGCTGGGTGACTGAGCCCGGCGATCTCGGCTCCCGGCAGTCGTGGATTTTCTTTGGGCAAGAGGCTTTGCTGGATGTCCCGGGCCATCTGGAGCTCTTTTTCCATCTGCTGCAGTCTCTTTTCTTCCTCGTACAGGCGAGCGTTCTCCAAAACCTGTGCTGATTGTGTGGCGATAATTCCCACCAATCGCTGATCGTCGGGAGTGAAAGTGCCTCCTCCCTTCTTGTTGATGAGGTTGATCACACCGATCATCTTATCCTTCACTTTAAGGGGCACGCTGAGCACCGACCGGATCTGGGCACTCTCCACCTTAACTCCTTTGAACCGTTCGTCAGAGGCAAAATCCTCGATTAACAACGGCTTTTGATTTTTCAGCATCCAGCCGGTGAGGCTTACCCCCAGCCGATACGGAACTCCTTCGCTGGAGGCATCCATGCTGCGGATCAAGGTCTTCATGGGAGAGAGGGCTTTGTCGGTGATCAACATTATGGCTCCCTGCTCGACTCCGACAGATTTGATGGCCTTTTGGACAATAAGGTTCATAATCTGGTCTGTGGTCATGGTGGAGTCGATGGCTGCGGCCAGCTCGTTGAGAATGGTGAGCTCGGCTACCGCTCGCCGCAACCGTATGTTCTCCTCCTCCAAAGCATCGGTTTTATCCGAAAGGTCGGGGGATGACATAGTCTTCTCCAGGTATCAGGTTGTTACTCCCTGCAGCAATGGGCGGAGTCTCTTCTAGGTCTTTCGCTTCACTTAGAGCTTGCTCCTTATTGCATTCAAGGTAAGCTCTGAATGTAATAGATGAACAGGCTTCGTGAAGAGCTCAGGGTAATTTGCCCAGCCCAGGAATTCGCACCTTTCTGAGTGCCCTCAGGATGCAAGCTTTCTGGTCTTTTCCTTGAAACGGATTCCCAAGCGCTCCAGCTCCTTCAGCACTGGTTCATAGATGTCTGGCAAGACGGGAATGTGCACGCCCGTGGCGGTGATCTCGCCGTGCAGAATCATCTTGGCGGCGATGGCGGCAGGCAGGCTTACCGTGCGAGCCATGGCCGAGTCCCCGTTGGGAATTCCGAAGTCCACCAGAGATGAGGTGATCATCTCCTTGGCGGGCAGCTCAGGATATTCGGCGATGAACTCGTGATGGAGAACGATCATATCCCGCTCGCCCTTCTCGTACGGCATCTTCTCCAGAAGCTTGGCGGCCAGTATGTCCAGGGGCGAGCCGCTTTCAACCGGCAGGGGGTCGTCGCTCAGCAGGCCCAGCCACTCGAATCGATCCATGATATCGGAGCCTTCCGGAATATCTAACTGCTTGGAAAGGTCAGATTTGAGGCTGCCCGTAGGGGTACCGATGAAGGTCTGGGTGAACTGAGCGAAGGTTTGGCCGGCCAGTCCAGTCCTCTCTTCATCGTCCAGAAGTCCTAGGTCCGCGAACTTCTTCCAGGTCTCACACCAACCCGGATAACGCAGGGTCCCTCGGTACATAGTTTTGATGTCGCCCAGGCCATAGAGCTCGATGTAGGGGATGGAGTTTCTGTTGGGATAAGCCGTCAACATGCCCACACCTTCTATTCCGATGGTCCAGGTGTGAGCGAATAGGTCCTTGGAGGGCACAAACACCTCCTTGCCGTCCTCCAAATAGCGACCGGTGTTCTTGCCGGCTAATACGACTCCTCGCGGGCTCCAAGAGAACTTATATCCGAATGGATTGGTGTTTGCCTCTGGAGCGGGGAGTCCGCCGCAGTATGAGCGGAAGCTGATGATTTTGCCCCCTCGATTTTGGACCCCGTGTATAATCTTCATGGCGGACATGTGGTCAATGCCCGGATCGACACCGATCTCGTTGAGTATAAGAAGGCCTTTCTCCTGGGCGTCCCCATCTAGGGCCCTCATAGCATCGCTCACGTAGGAGGTGGTGACCATGGGCTTGCCGAGCTCCAGGCAGAGCTTGGCCACGTCTACATGGTAGGCATAGGGAACTAGGCTGATGACCAAATCTGACTCGGAGATCAGGTCTTGTAAGGAAGCTTTATCCTGGACCAGGAGGGTTTTAGCCTCACCCCTGGGGTGGCCGTCGATGAGCTTTTCTGCCTTGCTCACCGTGCGGCTGGCCACGACAAGCCTAAAATCAGGATTGTCTAAAAGATAGCATACGAGCGGTCTGGTAACCAGCCCGGCGCCGAGGACGAGAATGGTTTTCATGGACGTGCCTCCTGTCGGAGAATAAAGGATTCAAGGATTTGAGGATTCAAGGAAGAAAAACAGCCATGAATCACGAAGAACGTGATTTTTCCAAAGCCTCTAAAGATTTGATGAGGGCCTTGAGCATCCTCTCAGTTTCTTTAAGAGACATATGTAAATTCTTGTGCTTTATTGATTCAAGATATTTTAAGTCGTGGCAAAGCATGAGTTGTGTTTCCAATTCGCAGAGAGAGCCGTAGGCAAGGTAGAGAGCGTGAATGTATTGTTGAGTTGTCCTCCTCCCATAACCCTCTGCAATATTGGAAGGAACAGAGACTGCAGCTCTTCGAATTTGTTGACTTAGACCGTATCTCTCCTCCTTTGGAAAGCCCTCGGTAGCATGATAGATGTCTAGGCACAGCTTGTATGATTTCTGCCAGACCTTTAGCTCGCGGTAATTTTTAAGCATCCCGGTCATCGGTTGTCAGATCTCAGAACAAAGATGCATCCCGGGTTTTCCTTAACCCCTCGAATCTTCTAGCACTATGTTTTCAATTACTTCTTAAATAAGGATTCAAGGAATTAACGATTCCAGCCTTCGAGTGCTTCCCTCTCCGCTGCCCCTTTTTAAAAGTGCTCAGGGTCTGAGGAAATTTTTTCCATGATTCCCCGAATCCCTGAATCCTCGACTCCTTGAATCCTCGACCCCTATCTTTTCAGGTATTTCTCCAAATAACGGTACTGCGGAGTCAGCTTTCCTTTATAGACGATGACGGCTTTCTTGATGGCCAGAGGGAGCTGGCAGTGCTCGAAATCCACTGAGAAGTCGGCCCCAACCAGCTGGGGCACAAAGGGCAACAGAACTCGGCCAAAATCTCGAGAAGATTCCAGAGGAAGCTCAGAGGGCAGGTTGAACACAGCTAACACCACCGGCCCGTGACCTTCCCAACCGTCCGATGTCTGGCCTGTGAACGGCTCATAGACATAGATGGGATTTTCCGAGGTGGTGAAACGCACGTTGCACTCTATGGCCCCCTCGATGTCGCAGCTGATGTCTCCGATGACCCGCAGGCGGGGCTGATTGCCCTGGCTGTAAAGGTGCTGTACATCCCGCTTGGTCACCAGCCGAGGATACCGCTCGTCCCAATAGATGCAATTCAACAAGACCGTCAGATGAGGTAAGTAGGAGGAAAACTGGGAGTGGTATTTTTCCGGGTGCTGGTAGTAATCCTGTAATTCAAATTGGACGTTGGAGTTGAGGGGCTCGACTAGATGTTCCTCCTTGAACACCACCTTGTAGATGACGTCGGTGAAGCGCTCCCGACCCTTTGTTATCGCGTCGATCTCGGAAGGATCGATCTCTTGAAAGGGTAACAAGTTGAAAATCTCTTGAGCACCCTGGGAGACGTGACCGTATCCGGCGAACCCGAAGATGATAGGGGCCAAGGATTCCGGGAGACCCCGGCTGGCCAGTTTCCTGCCGGCCTTAGCGATCTTGGCTTTGGCCGTAGGAAGATCCGGGTATCCAATAGCCCGGCGGATCTTATCGAAGGGATTGGGAATACCCTCCCAGCTCAGGCGTTTGCCCAGAGCCCAGAGCGTCTCGATCATTCCGGCCAGACCCGCATGCCGGCCGAAAAAGATCAGCCGTCGTTCCTGGTCATCGGTAACCCTCTCGTAGTCGATAAGGGTGCAGTTTAACTCCAAGAGCTTTTTGAGCATTTCCATGTTGTGGTGCTGGCCCTTGATGACGTGAGAGAAAAAGACGTAGACCTTGGAAGGCTCTAGATCGTCCAAGGGGATCTCCTTGAGGCCGAATATGATGGGGCAGGGAGAGAGATCCTCTACGATCTTTGCTCCGGCTTCGGCGAATTTTTGCTCGGGGATAATCCTGATGTCCGAGGGCTGCACGCAAACTTCTATGGCATGGTTTTGAGCTAAGGCCCGTACCTGCTCTGGGGTGAGGGGTGTGCGGCGTTCCCGCAGTTTTTCATCCTCACGACGAATTCCAATGCGAAGGATCATAGGCTTTACCTTGAGTAAAAGCGAAACGTTGCGCTCAGCGATGACGTGCTGTGCTAGGTATGTTCAAATCTTCCTCTGCAAAGATGGAAGAATGATGAATAGCCTCATTTCCTTTGGAGCGCTTCCAGCCTAAGTTGGGCGACTTTGGCCATGAGTCCCTCCGGACTAAGGCGAAGGTACTTCTTGAGAGACTCAATGGCCTTTTTAGCCTGGCCCCTCTGCTCGTAGATGAGAGCCAAGGTAAAGTAAGGGTTTGCAAAGCTAGAGTCTAGCTTAATAGCCTGTAAACATTCCTTTTCAGCCCTTTTTGAATCTCCCTCTCGGAAATATCCCTCCCCTAAACAAACATGCGAGTTGGGATCGTTGGGTGCCAAGGTAACATATTGTTTGAAAGCCGCGATGGCTTTATCGTACCTTTTCTGGTATAAATATTGATATCCTAGAGAGCTGTAAATTTGGGGATTCTCGGGATCGAGCTTGACCACCTGTTGCCGATGGAATTCGGCTTCATCGACTCGCCCTTGAACAGAGTAGATCTGTGCCAGTATCAAATGGGCACCTATGATATCAGGGCTCAGCCTGAGAGCTTCCTGCAACTCCATCTCGGTCGAATCTAGTGTTCCTTGGTGGTGGTGTACTAAACCCAGCATATAATGGGCCGGGGCTAGGATGGGGTCAAATCGTAACATATTTTTGTAAATTTGCTTTGCCTCTTCAAACTCGCCCCTGCTAAAATATAATTGCCCTAATCCAGAATAGTAAGCGGGTCTCTTCTCTTCGGGAAGCAATTCCCAGAGGCTCCTGTAGAGTCGGAATCCCTCGTCGTAGTCACCTCTGAGATGGGCGTCAATCGCAAGGATCATAAGCTTTTCAGGCTCAGGCAATCTGCCCAGAAGGACCATAGCATGGCTTGTTGCATCTCTGGTCCTGGATTCATCTCCAATGCCGTGCCAGTAAATGGTCATGACAGCACGGGCCAAGGCGAAAGTGGAGTTCCTTTCCGCCGCTCGCCTCTCTGGCTCGGGCAGCCGATCCAGTAAGGCGATAGCTCTGATCGCCGCATCCTTGGCCCTGGAGATATTTCCAATGTTATGCCAGTAACTAGCCATAACAGCATAGGCCAAGGTGAAGTTTGAATCGATCTCCACCGCTTGCTCAAAATGGACCATGCCGTCCTTAAACTTGCGCTTATGCAGTTCCTCCAACCCCTTGGCAAAAGCCTCATATGCCTCGATCGAATTGGTTGTTAAGTCCATGATGTCAAGATCTGCTTCATCCTCAGCCATGGAGAGGTTTAGGTCGTCCCTGATGGCTCTGCTGAGCTGGTCCACCATGGTGAAGATGCTCTCCAGCTCAAAGCCCTCCACTGTCTCCGCTTTGATAAGATTGCTGTAGAAACCGTCTAGCAGCCGAGCGGAGATGCGTACCGTCTCCCCGGTTTTCGTGAAGCTGCCAAGGAGAATCGTTTCTATTCCAGCTTTGAGAGCCACTTCTATGGCCGTTTCCTCAATGATGAAGGGAAGGTTATCCTGGCCCATCTCCTGGAGGATGTTGTATAACTCTTGTCCACTGAGAACGTCCAGGGAGTGGGATTGTGAAAGATCGGTGATGAGCATCTCGGCGATGCCCTTGCTCATCCAATCCAGGGTCGAATCTCCAGACCGGTTCTCAAAGTACATGATGGCTAGTGATCGCCGTTTATCTGGTTTCACTGAGATAGTCGCGGTGATCTCGCCAGGTTTTGCCTCGGGTGTTTCCGACTCTATTTGGATGGTTGCCTGAGCTTTCTGCTTTTCTTCCTTTTTGCCACATCCTGTAAATCCAAGCAGTAGGATGAGGCTCACAAGACCGACAGTTGACAAAGTAGAAAAGACAAAGTTGGCGTTGACAGAGCGCTTTTTGTCAACACGACGAATTTTTGTGCCAGATGTCATACTTTATTCCTTTTTTAGAACTGAGAACTGGGCTTAGCGATCATGTTTCTGTCAGGGCAGGTAAAATTACCCTTTCGTGGGTTAAAACCATCAAAATAAAGGCGATCCTCAAGAGCGCTCCCGCCTCCTCCGCAGAATCAGATGGGCCGCTCCTACCAGGGGTAGAAAGTAAAGCAACTCGACGCCGATGAGCTTCAGATTACCAAACTGAAAGAGACTGCCCAAAAAGGCGCCGCTGGTGTTGGCCTTATAGACCGTTGGAAAGAGTAGGACGGGCGAGATGACATATTGACTGCTCAAGGGCCATAGGAGCTGGACCCCGTAGGGGAAGGAAGTATCAACGATGAGACAATCCAGCAAAACGTGAGTGAAATAGAGGCCAGAAGTTATGCTTAGAGATCTTAGAAGATGTCCATGTCCTCGCCAGCGTTTGTAGAGGATCACGAGCATCCCTGCCAGGATGGCAAAGCCAAGACTGTGGCTAATGCCGTGATGGTATCTGTTCGGCAAACCCATCAGAAAGCCGGGCAAGATATCCAGGTCGGGCAGATTGGCGCAGAAAAGGTAGAGCAGAATGATCTTCCACCTGCGAAAGGTCACGTCCCTTTCGACGCCCAGGTAAGTCAGATATCCCGCGAGAGAATGTCCAATGGGCAGAGGCATCTAGAGCATCCCGGCTCAGTTTTCTGAAAATCGTTCTCTTCAAGATGTCAGAGCACTTCTGGCTCAATAAAAAGGCTCCTGAAGTTTCGTGGACCTCTTACTCCAAGTGTTTCTAAGGTCAGGGGCCAGAAAAACTCTGATTACGAGGTTTGGCCCACCACCTGAACGAGAACTCGACGCTGCCGAGGTCCGTCAAACTCGCAAAAGAAGATGGACTGCCAAGTGCCTAGGACCAATCGGCCGCCCTCCACGGGAATCGTCTGGGAGCACCCTACCAGGGAGGACTTGATGTGCGCGGCGGCATTACCCTCCATGTGGCTGTAATTGTCCTGGAGGGGAATGACCTTATTGACCTCCATGAGAATGTCCCGCACTACATTGGGATCGGCATTCTCGTTGATGGTCACCCCTGCGGTAGTGTGAGGGACGAAGACATGGCAGATGCCCGTCTTCACTCCGCTTTCCTCCACCGCTTGCCGAGCCAGGTCGTCGATGTTGATCATCTCCGTCCTGGACTTCGTGGGCACGCTGAATCGTTTAATTATCAGGGCAGAGTTCACCTCCCATCGCTTGTAGCATAATCTATAAACTACATGTTTGAGAGATATTTGTCAATAGGATAATAGCCCATGAGGGGGGATTTAGACCGTCGGGATACCGCTCATGTGCGGGGGGTGGATTTGATGGACAGAGAATGTGATCAAGGCAATGTGAGATGTCTCGGGTATTAAGGACAAAATGTGCAAGTTCTGGAAGATATAAAATCTGTGAGGTCAGATTTTTTTCTTGACAGGGCATCCATTTTACAATAGTATGGACTTAATGGCCAAGTGAGAACAGTTCACGATTCCGAAAAGCATTCTGTAATTTTAAAAGGAGGAGTCCTATGGCCGTTCGTCTTGTAAGATGGGCTGGTCTGACTTTGTTGGTTTTCTTGGCGACCACCACTTGGGCCGATGAAGATGTGAATCACTGGTCGAAGATGGAGGGTGTCCTGCAGGCGCAATTGAGTGCCAAGAAGAAGTTTCTAGAAGACGGCTCCAGGAGGGAACTGGACCTGATGGCCAAAAACAGGGTGGGGGTCGATGACTCCGATCCATCTCGCCAGAAGGTCTTTTTGCATTTCAGGAGCTACCCAGGTCCCGGTGAGCTTTCAGAGCTGAAGGGTCTGGACGTGAAAGTATATGAGGACACATGGATTCCCCCTTTGGAGAATCATCCTACCGGCTTCATGATCGCTGACCTGTCTGTTTCTCGGGCTCTGGAAGTGGCTGATCTGGATTTTATAGCCCGTATGAGCAGCGCCGAGAAGCTACGCTTTCCTGACAACAACTTGGCCACGGCAGGGGCGTTGTGTCATTCCATGTGGGCTCAGGGACTGGACGGCAGCGGTGTGGTCGTCTGCATCCACGATTCGGGACTGGATTCCACTCACGCTGACATTCCCACTCTGGTGGCCGGCAAGGATTATCATATGGCCCCCGACAGCCTGGACGACACCATCGAAGGTGCCCATCCTCACGGCACTCATGTGACGGGAAGCGCCGTGGGTAGGGGCACGTTGTCGGACAGCACGTATCAAGGAGCAGCTCCGGGGGCTGGCTTGGTCTTTCTGAAGATCGGTGGCGACGCGTATTCCGGCGCTACGGAGGCGGCCATGATTTCTGCTGTGATAGCGTCCGTGGATACTTATGGCGTGGATATCATCTCGGTCAGCTATGGCGGCCTCAACGAATACAACGATGGCAGTGAGGAAGACTGCCAGACAGAGGATTGGGCGGTGAGCCAAGGCGTTCTGTACTTGACCTCGGCGGGCAACTCGGCCAATGATGACGAGCATTACTCAGGGACGGTGGCGGCCAAGGCCGATGCCGATACCGTACAGATCGAAGTGAGCAGCATTCTCGAGATCCCCATCCTGCTGACCTGGTACGATGGAGCGGACACCAGCGTTCATGTAGATCTCGAGCTTCAGTACCTGGACGCCTCCTATGCGCCAATTACCACAACGGCTTACGCACAGACACACAGTCCGCGAGGTACCGAGTCTCAGTTCTTTGAATCCGACATAGTCATGTCGGGAATCTACTATGCAGTGGTGACAGACAATTCGCCGAAATCGTTACTTCCCCAGGATTTTCATCTGTACAGTTATGATGGCGATGTGACCTTTCCAAGCTACGATCCGGACTACACCGTCGTGGGCGGCGCCTGTGCCGACCAGGCCATCTCCGTGGGAGCCTGGGTGTCCAAGGATCGCTGGATAGATTACTGTAACGGAGGGCCTTGGTGGTACGCTCAGCCACAGGACGATATCGCCTCCTTCAGCAGTCGAGGTCCGCGGATCGATGGGGCCGGACCGCAGTTACCATTTATCACCGCAGGAGGGAGTGCCCTGGCATCTTGCATGGATCACAACTTCAGCTATAGTAGCTCGCAGATCATCGACAACGACAGTCTGACCTTGAATTGCTCTGGTCCGGCTGATTACATCATCATGCAGGGCACCAGCATGGCGTGTCCCATCGCCGCCGGGGTCTGTGCTCTGCTGCTGGAGCACAATCCCAATCTGAGCCCGGATCAGGTCAAAAACATTCTTATAGACAATGCCATTACCGACGGTTATACCGGTATGGTTCCCAACAACACTTGGGGTTATGGAAAGATCAAGGCCTTCATCGACATCACCGCTCCCTCTCGGATCGGCGATTTCCGCATCACTACCGTAAGCGATTCTAGCGCTTTCCTGGCATGGACCGCCCCTGGGGACGATACCACCTTGGGAACGGCTACGGAGTATGACATCAGATACGATACCAGTCTGCCTTCCAAGGCGGACACCGCGGCGTGGTGGGAAAGTGCCACCCAGGTTGTCGGGGAGCCCACTCCCCAGGGTTCGGGCTCTGCGGAATCCATGGAGGTGACCGGTCTCTCGCCGGCCACTTCGTACTATTTTGCCATCAAGGCTAGGGACGAGCACTTCAACCCCTCTGAGATCTCCGACATCACCGGCGACATAACCCTTCCGGTGCAGCTCTCCTCGCTTCAGGCCTCTCCTGTGCCGGAGGGAATTCTCCTGGAGTGGAGCACGGAGAGCGAAACGAACAACAGAGGATTTCATCTGTCCCGGAGCCTCGAGAAAGAGGGCCAGTTCGACTTCGTCGCCTTCCTCGATGGTGCCGGAAATTCGACCAGCCCACGGTCCTATCGTTTTGTAGACAAACAGGTGCGCAGCGAGGTCACCTACTGGTATCTGCTGGAGAGCGAGGATTTCCAGGGCCAGAGGACAGCCTATGGGCCCATCCAGGTCACGGCTGGACCGCCGCTTTTGCCCAAGGTGTTTGCCTTGTTCCAAAACTATCCCAACCCCTTTAATCCCACAACCCACGTCAAATATCAGCTCCCCGAGGACGTTTCCGTAAGATTAGAGATTTATAACGTGATGGGTCAGAAAGTGGGCAGCCTAGTAGACGAAGTTCAGAAGACTGGTTATTATAAGGTGAAATGGGCAGGAAGAGATACAAACGGCAGAGAGCTAGCCAGCGGGGTATACTTCTATCGCCTTGAGGCGGGAGATTTCGTGAAGACCAGGAAGATGGTCTTGTTGCGGTAATAAAAAGCTCTAAATTCTTTCTTCGCTCACCCAGGCGGCAAAGGGGTCGAGGGTTATTCTCTGGGACCCTTTTCTTTAGGACCTGTGGTATAATCTAAATATTTGTCCACTGCTTGTGGAAATTTGTGGCCAATTTGGCTCACTCTACGATGTTCCAAAATCCCATAGGTGACAAAAGCGAGGGAAAAGCTGCCCTCGCCTTTGTTCATGGGCTTGGAGTGCCCAAAGATCTATGCTGAGCTCTCTTTCGCAGCGGGAGCCCGGAAGACCTTGTTGGTGAGCAGCTCGATGAGAAAACCCCAGACCGCGCCGGCGATCATGAGCAGGAAAAATCCCATGAAGCTGCCCTCTCCCCAGGCTGGAATGGCCAACAGCAGAGAGATGAGCAATCCCCAGAAGATGCCATGGCTTACCCAGTGCCACTTGAGACCGCTGGTTCCGATGCAGAAGCCGATGAACGCGCGGTTGAGAACTGTGGTCAGAACCATCCAGGTTGGGTAAGGATCAACAGAACCTCGGCTCATCAGATAGCAAAGAATTCCGGCGATGATGCCCAGGGCCGTAGTCCAGAACACTCTTTTACCGCTGATCAATGGATCTCACCTCCCTTTAGAAAATGGATATTGAGGAATTCAAGTCTGCTCTGGAGGGGTGGAACGGGGAGGACTCTCCAGGCCGCACCGATCCAGCCACTCCAGGGCAGTTTCCCTGAGAATTTTGGCTTTGGTCCTTTGGGCGATTTCCAAGGCCTTCGAGAAGTAATCTCGTGCCGTGGAAAAGCTGCCCTGCATCCAATGCACCTGGCCAAATCTGAGCTGAGCGATGCCGATAGCACTCTGCGCAGCGATCTTTTCGGCCTGATCGAGGGCGTTCTGACATGCTTTGAGAGCGTCTTCGTATTTATGCCGGCAGGCTAGCAACAGGCCTATGCTGGATTGGACGTAGCTGATCATGAGCTCGTCGCCCTCTGCGGTGAGCACTTCCAGAGAGGTCCGCAGGCGCTCCTCAGCTTCATTCAGATTTCCCTCCTCCAACAGGATATCGCCCAAGAGGTTTAGGATTTTCCCGATATTTTGGCGATTGCCCTCTCTTTCGGCAGAATGCAAACCTCGCATCAGGTTGTCCTTTGCTTCCGATAGAATGCCCAGGAAATTTTGTTGCTCGGCTACATTGAAGTACTCCTCACTCAGGCGTTCCAAGCCGTATATTTGCCTGAGTCGCAAGCTTTCCTGGTAGCTTTTCAGAGCCTTGCGGTGATCGAAGAGCTGCTGGCCGTATAGCTTTCCCAGAGAGGAGAGAGCATTGGCCTGCCGGAGAACATCACGATCTTCTTTATAGAGAGCAATCGCTTCTCGGTAGGAGTCTACGGCCATCTCGCCGAGCCCCTCTCTTCGGTATTCCTCTGCCCTTTGCAGAGCCCTGTCTCCCCTTTTGGCCATTCGCACACCCTTTAATAGGTAAGCGAGATGTGATAGCCAAATAATGTTTCTCTAGAGTCTCCCTAATTTAAATATGGTTCCGTGATTTTCGCAACAAAAAAATCGCCCGCCCCTCACTTTTTCACTTGCAGGCTGCAAGTATAATTCTCAATGTACAAAAGCTATCTGTGCCGTGAGATTTGGAGAAAATTCTGGTTGACCTTGAAGAAGCCGAGTGTTACATTAGGGGCAAATGTCGAGAGCTCAACTGTTTTTATTTTAAAGAGGTGAGGGTTTTGAGACTGCTTTGGCGTAGCTTGATCGTGCTCGGTTATGTGATCGTGTTTGCCATTCCCAATCTGGCCCAAGGGCTGGCCGAGACTCAGTTTATGCGCGTGGACCAGATCAAAGCGGGGATGGTGGGTGTGGGGAAAACGGTGTTTTCCGGCACCCAGATCGAGGAGTTTCAGGTGGAGATCCTAGGCGTCCTGAAGCAAGCCCGGCCCCGTGGAGATATTATTCTGGCTAGGTTCAGCGGAGGACCTCTGGCCCAGTCGGGCCTGATCCAGGGGATGAGCGGGAGTCCCATTTACATTGAGGGCAAGCTAATCGGCGCCCAGGCATATGGCTGGGCATTTTCAACCCAGCCTATTGGTGGGATCACACCCATCGAGGAAATGCTGGATCTATGGCATCGCATGGATGCCGATCAATGGCGAGGACAGAAGGACATCAGGGCTCCAGACCAACTCCTGGACTTTGAGTTCGGGATGGAAGAGGTGTTGCTTCCCGGTCAGCTTTGGGCGGACCATGCTCAGTTACCTGCAGCGCGGCCCCCAGCGTTGGTGCCCCTGGAAACACCGGTGATGCTCTCTGGATTCGACCAGCGTGTGGTGGCGCAGATGGCGCCCTTCTTCGAGAAGTATGGCATGACCCCTATACAGGCTGGCTCCATGGCGCAAGAGGAATCGTTAACTGTTTCCTTAGAGGCAGGGGCCTCTCTAGCGGTTCAACTGGTTCGTGGAGATATCAGCGTCAGCGCTCTTGGAACCCTCACCTATCGAGAGGGAGATAGGATCATTGGCTTTGGACATCCCATGTTCTATGCAGGCGACGTGAATTTTCCCATAACAGGAGCCTATGTTCACTCCGTGATGCCCAGTCAGGCCATCTCTTTTAAGCTGGCCTCGGTCACCAAGGAGTTGGGTGTTCTTCGTCAGGATCGGCGCTCCGGCGTAGCGGGTAACATCGGACAGAACCCTTCCATGATACCCATTCGCTTGGCGGTCCACTACCAGGATGGGGCTGAATCTGAGAAATTCTTCTTTGAGATCATCGATAACAAGTTTTTCTCCCCTGGTTTGGTGACCTGGACGACTCTCAACGCGTTGCTCACCACTGGCAAAGCTGTGGGAGATGTTACCATGGCATTAGACGCCCGCATCGCCATCCATGGATACCCCGACCTGGAGGTGAAAAACCTTTTCGCTGGCGCGACGCCCCAGACCATATTGGCAAAAGAGCTCGGTGAGATCATCGGTCTTCTGCTTCAGAACGATCTTGAGGAAGTGTCGCTGAGAGAATTTTCCTTAGACATCTCGGTGGAAAACCGGAGAAGAACGGCGCGCATTTCCAGCGCTCGCGCTAACAAACAGACGGTAAGGCCCGGCGAGGAAGTTCAACTGACAGTTTTTCTGGAGCCTTACCGGGGTGAGGAGCAGACCCTCAGAACCACCATCCGTGTGCCCGATGACGCTCCTGAGGGTGAGCTGGTCCTGAGGATTAGCGATGCCACCGCCAGCATGTTATGGGAGCAGAAACGGGCTCCCCATAGGTTTCGGTTTCATAATTTGGCTCAGATTCTCGATATCTTGAAAAAGATTGAGCACAGGGACGAGCTGATCGTCAAGCTTGTCATGCCCCGAAGCGGGGCAGTCATCAAGGGTCAAGAGCTTCCCTCGCTACCACCGTCGGCGCTGGCCGTTCTGCGTGGTTCTCACCAGGAGGGTGAGGGGGGTATGACTCACGAGGTGGTTCTCCAGGAGAAAAGACTGCCTGCCCGTTACGTTCTTTCCGGACAGGTCACCCTGCCCATCTTGGTGAAGCGGTGAGGGGCTGAAAGCTTGGAGACATCATTGAAAATTGAAGATTGATCGATTCAACTGTCAGGGTACTTTCCCCCTAAACATAGAAGACACCGCGAATTGCCCATTTAAGATGTTACCTCACTAAGGAGGTTTAAGCATGAATTCTCATAGGGCAGGCCTTTTCGCTTTGCTGTGCGCCCTCCTGATGGGCTGTACAATGGTTACGCTAGCCCAAGCCGTGACCACATCCTACTGGGAGGTGCGAAGTCACGAGCAGTTTAACAAAGGCACGCCCGAGAACGTTTCCATTCTGAGCGACGGCAAGGTGTCCCTCAGTCCGGTGCTCGAGCTCCTGGCCGATACGGGGGAGCCTTTCGTCTGGTGTCTTGTCCAGGATTCCAAGGGAAATCTTTTTGCCGGCACTGGAAATAATGGGAAGATCTTCAAGATCGACAAAAACGCAAGACTGACTTTGTGGCACGACTCTGAAGAACTGGAGATCCTCAGTCTTGCGGTGGACCGGCACGACAACCTTTACGCTGGCACCTCGCCCGGCGGCCAGATCATCCGGCTTACCCCCAAAGGCCAGGCAGACCTCTTTTTCTCAACGGAACAGGAGCATGTATGGTCTCTGGCCTTCGATGAAAGCGGAAATTTATACTGTGGTACCGGCGATGAGGGAAAGATCTTCAAGGTGAACTCCAATGGTCGTGGCGAGCTTTTTTATGATACCAAGGAGACAAACGTCACTGTTCTCACCTGGTGGCGAGGTCGCCTGTATGCGGGCGGAGAGGGCAATGGACTGATCTACAAAATTGATTCTCAGAGTCAAGGATTGATGCTTTTCGACGCAGCAGAGCAGGAGATCCGTAGCCTGGTATTCGATGGGGATGGGCAACTCTATGCTGCAGCCACTAGTGGCGAAGGCCCCAGACAAAGACCACCCCCTCAGCCACCCAAAGCCGAGAAAGCTCAGCCCCCCGAGGTCCAGACCGGGGAGGTGTCTGAATTGATGCAAAGCTTTATCGGTGAAGGCGCTGTGCAGGAAGTGAAAGGCGCCTCAACCATCTACGCCATCGACGGCCTTGGGTCAGCCGTCACTCTCTGGGCAGGGCCAGAAGAGGTCATGGTTTTCTCTATGATCCTTGGTGCCCGGGGGGATTTGATCGTGGGAACGGGAGATCAGGGACGCATCTACGCGGTGGCCGCAGATGGGAGCTGGAGCAGGTTGGTCGATGGACAAGAATCCCACAGTTTAGCTTTGTTCAGGGGTCGAAATGGGGACATCCTGGTGGGCACAGGAAATTTGGGCAAGGTCTTCCGCCTCCGCACCGACTACCAGAAGGAGGGTACCCTGGAGTCGGAGGTTCATGATGCCACCTTCGTGGCTCGCTGGGGCCGCATTAGCTGGGAAGCTCGTCAACCAAGAGGGGCGCACGTGTCTCTGCAAACCCGCTCTGGCAATAGTCAGGTTCCGGATGAGACATGGAGCCAGTGGTCTGCACCCTACGAGAGTACCCAGGGGGAGGCCATCGAAAGTCCCCCGGCCCGATTTATCCAGTGGCGGGTAAAGCTCTCTACCTCCAAAGAGACTCTGACGCCCACTTTGGAAAGGGTCTGGCTGGCCTATGTGCAGCGGAATCTAGCACCCAAGATTACCGGAGTCTACGTCCATCATCCCACCATAGAGGGGGGCAGGGGAACCAACATCTCCCGAAGGGAGGGAAAGAGTTCCAGCTTTGCAGATCAGGGCGAGGCCTCATCTGACCTTTTTTTGGGGAAAGACAGGCTGGGGCCGGGAGTCAGAAAGGTCACTTGGCAGACCCAAGATCCCAATGGGGATCGTCTCCGTTACGATCTCTACTTTCGTGGGGAAGAAGAGCAAGAGTGGAAGATTCTGAAGGAAGATGTGAGGAACTCCACCTATGCCTGGGACGGCCAAGCGTTCCCTGATGGAACATACCTGTTGCGAGTAAAAGCCACAGACAGTCCGGACAATCCGGAGGGACAGGCCCTATCAGCTGAGAAAGTCAGCGATCCTTTTGTAATAGACAACACGCCACCTAAGGTGATGGAGGTCGATGGCCAGCCTGGCGATGAAGGCCGGTATCAGGTATCGGGCCAGGCAATCGATGAGTTGAGCTCCATCGCCGAGCTCTGGTATTCGATAGACGCCGGGGATTGGAAGGCGCTCCCGCCCAGAGATGAGGTCTTAGATGGTCCTGAGGAGGAATTTTCCTTCGTCACAGAGCCCCTTTCCTCTGGTGAACACGTCATCGTGATCAAGGCCATCGATATAGCTGGCAATGTGGGCGCCGGCAAGACGATCATAGGAAGAAGGTGAAGAAGATTTGGCTTGACAGCTTCGCAAGGGCTTTTGAGGAAAAAGGGCGGAGTTTTCTCTTCGCCCCTTTTTTTAAAATCAATTTAGGATTGGCGAAACTGGAAGGTAGTCTGCAGGGATGTGACGGCTTGGTCCAATTTGCTCTGTTCAATAAGGCACGTGACCGTTGTCCTGGATGAGCTGATGCTGTCGATGTTGATGCCGCTGGAGGCCAAAGCGTGGAACATCTTGCCGGCCACCCCGGGCACTCCGGCCAGCTGCTGCCCGTGGATGGAGATCAAGGCCATTCCCGGATGAGTGGAAATGCGTGCGGCGCCAATCCGACCTTTCATTTTCTCTAATATCTCCTTAGCTGTTTCCAGGACATCGAGTACCACAGCAAAGGAGATGTTGCTGTGCCCTTTCTGGACTGCGCTGGTGACCAAAAGCTCAACGCTGACACCCTGTTGGCCTAATGCGCCGAAGATCTCACCGGCCACGCCTGGTCTGTCAGGAACTCCGAAAAGAGTTACTTTTGCCATGTTCAGATTTTTTTCGATACCGTCGATGACCACTTTTTCCATAACTCCTCCTGCTGTAACATGCATAAAATGTTTTCTCATTATGAAACAATGGCTACAAAATATGGTAACGCAAATGAAGCCCAAAAGCAACTTTTTTTTACGACTCGATCTTACCAGGAAGTTCATACAATGAGCTTGACAACATGTGCCGCAGGATGTATCATTGTTTAAGCTCTCCCTTTAAGATAGAGCAGTCTCTGACGCAGTTCTGCCAAATACTCATGGGGGGCGCAGATGGATAAATTGTCCCGAAAAACAGGCTGGATCGAGGTCATCTGCGGGAGCATGTTTAGTGGCAAAAGTGAGGAGCTGATTCGGCGCTTGCGCCGGGCTCAAATTGCGCGACAGAAGGTGCAGGTCTTCAAGCCAGTTGTGGACAATCGGTACGGCCAGGATCACGTGGTCTCACACAATGACCAGAAGATTCCCTCGGAGTCGGTGAGCTCAGCGAAGGAGATTTTAGCGCGTACCGATCCCGACACGCAAGTGGTGGGAGTCGATGAAGCGCAATTTCTGAGTATGGATCTGGTAACGATCTGCGAACGCCTGGCCAACGAGGGCAAGCGCGTTATTGTGGCGGGCCTGGATCAAGATTATCGCGGCAATCCCTTTGAGCCCATACCACAGCTTCTGGCTGTAGCCGAGTACATCACCAAGACCATGGCTGTCTGTATGGTCTGTGGGGAGCCGGCCAATCGATCGCAGCGATTGGTCGACAGCGATGAGCGTGTGGTGGTAGGAGCGGAAGGCGCATACGAGCCTAGATGCCGACGTTGTTTTCAGCCACCCCAATAGCGAAACCTCAGCCTCGCATCTCACAGCTCAACGAATTTTTTGGTTGCACTCCTATTTTCTATACGGTATATTTTCAGGTCAAACTTGGTTTGGGCGCGGATGAACTCTATCGACGACAACCTGAAAAGGGTTCGGGAACGGATCGCCATCGCCGCGGAAGAAAGTGGTCGGTCTCATGAGGAAATCCACCTGGTGGCGGTGACTAAGACGGTGGCGGTGGAGGCCATTCAGGAGGCCATCTCCTGTGGAGTGACCGTCATCGGCGAGAATCGAGTTCAGGAGGCTTTAGCCAAATACCCCCATGTGAAAGGTTCCATCAGCTGGCATCTGGTGGGTCATCTCCAGCGCAACAAAGTCAAAAAAGCCCTGCAGATCTTCGATCTGATCCATTCACTGGATAGCTTCAGGTTGGCGGAGGAAATCAGCCGTCGTTCTCAGGAGCTGAAAAGACAGACCGACGTGCTCGTGCAGGTTAACACTTCCGGAGAGGATAGCAAGTTCGGAATGGCTCCTCACGAAGCCATCCCTTTTCTTGAATCGCTGGCCACTCTGGAGGGCATAAGAGCTTTGGGATTGATGACTATTGGGACTTTTTCCCCGGATCCAGAACGGGTTCGGCCCTGTTTTATCAAGCTCAGAGGAATTTTCGAACAGGCCAAAGGCCTGCAAATTCCAAATGTGGAAATGCGCTTCCTTTCCATGGGGATGACCAACGATTTTCCAGAAGCCATTCGAGAAGGCGCCAATATGGTGCGCATCGGCACAGCCATCTTTCGTGGCTGATGGCCGCTCTCAGTGTTAAGAGAGTTCTCGATCTTTCGATTCTCCCTTGTGGGGGTGATCATGATGAAAATGACTCCGTTAGAAATTGAGCAACAGACCTTCAACAAAGCCTTCCGGGGATTTGATCCCGTGGAGGTGAGTACCTATTTGGAGATGCTTGCTGAGGAGTTCGAAAAGCTCATCGCCGAGAATTCGGAGATGAAAGAAAAACTGACGGAGCTCGCGACACGTCTGGAAAGCTATCAGAAAATGGAGAAAACTCTCCAGGACACCCTGCTGACGACACAGAAAACGGCCGAGGAGGCCAAGCGCAATATAGAAAAGGAAGCTGACCTTATCATCAAGGAAGCTCAGCTGGAGCGCGAAAAGATATTGGAAGAAGCGAAAGTACGCTTGGCACAGATAAACAAGAAGCTCTCCGATTTGCAGATCAGCAAGGAAACCTACCTCTCGGAGTTCAAGGCGATGCTCGGTGCGCAATGGCATCTTCTGGAGAACATTGAGTCCGGCACAGAGCTTCCCAAAAGACCCGTTTCTACAAAGAGGCGACGGGCCCGTCCTCGCGGGCAGGAACTGGAGAAGATGCTGAGCAATCTTGAAGAGACAAATCCCGAGCAGGAGACTGGATCCGAAACGCAAAGCTGACCACCTTTTTTGTTTTCTTTCACCAGCATGACCTGAAAAGGCTTGTACCGGTCCTCGAGCCAGCCGATATGGGAGGTGCAGATGAGCAAGCTCACCGAAATGATCACTGAGACCGCCGAATTTTTATTGTCTCGCGTGAAGTCGAAATCCAAGGTGGGCATCATCCTTGGGTCAGGCTTGGGAGCCCTAGGGGAGGAGATTCAGAAGGAGGCGGTGATCTCCTATGAGGAGATACCGTACTTTCCCGTTTCCACCGTCGAGGGCCATGCGGGAAGATTGCTTTTCGGCAAGCTGGGGGGCAAAAAGGTGGTCGCCATGCAGGGGCGTTTCCATTATTATGAGGGCTATTCTATGCAGGAGATCACCTTTCCGGTACGCGTGATGAGAGCTCTGGGAGCAGAGGTGTTGGTGATCTCCAATGCCTGCGGGGGTCTCAATCCGCAGTTTAAGCCCGGCGACATCATGATTATCAGCGACCATATCAATCTGCTGGGGATTAATCCACTGCTCGGTCCCAACGAGGATGAGTTGGGCACCCGTTTTCCAGACATGTCTGAGCCTTATGACCGTAAGCTCATCGCTCTGACGGAAAAGGTGGCTTTGGAGGAGAAGATAAAGGTACAAAAGGGGGTTTACGTAGCCATGACTGGCCCCACCCTTGAGACAGCTGCCGAATACCGTTTTCTCCGCACCATTGGCGCAGATGTAGTGGGCATGTCCACTGTGCCTGAGGACATCGTGGCCATCCATGGCGGGATGAGAGTCCTGGGGCTTTCGGTGGTCACCGATTCCTGTTTGCCCGATGCCCTCAAGCCTGCCAGCCATAAGGAAATCATCAAAGTGGCCGCCGAAGCCGAGCCCAAGCTGACTAAATTGATGAAGCGGGTCATAGAAAGCATGTAGGATCGGCTTGTTTCTATTTGAAGCAACTTGTAATGCAGGGAGTTAGATTTTGAGCTGCCTGGAAAGCTTGTGAGACGAGATGGCGATTTTCAAGAGCTGGGGCCAATAGCTGGCGTACTCTTTTCCCCATCACCGCTTTTTTGAGGGGTATCGACATAAATTTTCAGAAGAAATTGTGTTCCTGGAGAAGTTCGATGGTCTTAGAGAAAGCGCGGCTGAGGGCCGTGGGGATGGGGCGTGCCGTTTGCGATGAAATTAGGAGTTTCACTTGACGGATTATTCTAAAGCACTGAATTTGCCCAGAACGGACTTTCCCATGCGGGCCAATCTACCTCAACGCGAGCCAGAGATCTTGGCTTTCTGGGATAAGTTGGATGCCTATCAAAAACTTCGCAAAAAGCGAGGGCGAGGCAAAAAGTACGTTCTGCACGATGGGCCCCCTTACTCCAACGGTGACATCCATATGGGCCATGCCCTAAACAAGACCCTTAAGGATATCGTGGTACGATCCAAGAGCATGGAAGGCTACGATGCCGCTTACGTCCCTGGCTGGGACAATCACGGGATGCCCATCGAGCTCAACGTCTCGAAGCTGATGCGTCAAGAGGGCAAGAGCTTCACGTCCCTTGAGTTACGTAAGCGCTGCCGATGGTATGCGCAGAAGTACATCGATCTTCAGAGAGACGAGTTCATCAGGCTGGGAGTCTGGGGCGATTGGCAGCGCCCCTACCTGACCATGTCGCCGGAGTTCGAGGGGAAGATCGTTGAAATTTTCGGGGAGCTGGTGGAGAAGGGCTACATCTACAGGGGCCTGCGTCCCATTCATTGGTGTCCCACCTGTGTCACTGCGCTGGCTATCGCAGAGATCGAGTATCAGGAGAAGGAGTCATCCTCCATAGTCGTCGCCTTTCCCCTGAGGAAAGATCCCCAAGGTGTTTTCGCCGGCCTTGACCTGGCCTCCTGCTATGTGCTCATCTGGACCACGACCCCCTGGACCATCCCGGCCAATATGGCCCTGGTAGTGCACCCCGGTTTGGCCTATGCTCTGGTGGAGACAGACGGAAAGGTCTTTGTACTGGCTGATGGGTTGGTGGAAAGGGCCATGGAGATGATCGGGGCCAAGTCCTTCAAACGAATCAAAACGTTGAAAGGCAAGAGCTTGACTGGCTTGATCTGCAAACATCCCCTGTACGATCGGGACAGCCCCATATTCCTAGCCGACCACGTTACTCTCGATGAGGGCACCGGCGTGGTGCACACGGCTCCTGGTCACGGCGCTGAGGACTATCAGGTGGGAATCCGGGAAGGCTTGGAGATTTACTCTCCCGTTGACGACCGGGGGCTTTTCACCGACCAGGTGCCCGAGTATGAGGGCATTCACGTCTTCGAGGCTAATGATCTGGTCAACGAAGATCTGCGTAAAAAGGGAGTATTGCTATACGTGGGCACTGTTCGCCACCAATATCCCTTCTGCTGGCGCTGCCATCAGCCGCTGGTCTTCAGAGCCACGGTGCAATGGTTCATGTCCGTGGATCATTTGGATTTGCGCCAACGGGCTCTCGATGTCATCGGCAAGGTCAAGTGGGTGCCGGGGCATAGCGAGAACCGGATTTTCGGCGCCGTGGAGAGCCGGCCTGACTGGTGTCTCTCCAGGCAGCGTACCTGGGGCGTGGGCATCCCCGTCTTTTACTGCAAGAAAAATGGGCATGAGATCCTATCCGCTGAGGCCATCTCGGCCGTGGCCAAGTTAATCAGGGAGAGGGGTTCCGACGCCTGGTATGAGGTGCCTGCCGAAGGAATTCTTCCCCCCGGCTTCAAATGTCCCAAGTGCGGCGACATCGAGTTCGAGAAGGAGACGGACATCCTAGACGTCTGGTTCGATTCGGGCTCCACGCACCGGATCGTCTTGGAGAGTCGGAAGGATCTCAGATGGCCCTCGGACCTGTATCTGGAGGGATCAGATCAGCATCGCGGCTGGTTTAACTCCTCTCTTCTCATCGGTATGGCTACTAGGGGTGACTCTCCCTACCGGGCCGTGGTGACCCATGGCTTCGTGCTGGACGGCGAAGGCCAGGCTATGCACAAGACCAGGGGCAATGTCATCTCTCCTTTGGAAATCTACGGCAAACATGGAGCCGATGTGCTCAGGCTGTGGCTCTGTTCCACGGACACCAGCAGCGATGTGCGCATCTCCGAGGAGATCCTGGTGAGAATTTCTGAATCTTATCGCAAAATTCGGAACACTTTTCGCTTCATTCTGGGTAACCTGTACGATTTCGATCCGACCAAAGACGCCGTTGAATATAGCAAGCTGCAGGAGATCGACCGTTTAGCGCTCGACACCCTTCAGCGACTTATCCAAACCGTTTTGCGAGCATACCAAAGCTATCAGTTTCACGAGATCTACCACTCGATTTACAGTTTCTGCGTCGTAAAACTTTCCGCCTTTTATTTGGACGTGCTCAAGGACCGCTTATATGTGAACGATCCCGATTCGAAAGCCAGACGCGCGGCGCAGACCGTCCTCTATGAGCTGATCTCGGCCATGGTCAGATTGTTGGCGCCGGTGCTTCCGTTTACCGCCGAAGAAATCTGGCAGCAGATGCCGGCCAGAAAGGGACACGAGGAATCCGTCCACTTTGCTCTCTTCCCGCAAGCCAGAGAGGAGTGGATAGATGAAGAGCTGGCCGCTCGTTGGGAGCAGCTGTTGGCCGTGCGGGACGAGGTTCTTAAGACTCTGGAGGTTGTTCGCAAAAAGAAGGTGATTGGCAACTCATTGGAAGCTGCCATCCATCTCTATGCGGCGCCGAAAAAGTTACGACAGCTATTGGAACTGTACCAGAAAGATCTGAAGATGTTGTTCATCGTCTCCTCCACCACTCTGCAGAACACAGACCAGTTTGAGGCTGTGGAGCGCCATGAAAGTGAAGCTTTGGGTCTGGTGGTGGGCGTGAGAAAGGCGGCAGGAGACAAGTGCGAGATGTGTTGGAATTATTCAACCACCGTGGGCGAGAACAAAACTCACCCCACACTGTGTGACAGATGTGTTGAAATTATCGATCAGCTTAAGGTTACTCCTAGTGACTGAGGAACCTCAGCTGGGAGCAGGAGGTGGAGATGGAGAAGGCTAAGCTAGAAAAATACGAACGCCAATTACTGAAGATGCGTAAAGAGCTTTTGGGCGAACTGGGATATTTAGAGGATGCCGTTTTGAACCATACATCCAGGGATGCATCGGGGGATCTTTCGGCCTACTCTTTTCACATGGCTGACCAGGGTACGGACGCCATGGGCAGGGAGACAGCGTTTCTACTGGCCTCTCAGGAAGGCCGCATGCTGTTGGACATCAACGATGCCTTGAGACGGATTCAAAATAAAACCTATGGAAAGTGTGGCGATTGTGGAAAGCCCATTAATCCAAAACGGCTCCAGGCTGTCCCCCATGCTCGTCTGTGCATTCAGTGCCAGGCCAACGAGGAGAGGAACCTGCAGCAGGGAGGTTGAAGTAACGAAACCTCATTCTTCGAGCTCCCCCATGAGGAGTCTCCCTTTCCGAAGGCCCTCGGCAAATTCGATGTATCTCGTACTGGTGGCCATCCTCGTAATTTTCGCAGATCAAGCATCTAAGATCCTGGTGGAAAAGAGGATGGAAGTGGGCCAATCGATTCCCATTGTGGCCGACTTCTTTCGTTTGACGTTTGTTCGAAATGCTGGCGGTGCTTTCGGAATTTCTTTAGGCGGCGAATGGTTTTACCTGGTGGCCTCCATCGTGGCCATTGTCTTCATTTTTCTGTATTTCCGGCGAATGTCTGCTATGGGTGCAGGGCCACAGATTTCTCTGGCCATGATTTTGGGAGGTGCTTTGGGCAACCTGGTGGACCGCTTGCGCTACGGGACGGTGACCGATTTTCTGGATTTCGGCATCGGTCGTCTGCGCTGGCCGGTTTTCAATCTCGCAGACGCCGCGGTTACGGTGGGGATTGTCGTGTTTTTGCTTTCTCTGTTGCTAAAAAAAGCGGAGGATCGTGGCGAAAACAAAGCGTCTGATCGTTCCCAGCCAGATTAAAAGGCAGCGCCTGGATCAGTTTTTGGCCGAGCATTTAAGGGGCATCTCGCGGTCAGCCCTAAAAAGGTTCATCGAGGAGGGCCGAGTATTTATCGATGCAAAGCCGGTGAAACCGCATTATCAAGTCAGGGCCGGCCAGGAAGTGAAGCTCCAGCTCGTGGAGACCAGGCCCGCCAAGGTGAGTCCAGAGAAAACATCTCTGGACGTTGTTTTTGAGGACGATCAACTCCTTGTGGTGAACAAACCGGCGGGCATGATGGTGCATCCCGCCTCGGGCGTCTATTCGGGAACCTTGGTCAACGCTCTCCTTCATCATTGTGCCAAGCTTTCCGGCATCCATGGGCCGTTGAGACCAGGCATAGTCCATCGCCTCGACAAAGATACCACCGGACTGCTGATGGTGGCCAAAACAGACCAGGCCCACCGTGTTCTGGCGGACCAGCTGCAGCAGCATGTGATCAGGCGGGAATATCGAGCCATCGTTTGGGGGCAGTTTCCCTCCACGGAGGGCATCATCGACAGTCCCATCGGACGCCACCGGACGGATCGGAAGAGGATGGCCATCCGGCTGGTGCGTGGGCGGAAGGCCATGACCCGCTATCGAGTAGAGGAGGAATTCGGCGTCTGCTCCTTTCTCTCATTGAAGTTGGAGACGGGCAGAACGCATCAGATTCGTGTGCACCTGGCTCATCTGGGACACCCGGTGCTGGGCGATCCTAAATACGGGGGGCGACGCAAGAAGCTGGCTGGTCTGCGTCAAGCAAGCCGGAAAATGGGAGAAGAGTTGTTGAGACTGATGCCGCGACAGGCCCTCCATGCCCAGATTCTGGGCTTCAACCACCCCGTGAAGGGAAAATTCATGCAGTTCGAGGCGGAGCTGCCAGAGGATATGGCGGTCACCCTGGAGAGACTGCGGGGATGGTGGCGAGGACGGTTGAGCGTTTGAAATTTTGCGCTTTTCCAATATGTTGAACCTGATGAGAAATCGGCGATATGCCGATTTTTTTATTTCTGGGAGAGCGGGGATGGGGTGAAAGGACCCTAAAGGTCTTTTTCTTATGAAAATGAGCAATTCATTATTTCTTAAAAGATTAGGAAAGACTCTTGACAAAAAACTCTGAATCTAGTATTTTGAATTGGCCTAGGAGATGTTTAGGTTCCGTAGAGGTTTTTAGATTTTGGCAGGACTATCAAGATGGTGCTGATGAGGTGAGGGAGCAAGAACCGTTTTTTACGTGATGACTCCTTAAGGAGAATAAGGGGGCGTCTGAAGATGAAATCAGTTATTTATGGTTTATTCATGGTTTGTATTTTCTTTTCTGTGGCAGATGCCCTTGACGACTGGACCCAGCAATATCCTGCATCGAAACCATTGGCGCGACACTTCCATGCTATGGCCTATGCGGGTGAGGATCAGGTGCTTCTGTTTGGTGGCAGCACTGCTACTTCAAGCTCAACCGATGAGACTTGGATCTATGATCTCAGCGCCAACGCCTGGATTCATAAAGACCCGACATCGAAACCGCCGAGGCGCATCCGTCATGCTATGGCTTGCATCGGCGGAGATAAGGTGCTTTTATTTGGTGGGTCCGGCTGGGCGGATATTTTCGATGACACTTGGGTCTATGATCTCAGCGAGAACACCTGGAATCAGCAAAACCCTTCATTGAAGCCACCGTGGCGATATTGTCATGCTATGGCTTACATCGGCAGGGATCAGGTGCTTTTATTTGGCGGGGATCAGACTAAAGTTATCGGTGACACGTGGATTTATGATCTTAGCGAGAACACCTGGGCTCAGCAAAGTCCTCCAGAAAAACCCTCGCCGCGCCATGGACATGACATGGCATATATCGGTGAGGATCAGGTTCTTTTATTTGGTGGATACGATGCTGATGGGTATAACGATGAAACATGGCTCTATGATCTCAGCGAGAGCACCTGGACTCAGCAAAACCCTTCAGCGAAGCCTTCAGCACGGCGCGACCATGCTATAGCTTATCTCGGGGGAGGCAAAGTGCTTTTATTCGGCGGGTGGGATGCTGCTGGTTATAACGATAAGACCTGGGTTTATGATCTCACCGATAGAAACTGGACCCAGGATGCGAATACTACTCAACCCTCGGCTAGAATAGTCCTTGCCCTCTCCGAGACCAGCATGGATGAATCAAATTTGCTGGTTTTGTTTGGCGGGTGGGATGTTGATTATAACGATGAGACCTGGACGTTTGGCGGCGGGGATTATCCTGTCCCCGTTGAGCCTACCTCCCTGCCCGTTGATTTGCCTGAAGCGTACCGGCTCTCTCAGAACTATCCCAATCCCTTCAATGCCTCGACTGAAATCCGCTATCAAATCCCCGAAGAAGGCTATGTTAACTTGAGGATCTTTAATACTCTGGGACAGGAGGTTCGGACCTTGTTAGATGTTGAGCAGAAGGCCAGCAGTTGTACCGTAACCTGGAATGGGCGAGATAACATGAGTGGGGAAGTTGCCAGTGGTTTGTACTTCTGCCGGTTGAAGGCAGGTGAGTTTAGCAAAACTATCAAGATGGTGCTGCTCAAGTGAGGGAAAACGCCTTTTCTAATTCACAGCTCATATTAGTCAAAAGGAGGTGAATAGAATGAACGCGAACATTAAAGCTTTCATGCTCATCGCTCTGGTCTTATTGCTCTTCTTTGGGAGTATGGTCTGGGCCAATGAGACAGGCCTGGTCTGGAGTACTTTCTTGGGAGGAAGCGATGCTGAGCGGGGCCTCGACGTCACAGTGGACCATGATGGCTGCGTTTATGTGACCGGACAGACCCAGTCTGCGGATTTTCCCACGACTACAGGTGCCTTCGATACCACTTACAACGGCGGTTTCGGATATGGCGACGTTTATGTGGTCAAGATCAACTTAACAGGTAACGCCCTGGACTACGCTACCTTCCTGGGAGGAAGCGGCGACGATGCTGGCTATGGTGTGATGGTTGACGACGTTGGCAACGCCTACGTGACGGGGTTTGCCGAGTCATATAGTGGGGCGGTCGACTTTCCCACCACAGCAGGTGCTTTCGATGAATCACACAATGGTTACTACGATGTTTTTGTAGCCAAGCTCAATCAGACGGGAGACACCCTTGACTACGCCACCTTTCTGGGAGGAAGCGATTACGATTTGGGTTATAGCATCGCCCTTGACGGTGCCGAAAACGCTTATGTGATCGGACGAACCGGTTCCGCTAACTTTCCCACCACAGCCGGTGCTTTCGATATCACCCACAACGGCAGCGAGGATGTCTTTGTGGCCAAGCTCAATCCCGAGGGAAGCGATCTTGACTACGCCACCTTTTTGGGGGGGAGTCTTCAGGAGCGAGGTTATGACATCGTCGTGGATGATGCTGGTAACGCCTACATAACTGGGAGGACCAATTCGGATAATTTCCCCGCCACTTACAACGCCTTTGATATCATCCACAACGGTGGAAGGGATGTCTTCGTGACCAAGCTTAGCGCAGCAGGCGATACTCTCCGTTTTTCTACCTTCCTGGGGGGAGCTGATTGGGACTGGGGTAATGGCATTGCCGCAGATGAGTCTGGCAACGTCTACGTGACGGGGCGAACCTATTCCATTCAGTTTCCCACCACTGGCGGAGCTTTCGATAGAACCCATAATGGCGGCATAGCAGACGCCTTTGTGGTTGTGCTCGACCCCACGGGGAAAAGCCCTATCTATGGCACCTTCTTGGGAGGAAGCGATTCTGAGGGAAGTTGTAGAAGCATCGCTATGGATTCCGAAGGCAACCTCTACATGACCGGCTTTACCCACTCGGCTAACTTTCCCACCACAACCGGGGCTTTCGATAACACGTACAATGGTGGCGCAGATGGTTTTTTTGTCAAGTTCAATCCCTTGGAAAACACCCTAGTCTATGGCACATTCTTGGGAGGAAGTTACGATGATTTAGGCTATGGTCTCGCCGTGGACAGCGCCGGTAACGCCTACGTGATCGGAGATACTTGGTCGCCGGACTTCCCAACAACACCAGGGGCGTTCGATGTGATCAATAACGGCGTTGATGCCTTTGTAGCCAAGCTGGGCATGATCGCCAGCCCTGTTGTATCGGAGATTCCTTCGGCGGATGTGCCCAAGACTAACGCTTTCCGCCAGAACTATCCAAATCCATTCAACGAAAGTACCAAGATCAACTATCAGATTCCCGCAGATGGCCATGTGACCTTGAAGGTCTTCAACGCCCTAGGTCAGGAGGTGCGGACATTGGTGGATGTCGAGCAGAGGCCCGGTGAGTATGAAGCGCTCTGGGATGGTAGAGACGATGAGGGCCGAGAGGCGGCCAGCGGGTTGTACTTCTGCCGGCTGAAGGTAGGTGAGTTTGGCAAGACTATCAAGATGGTGCTGATGAGGTGAGAGTTTCATGATGAGTGTCTGTCTGGCGCCTTTTTGAGTTGAAAAGAGGGTGGGCAAGATGAGGGTGTATATGAAGACTTGTGTCCTCGCTGCTGTGACCCTGTCGCTAACCATCTGCAGCTTGGTCTCGGTCCCTCAAACATTGGCCCAGATCACCCAGAGAGAAACCCTCTACGTGGACGACTGTCAGGGGACGCCTCACTACACTATGACGGGCTCAACATGGGTCTATCTCTACGGCTTTGGCTGGCGTGGTGAGCATTATTACGTGCAGATGGAAAATCCCAGCAACATCGGACAAACGGCTCGCTGGACACCGGACATCACAACCGCTGGCTACTATGCCGTCGCTTTCTATTTGCCGCCGATTAGCGACTCCAGGAATCACGCATTGTATGTCCTTTCATCCTTCGGCACCACGCCTGATTCCTCCTGGCACGACCAGAACTACAATAGCGGCAACTGGATCAATCTGGGCGTTCACTATCTGACGGAGGGCATGGTCAACGCGGTGATGGTGGTCAACGACAGCACCAGCACATCTGGGAATATCTTTCGGGCCGATGCGACCCGATTTATTCTAGGCCCAAGTGAGCTGGATATCGAGCCGGAGCGGCGAAACGCTTACGCTTACGGACAGGTGGATGTACTAGACCATAAAGATTGGGAGCTCCGCATCTACAACATAGGAGGCACTGGCCTGACAGTACAACAGACGATGTGTGCAACCAACGCCTTTTTTCTTTATGAGCCCAGCGTCCCAGTGTATATCGAGCCCAGGAGCTTTGAGGACTTTACCATTCGCTTTATGCCTTTAGAGGATCAAATCTTTGATGATACCCTGAAGATCATCAGCGATGATGCCGATGAACCTTGCATTCCAATACCCCTGACTGGAGAGGGGGTAAGCATACGAATTGTAGTCAATAATGATGATGGCCCCCCTGGATATGTGGAAGAGGTGGGTGAATGGGAGACGGCCAACGTAGGGGCTAATTGCCCGGGGATAAACAATCTCACCAGCCGATACGGTGTTCGGCCCCAAAATCCAGGTGCTCAAGCCACCTTTACACCTGATATTCCCTTTGCAGGCTTGTACCGTATCGAGTTTGCCCTGCCTGTGACCGCCGCCGCCAGCACAAATGCTCTCTACGTAATCCGCCCGGGAGGAGGAGCCGCACCTGATTCTGTCTGGTTAAATCAGTGTACCGATCAGGCTTGTGAGTGGAGGCTTTTGGGCTTTCACTATCTTGTTCCTGGCAGGGGAAATAGCGTTTCTGTGATCGACAGCGGCACGGGCACTGGTTATGTCATCCGCGCTGATCTGATGAAATTTACCTATTGCGTTCCCGTTCCAGTCATTTTAGAGAGCCCCATGAGCGGATTGCCTAAGGAATGGACTCTTCACCAGAACTATCCCAACCCCTTTAACACAAGTACCGAGATCCGCTATCATACTCCACAGGCTGGCCATGTGAGCTTGAAGATCTTCAACCTCCTGGGTCAGGAGGTGCGAACTCTGGTGGATATTGTCCAGAGAGCTGGTGAATATGAGGTCATTTGGGAAGGGCGTGACAACGAGGATAGAGAAGTGGCCAGCGGTTTATATTTCTGTCGGTTGAGGACGTGTGATGTCAGCAAGACCATCAAGATGGTGCTGATGAGGTGAGAGCTGTTCACCGTAAAATAAAGAAACTGCCTTCTCTGAGAGTAGGTGGCGGGTCATGTCTGTGAAAAAGGTCATTGGTATGATTGTTGGGGTGGCTGTTATGGCTGCGGTGTGGTCTTCTGCGATTCAGCGGACAGATGTAGTTACCCCGGTGGGGATGAGTGAACCTCGATCTACTGGTTGGACCAAGCAAGGGGATGCACATACGATGTGGCCGGACTCTCTAAACGTCCACTTTGTCGGCAACTGGCCATTCGGTCTGTGCGAGGCGATAGCCTATGACTCTGTGCGGAGCATTGCATTCTGTGGCTCAGGAGGAGGCGTGTATGTATTGGATTTATCTGATCCGAGTAATCCTTCTAAGCTTTCTGAGACTATCCATACTCGCGGCTTCGTGCAGGGACTCTCCTATGGAGATAACAGATTGTACATTGCCTGCGATGTGGCAGGTCTGGAGATCTGGGATGTGACGGATCCCTCCTCGCCCACCAGGCTGGGTTTTTATTACGTTCCAGATGATGCCCGCGATGTAAAGGTATTCGGGATCTATTGCTACGTGGCAGCTGAGGATTCTGGTCTTCGGGTGGTGAACGTGAGTGACCCTGCGCATCCTCATGAAGAAGGCTTCTGCGATACTCCTGATCAAGCCCATAGTGTGGCGGTCTGTGGAAGCTATGCTTACGTGGCGGCAGTAGATTCTGGTCTTCGGGTGGTGAATGTAAGCGATCCAGCCAATCCCTACGAAGAAGGCTTCTACATAACTCACGCCTCGGGTGTAGTGGTCTCTAAGACCTATGCTTACGTGGCAGCGGGACCGCATGGTCTTCGGGTGGTGAACGTGAGCGATCCTGCTCATCCTTACGAGGAAGGCTTCTGCGACACTCTGGGGCGAGCCTGGGATGTGGCGGTTTCTGGGGACTTTGCCTACGTGGCGGATTCAAAATATCCGTCTCGTCTTCAGGTTGTGAATGTCGGCGATCCTGCCCATCCGCACCAGGAAGCTTACTATATTACACCGGGGATGCCCCGTCGTTTGGTGGTATCCGGAAGCTATGTCTATGTGGCAGATGCGAGGAGCCTTCTGGTGGTGGACGTGAGCGATCCTGCCCATCCTCATGAGGAAGGCTCTTTCGTCACCCCGATATGTGCCTATGATATGGCTGTACAGGGGAGCTATGCCTACGTGGCGGATTGGTCTGGTTTTCGGGTGATAAACGTGAGCGATCCTGCTCATCCGTACGAGGAAAGCTTCCTAGAAACAGATTGGCTCTGGGGTATAGCGATCTCCGGGAGTTACGCTTACGTAGTGGACGTGTCGGGTCTTGTGATAGTGAATGTGAAAGACCCCGCTCATCCTTACCAGGAGGGCTTCCACAGGACTCCAGATTGGGCCAATGATGTGGCTGTCTCCGGCGACTATGCGTATGTGGCGGATTGCGAGGCTGGTCTTCGGGTGGTGAACGTCAGCGATCCAGCTCATCCTTATGAAGAAGGCTTCTGCGACACTCCGGATGAAGCCTGGGATGTGGCAGTTTCCGGGAACTATGCTTATGTGGCGGATGAGGACTCCGGCCTTCGGGTAATAAATGTGAGCAATCCTGCCAAGCCCTATGAGGAGGGTTTCTACGATACCCCGGGGTGGTCCTACGGTGTGGCGATCTCCGGGAGCTATGTCTACGTGGCGGAAGGTTATGGTGGATTTCGGGTGGTCAATGTAAGCGATCCTGCCCATCCCTATGAAGAAGGGTTCTACGACACTCCCGATGAGGCCTGGGGTGTGGCCGTCTCCGGAAATTATGCCTATGTGGCGGATGGTCGTGCTGGTCTTCGGGTGATAAACGTGAGCGATCCTGCTCATCCCTTGGAGGAGGGTTTCTACGATACTCCCGATGACGCCCGCGAGGTGGCGGTCTCCGGAGGCCATGTCTATGTAGCCGATGACGATTGTGGTTTGATCATTCTGGAATTTGCAGGTGGCACAGGAGTCGAAGAACATATTAACATATCAAGGGACTTGCCAACCATCTATTCTTTAAGTCAGAACTATCCCAATCCCTTCAACACCAACACCCAGATCCGTTATCAGAGTGCCAAGGATGCGCATGTGTCCCTGAAGATCTTCAACATTCTAGGTCAGGAGGTGCGAACTCTGGTGGATATTGTCCAGAGAGCTGGTGAATATGAGGTCATATGGGAAGGGCGTGACAACGAGGATAGAGACGTGGCCAGCGGTTTGTATTTTTGTCGGTTGAAGGCAGGGGGTTTTGGGAAGACCATCAAGATGATGTTCTTGAGGTGATGGTGAAAGGTTACATAGACGATCGGGCCCACCCGAGCAATTGAGCGGGCCCTTTTTGCATTTAAGAAGAGCGTCAGGAGGTAATGTAGAGGCGAATGGCTATTCGCCCCAATTATTCTCGTAGAATGAATTGGGTATGGTGGTTAGGAAGAGGCTGTAGGGGCGTATTGCAATACGTCCCTACAATTGCATCAGGCGTTTGAACAAAGGTGTAGTTTTGGTATCTTCGATAATCCTTTCCTTTTTGAATCCTCCCGCGGGTTCCAAACCCGCGGGAGGTTGTCTATCCGCCACCCTTTCATCCATCTACTGGACCCATCTCTGCTTCCAACTCCTCAACCTCGCCACGAGGGGGAAACTTCCCCCTCACTAAAGGAGTTCGACAATCTAAGATCTCAAGGTGAAGAAGTCATCGTTCACGTTCATGGTGTAAAACTTAATTAATTTAACCACTTGACAAAATGTCTCCAATCTGATAGAATGATGGAGAGTGGAAAACATCGCCGATACATGATCTTCCGCAAGGATCAAAAAGGAGGTTCTCTCGATGAACCCAAAGATGAAAGCTTTTATCACGATTTCCATATTTTCGTCGCTGCTCTTCTATGGTTCTGCCTTCGCCGATCCGCCCAGCTCTTTCGATTTGCGAGATGTGGGCGGCCAAAATTACGTCACCTCGGTGAAAAGCCAGACCGGGGGCACCTGCTGGACTCATGGGGCCATGGCCGCCATGGAGGGCAATCTGTTGATGACCGGAGCCTGGGCTGATGCCGGGGAGAGCGATGAGCCCAATCTGGCGGAATACCATCTGGACTGGTGGAACGGCTTCAACCAGCACAACAATGACGACGATCCCGGCGGCGGTGGGCTCGTTGTCCATGAGGGAGGCGACTATCGTGTGACGGCGGCGTATCTGGCACGAGGCGAGGGAGCCGTCAGGGACATCGACGGGCAATCCTACGGCGCCGCTCCAGATCGATCCCAGAACAGTTATCACTACTATTACCCGAGGGACATAGAGTGGTATGTGGCCCAGACGGACCTGAGCAACATCGACATCATCAAAGAGAAGATCGTGACCGACGGCGTCATGGGCACGTGCCTGTGTTCCGACGGTGCCTTCATCTCGAATTACATCCACTACCAGCCGCCCAGCAGCCCTCTGGATCCCAACCATGCCGTGGCCATCGTGGGCTGGGACGATAGCCTTACCACCCAGGCTTCGGAAGGCCCCGGGGCATGGTTGTGCAAGAACAGCTGGGATGATGATTGGGGCTTCGGCGGTTATTTCTGGATCTCCTATTACGATAAGCACTGTGGTCAGCAGCCAGAGATGGGAGCGGTCTCCTTTCAGAATGTGGAGCCCCTGGCTT
>SMTZ1_10000722_pt1 | contig 35243 bp, 33 predicted proteins | sample DeeMarSWOR136_30_FD_25667 | JGI IMG/M metagenome (IMG submission 25667)
CCCCGTACAGGTCATAACACAGGCCTGTCAAAAGGGGGCAGCTCATGGTGCCGATGATCATAATGGCCATGAAGGCGCCCTGAATGGCGCCGAAGGCCAGCCGGCCAAAATACTGTGCTTGGAGGGTCAGCCTCAAGGTGATCACGCCCCCGTACCCGGGACCGAAGGTGGCCACGAAGGCGGCGACCCACCAGGGGTTTCTTGCCCACGCCAAGAAGATCAGCCCGAGGGCTTGAAGCCCGATCTCGAAAGCCAGGAGATATCTATTATCCAGGCGATTACTGAACCACCCCAGACCAAACCGTCCTACGATGCTCACAAACACAAGAATGGAGGCGGCGAGGCTGGCCTTTTCCCGGCTGAAGTCCACGCTGATCAAATAGGGCATCACATGGACCGTGACGGCATGGACGGTCGCCGCTGAAACGGTGACAGCGAGCGCAATGCCCCAAAAGGTCTTGGTCTTGATGGCTTTGCCAAGACTAAAATCGTTATCAGCTCTATTGACTCTTTCGGTCACCCCCTCCTCGTAGCCACGCGCAAGGGTTGTTGACCTTTCGCCGTCAGGGGCCAGACCATAAGGCTCAGGGCGATGTCTGACAATCAGGGAACAAGGGATGCCGATCACCCACATCTCCACCCCGACGGCTTATCCGAGCAAAGGTGGTGGCCTGTCATTCCTTTCATGCCCTCGCAATGACATGATGACAGGGTCCCTTGAGGAGGAGCATGAAGCGTCGAAAAGCTCTCTGGGCCGTGGGCCCTACACCTTACACCTTTCACACTGCCGCAATAAGAAAAGCCATGGGTTTGACGCGGAAAGAACGGGATTTGTGATATGGGGAAGACGCTCAGTGCACCGGGTAGGAAGCGGGCTCGGTTGTGCGGTAAAAGGCCTTTTCTATGGCTTTGGCGGTTTTCATTCGGTCAGGATCAAGAAAGACTTTGTAGATTGTATCCGCCCTGTCCAGAGGCTTGCAGAGGAGCCTCTCTTCAAGCAAGGCCAGGGCCTCGATGGATCTGTCACAGACGGGATAGCCGCGATCATCGATCGGGATGGTTGCATTGAAAGAAACCCTGGAAATGTTGTTAATGTCCACGAGCTTGATGTTCCCGGACAGGGTGATGATCAGATTCCCTGCGCCGGCAAGGTCCGGAACGGTGTTGGCCTCCAGAACCATGTCCCGGAGTCTTCTTATAAAGTCTTCCGCTTTCTGCCGAACCTCGCGAAGCCATTTCTCCTCATTCGTGTCCAGAGGCGTGTTCTTTTCCGATAGCATGCGGTTGAAGAGAGTGATCAATTGGCGCCTGTCCAGGCCTGTCCAAGGGTTGATGGCCTCCCCTTCCACATACTCCTGCAGGCCGCAAAGGATGCAATCTCTTTTCTGGCCTCCCGTGTAATCCACAAGAAATTCGTTGGACATGGCCATGTGGCCCGGTGCGAGGAATCTTGATATAATTTTGACCCGCTTTAACTCCTCTTCCGCCTCTCTGAGATTGTTGAACTTCGTTCTGAATATTCTGAGCATTCTCTTGGGTCTGGCTCTGGGGAAATGTTTCACACCCGCCACGGTGAGACCATCTCGCTCCCTTTCCACATCGGCCGGATCCAGCACTTCCATGATGTGGGAGCGCAACCCCGTGCGGTAATGCCTCCTGAATATATAGGGGCAGGGCATCCTGATAAAATTGAGCTTCAGGATATCTTGGTGGGTCAGGCGAAGCTTGTCCCGAGGATCTTCAGCCCCTCCCGAGCTCTCCCCTTGTCGAAGATCCCGCTGCATTTCTCATTTCTTAATCTACTTGGGCCCGTCGAGCAGCCGTGATATGCGGTAGGGCACGAAGCTCCTCCATGATCTTATCATCCACGGGCGAGTCGATGTTTATGACACAAACGGACCTGCCTTCACGCCTTCCCGCTTGGAATCGCGCAATGTTGACACCGTGCTTGGCCAAGGTCACACCGATATTGCCGACCACGCCGGGTTGGTCTGCGCTTTGGACCACAATCATCGTGCCTTCGGGAATAGCGTCCATGTCAATGCTACCCAAGCGAATAAGGCGTTGGTATTTCTTGGCGAAGATAGTGCCCCAGATTTCGTTCAACTCATCTTGATAGCCGGGGAGCTTGATGCGGATCATGTAGTCATCTTTTTGTTGGCTGATGGTCTCTTCAACCCCGATTCCCTTTTCCTTTGCGAGTGCCGGAGCGTTGACGTAGTTCACGGGCATGTCGGTAAAGGAACCCAGGAGACCTTTCAGGACAGCACGGGTGAGCACTCTCGTGTCGAACTCGATAACATAGCCGCCATAAGTGATGTTAATGTCGTGGGGTTCTCTCACCATCTGTCCCACAAAGGTGCCCATCCGTTCTGCGAGGCTGATGTGGGGTCGGAGTTGGTCCATCACCTCCGTTGAAATGGAGGGGAAGTTCACGGCGTTGGTGATGACACCGTCTATGAGGTAGCTGACCATCTGTCTCGCAATCATTTCAGCCACTTTCTCTTGTGCTTCCCCGGTGCTCGCGCCCAGGTGGGGCGTAAAGATAACATTGGGATGCTGGAAGATGGGCGAGGAGAAGTTTGGTGGTTCTTGGGGATACACGTCAAGAGAAGCGCCCGCAACCTGGCCGCTCATCAGAGCCTCATAGAGGTCGTCAATGTTGACCACCTCCCCGCGAGCGCAGTTAACGATGCGAACGCCCGGCTTCATCTTTTCGATCGTTTCCTTCCGGATGAGGTTTTTCGTCTCTTCCAGGCGAGGGACATGAAGGGTGATAAAGTCGGCCTGGGAAAGCAAATCGTCCAGGAGCACAAGCTCCACACCCAGGGAGCTTGCCGCTTCCTTCGTGATGTATGGGTCGGCGGCGATCACTTTCATCCCGAGTCCTTGGGCGCGAGAGGCCACGACACGTCCGATTTGTCCAAGACCGATGATGCCGAGGCTTTTTCCATTGATTTCCACCCCCATGAATTTTTTCTTCTCCCATTTGCCCTCGCGAATGGAGGCGGTCGCCTGTGGAATATTTCGGGCCAGGGCGAGCATGAGAGAGATGGCATGTTCTCCCGTTGTGACCGTGTTGCCTCCGGGAGCGTTCATCACCACGATGCCCCGAGTGGTCGCGTAGGGTACATCGATGTTGTCCACGCCTATTCCGGCACGACCCACAACCTTCAATTTTTCAGCCTTCTCCAAGACCTCTGCGGTCACCTTTGTGCCGCTTCGAACCCCCAGACCGTCGAACTCATGGATAAGGCTTGCGAGGATTTTTGGATCGCTCGTGGCCTTGTCGTTATCCACCACAACCTTGATTTGCCCGGTTTGCTCCAAGATATCCTTGGCTTTGATATCCTTGGCTTTGGGGGACATGTTGTCCCTGATCATGACTTTGTACATGTTCCACTCCTTTTTTGATTAATGTGTACCACCGCCCGCTTTATCCTTGCCAGTGCCTTCTCTTTGCCAAGAACCTCCATGACCTCGAATAGCCCGGGGCTGGCGCTCTTACCGGTGAGGGCCACCCTCAGAGGTTGCGCGATTTTTCCCAGCTTGAGCCCCTTATCCTCCAGAAAGGCGAGAAAGACATCTTCCAGCCCTTTTTGGGTGAAATCATCCATCTTTTGGAGGCGGTCCAAGATATCTTTCATGAGCTCCAAAATGTTCGGTTTTAGGAATTTGCTATCCGCCTTCTCCTCGTAAGTGACCTCCTCCTCAAAGTAAAAGCGCGCCCCTTTGAACCCAAGTCTTTCCAGGAAAGGCATGAGCGCCTCGGTGAGGAAGTCATTTTTTGATTCGCGCATGTACCGGGCGTTGAGATCCAGGAGTTTTTCCGCATTGAAAACACCGGCTGACTTGCCCACATGTTCCAAAGAAAATTTTTCGATGAGCTCATCCATGGTGAACTTTTCCTGGTCGCCATACGACCAGCCGATTCTTGCGAGGGCATTCACCAGGGCGTTGGGCAGGTATCCCATGTCCCTGTAAGCCAGAACAGACATAGCGCCGTGACGCTTGCTCAACCTGGTCTTGTCAGGTCCTAAGATCATGGGCACGTGTGCATAACAGGGCAACGGCTCATCCAGAGCCTGGTAGATCATAATTTGGCGTGGGGTGTTGTTTACATGGTCATCACCCCGGATGATATGGGTCAACCCCATGGTGATGTCGTCCACCACAACAGCCAAGTGATACGTGGGGCTTCCGTCCGACCGCCAGAGCACAAGGTCATCAAGCTCCTCGTTGTTGAAAGAGATGGTGCCTTTGACCATGTCTCGGAAAGCGGTCTTTCCCGTTTGTGGTGCTTTCAAACGGACCACCGCATTGGGCCCCGGCCCCAGATGTAGCTTTCGGCATTTGCCGTCGTATTTGGGCTTGAGTCCCTTAGCCACAGCCTTCTGGCGCCTTTCTTCCAATTCCTCAGCTGAGCAGTGGCAATAGTAGGCTCTCCCTGCGGATAACAAACTTTCAATGAATTCTCTGTAGATAGGATAGCGTTGAGACTGGAAGTAAGGTCCCTCATCCCAGTCGAGTTCCAGCCACTCCAAAGACTCGAGGATGGCATGGGTCGCTTCGGCCGTAGATCTCTCTCTGTCTGTGTCTTCAATCCTGAGGACGAATTTGCCTTTCTTCTGCCTGGCAAAGAGCCAGTTGAATAGAGCGGTTCTTGCGCCCCCAATATGCAGGTACCCTGTCGGGCTGGGCGGGAACCGCGTGACAACCTTCTCATGACACATGACTTGAGATAGCCTCCCCCGATAGCACAAATCGTGAGCGGGAGTCTAGCACAGGGGGTAGGGGGAAACAAGTCGGAAATAAGACCCTGATGAGGTGAAGAAAAAAGAGACAGCGCCATATTGGCGCTGCCTCGGGTGGAGGGTTAGGTTAGTTGCTCGGTTTACAAACGCAAGGGGTTAGGCTCTTCGTTAACAACCCAACATGTCCATCCCTCAAAAAGTCTTCCCGAGATGCCGTTTTTTTATGCTGACGCGATCCCTCTTCAGTATTAGGTAGATCCCCAGCAGAAAAGATGCACGAACACCCGAGAAGTTTTTACCTTGATGCCTTTGGCCGACAGAACTTGACGTATTTGCTGTTTCTTGGAAGCGATCGGATGAAACTGTCTGATTTAACCTATCTATCCCGACCAAATTATATAATATCATACATATATTTTTATATTTGTCAAGCATTTTTACGTATATTACGTATAATTTATATAATTTATATATATGTGGTGTATCAAAGCCAGAACGGGCGCAACATAGCGCAGGCTTTGGCCGGCATTGCCACTTAGAATTGTGGTGGTGCGATGGGGTTCTCTCTGGCGTAAATCGCTGGAAAAGGAAAAGCAGAGCCTTGAGGATAAAAAAGGCCCTTTGTCGGGCCCCTTTACTCTTTTGAGTGAAATTCTTGGTTCGGTTCGCGGTTTCTGCTGCTGCACCCTCACCCGGCGGCTTCTTTCGCTTTCATACCCGCCTCAATGCCTTTGCTGAAGTCTGTTAGAACATTCGCCATTCGAGCGCCCAGTTCTTTGTCTATCATGAAAAGTCCATTATTCCCCTGTGCGCCTGTGCCGACAAGTTTGAGCTTGGCGATGATGTCATTGTCGTTTTCTTCCTCTTCTATCTGCTCGGTTACGTACCACTGGAGAAAAATGTGCGTGGCATGGTCTTTCTCGGCAATGGCAAGGTCGACGAGATCATTAATGGATTTTGTCACAAATTTTTCGTGTACCAACGTCTTCTCAAACATGTCGAGGGGGGATTCGAATTCAGACGGAGGCTTTTCAATGGCTGCGATTTTCACCTTCCCGCCCTGTCTCTGGATGTATTCATAGATTTTCATGGCATGCATCATTTCTTCGTGATACTGGACCATAAACCAGTTGGCAAAGCCTTTTAAGCCGATGGCATCACTGTGGGCAGACATGGACATATAGAGGTATGCGGAATACATCTCCTTGTTGACTTGCTCGTTAAGCGCTTTTTCCATCTTCTCGCTAATCATGATTCATCCTCCTGTGGTGAAAAAATCAACCGGACTAAATTAAGTCGGCGATCGAGCCTTGTCAAATGGAAGCCGCCTTTAATGAAAATATCCCTAGTCGCGTGTCCCAGAAATTCCTATTACAATTCCCAAAGAGCGAATGGCTAAATTGGGTTCTCTAGGGGCCGTCGGGAGGTGGTCTTACAGGCCAGCAACCCAAATTCCCACGAAGCTTGTTGGACGCCCCCATCATGTCAACAGGGGCAACGTGCAGGCCCAGGAGATATAGGGCGTTTGATAGACTATTTTCTGGGCCCGCCCGCCTCGCCTGAGCGGCTTGCGATGGCGGGAGGGGCTGCACAGCGACAGATATTAGGGACAGGGGGCCGTTCCAAAGGCATGGGAGGTATGGTTGCGGGCTGAACGACCACCTCCTGACGGCCCCTCGAGCAAGCAAGAACTTCTTCGAGTTATTTCTGGGACGTGATACTAAATGTGCTTTTCAATAGGGGAAATCCTTGAGTATCTTATCCATGCCGAACCGGGCCAATTCGTCGGCCGTGAGCCACTTGGCCCCTCTTTCAAAAAAGGTGCGCGCTTCAAGAACATTCTCGGACAGAGAGCGCTGGGTTTCTGTAAATGTTTCTTCCCATAGGAGCTTTCCTTCGGCCACACTGATGAGGAAAACGGCAAAAGCTACCGAGGCAGGACTTTGCACCCCCCGGGCGCCACCTTGCCGTTCCTTGTACCTCCAGACGGTTCCGAGCAATACATAGTGGGCGTTCAGTCTCTTGCCCAGCCCTTGGGCAAGGGTAACGGGCGTGTCATTGTCGCTGTCTTTAGGCATCTGCGCATACGCCATCTCTACCTGAGCGAAAGGCACAACCCTTTCTTCATGTTGCATCTCAAGGGCCTCTTGCGCATATCGTGTTAGAGTGCGGTCGCAGTCGGGGGTGAGTTCGTCCTGGAGAAAAGAAAGCTCGCACACCGGGCATTTCAAGGAGGCGTTGATATCAGAGCCGTACCTCCCTTTGAGGAATGGCATGACTGCAATTCTTTCTTTTCGCAGGGTGGGAACACGGGGCTGGGACGATTCCGCATGGGAGGGGGGCGTGGAAGTCGCAAAAAAGGACCACATCAAGACAATGGTGGACGCTAAAACCACCATGCAGGCATTAAGAAAACGTTTCATGGGGGCACTGACTCCCTTCACCTATTGAATGATAAAATTCTGAAGTGCGGTTTGCTGACTATTATTGTAAAGCTAAGGAACCTTTGGAGAAGCGTCAAGCCAAAATTTTCCTTGACAGAGAGACCTCTGCCATATTTATTATAATTTTATCATGCATTTGCCTTAAGTGAATTTAAGATCTTCAAACCTCTGACTTTTCCCGACACGATTGTTCTAAAACCGCAGGGTGTGACTTTTGGCTCAGAGCGGTTAAAGCGCTGATCCAGTTTAAAGAGGGACCCGGCGGCTTACCTCTCACCGAGGGAGCAGAGCGGAAAACCGGGATTCTTGGCTTTAGAAGTGAACAGAAAAGGGAGGTAGCCATGGCCGTCATTACGATCTCGAGGCAATTTGGCGCAGGGGGAACCACGTTGGGTGCAAGACTGGCGAAAAGGCTCGGGTATCGCTATGTGGACGACGAATTGATTCGGGAAGTGGCGGAGAAGGTTGGTGTCTCTTTGGACCAGGTGAGGACTTTCGAAAAAATGGGCACCTCGAAGGTCATGCGACTCCTTGATTGGGTCGTGAGCCCGGACTTCATTGAACGACATACCTCAAGTCACAAACAATTGGATGAGGGCAGCTATGTAGAAGAAGTCAAAGCGGTCATTTTGAAGCTCTACGAGCAGGGAAACGCGGTTATTATCGGTCGGGGCGGAAACTACACTTTGAAAGGCTACCCCAACACCATACACGCGCTTCTGGTGGCCGACATGAAAAACCGTATCGATTTCCTTTCGGAAAGATACCGGATGACACAGAGCCAGGCGGAAAGGGCCGTCAAACGGGCGGACATGATCCGGAGCCGCTTCTTGAACTGCTTTTCCGACCAACCATCCCACGATGACCCCCTCCTTTATACGATCACTGTCAATATGGACTACATGACCATGGATAAAGCAGAAGACTTGATCGTCGGTTTGATCCCTGAAGTCGAGCAGAACTGAGACGTTTCGAAGCGCCTCCACATCCTCCTGCACAGGTACTGTTCACGGGTGGCGGAGAGGGTGGCGGACTATTTGCCCTGGAATAGACGCAGCGCCATCTTGGTTGTGGCGGCGATAGAGGCATTGAGGTTAAGGACCATGCTCTTGAGGGTCCCCTGAAGTTGTTCGAATTCCCTCTGGATACTTTCCACATCGAGTTTTTTCACCTTCAGGTCCTTGGGCGCCATGACCGCAGCCTGCTGTGGTTCTTGGTTCATCTCCAGAAAGGGCAGGTTGCCGAAGAAATCATGTTTTTCGAGCGTCAAGAGATAAAGCGGCCCCTTCTCGGTCTGCGCCATGAGACAGCCTTCGCCATCAGTGATGAGGTAGGCCCCGGCTTTGGTCGATCCTTTTTTTAGAATGACTTCCTTGCCCTTGGCGAATTTGGTCCCGGCGTCCCGTTCCTCGGCAAGCTGAGTGGCCCTGTTGGTTACCTTTCTGAGTCTCCCATCCATGCTCACCAGGACCCGTCTGAAATCCGGAGAAAGGGCCCGAAAATCCACGGAGAGTTGTTGCGTATCCAACAGACCGAGTCGGGCATCCCCAACGGCTGTCACGGAAGCATTTCTCGCGTGCTCCTGGAAAAGAAATGATGCGAAAGTGCCTATGAAGCATCCTTCGCCGATGTGACTGACCGTCAAGGGTCCTTTCGGGGTCTCCTTGGTGATCTTCACCATCCCATCCAAGATGACCCAGAGCCACTTTCCGTGACTCCCTTCCTTGACAACCGTCCTGCCGTCGGAAAAGTCCTCTTCATCCACCACGTAAAGGAAGTCAACGGGGGGCCCTTTGAGAACAGGCACGGCGCCGGGTTCCTCAGCTTTGTCCCCTGCCGGAATCGGGCCCTCTTCAAAACTGGGCGGCCCCACCTTCCTGATTACACCGTCGTCGAGCATCCGCATGGCATCCAGGACGATTTCCATCCGGCTCTTCTTAATCGCCCGTTGAATTGTGACCTTTTCTTCCACGAATTCGAATTTTCCCTCCGTTCGTCCAAAGAGGGCATAAATAGCATCCAGTCCATGCAAGGAGCCGTCCGAACCGTTGATGGGATCTCCTTTGACAAAATAGACGATGCCGGGATTGGGCGCATACTGGCTTGAGATGCGAAGGACACCCGTGCTGCTGTTTCCCCCGAGAATTTGGAAAACTTCTGGAAGGCTGTTAAAACTCAGGTCGCCTGAAAGAACCACCTTCTTATTCATGCTCAGCCCTTACTTGGTCCATTGGAGTTCGCGCTGTAGATGACGCAGTGTCAAAAGCAAGGCTTCCTTAAGGGTTGTGCCGACGCCTGTTCCCTTCAACGCGCTGGCCAAATGATGGGGCGCCTTAAGTTTGCTGTTCAGTTCACGGTTCATCAAATCCTCTGGCATGATAGGTATCCCCTCATCGCCGAGATCCCGCTTGTTGAATTGCATCACGAGAGGTATTTCGAAAACGTTTTTGTTCTCTTCGGCAAGGTTTTCCGCAAGGTCTTTGAGAGACTCCACGTTGGGTTTTCTTTGAATTTCCAGAGAATCGGCAACAAAGACGACGCCGTCCACACCCTTAAGCACCATCTTCCTGGTGGATCGATACTTGGGCTGGCCGGGCACCGTGTAGAGCTGAATCTTCACGTCACAACCCCTGATTTTGCCCAATCCCATGGGGAGGAAGTCGAAGAAGAGGGTCCGGTCTCCCTGGGTATTGATGGACACCATTTCTGCGGAGGTGTGTTTGTTGAATGCCTTGAAAATGTATTCCAGATTGGTCGTTTTTCCGCCCCGCCCCGGACCATAGTAAACAAGCTTACACTCAATAATCCTGTCTTTTGCATTGAAAACTGCCATAAAGCCTACAGAGTACCCTCCCCCTGAACCAATAGAACCGCCCTATGTGCCTGTATCATCATCTCAACCGTCGCTCTCTGCCACCGAGTTCCTCTGTGTGGGCTATTCGCCTTCAATGGTGATATCCACCATATAGTCCCCTTTTCTTGGGCCCTGCTTGACCGTGGCTTTACCGGAGACGATGCCGTGACTTCTGAAGACCGTGATTGGAGAGTAGCACTGCAATTCCGGGAGATGGGTGCCGGGGGCAAGCATCTCCGCCAATTCCTTTTGGTCCACAGAAATGACGACGCTCACTGTGTTGGCCGACTGAAAGTCCACATCGAAATCCACGGTTTGGCCCTTGAGAGGGCCCATGTTGAAGCGGATGGAGATTCCGGAAATGTCCAGAAGCAGCTCTTCCTCTTTTTTCTTCTTCTTCTTTTTCTTGGCCTTGGGCTTAACGCCCACTTGCTGAGGTTCAGCCACCGCCGGTAGATTCACCTTGATGCTCTTCTTTTCCAAGGCCCCTTGAAGAAACGTTCGCACGCCCTTGAGTTCGTCGGTGGAAAAAACGTCACGGGAGAGCCATTTTTCGAACTCCCCCACGGCACCGTTCGGTTCATTCATGGAAATGTAGCATCGTATGATATTCTTGGCGGACATGACCGGCATGACGCCCTGTTCCAGGAGGTTTCGGAACTCCGTGAGGGCTCGGTCGTACTGGCCGAATTTGGCCAGGGCCACAGCGCCCTCCATGGCAGCTGACTCTTCAGTTTGGGAAAAAGCGAAGAGGTTCTTGATCAGGTCCTGAACATTATGGGAAAGCTCGAGCGTTACAGGCGCCCCATCAATGTCCGCCAGCGTTTTCTCCAGTTTCCGGATTTTACTCTCCACCGCATGGATGAGTTTCTCATGGTTAGAGAAGTGCTGGCTTTTCCCGATAAACTCTTGAAGCTGCTCGTATTTTTCCTTGGCCTCTTCCAGAAGGCCCTGAGTTTGATAAAGCTCTGCTTCCTTTAATGAACGCTTGATATGATCCTTTTCAGACACAGAATCCCCCAACACCTGAGAAGTAAAGAAGGTCTGGGCCGAAGCCCTATAAGCCGGATATCACGGGACAGGGTCCACATGAAAAAGACCGCATCCATCTCGGTCGCATTTCATACCATATGAACAACACGCCAGAAGGGTAACTTTTTTCTAGGGAAGGCCTCCTGCAGGCATTCAGCGCGCGTTCTATGGGCATCGAAGTCGTCTCAAAAGGGAAACACCCAAGTCACCCTGGCTATGATCAGGAAAAACTGAAACACTATTATTTACCATATCTTGTTGGTTTAATAAAGGATTTTCTCTCGTCTCACTCAAAGTCCTTGGGCCGTATGCGATCTGATGAGAGGAAGGCTTCTACGGCAGCGTTTCCAAAGGAAACGCGGTGCCAGGCACATATGCCATATTTTACGTGGAAAATGAAGGCAGCAAAAGCGAAAAGTGGGTGAGCGCCTCTCGAGCCAGGTCGAAATGACACAGGACCCCTTTCAGAGCCTTCCCGTGCAAGCGTGTCAATGGGCTTCACTGATTTTGAGCTGTTGGCCGGGACGAATGACCGCGTCAGGCGCAAGATTGTTGAGTTTCCGCAGTTCTTCCACGGACAAACCATAGCGCTGGCTGATGGAAAAGAGCGTTTCACCGGGTTTGACCTCATGGTGGACCTCCGCTCCAGAGGGGCGCGATACTTCGGGGCGCTCCGGCCCGGCATCGGACCCTTTTGCCGTGGACACGGCCCGGTTCTCCGAGATTGCCTCGGAGAGCGCGTGCGAGGTGGCTTCGAGCCGATCGATCCTTTCGGCCATGCGGCCAGCAAAAGCTTTGCTCCTCTTCTCCATCTCCGAGAGCGTTGCCTCCGCGGCGTCAAACTTGAGCTCCATTTGCTTGACCCTTTCATCCAGGGCCTTGAGGGCCTCTGGGTCAACAGCGCTTTGGGTCGTGAAAAGAGACTTGAAGAAAAGGGAGAGCAGAAGGAGCAAACCAATTCCGATGACGACGAGGGGCATCTTGTCCCTCCTTGGAGGTACGATGATGTCGTCACGGTCTGGGTTCGTATCCATGTCTGTGTGCATATCTGTCGAAGCGGTTTATGCTATCCTACAGGAAAGGGCCTTGAAAATCAAATTTCTTGAATTATTTCAAAAGATAGATGATGATTAAGAAGGCGTTCTTTCATATGCTGACAAAAAGGAAACCATGAGGGTGGGTTAAACCAATGAAGATCAAGGTAGAGAGCGAAAAAATCGTAAAGGCCGTGAGAAAGCTGGACGGGATTGAAATGGTTCTGGAAAATGCTGAAGATGCCGGGGAGGCACTCAATCTCATTCTAAGACGGAACGATCTGTTTAAGCAGGACCACCGAAGCAAGCTGAAAGATGTCAAAGTGTCCGCCATTCGGGAATACAAGACTTCGGCGGTAGATTACAAGATTTTAATTTTGCTGGAGTTTTTGTTCGAGGACGACACAACCCCTGAGACGAAGATAGCCATCATCAAGGAGCTTCAGGAGTTTTTCAACAAGGCGTGATCCCTTTCAGCGTGACGGCATTCGCGCCCGGTCGAACCGCCAAATCCTTCCTAAAGACAACCGCTGTGGCTCATTCCTCTGAAGGGTCAACATGGATGATGACCTGGCTGAGCTCATCGAACTCCTCCCTCAGGCAGGCTTCGATATCCTTTGCGATTCGGTGCCCTTCGACTACCGTCAATCCCCGATCCACCACCGCATGGAGCTCCATTTGATAAAGGCCTCCGGACATTCTGACGCGGACGTCATGGGTTTCAATCACGCCGGGGACGGCGCCGGCACAGGAGCTGATCCGGGCCATGACATGATGGGCAGGAGCCGTGTCGGTAAACTCCCGGACAGAGCTTCTGAGGATTTCCAGTCCCGCTTTGAGAATAAAGATTGACACCACCAGGGCCGCACAGGCGTCCAGAATGTGCCAGTCCGGATTGATCTGGGCGCCGCCCACGCCCAGGAGAACAGCCACAGAGGAAAGCGCATCCGAACGGTGGTGCCATGCATTGGCTTGAAGGGCGCTGCTCCTGATACGCTGCCCCACATGAATGGTGTATCGATAGAGCACTTCTTTGAGAATGATGGCAAGAGCGGCCGCCCCGACAGTGACGGGCGCAGGGTGGTTTTCCGTGGGGCGGAAAATGTCCAAGGCAGCGCCTGCGCCAAGATAAAGGGCCACACCCAAGAGAGCGGCGCCCACAAATGTGGATGCCAAAGTTTCATAGCGGGCATGGCCGAAATGGTGATCTTCATCAGGTGCTTTTCGGCCCATAGTCAGTCCCACCAGAACCACGGCATCTGTGAAGAGATCGGAGATGGAATGTACAGCATCGGCGATGAGCGCCTGGCTGTGGCCGAATACGCCCGCGAGGAACTTGAAGGCGATAAGGAACAGATTGACCAGGGCGCCGATCAAGGTAATCTTGCGGCCCTGGCGAAATTCTTGTGTTGGATTTCTTTCTTTTTCCATCACGCCATTACTCTACCACATCATCCCATCAGGTTCCATTGTCTTTGATGGCCCTTTTGTCGTCCGGGTAAAGGTGCTCTTGTCTTCCCCCCAATCGCCGTTGTATAATGCGTGGCCGAAACAAAAGGTGAGGCGCCCCAACATGTCGGAGGAGATGCTCCCCAGGAAGATTGACGTCGTCGCTTACTCGGGTTACAAAGCGAACGAAAGGCCACTCTATTTTCTAATGGACAATCGCAAACTGGGGGTGACCAACATCATAGACCGGTGGTACGGGGTGGAACATGACTATTTCAAAGTTCTGGCGGATGATGGGAAGGTGTACTTGCTGAGATGGCACAGGCTAGAGGATCTCTGGTTTGTAGTGAAGATTATGGACAGGATGGGCAAACACTGACCGAGTTGATAGCTCAAGATCTTAAGATTTATGCGCCCAAGGCGCATTTGCCCGCCTTGATTTTTGGCGGGCTTCACCCCTCCGTAACGCCTTGAAGTGAGCAGGCCGTGAGCCTTAGAACCGAAAAAAACTTTCACAGCCTTCTACATGCGTCAAGCATGAGAGGCTTTTTAAGCGATGCGCACTCATTTGCTGGAAGACCCCGTCGCAATCGAGCGGAACGCTTTGTTATTCATCCTTGTCGCTGGATTACTCCGCCGTGTAGACCCAATTGTAGTTGATGGGCCTTAGCTGATGCGACGTGTCCTTGGGGTGAAGGAATTCATCCCGGAGCTTGAGCCAGTTGTAAGCAGGTTTGCACCTTCTGAGCTTTCCATCCTCTGGGGGCTTTGAATAGACGGTGTAACTGTAGACAGCTTCTGAGATGCCCACGTGGTAGCCGTCAGCCGGATAGAGATAGGCCGACTTGAAGAACTCGTTGTCCATGCCCTCTTTCTGGGCCAGGGCGCCAAGCTGCGCATCCGTCAGTTGAATCAGGAAATACTTCGAAACACCCCGCTCCGAATACTTCACCATGGTGCGAGACTCCGAGCTGGACACAAACACCGTGGATATGAAATCTTGCTTCCTCAATAGCTGCGCTGCGATAAGGCCGGCTGTTCGTCGTCCTCCAACGCTGTGGTGACACGCATAATATTCAAAGAGTTTGTTTTGAAGGATACGGGCTTCTCTGTCCCCTCGCTCATAAAGATTGTTCTGAACGTACCTCAACGATTTGGCCAGATCTTCTGCAGCATCTGCAATGGGCCAGTCGATCTTGACGTGCATGTGCGTCAGCGCGTACCGATTTCTCTTCTTCAGAGAGGGATCCTGCTGGATGAGAAGGGCGTAATCCACGTCCAGAAGGCTTTCAAGAAAGTCCAGAAAGTGAGCCTTGTCAAAGTATCTAAGGTTCTGGTTAAATTTCTTGCTGATGGGGAGTTCTACGAGGTATTCGAGGTTTTTCTTGATAACCTTGTTTTCCGGGAAGAAGCGAATGTAGTTCTTCAGTTCGGAATTGATGATGCCTTCAGAGAAGATGACAATAAAGGTATTGTAAAGCCCTGATTCCTTTTCCATTTTTTTGGACTTGGGCTTCAGTTCACTTTTTTCTGGAAAACTGTACTCCGCACCGTCTTTCATGTGCTTGTAAAAGGAATCAAGGAGCGATATCTTAACCAGGCGCATTTCCAGGGCGTCTCTGAGAATCTCATAAAGGGAGCGCCGAATTTTTTCGTAACTGCTGAGTCTTTCCCGGTATATCCACATCGATGACGTTCTCTTATGGTGAATTTGTCCCTGTTTGAAAAGCCTCGAAGGCGATGACCCTTGGAAGAGAGGAATGTCTGGGACTTCATCAAATATACCAATGGAAAGGGCTAAGTGTCAATAAAAATAAGAAAATCCAATACATGGCAGGATTGGCAGGACCTTGGCACAACGGTGGTGCCGGCTTATTTCCTGAAATTGTCTTGACAAAACGGGCAGGTGCTATATATTAAGCCATTTTGGCTCAAGTTTAATCAAAATATATTGTTCTTTTATAGGTTTATTTCCAATGATCATTGACCTTAGGACCATAACCCAAGAATCGCGGGTCAGCGAGGTTTTGGATGAAGACTGGTGGTCCAAGGGTGCGCAGGACGATACGATTCTGAGCCTGGATAAGCCTTTGAGGATCAGCGTCCAGGTTTCCAAGGTGGCGGACAAATACGTTTTGAACGGAGATATCTCCGGTGGACTCCAGGTGACATGCGATCGATGCCTCGGGGCCTATCATTGGGACTTGGAATCCACGTTCCACATGTCCTTGGTGGTGCATGCCACCGGGCCGGATGAAGTGGAATTGGAGCTTCTCGAAGAGGATATGGAGGTGGATTTCATTGACCGGGAGACCATCGATCTGGACGCCATCATTCGCGAACAAGTCTTCCTGGCCCTGCCCATGAAAAACATTTGCAGGGAGAGTTGTCTGGGCCTTTGTCCTGTTTGCGGAGCCAATCTGAATGAGGGTCCGTGCAGCTGCAAGAAGGAATCCGGTCACCCGGCTTTTTCCAAACTCAAGAATTTGAAAATCGAAGGAGAATCAGGCTAAGTCATGGCTGTACCAAAGAGAAAAAAATCGAAATCCCGGCGAGACATGCGGCGGTCCCATGATCGCATAAAACTGCCCAAGACTGCTTTGTGCCCCCAGTGTCACGAACCTGTCCTTCCTCACCATGTCTGCCCTCACTGCGGCATGTACAAGGGAAGATCGATCATCCAGAAAGCGGAAGAGACCTAAGCTGAAAGCCGGTGTGGAGGTCGGGGCCGGAAGCCGGAGTGTGGCGGTATCACTTCTGTCCGCTCCATGCTGCTCACGATCGGGTCCACGAACAAAATGGTGGCGGGCGTTTTCTCCCGGAACGGTTGAAGCATAGCAAAGAGGCGTACAATGGCTGATTCAGAGCGGGTGGTGGTTGTCACAGGCGGATCCAGAGGCATTGGGCGGTCCGTGGCGCTGCGGTTCGCCCAAGACAAGGCAAAGATTGTCATTGTTCATTATGACCCGGACGAGGACGCATCTAACGACACCCTCAAGGTGCTCTCTGCGAAAGGGATTGAGGCTGAAAGCCACAAAGTTGACGTTTCTTCTTTCGGCGATGTGGATGCCCTGTTCAAGGGCGTTCTTTCCAGATTCGGTAAAGTGGATGTGTTGATCAACAACGCCGGTGTGACCAGGGACACCCTGCTGATGCGGATGTCTGAGGATGACTGGGATGCGGTGATCCGCATTAACCTGAAAAGCGTCTTTAATTGCACCCAGGCATTGATCAGGTCCATGATCAAACAGCGAAAGGGTCGCATCGTCAACATTTCCTCTATTGTGGGCCAGATAGGGAATGCAGGCCAAGCGAACTACGCCGCGTCCAAAGCAGGGATTATGGGGTTTACGAAAACAATCGCTCGCGAGGTCGCATCCAGGGGAATCACTGTTAACGCCGTTGCCCCGGGTTTTATAGACACGGAGATGACAACCTCAATGTCGGACAAGGCAAAGGCGTATTTTTTGCAGCAGATCCCGATGGGGAGAATAGGGCAACCCGAGGAGGTGGCGGAAGTGGTTTACTGGCTCTGCTCCGAGGGAGCAAGCTACATCACGGGTCAGGTCATTCACGTCAATGGCGGACTTTACATGTGAAAAAAAGGTTGCAAAATCATCTCATCTGAGGGATACAGCGCGAAGTCAATGAAAGGGTTCATTTTTAACTGAAGACCAGAAGGAGGTAATGATTTATGTCGGACATTGCCGAGAAAGTGAAAAAGATCATCTGTGAGCAGCTCGACGTTGCTATAGAAGATGTGGTGCCAAAGGCCTCTTTTGTGGACGATCTGGGTGCAGATTCATTGGACCAGGTGGAGTTGATCATGGCCATGGAAGAGGAATTCGGTGTCTCCATATCTGATGAGGAAGCGGAAAAGATTGTCACGGTGCAGGATGCAATGGACTACATCGAGAAAGCACAGGCCGCCGCAGCATAGATTTGCACATACCATGGATTTTAAGAAGCAATGCCGCATACCACTGAAGGGGGCATTATGACACGAAGGGTGGTGGTCACAGGCCTGGGGATGGTGACGCCCCTCGGGACCGGCGTCCAGAAAAACTGGGAAGCCCTGTGTACCGGAAAATCCGGGATCAAAAGAATCGAAAAATTCGATCCATCCCCCTTTGCAACCCAAATAGCTGGCGAAGTGCGGGATTTTAGGGCCGAAGACTTTTTGGACAAGCAGTCCATAAGGCGGTTTGACGTGTTCATCCACTGGGGTGTGGCATCGGCGCGCATGGCAGTCGAGGAATCAGGATTGAAAATCAACGACGGCAACCGCCACCGGGTCGGCTGCCTGACAGGCACGGGCTTGGGCGGACTGGCCTCACTGGAGCATTGGCATAAGGTTTTGCTCGAGCAGGGGCCTCGTCGAATCAGCCCCTTTTTTATTCCAGGCATGATCGCCAACATGGTGCCCGGACAGATTGCCATCGAGTTTGGCGCTAAAGGGCCGAACCTGGCCATCGAGACGGCCTGTGCAGCAAGCTGCCATGCTGTGGGAGAATCATACCGGCTCATCCGCGACGGAATGGCCGATGCCATGATCACGGGCGGTGCAGAGGCCGTGGTTACCCCCCTGGCCCTGGGCGGATTTTGCGCTATGCGGGCCCTTTCCATACGAAATGATGAGCCTGAAAAGGCATCCCGTCCCTTTGACATGGACCGGGACGGATTTATTATGGCCGAGGGCGCAGGTATCCTTATCCTCGAGGAAATGACCCAAGCCCTTGAGCGTGGTGCTCCGATTTACGCAGAAGTGGTGGGTTACGGCATGTCCGGGGATGCCTACCACGTGACAGCACCGGAACCTGACGGTGGCGGCGCTATCCTGTGCATGAAAAACGCCCTGGATAATGCTGGCATGAAGCCCGAGGAGATTGATTACATCAACGCCCACGGCACATCCACCAAGCTCAATGATGAATCTGAGATCAAGGCGGTCAAGGCTGTGTTCGGCAGCCACGCCTACAAACTGGCCATCAGCTCGACCAAATCCATGACAGGCCATCTTTTAGGCGGGGCAGGGGGCGTGGAGGCTGTCTATACCGCGCTCACCATTAATAAGGGCGCCATACCGCCGACTATAAACTACGAAAAACCCGACCCGGAATGCGATCTGGATTTTGTGCCCAATGTAGTCAGAAAAGCGGATGTAAAGGCCGCCATGTCCAATTCCTTCGGTTTCGGCGGCACCAATGCTTCCCTGATCTTCAGAGCTTTCGAACAATAACAAGGAACCCCGTTCCCTGCCAGGGCAAAACAAGCCAGTCCATCATTCAATACACAGGAAATTGTACCCTTCAGATTATTCCTGACCTTCAAAAATGCCCCTTCTTGTATGCTTTTCCTTTTCTTCAAGGGCCGTGTTTCAACGGATGCACAAAAATCAGTGCACTTGGCACACAGGAAAGGGCATATCTCTGGAACAGGGATGAAGAGAAGTTAGCTAAGTATCTGAAAGTTAATTATAAAACGCCTTGTGGCTTTCTGGTATTATCCTTGCTTCAGGATTTAGGGAAGAAAGAGCAAGAATAAAAGAATGTTTCAGTTCCCGTCCAGAAAAGACCGTTGTAGAGAGGATGGGAGGAGGTGTGTTTGGATGGTCAAGGAAATAGCCATTGTCGCTATTTTTGGCATTGTTTTAAGCCTGGCAGCTGCATTCCTCTTGTATTTTTTCCCTTTCTGAACACGGCCCGTCTTCTTAGCCCACCACCAAACGACTTGAACGCTCTGCATGATCAGATTTCATGACCCCTCCCCTTCAGAAAAGACATAATGACCCTTCATGGCGAGATGGCGTTTTTATGATGTAAAGAATGCCGTACTCCCCTGAGTGAAGCTCACCGCGCTTCTCCACCCTCCGCAGTAGCACCCCATCCTCCGCAGTAGCCCTGTCCATCCTCCGTAGCAGGCTACTGCGGAGGACGGGCTACGGAGGATGGATGCTACGGACACCGTCGGCCATAGCCTCTTGACCACCATAGCTTTAGCGGCGGCGGTTGGCGTCGGACGAGTGCGGGCGCATGGGCAACCTGCTCCGCCGAAGTGGCCGCTTCGGCTACGAAGGTCGAGTCCTGGCGAAGGCGAGTGATGCAAAAACGCCACTTCTGCTGCCGCCCCTCCTGCTGTCTGCAAGAACCGGGTATCCCCACCCAGCCTGTGCAACTTTTTGCCAACAAATGGCATCTCTTTTCCCACTATAGGCAAGGTTTTGCAGACATTTCATTGTGGCCAATCCCTGAAATGAGGTAAGCGATCAATATAGCGAGGTTATTTTAGAAGAAACAGGTGTGGCACAGATGTTGTACGGTCTTTAAAAAGGACGGGTGCGATGTCTCAGCATCCCGGCCTCGTTGGTGGTCCAGCAGAAAGAAAGCAGTTCAATTGTCTCGAAGCGCCTGAGTTTCGAACATCGGTGAAGAATCATGACAATGGCCTATTTGCTTTTACTTCCTCTAGCCGCCTGTTTGGTCGGTGACCTCTCCGGCATGGTTCCAAGAATGCTGGACATTCGAACGCAACAAATCTCCTCGAAAAACATCACAAAAGGAAGCGTATCTGGCGTTTATGTCCTGGCACAGCATGTTCGGAAAACGGCCACGGAGGAATCCACTATCTCTGAGCAGCGGCGCGAAGAGGCTGCGCCAGAGCAAAGAGAAAAACATCAAGAAGCAGGCCCCCAATCCGTAGAGCCGGTTCCCCAGAAGCAATCGTTCAAGTCACCACCAACCCCAAAGGGTTTGAGAATCAACGCCATGAAACGACATAAACCGCCCTCCGCACAGCCTAGGGGAGCAAGTGATGAAAAAAAGAGAACGCCTACCTTTTGACAGACGTTCTGGTGAAGACAGGCGCAAAACTTACAAGCTGGGCTACTTCTTGGAAGGTGGAGTCGAGAGGAGGAGTGGAAAAGAGCGTCGATCTGAAGTGGAAAGGAGAAAAGACTGGCTCAGAATCTCGGAGTGGGCCAGCATCTGGAAAGGGATTTTCGAAATCCGAAAGTCTCTCGACAGCTAATATCTTCAGGCGATCGTCGTTGATACGCAGGGTCATTACGGCCCTGCTTTTTTTTCCCCAGCAATTAACGATTCTATGGACTTCATTATTGGAAGGGCTGTCCCAGGGGCTTGCCTACGCCGGCAGACCGGGGCAAACAAACAAAACCGTGCCTTTCGGAGAGCGTACCCTGGCGGCATGTTATCTCCGCGTCCTGGACCCTGACGATTGACATGTTCGAAAAAAATGCATCATACTTGGACATCAAATTCAGAAAACCCCAACCTTCAGAGTTCGCTTGGTTTCTGGGAGGAGGCTATGTCGGCCCTGGAAATAATGGAAGACCTCTTCTTCATTGAAAGGGGATATCTCAACGGGAATCACTTCGTGTATCGGGCAAAGAAACCTGTTCTCATAGACACGGGTTACCTTGCCGATTTTGAAGAAACCGGGCGATTGCTATCGGGTTTGGGCATCGAGCTCGCAGAGGTAGGTCTGATTGTCACCACCCACTGCCACTGTGATCATATCGGGGGCAACAAGGTCATCCAGGAGCGATCAGGGTGCGACATCGCCCTTCACAAGCTGGGCAAGTATTTTATAGATACGAAAGACGACTGGGCCACATGGTGGCGGTATTATCAGCAAGAGGGCGCTTTCTTCCGGTGCACGGAGGGTCTCGAGGATGGGTCTGTCATCTCTGTCGGGCCCCACCCATTCAGGGTGATTCACGCACCAGGACACGCATCAGATTGTATCGCCCTATATAACCCTCGAGAAAAGGTTCTTGTCTCTTCAGATGCCCTGTGGGAGCATGATGTGGCCACGGTTACAGAACGGGTCGAAGGGTCCACGGCTGTTCATGCTCTGAAAAAATCGCTTGAAAAGTTGTCTCAGCTGGAGGTCCGGGTGGTATACCCCGGTCATGGAAAACCTTTTACCGATTTCGAAGGGGCCTTGGAAAGAAGCAGAAAAAAAGTGGGCAGCTACCTGTCCAACAGGCAGGAAATAGGGAATGACCTTTTAAAGAAAATACTTATTTACACGTTGCTCATGAAAAAGTCCGTGCCGGAAGCTTCCTTTTTTCCCTGGCTCATGAACACCCTTTGGTTCAGGGAGACGATTGACCTCTATTTTGACGGTCTTTATGAGGCCAAGTTTGATGAAATCATGGGGGATTTTCTTGACCGGGGTGTGGTGAAACGCGCAAATGACTGCCTCTATACCACGGTGAAACCGTAAGAACCTGCCTGTAATTTCGAGTCGCTTTTTTTCAGGCATTTGACAGAATAAATATTTTCCCCCTATACTCGCGCCATGACGTTGGGTCTTTCGGCAAATGAGTAAGCATCGCTTAAAGGGCTTCGCATGAATGAGGGATATAGAAGGCCATGAAGGGCTTTTTTCGATCCCAAGGCTCACGGCCTGGTCATTTCAGGGAGTTACGGACGGGTGAAGCCCGACAAAAATCGAGGCGGGCTAGCCCACCTTGATTCTTGGCGGGCAAGCCTCCCCCCTCCACTGTTCCCCTCGACTTCGCTCGGGGCCAGGGGGTCCCCCATTCCGTAACTCCATGAAATGACGAAGGCCTCCCACCAGTCACTCAAAAAACCCTTCATGGCCTTGTTCTGTGGCCAACGGCTTTCCACTGGAATCACTCATGCTCATTTGCCGGAAGACCCACAAAGTTGAATGCTTTTTCCGAAAAACCGCGTTTAACAGCAGACCAGGAACAACAAAGAGGTAGGGTGGAGTGAAAGCGAATTTGGCGGGCCTGGTGGTCTTGATATCTCTTATAGCAACAGGTCAGGCTCTTTCTATTGACAGTCTCACCGCTGCAGAGGGGTTATTTGCAGCGGGAGAATACAGGGAATGCGTCAGTCAGTTGAAAGCGTTAACGAAAAAGGAGCCAGCAAATTTGAGAGCCTGGGTCCTTATGGGTGACTGCTACAGCAAGCTGGAAAAAAACAGAAGGGCGATTAAGGCCTATGAGGAGGCTGTGAAGATCGATCCTTCCCATGAGCAGGCGCTTTTTGCACTTGGGGTGAGTTATGCAAAATTGGAAAAGCGTTCTGGCGCTGTGGCCGCTTTCAAGAGAGTTGTTGAGATTAATCCCTCTCACGCGGAGGCCCACTTTTCCTTGGGGGTGCTTTATGAGGCGCAAGGGAGCATGAGCCAAGCTTGGGAGGAATACAAGGTTCTTAAGACGCTTGATGAGAAGCTTGCAGACAAGTTGTACCACATCATTTTCTGGTGATCGCTGGCTCGGTCGGGAGGATAGGCCCAAGATTCTCAAATGGGAGAGGGGTTGTCGGACTTTTCCGCTTTTGATGATATGAAAGTGCAATAGGTGGAGGTTTTTCTCCACCACAGTGGTCATATTAAGCGGTGCGTTCTATCCGAAAGAGAGGTAAGGGCGCAGAAAGCGGTTCAGCCCTTCATTGCGCGAATCACGGAACAGAGATGCAGATTCAACTCATTCGCAGTGCGACACTCCGAATTGAATACGCCAGGCGGCACTTCGTCATTGATCCGTACCTCGCCGCCAAACACGCCATGCCGTCCTTCAGCGGTCAATCCCCCAATCCCTTGGTTGATTTACCCTGTTCGCCACAGGACGTCATCGCCGGGACTGAAATGGCGCTCATCTCACACTTACATTCAGACCACTTTGACCCCGCTGCACAGGAGCTGTTGCCCAAGGCCAACCCGATTCTTTGCCAACCCGAGGACAAACACCGGCTTGAGGCCAAAGGGTTTCGCCGCGTGATACCGGTCCGCGAGACTATCGCTTGGCAAGGGATTACGATCACCCGCACCCCCTGCCAGCATGGGAGTGGCGAAGTCTTGAAAAAAATGGGCCAGGCCTCGGGGTTCGTCTTCCAAGCTGAACACGAGCCGACCGTTTACTGGGCGGGCGACACCGTTTGGAGTGAAACCGTGGCGGACATTATCGTTCGAACCCAGCCGAAGATTATTATTACCCACTCATGCGGTGCAGTGTGGGGCGACAATGTGCTGATCCTCATGGATGCCGCCCAGACGGTCGCTGTCTGTCATGCTGCCCCGGACAGCGTGGTGATCGCGACCCATATGGATGCCGTCGACCATGCGACTGTTTCGCGAGAAGCTTTGCGTCTGTATGCTGAGGCGCATGGCATTGGGCCTGAAAGGCTTCTGATTCCGGCAGATGGCGAAAAAATGGTCTTCTGATGCCCGTGTTAAAAGACATTGTGCGGTCTTGCCGTTCGCTGCAGCCGACCGCTTACCGCGCCGGAATTCAGAAATTTGCGCAAGCCGGTGTCTTCTGTCGGCGATGCATGCTTGCCGCATCCGGCGGCCGCTGAACCCGATGGCTTTATAATTTCTATTCATAGATATATCCAACAATGGCTAAGCACTCACCCACCCGGACTATCGTCTTGTTTCTGCTGCTCATCGCTCTGGTGGTCGGTCTGTCCCTGACTTCCGGTCATTTCTGGAGTGGCAAGCCAGAAGAACTGCCCGAACCCAAACAAGTGATCATCAACGAGCAAATGACCGTGGGGGAGTTCGGCCGGGCCAATGACCTAACCAATCCCGTTTTAAAAGGAGTGCTTGGACTTCAGACCAGATCTGATCTTCAGAAGAAGCTATCCGAGTACGGTACGCCCGATCAAATCCGGTCTTTGGTCAAGAAGAAACTGGCCTTGGCCGCTGAGCGTGCCACCAAAAATTGGATTAAAATCCAAATCAAGTTTGGCATGTGGTTTGCGTTTCTGATCACCCTGTTCATTCTTATGAGAAAGAGGAAGGCCACCCCCCGTCTTAGGAAGTGGTTGCTTTTCATCTCGGTCTTGATCTTTGGTATCATCATGGGGTCGGACCCAAGCCCCATGGGAACCGTTAAAGATGCTATTCACTTGTACGGTTCAGCCCGCGCTGTTTTTCCGCCCCGTATGATCGCCCTCACGCTCTTTTTGCTGATCGTTTTTCTTGCCAACAAATACATTTGTGCATGGGGTTGCCAAGCGGGGGTCCTTCAAGACCTGATTTTTCGTCTCAACCAGACCGACAAAAGAAAAGCCATTTTGGGCAAACAAATCAAGCCGCCTTTTCTCCTTACAAACACCGTGCGTGTCGCCTTCATGGGCATATTCACAGCAGCCGCCTTCGCATGGGGTGCCGATATTATCGAACCGGTTGACCCTTTCAAGCTATATAAGCCGGCCTATCTGGGGCTCGCCGGGGCCGGTTTTGTTGGGATACTTCTGGTAGCGAGCCTATTTGTTTACCGGCCGTGGTGTCACCTCTTTTGTCCCTTCGGCTTGGTCGGCTGGCTTGTGGAAAAGGTCAGCCGGGTGAGAATCAGCGTTGACTATGAGACTTGCATTGCGTGTCAAAAATGCGCCACCGCCTGTCCTTCCACTGTTATGGAGGCTATTTTGAAACGAGACAGGAAGACCATCCCGGACTGCTTCGCCTGCTATACCTGCAGAGAGGTCTGTCCGACGAACTCAATCAGCTTCTCCGCCAGAAAAAGGCGTTTGCCCCCGCCTGGACATTTTGAGAAAAAAGGGCGATCTGAACTGGTCGAAAATGATTAGGCTTTCATCGCTCGGCACCGGGGCCAACAAGAGCGTGGCTAAGTGCCGATTATGTTCATCTGCAGAGTTGCATTGTCTGCTGAAACTGTAACGCGCCCCTGCGCAGCATAAAGATGCCCGCGCCCTCAGAGATAGCAACCCCCTACAATTCTGCTTGAAGGGCCTTTTTCTTTGACAATCGAGCCCCAGACTGTCAAAAATGGTTCGCATTTGAATTCAGAGGAGATTCCCGGGGCGCGCCCGTCATGTGTGCAATGCCTCAAGGGGGGAATTTCTGAACGAACCGGATGGAAGGGGCCGGAGGCGCTATGGAAAGCATGGAGACCATACTCAAGCACTATGGATTCACCTCGGTGGATGAAGAAAACCGGGCGGAGCTGAGTCGCACTTTGCTGCCGGTGTCAGACCAACTTGCTGATGATTTCTATGATTTTTTGATGGAGGATTCTTACACGGCTGCCTTTTTCAGAACAGAAGAAGCCATTGCCAAAAGAAAGGAAACCATCAAAACCTGGTTCAGGGAACTGTTCACTGCCGATTACGATCACCGCCATCTCATGCGGTTCCGGAGAATCGGCCAGGTTCATGTCAGAATTGGGCTGAAGGGCCACTACGTCAACTCCTCCATGAACTTCATCCGGACATTCTGTTTGAGACAACTAGAAGGTGAAATCACGGATCCGGTGCAGCGGCAGAAGTTGATCGAAACGCTTGACAAAATCCTTGACATCAGCCTTGACGTGATGACGAGTTCCTACAGGGAAGCAGAGCTCAAGAAAGTCTTCCTTTCCCACCGTCTGGAGTTCTGGTTGGTGCGCTGGTCTGAGCGCGTGCTTCACGGACTCAACCTTCTTCTCATGCTGGGGTTGGTTATCCTGGCAGCGGGCGTTGCCGTCCTGCTCGCCAGCGATATCCTCTATGCCCTAAGGGAAACCCTCGACACCGGGCTGATCAAGGCCCTCGGATCCTTGCTTATTTTGTGGATGATGATCGAGCTTCTCCACACTCAGGTGGAGTATTTGCGGGGCGGGCGTTTTCATGTGCAGGTCTTTGTGGAACTGGCGCTGGTGGCCTTCATTCGTAAACTCTTCATTGCAGCGATCGATGAGAAAGAGGCGATCACCTTTGCTCTTCTGATTGGTGGGTTGCTGGTTCTGGGGGTGATTTTCTACCTGATTGCCAAGGCGGAGCCACGCCCAAGCCGATAAGCACGGGAGGGGTGAAAAAGACTGGAAATACGGGGAATCCATTCTGGAAGCGCCCGGAGCGCCATTGCCCAAACAGCCGTATCCGCTGCGGCGAGACAAAAATGGCGTGTTGAAGCCAACCAAACCGGAATAATCTATGGCTGGGCCAAAAAAAATTGGATATTGAACTGGTAACCGGCCAAGACTTGCATCAGTCGGTCATCCAAGACGCTGTTTTGCGTGCAAAGCATTGCGTCTGGATAGCCACGGCCAACCTTAAGGATATGCATGTCGCTGCAGCGCGTCGCTACAAGCCGATCTTGGAGATATTCGATCGCATGGCGGGAAAGGGTGTCTCATTTCGCATCGTCCACAGCGATTTACCCTCACGACCATTTCGTGCAACTCTTGAAAGGTTTCCCCGCTTGACCTCTGGAGCTTTAGAACTGCAAATCTGTCCACGTTGCCATTGGAAGATGGTCATCGTGGACGGCCAGTTTGCTTATCTGGGTTCAGCGAATTTTACGGGAGCGGGGTTGGGTGCGAAAAAGGAAAACAGTCGCAATCTTGAGGTTGGGGTCGTTTCAGAAGACGAGAATCTGGTGAAGAAGTTAGAGGCCTTGTTCGATACCTTCTGGATGGGCTCCTATTGCCGTGACTGTGCGCTGCACGAACATTGTCCCGACCCGATCGGTGAAGATTAGAGGGAAAGGGGCGCAAAAGGCTGCTGCCCTAGGCAGGTGGCTGGGCAGATCCTGCGGATCGGAAGCCGGCTTGAACAAAGCAGAAAGCCGAAAGGCTGAATCTGACGCGTTTTCCTTGACTTCCGACATTGAATGTGACTAAATGATTAGATTGCTTATTGCTTTGAGCGGAGATGCTTTGAGGAAATAGGCGTCTTCGCTTTTTTCTTTGAGGTCACTCTTCATTTTACCCCAGCTTAACCGGGAGATGAGGATAGAAAGGGCATCTTGAGCCGGAAAGATTTAATTCAGTTAGAAGGGACAATAACCCGGGTTCTGGGTCCTGGAATCATGGAAGTTCAATGCGATGATGAGGTCATCGTTAGAGGCCGTCTTTCCGGGCGGATGAAAAAGTACCGAATCAAGGTGATGGTCGGAGACAAAGTCCAAGTGCGCGTGTCACCGTATGACCCCTCCCACGGCCTCATTACCTATCGCATGAAATGAAAGAAGAGACAAATCCCCCATAGAGGAGATTTTTAAGTTCATATAAATAGAAATTTGTATAAATTTACTTGACTTTTATATTATTATAGTCTAATTTATATAAATTAATAGACCTCCTTTCCACCTCCCACTGGCCCTTGGATCACTTGTCGACACCAAAGCCACACCGATTCGGGCTTAGCTATGATCCGGGGCCTTTTCTTTTCTTGAGACTGTGAGTCCGTGATGGCAGAACCCTTTGCCTTCTCACACGTCGGCTCAAAATCGAATTTTGTGGATCCTTCTCCTTTTGTGCGTTAGGGAGGGGAAATACTTGTGCAGAGACTGGACCAGGCCGTTATTCTCCAGCATGGGCCCCGACTCACTCCTTTTCACGCCCATAGACAGGCATTTTTCAACCATGCTGGTCAACATGAGCACAGCGACTCCCTTTTTCCGGTACTCTTCCTTAACCGCGACCAGGAGCAAATCCACACAGTCACCGCCTTTGAGTCCCCTCATGATGTGATACCACCCAAAGGGGAAAAGTTTGCCATTGGCTTTTTTAAAGGCTTTTGTCAGGCTCGGCATGGTGACCATGAACCCAACCATCCTCCCACTTAAATCGACCGTACAGCAGAGAAGATCTAAGTTGATGTAAGCAATGAACTTTTTGATTAGGTGCTGGATGTAATTGTCGTTCAAAGGAATCACCCCGTAAATGTCCACATAGGTTTGGTTCAGCAGGCGGAACAGTTCCAGGCCTCTCTCAACCGCCTCCTGCTTTGTTTTGAACTTCAGGAGCCTAATATCCGATCTCTGTTCTATTCTTTCTTTGATCTTCAAGTACCTGGGGTCGAGACCATTCTCGGGCGCGAATGACTGAATTTCGACGTAATCGACGTCTTTTACAAAGCCGTACCTTTCAACGAAGTCTCCATAATAGGGATGGTTGTAAATCGTATGGGCTGTGCCCGGATATTCGAATCCCTCGATGAGCATCCCCTGACGATCAAAGTTCGTAAAACCGTGGGGTCCGGTTAAGCTTTCCATGCCTCGCTGCTCTGCCCATGCTTTAACAGCAGAAAAGAGGCTCTCAGCGACATGGTAGTCTTCAATGGAATCAAACCATCCGAATCGGGCATTTCTGGTGTGGAATTTTTTGTTGGCTGCATGGCTGATGATCCCTGCAATTCGTCCAACCGGTTCGCCGTTCTTGAAAGCAAGGAAGAGTTTGGCTTCCGCGTCTTCGTAAGCAGGATTCTCGGACGGGTCGAGGGTGTTGATTTCCTCTTTTGTCAAAGGAGGGACCCATTGGGCACAGCCTTTGAAAATCTTGTGGGGTAACTTCACAAAAGCTTTCAGACCGCCCTTGCTCTCAACAGCTTTTATTTCCAAACTCATGATGTGCCTTTCACTCGGAAGCCTTCCAGCGTTGAGCCTTGTATCCGCGAACAACGGACCGACATGATTGGGGGTTTCAGTCACACTTCGGGCAGGATTTTCGTCACCACGCATGGGTCAGAATAGGAACAATAACGGGTCAGTTACCCGAAAAGATGCCCAAAAGTCCACAAAAAAAGGCACGCTGGGGCGTGGGCCCATGAATTCACCTTCAAAGCCTCTCCCATGGAGAGCCGCTGAACAGCGGAAGAGATGCTTATTTGTGCCTCTACGTAATGTGTTCGCTTTTTATAGGCTGGGGAATTCTTGATATGAGAGATAATGATTGACGGATTGAGCAAAAGGTGATATACATCAAATAATTAGGTAGATCCCAGCAGTATGGGTTTGGCCCCTGAATGCAGTCCCGGTGGTCGATTCGGGTAAGCGCTCAGGGGCCTTTTTCTTTGGAGCCCTTTCATTCGCAACAAACAATATGAATTATAATTATAATATATTTAATTAATATTAATTACATTATCGCTTTTTCCTCTTTGTCTTTCCGATGCGATGGGAGCCTTTTGATAATTTCGGAGTCGGTTTCTTGGATTCCATTTCCTCTTTCATGGCTTCAAGGACTTCGTCTATTTGTGAAACGTTGATATAGCCCATGTCTTTCAGTATCATCCCGATATGCCTTCGAGCGGTGTCCGATGATTGGGCCTTTTGTCTCATGAGGGCTTCCCATAGCTGATCTACGGTAATGAAACCCTTTTCTATGGCTATGAGCCCAAAACGCCTTTGGGGGTATTCAATGCCCACGCTCAGCTTCTCCACTTTTTCTTCGGTCTTAGCCATCCCGAGTCTCCAGGATTCTCAGTTCTAAATGATTCAAATAGGACCATCCCTGATTTCATTGGGCCGGACGCGCCGGACCATGCGGCAGTTCATTTGATTTTATAAGGTATTAGCAGGGAAGCCTTTTGTCTGTAAAGTTTTTGCTGCCACACAATGCCTTTTTTGCGAAATGTGCTGAAATGCAAGGAGATTTGGCCGGTACGTTTCACCCGATTCAAGCCATCCCACCGTTTCGCCGACTTCCGATTTGGTGGTGGTAAAAGAGTCCCGATTGAAAAGGCGGTCTCGGGCAGGGAGGGGTCAACGCACCGATCAAAAGCCGGAATTTTCCATCTAACTGATGTTGCTTGACTTTCTTTTCTTTTCGTCTATGCTGAGGCACAGCGCTCTCGCGGGGGCCCGAGACGGGATTGGCTCAAGAAAGCCTAGTAGAAGCTGGGGGTTTTTTCCAGAAAAGAGACGAGAAACCACAAAACAGCCTTATAGCCGAGGGTCGAGATGGTCTTCATGAAGTTTGTTGTGGATTACGAGATAACCATTCAGTTGGTGGCTGCAGTTTTGTTTCTGATCGGGACGCTGTTCCTGGCTTTCAGCCACGAGCCCTTCAGTTCCGGGACACGAAAAGATTCTATCATGCCGATGCGAATCATTCGATGGAGATTCCGTGTGGGCGTGTTTTTCAATTTGCTCGGTTTTGGCTTGATCGTCCTGTGTAACGTGGTCAGGTTGTCCCTTTAAGAGAAGCTAGACCTCTTAGGGTTAGGGAGAAGAAACAGCGAACCCCTGTGGGCGGTTTGGAACAGAGGCTTTGAGATTGGTGAGAATGAACGAGGGCGGTTTGATTTTTTTCGACCTGGTGGAAATGGCTTGATCTGTGGAGCGCGTGTAAAGATGCGTTCAACATCACGTTTTTTGAAAGGGAGGCTCATTTTATGATAAACAGAAAACCGATGGTCACATGGACCCTTCTTTTTTCAATTCTTCTCGTTTTTTGTCTCGGTGCCCTGAAAGCTAAGGAAATGCCCGACGAGATCATCCTGGACAAGGACATTTACGGGTCTAACCGAAAGGGGCCTGTCACGTTCAGCCATCAATTTCATTCCGAAGACTACGATGTGGCCTGTAATGAGTGCCACCACATTTATGAAGATGGAAAAAACATCTGGGAGGACGGCGACCCTGTGGAGCCGTGTGTCTCCTGTCACGACCCCTTTGAGAGTGAGGGCAACGCCAAGAAACTCAGGACAGCCTTTCACCTGAATTGCAAGGGCTGCCACAAGCAGCTCAAGAAAGAAGGAATTTCGGAAGACGCCCCCTACCGCAAATGCACGGACTGCCATGAGAGGAAGTCATGATAAAGATTGATTTCTTCTGGTAAACCTGTTAAGCTTCCAAAAACAAATTATGAGTGAGTATCAATGAGAAGCCAAGGAGCACTTCCTGGTATTGATACCAGTCAGGAAGCCCCCATGGAAACCCCATTCTTTTACAGGGAATCGGGGTTTTAGTTTATATGGGAGGGGTTCAACATGCTGAGAAAGAACTTTTCAAAAACGGGCCGCTCGTGCCGGGTGACTTTCGATCTCCCACCGGAAGTGGAGGCCAAGAAAGTCTCCCTGTGCGGTGAATTTAACGACTGGAGTCCCAAAGCTCACCGCATGCAGCCTCGAAAAGACGGCAGGTTCACCATCACCCTCTCCCTGGAGGCAGGCCGTCCTTACCGGTTCAAATACCTGCTGGACGGATGTCGGTGGGAGAACGACTGGGCCGCGGACGCCTATGTGGCGAACAACTTCGGCTCCGACGATTCTCTGGTGGAACTGTAAAACCCGTTTAGAGCCGGACTTGAGAGCCCTTCTTCTGGAAGGGCAGGGTCCTTGTGCGTCCCCGTTTTTGCTGGAGCCGATCGGAGTCCAAGCTGCGTGCCCTCAAGTCTGGAAACAACGTGCGAGAGAAAGTGAGCCCCCTTTAGTCATCCATCCCGTCTCCATCATGGATATCCCTTCAATCTTTTCCATCCCTAAATAAAGCGCAGGTTCCCGAGACGAAGAACAAGGGGCCAGGTATGCCTGTTCGAGACGCTATACCTCAGGGTGAAGTGAAAAAGGTGGTGTGGATGGCTTTGACCGCTTTGTTCAGGTCCTTTTTCCGGAGCAGGAAGTATAGGGCCACTCTGGAGGGGCCGAAGGAGATCATTTCAAGATTGATGTTGTGTTCCGCTACGGCGGCGAAACAGCGGGCCGCAATGCCTTTATGCCTCAGAAGGCCTTCTCCCACGATACTCACCAGGGCCACATCGTCGATTTTCTCCAGCCGCCTGTAAGGCTTGGGGCGCAGCGATGCCAGGGCATGGCGTCCAGCCTCCAGATCCTTGTGTGCCAGCAAGAAGCTGATGCATGTTTGAGACGTGACCGCTGATTTGATATTGATGTTGTTTTCTGTGAGTTGAAGGGCGACGCGACCCAGAATCCCCGGTCTGGCACCGACTCCTGATCCGTGAACTTTCAAAATGCCGATATCCGTGTCGTGCGCCACGCTTTTTACAATGTTCTTGGGACGTGGACTCCGTGCTGTGATCAGGCTTCCCGAAGCGTCGGGGTCCATGGTGTTTTTGATAGCAATGTGGAGGCCGCTTCTTCTGACGGGCTCTATGGTACGGGGGTGAAGGATCTTGGCGCCGAAGTAAGCCAGTTCAGCCGCCTCCTCATAGGACAAGACGGGGATGAGTCTGGCTTCAGGAACAAACTTGGGATCAGCGGTCATGAATCCAGCAACATCTTTCCAGATTTCCAGGACTTCCGCTCCCATAGCAGTGGCAACCACTGCAGCCGAATAATCACTCCCACCCCGCCCAAAGGTCGTCACATCACCATCTTCGCTGACACCGAAAAAGCCGGGGACAAAAAGAATGAATCCTTCCTCTATGAGGGGTTTCAAGTGTCGTTGAAGACCCCATCTCGTTTTTTGCAGGTTTGCTGTGGCATCCCCGAATTGGTTGTCTGTGAGGAGTTCTATCTTGTGGGGCATGCGATACGTGGCCTGAATGCCCCTTCCGCGAAGCGCCCAGGCAAGGATTATTACAGAGAAACGCTCTCCAAAACTGCCGATCACGTCCGCCATCCGTGGGGTGATCTCCCTCGTGAAATTCAGACCATAGTAAAGACGTTCCAGCTCATTGAGGGATTTGATCAGGTCGCGGGTGAAGTCGTTGAGAACTTCACGCCTGGAGATAAGATGACGGGCGACAAGGAGGTGCCTGCTTTTCAGTCGGCCGATGATCGCCGGAATACTGGCGTCGTCAGCCAAGGCTACGGGCATGCTATCCATGAGAAAGTCGGTCACGCCGCTCAGGGCGGACAGCACGAAAATATGCCCTCGACCCCGATGACTGATCAAGTCGAGAATGTGGGCGATATTCTTTTTCCCTTTCAGGCAACCACCGCCGATTTTGATGACCTTCATGTTCCTGTCTCCAGCAAGGGTATTGGCTATCTCCGATAGCGCAAAAGAAAGGGAAATTCAAGTAGAGAATGGTTGACTTTTAGGGTATCCTGGCTTAAAGAAAATATTTTTGGCGGCTTTGACAATGCTGAGAGACATGTGATCTCTGTCCCAACAGGAGCGAGCTATGACTGCGCTGTATGTTTTAAGCGGCCCTGAGAGAGGGCGGTCCTTCAACCTGAGAGAAGGCGCCAACTTTGTGGGGCGGTCTCTCGATAACGACATTCGAATTGAAGACAGAACCGTCTCGCGCAAGCATCTGAAAATCACCAAAAAGGGGGACAGCTATTTCCTTGCGGATTTGAGAAGCCGAAACGGCACGTTCTTCGAAGGCGCTTATTTGGAACCAGGTTCCGAAGTGGAGGCAAAGCAAAGCGTCCCCATAGCGCTCGGTATGAGCGTGATTTGTTTGGGCGAAGAATGCGAGGAGCAGATCACCTCTTTTCAGGAGACCGTAGAGATCAGCCGGGAGGCCATTGAAAAAAGCGGAACTTTGGAGGAGCGCAGAGAAGAAACCGGTATGAAGAGAATGGCGTTTTTCCACAGGGTCTCCGATATATTGGTGAAGGGCTTGCCTATCAAGGAGGCTCTGGAGAAGGTGCTGGAACAACTTTTCGATTTCCTCATCAGGATTGACAGAGGGGCTGTTATTCTCTTAGATCCTGAAACAAGACAGATTAAGCAAACCGTATCCAGAACGAATATGCCCCGTGATGAAAGCACCAAGGCTTTCTCCGAGCATGTGGTCTCGCAAGTGATAGCGGAAAAGAAACCGCTCGTCATCTCAAACGTTCAGACCGAACAAGGTGAACTCGTAGATACTTTGAAAGTGCTCAAAATCGAATGTGTCATGTGTGTGCCTATGGTTTTTGGGTCGCAGATTTTCGGAGTTTTCTATGTGGACTCTATGAAAAGACCTTATGGGTTCCGAGAAGAGGACATCGCACTCCTCAGGGAATTGGGCCAACAGATTGGTTTGGTTATAGAGAAGGCCAGGTTTGTGTCTGAAATATCAAAGGTCGCCGACACGCTGACTTCGGACAGCTGAAATCTTACCTGACCAAAAGACAGGAAGGTTTAGAAAATGAATAGACTATCATTGGCATTCTGCGTTGTTGTTGGAATCTCCTTACTTGGCTCGTTGAGTTGGGCAAGCAGGGCCTACGTCACCGATTCTCTTAGAATTACCCTGCGTACTGGCCCGAGTGTTGAGAACAAGATCATCGGCATTCTCAACTCAGGTGACGCTGTAGAGGTTTCTAATACACAGGATGACTGGAGTTACGTTCGCCTTTCGCAGAGCGATGAGGGCGAAAAAGAGGGTTGGGTGCTGAGTCGCTACCTGATGGACCGTGAGCCCTGGATCTTGCAAACTGGGAACTTGAAGGAGGAGAACAAAGCACTGCGCGAGAGGATGGAAATCCTTGAAACCAGGCTGGGAGAGGCGACTCGAAAAGAGCAGGAGATCTCAAAAGAACTCGAGAAAACGTCCCAAAATCGTGAAGAGATAAAGAGGGATTACGAAAGATTAAGAGAGGGTGCAGAAGGTTATCTGAAGCTGAAAGCGGTGCACAAGGCCGCTCAGGCTGAACTGGAAACAGCGAGGCAGGAGATCCGGAGGTTGACTGAAGAGCAGGAGGCGCTCCAGTCTTCCCAGATGAATAGATGGTTTGCCACAGGGGCATTGGTGCTCTTGTGCGGTCTGTTGATCGGGGTCCTGTTTGGCCGACAGCAAAGAAGACGACGGTCCCTTTATACGTAACGCCGATGATCCTTTCCGGACGGCTCGGGCTCGTCTCGGTGACTTGAGGTTGGAATCAGATATTGGACTGCATGGTACGAGGCGGTATGTGCTTTTGCATAGCCGCCTTTTTCATAACGGACAAATATGCAATTATTGAGGAGAGCAAAATATTGTTTGCATTTCCACGGGTCATGGGGCTTTTCTTACGTTCCGAGGCTCCCGGCCTGGTCTTTTCAGTGACTT
>SMTZ1_10000563_pt1 | contig 35239 bp, 39 predicted proteins | sample DeeMarSWOR136_30_FD_25667 | JGI IMG/M metagenome (IMG submission 25667)
TATACGTGTGGGCCATGGGTCTTATCGGAGGACTGCAAACCGGAGGCGGTGAGCAAGTCACTGAGCAGATCACACTCGACGTATATGATTGGAACGCCTCAAGCGGTTCACTAGAGATGTACCTTCGCAACGTAGGTAGAGCCGAGATTATAGTTGACGAGTTATATGTATCAACCAACGCAGGAATCGAGGTGTTCGATGGTGCCGCTGCAGCATCTGGCGGTAGTGGTGACATACCTATTGGTACGTATGAAATCTTTACTTGTGGTGTTACTGCAGGAAACCTGACTCCTGGTGCAGCTTACACGATAAAAGTTGTAACAGAATCAGGCGGTGTGTTTACCTATTCGGCTGTAGCTGGCCGTGCAGCTTAGAATAAATAACTATTCTCTTGTTTAGCGCGCGCTTAAACCCCCATTTTCTATTTTTATTTTTTTTATATCGATTTTGTATCAGTGAGAACCATAATTATTCATTGTATATGATGATCATAATGATCGACTGCAACGAAAATATTCTAATTATATAATTGAATTGAAAAATAGTAAATAGAATATATATCTTAACAATAGATATAATTAGGTGGTATCATGTCTGAAGAACCCAAACAAGAAGTTATAGATGATTTAGTGGGTTGTGCGATTTCTCATAGTGCTTTTAATATTGTAAAGGACTTGAATGTAAGGCTTTCACTCCTCCAGCAAGTTAACAAAAAATATAATGCCCTATCAAATAAATTGAGATCAGGTAATATCTCTGAAGCCGATCTGGATGCAGCCGCCCCCACTGCTAAAGGGAAATTACCTTCAGAAATTGAGCGAAAGGATGATCTTGATCTTGATTCAGACGAGTCTAAGAGGTTGGCTCAAATATCCGGTCCCAAGGTAGATCAGCTAGTAAATTTTCTAAAACAAAAAAGGAATATACAAATAGACATGTCGATTAATTTTAAAGAATCTGAGACCTGAATTCCCGATAATAAATAATTAAGAAGGGAAAGCTATTCTATAGAAAGAAAAATTTAGCGAGTTTACTAAATTTCTAATTTGTACTTCAATCATCCTAAGATCATTCTAGTGATGTTATTGTTAAATCTCAACCACGGTATGATAATTGTTGCTATGTAACACAAAAACACATAATTTATATACACGTTAAACAATAAGAATTAATCAAAGTGTCATTTAGTTTCGACACTAAACTAAGTATTAGGAGCAACAACAATGAAGAGATTATTAGTAAACAAGAAAGGAGTAGCTCCTTTAACTTCAATGATAATAATTATCGTCTTTGGTATTACTATGGCTTCCCTTAGTTATGTTTCATCGATGGCTCTTGTTGGAGATTTTCGTGTTGACAGTGGCGAACAAATAAATGATCAGATAGTACTAGATACTTATACATGGAACTCAACTAGCGGCCAATTACAGCTATTTTTACGCAATGTTGGGAGATCCGAAGTTTTTGTGGATAGGATCTATATAATCACAGACAATGGGATTCAAATTTTTGATGGACCTGCCGCATCAAGTAGCAGAACAGGTAACTTAGCGATTCTTAAAACAGAAGCTTTCACATGTGGAACGGCTATAGGTGATCTTACGCTGGGATCCTCTTATACAATTAAGGTTTTTACAGATTCAGGTAGCACCATCAGCTATTCAGCTGAATTTGGTCGTTTAGCCTAACTCATATCTATTTTTTTGAATGATTAAAGCCAATAGAAGCTACAGCTTTACTCTTTTCTCAATGCCACTATAGGACTTAGCCTAGAGGCTCTCCAAGCAGGATAGAGGCCCGCCATAATGCTTAGGATAAAAGCAAGCAAAAACACATTGATCATATCAGTAGGCTTAAAGAAAGGGCTCATATCTGCTTGGAAAATCATTACTTGAATTAAAGCATAAGAGGCGCCAATTCCGGCTATTAATCCAGATATTGCGCCTAGAAAGCCTATAGCCATAGACTCTGTAAGAAACATTAAAAGAATGGTCGTATTACTATAACCTATTGCTTTTAATAATCCGATCTCTCTAGTTCGCTCCATAACCGATGTATACAAAGTAGTAACAATACCAACCGCCCCAACGAGCATGGATACAAGGGCTACTGCCCCAATAAAACTTGTAAACTGTTCCATAACGTCTTTTATAGTCTCAGCGAGAGCTTTTGGAGAGATTATACCGACGTTTTTACCATATGCCTTATGTATTCTCTCTTCAACCACATCATTATCGTCTGGATGTCGGGTAACAGCTATGATACCGTCGTATACGCTATCTTTATTCAATAACTGATTTGCAGCTGCCGGAGAAACATAAGCATAAGTATCCATACTTTGGCTACCGATCTCTTTCCAAATTCCTTTTACCTGAAAACTCTTCTCTTTAGTTACAATCTTTTCTCTTCCGCCTTCAATCTCAGCTACTGTATATTCAACTGTAACAGTCTGTCCTCTAGTAACAAACGGCTTATCTAGATCAGATGGATTTGCAACTTGATATCCTAGAACCATGCCTACCGAGTCTGTTGTTGATACAAGCGATCCTGATTCGAGCTCGGCCTGGGGTACAATATATTTCTCTTTACTAAGATCTATGCCTCTTATAGTAACCGCCCTTTCTTCACCGCATGACTTCATATTTACTACTCCTTGATAGAAAGGAGCCACGTGCTCAACGCCGCGAATACGTTCAATTGTCTTTACTGTTTGAGAAGTAAATTTAATTGTTGGTTTTCCTTGTGGTGGACCAAAGTCACCACCTCCTTGAGAAGGAATAATTATTAGAATATTAGCACCTAGATTGCCTAACTGATCATCGATGTAATTATCCATCCCTGCACCCAATCCATTAAGAGAAGTCATAAGTGCAACACCAATAACCACCATAAGAATGGTGAGAGCTGATCTTAATTTTCTCTCTCTTAGAGCGCCAAAAGATAAACCGAATATTGAAGTTATGTTCAATCATATCATTCCTTAGTAAGTGCTTAAAAAACAAATGAGAAGACTATTACAAAAACCATTATTATTATCCCTAAAACAATAATAGCAGCAACAAGCTCAGGTATCAGCAAGATAAATCCTACAATGATCAATAAACCTCCAAGAAAAAGTCCAAATAAGGGCAACATAAAAAATAGAACAATACCTACTAGAATGGTCAATAATCCAACCAATCGGGTTCCTGGTCCCATATCAAATTCACAATTAGATCGATTATATATTAGAAATTTATCTTTTTTCATAGCTACAAATGGAATGCATTATCAATCCTTTCTTTCGCAAGCGCTAAGAAAGACATTAGTCAAGCCAATTTTTAATTATAACATCAGAACTAAACTAATTTTTGTGATCATAGAATGAGTAATTCTTTTAAAATTGGTGCGATTTCTGGTTTAAGTGCGGGTTTTGTCAAAGCTCTAGTAGCCATCTTTATTGCTGTTCCTTTAGTTTTCAATTTAGGATTAACATATTATTGGATTCCCCCACCACCTGCTACACCATTTACAAGAATCATTGCAAATGAAATGGCAGTTAACTTAATCTTTGGAGTTATTTGGGGCTTAATATACTCTAGAGTTTATAGAGCGATACCTGGTAAGGGTATTTTGAAGGGGTTATTATTTGGAGTGTTTGGTTATTTACTTTGGCAAATACGTTGGGTTACTCTATTCTTAGTTTATGGAGATATGGCCTCAGTGGGTCAGTTTATTATCTATGGGTTCTTAGTCTGGATTCCATTTGGAATTATACTTGGAATTGTTTATGAATATCTGCGCAATAGATATTACGTTCCCAAAAAGGAACTGAAACTCAAACAATATGACGTGATAAGTGGCTTTTATCCTGGTGCATTCGCTGGAATTCTGGGTGGAATTGCATCTTTTATAACGAATTTTGCCTCACATGATTTGGCCGAGTACCTTATCCCGGGTCATGTGATAGATTTTTCACTACTTTTAGGCCAATTTGGTTCACAAATAATGCATCATCTTATCTGGGGAGTTATTTTAGGTTTGATATATCCAAAGGTCTATAATCTAGTCCCAGGTAAAGGGATTGTCAAAGGGCTTATCTATGGTCTGATAGGTGCTTACTTGATTAACGAAGTACCCACTGCTTTACATTCTATTGGATATGGAAACTTTATAGTAGCATATATGGTCATTGCAATCGGAGGTTTACAAGCGATTGTATATGGTCTCGCTCTTGGGCATCTTTACAAGAAACCTGTCTAAAGTACTTTTTTTTACATAATGAATTAATAATATTGATTGAACTATACTATCCCACAGATGGAAATCAAGATACTATCAAGTAAAGCCGAAGGTAAAACATTAACAAGTGCATTTGATTTAGCTCTTGCTAAAGTAGGACTTCAAAATTATAACCTGATAAAGATATCCTCAATCATACCAAAAGGCGCCAAAGTTATCAAATTAGAAGAATATGAAAATCCAGATAAGAAAGTCGGAGATATTCTTCACGTTGTTATCTCCGAGAAATTCAGTAATGTTAAAGGACAGAAAATAACTTGCGGGCTAGGTTGGATGCTAGCAGACGAGGGTGGAGTATTCTATGAGGAAAGTCTTCTGGATTCTAGTAGAAAGATGGCTGAGAAAAAATTATTAGATGGGTTGGAGGACGCGAAGAAAATTAGAGAATGGAATTGGATCGATAAACCAAAGATAGAAATAGAAGAGCATGTGGTTGAAGAAAATGGATGTGTTATTGTTGTTGCTGTTTATGACCTTTAACACATCTGGTAGAAGTTGATTGGGTTCCTAATAATATGATTGATTCTTTTTGTGTATTAGCGCGCGCGCTTAATCACGTTTGATCTTAGCACCACATTTATTACAAAAGTCATAGCCTTTCTGAATTGGGGCTCTACATTTGCTGCAATATTTGTTTTTAGTATCTTTTATTTTGCTACTAGGTTTTCTCAGTTTGATAATCAGAATAATAATCGCTATAATAAGACCTAGAATTAAAAGTGCATTTATAGCACTCATACTGCCTAGTGACGAAGATGCATCAGATGGTGTTTCGGTTTGTATCGTTGTTTCAGGAGTAATCTCAACAGGTTGAGTATGAGTAGTTGTGGGAGAAGGAGTTGGTGTAGGTTCAGTAGTAGGTGTGGATTCAGGAGTTGTTGGTGTTTGAGTGGATGTTTCGATTGATGTAACCACATCCACTTCTATTATTTCAGAATCTCCAAATTCCAAGTGTGAAACTGGGCGGTCTGAAGTAATAGAGCGTGTAGATCTATGATAGAAGTAAACCTCCACTACTAAAGACAAATTATCCGTATGATTAGGGGCCTGATACTCTAGTTCAAAGATATCAGTGTCAGGACCTTCTGGCATAAATCTTCTCATTTCGCGAACCTTTGGCCAAGGTGCATTAATAGGAACGGGATCTTGATAATCATCTTGGTCTTGAACACATACTAACAGACCTTCTATATCCCCTCCTGTCCAGTGGTCAATTGTTATCTTGATGGTAAAACTATTGTCCACAAGCACTTGTTCAGGATGGTCTATTGATACTATCTCGGTTTTGGGATAATCCTCTTGAGCAGATCCGAACAAATTTTCTTGAAAACCAATAAGACAAACAGAGGCTATAAAAATTAAGAGTATAAGATATTTTTTCAAGATTTATCATCTAATTGTCTTTTGGAAATCATATAAGAGATTTCCTAAAGTTGAGGTATTTTAGTATTTTATTGTTAGATAGAGAAGGATAATTAAAGCTACACAGGTAAACAGATCTGGAAGCATAGTAAACGGTCCAAGCCCATACATACGGAAACCAAAAATCCTATGGATTAAGGGATTAGAGGAGAAAGCATAAAGAAGCAAGACCAAAGAGAATATCATCAGTCCTATTGTGAACTCTGATTTCGTTTTTCTGTATATATCAATATAGGTTACCATCAAAAAAATTAAAAATACAACATTGATAGAGGAGACAACAGTCTTAACGGTGAAAAACATCTCAACGTCTTCGCGTGTAATTTCGGGTGGTTTACGATCCATAGGACTAGGGGGCATCGGAGGACCTGGACGTAAATAATCCGTAGTTAAAAATACTAATAATAAGACAGCCAATACCAAAACTGCTAGAATTGCTAAGGATTTAACTCCTTTACTCATACTATATCTCAAAATACTTACTCCCTTTTTTGTTTTTTCCAGATTTTTACCATAATTTCTTCAAAAACTTCATAATTATCTTCCATAGATGGGGACAGAAAATAGGTAGTTCCATACTTATCTCCGGCTGAGGTGATTATTTTGTTCTTTTGAAGGACTTCGAGATGGTGCCTTATGGTCCTATAATCTTTTTTCAATGAATTAGCTAATTGGTTGGCATTTTGTGGAGTCTCCTTTAATCTTTTTATAATCTCAGCACGAGTAATGCCACCCTTAGTTCCTGCAATTAGCCATCCAAGTATATACTTTATTGAGCGGGTAGAAGCTGACACCTGATTCCCTCGAAGTTATTGACAAGATTGGTATATTCAGTAAACCTAATCATCTTTTTTATAAATTTGTGCTTCCTGTAAGCATTAGATATAGAATATGGTAAGATTATGAATAGATTATGTAATAACTATGAAGAATTCTGAAAAACCGTTTTATTAATAGATGCATATCTATAGGAAAGAGCGGCCGCTAATAAAATTCAAAGGAGATGAAAAATGCAAAGAAATAAAACGATTATCGTGATATCGTTGCTGGCTTTGGTATTACTGGTCGGAAGTGCTTTTTCCACATTGAATGTATTTGGTGTTGAAAAAGATGATGATTGTCTAAAAAGACGATGTAAAGTTCTAAATCCTTGGATGCGTGAGCTTACTGATGAGCAGAGACAAGAGATTAGAGACCTTTTAGAAGAGTTTAGAGAGTCAGGAGAAACTAGAGAAGAGGTCAAAGTAGCCATTGATTCAAAGTTAACAGAATGGGGCATAGAAGTCCCTGAAGAAGGAATGCGAAAACGCCCACCTTGGATGCCTGAGTTAACTGATGAACAGAAAGAGAAAATCAAAGAACTAGTAGAGGAATTGAAAGAATCTGGAGCCACAAAAAAAGAGATTAAAGAAGCAGTAGGTCTTAAGTTAGAAGAGTGGGGAATAGAAATCCCTGAAAGACCAAATCCACCACAACAATGAATCTCTAATCATATCGAATGTGATAAAAAAAATTCCTTTTTCCCTTTTTTAGGGAGAATATTCTTACTTATGTCTATGCAGAAGAAGATATGTCAAACCTACGCCGATTAGTATACAACCTATAGCTAAAACCACACCATACAAGAGCCATTGAATACTTGAATTTGTAGGAATTATATTCGGCATTGGTAGAATTGATTCTGACACAGTTATGACGCATTGATCCTCCACCTCTAGTATTCCATTACACCATGAACTAGCTGCCAATGTGTATTCACAAGCTTCTGATGGCTTCCATTTTATACTCTTTTGAAAATCATCTTCAACTGACCACTGCCAAGATTTTACAAGTCGATTATTATGATTGTATACTTCTAGGCGAATTTCGTGGTAATGAATAGTTTCTATTTCATAGCATCCAGGCAATAAATGCGTGAACTCTATTGTCATTGTAACAGCTTCGCCTAATTCGTATTGGCTTTTATCTGTCCTTACTTCTATTGATCTGCAAGATATTGGACGCGGAGGGATTTCTAAGTCAAAATCCAGTTCGCTTAAATCACCTTCATATTTTATAGCAGTCAACCATGTTACTGGAAACGTTGGGTGGAAAAAAATATTAAAAAGCTCTGATATTCCCTCATCTATCGAAGCTAATTCATCGTACGATAATTTAAATTGGACAATTTGATCACTTTCAAAATATTGTGCAAGCTTCATCTTGGAAGGAATTGATTCTTCAGAGATTGCTTTCTCAGATATTAAATACAGAATAATTTCTGTATTACCTTTAGCTGTTGTTGAGACTTTCATGGGATAGTAAAGACTAGGAGTCTTAAATTCGTACATAATAGGATCAATACTTTTGACTTCTGAATATAAATTAACTAAGTCAAAAACCCAGAAAGGGTATCCTCTTGATAAGTAATCCTGAATTATTTCTCTTGTTTTTTCATTTATTATAGACTCATTTGGACTTTTAATTTTCTGATAACGTATATATTCACTTATAAAATCGTAAAGTTCGTCTGCAGATCTCGCTTCAACGATTGTGATATCGTGAGCTCCTATTCTTTCATGAAATATGATTTGCAGGCTTTTTTCTGATTCCCTTCCTAGAAAGGAGTCTTGCGGGAAATTCTTCACCATTAAATTTTGTATTTTCTGGAATGACTTAAAATCTCCTTTTTCAACTATTGGCTCTGAAGGAAGTGGTAAAATTTCAAGTACAAGTGCTTCTCCATTTGAATACATATCTGTTGATAGGATCAAACGCTCAGTTGTTCCATTCCAGGCGATTATCGCCTTTTGTCCTGGTCCGTAAACATCGACATCACTTATGGGCAGAATGCATCTATCTGCATGAACCGGAAGGATCGATATTATTATAGATGAAATTAGAATTAGTGAAAAAATTTCTTTTGCATTTTAATCAGTTATAATCTATCTAAACTTTGTATAAATTACTAGAGTTTAGAACAATTTGTTCGCAAAATAGAACAGTTTGCTTAACAAATGTTGAAAACGTGCGCGAGCTTTAGATTTGCAGAAATTTAAGTGTCTTAGTTTTTAAGAACTCTCAATTTTTGTACCGCATTTATTACAGAAATCAAAGTTACAGCTGAGTTTAATTCCACATTTTATGCAGTAGGCTATATTATTTGTTTTTGCCTTGTATTTTGGGACTACAGCTCCAAACATGAAAAATATTGTCATTAGAATAAGAGCCAGAGGATGAATTAAATTTGGTGTGCTTGATAATAGTGGCAAAATTGATAATGCTATAACTTCGTTAACATCTGTTTCCTTAATTTTGTTGGAAGTATTTATCGAGGTTGAGATTAATGTAGGTGACGGAGCAAGTTTAGTGGTGGATTCTGGATTTGGTGTGGGTGTTGAGGTTATTGTTTGAATTGGAAGTATTGTTTCTATCTCGATTGTTTTTGAATCCCCAATTTCTAAATGCGATATTGGACGATCTGATCCAGGAGTTCGTGTAAATTGATGGAGGAAATAAACCTCAACAATAAGTAAGAATTTCTCTTTATAACTTGGAGCCTGATACTCCAATTGAAATATATCAGTATCAGGGCCTTTGGGTTTGAATTCTCTTAGTTCACTAACTTCGGGCCGGGGTGCATTTACTGGAATAGGATCTTGATATTCGTCTTGATCTTGAATGCAAACCAACAAACCCTCAATATCTCCTAACACCCAATGATCGATTGCTATCTCGATAACAAAATTCTCTTCGGGGTCAACTTTTTCAGGGTAGTCTATTGAGGCTATATCCGCATGATAATCCATAAAGACTGTAGCATTACCAATAGATGTTTCTTGAAAACCAATGCAAATAGATATTAATAGTAAGAATAAACTGAACCATATCTTCAAAAATACTTACACCGCGCCTTTCTAACATTGGATCTAAAAAATTAGCTTATACTTCACCACCATTTTTAAAATATTACAAACGTCCACCCGGTTACCCATCACATATTTATTGTAAGCGTAAGTATAAATAAACACTAATACTTTTCAAAACAATAAAAGTTTTTGTTTTATTTAAATATGTAAATATTAAGTTATATCTGATTGTGTAAATAATAACACAAACTACTCTTTCTAGCGCACGCTTCATACATGCATCTAGTCTTAATCTTCTATAATTCATATTGAATTTACCTAGAAAATTTCTGCTAAAACTTTTCTGGAATTATACAAATTTATAGAAAATGCAATGTTTGAATTGGGTTTACTAGAAAAAGATCTTACTGGCGTTATCCAACAATAAGCCACATAATAGATCCAAGAGTCAGTAAGACTAGAAGAAGTAATGGAATTAACTTTTTGAGCGCTCGCGATATCTTCAACGATTTCACTTCATTAATTTTGATAATAATTGAGGGTTTATTTTAGTTTATTCAGATATTATTGTTTTTAAAACTTAGTTGGTTCTTTTCCTTATTTCAGATTTTTCCTGCACTATCATTAAATATGATTCTTTGAGCTATTCATTACTATGCGAAAGAAAAAGCGTATACACAACCCTAAATTTAAGAAATACTATAAAGTGCAACAAAGGGCCGGGAAGGTCAAAAGAGGTCAAATAGCGGGCTCTTGGAGTTCAAAGCCAAAAAAGAAAAAAGGATTCTTACGAAGAATACTAAGATTGTAAGAAATTAAATTAATAAAGAGATAAGTTACGCAAGCGTTAGTTTCTTTAGATAAAATATGGTTACCGAATATACATTAAATGGAAAATGATCTCAATGGGACGTATGCTTATTCAAATTCCACGTTTCTATTCTAAAGATGAAATAAAAAACATCGGTGTATCCATTCCTGAAGACTATGAAGAGAAATCAGAAGAATATTGGAATTATATTGAAGAAAAAATTGGACCTTTAATGAAACAAATTAAACGAATTTATCTAGAGGCTTTAGTTAAGGATGGAGAAGAAGGTATTGAAATTGCTGAGAAGATTTTTGATTTGAGAGGGATTAAGATTTTCAAAGCATTATTAAAAAATGGTGCGAAACTTCAAGTTACTGAGGATCCATCTTTAATTATGGAGGCTTCTTCTTGGCAAGATATTATGCAGAACAAACCCGATTTTAACGTCATAGTTGAGATGTTACAAGAGAACTTGAAAGAACGCGATAATCATATTGTTAAAACCATTGATGAGACCTTGGAAAAAGATGAAACAGGTTTATTAGTAATCGAATCCACACACAAATTTGAGTTTCCTGCTTCAATCAAAGTAATAAAAATGTGTAGATTCGACCCAAGCGATTATTTGAATATTTTCTTACAGAAACAGAGATTAAAAGATAATCCTAACAAATAAATAATTTAAAATTTAAAATCATAACTATCTATTAAGCATGTGTATCAAAATTGAAGTCCAAATATCTAAGCAGCTAATTTACCACAGCAAATACAATATCCTAGATGATGATGCTCATTTTCATTCTTAACTAAGACTTCTTTACTTTTGTGTCCTTCCTTTTCACAATGGTGACAATTATTTATCATGTTTTTCAAAATTGGAAAACCTCTATTATTTTTTATCTATTTATGATATAACACTGTTATATCATATTATGTATTTAAATCTATCATTGATCATTTAAATAATTCTTCAATCCTCAAGTTAGCTGAAAATTTTAATTTTTTCTAGGTAATAATTTTTTGAATTAAGAATGAATTTTTGTAAAGGTGTATAACTAAAAAGTGGAACGTAAAGATTTTAGATTAGTTTCTGAATACAAACCAAAAGGAGACCAACCCAGCGCAATAAAAGAACTAACAAAAGGAGTAATTGATGGTCTAAAGAAGCAAACGTTAAAAGGTGCAACCGGGACTGGTAAAACCTATGTTATTGCTCACTTAATTGAAAAAATTCAAAAACCTACGCTTGTTATTTCCCATAATAAGACTTTAGCTGCACAACTTTATGGAGAATTCAAGGCGTTTTTCCCTGAAAATGCGGTAGAATATTTCGTAAGTTATTATGATTACTATCAGCCAGAAGCCTATGTACCCCAAACAGACACCTATATATCAAAAGATGTATCGATAAACGATGAAATTGACCGACTTAGACACTCTGCAACACAATCATTGCTCACTAGATCAGATGCAATCATTGTAGCAAGCGTATCTTGTCTATATGGTATTGGTTCACCTTCAGAGTACTTGAAAGCTACCTATAGTCTGAATAAAGGTCAAAAAGTTAATCGTAATGAATTGCTTAGAAAATTGGTTGATATGCTTTATGAAAGAAATGATATTGCTCTAGCTAGGGGAAAATTCAGAGTACGGGGGAATACAATAGAATTTTGTCCAGTTAATCAAGAGAATGCTGTCAGAATAATGCTTTCAGGTGATCAAGTAGCAGGAATCATGGACCTTGATCCATTAACAGGTCAAATAATAGATCAAAGAGACTCTGTTCTAATATTTCCTGCAAGACATTTTGTAACTCCAACAGAAGAGTTGAATAAAATTTTGGGTTCTATTGAAGCTGAACTTCAAGAAAAATTGGGAGAACTCAAAAATGAAAAAAAATATTTAGAAGCGCAAAGACTAGAACAGAGAACCCAATACGACATTGAAATGATCAAAGAGGTTGGTTACGTTACTGGAATTGAGAATTATTCGAGGCATTTTGATGGGAGAAAACCAGGACAGCCTCCAAACACTTTGATTGACTTTTTCAAAAGCGAATTTTTAACTATTATAGATGAATCTCATGTCACTGTTCCACAAATTCAGGGTATGTATAATGGTGATCTTGCGAGAAAAAATACATTAATTGAGTATGGATTTAGGCTTCCATCTGCAAGAGACAATCGTCCTCTAAAATTTGATGAATTTGAAGGTAAAATAGGTCAAGCCATCTATATGTCAGCTACTCCCGGACCTTTTGAATTAATGCATAGTAAAAAAGTCGTAGAGCAGATCATTAGACCCACTGGTTTAGTTGACCCCGAAGTAATAGTCAAACCAGTAAATGGTCAAATCGATGATTTATTGAATGAGATAAATAAGCGTGCACTAAAGAAAGAGAAGACTTTAGTGACTACTTTAACAAAGAAAATGGCTGAGAATTTATCTGAATATCTTAAAGAAAATAACATCAAAGTTCACTATTTACATTCTGAGATCGATACTTTAGATAGAGTAAAAATTCTAAAAGATCTAAGAACCGGTATTTATGACGTTATTGTTGGGGTCAATTTACTACGAGAAGGCCTTGACTTACCTGAAGTTTCTTTAGTAGCTATTTTAGACGCAGATAGTGAAGGATTCCTTAGATCCGAGACGTCTCTCATCCAAGTAATCGGTAGAGCTGCAAGAAACATCTACGGCCAAGTGATAATGTATGCTGACAATATGACTGAATCCATGAAAAAGGCTATTTTTGAAACAAACAGGCGTCGCTCTGTTCAGATAAAATATAATAAAGAACATAACATAATCCCTGAGACAATTAGAAAAGAGATTCGTGAAATTCTTGCAGTTGTTAAAACCGATGATTCTAAATCCTATTTTACAAAATCAAGTCCATTGTTGAAAACTGAGAAAATATCTGAATCAAAACTTCAAACTTTAATAGCAAATCTAGAGCAGGAAATGCTAGATGCGGCTTCTAAGCTTGAATTTGAAAAAGCAGCGGAAATTCGTGATACAATAAGGGAATTAAAAGGTTTAGACCATTAATGACCGATCAACTAATCATTAAAGGAGCCAGAGAGAACAATCTAAAGAACATTACAGTAGAGATTCCAAAAAACAAATTGGTTGTAATAACCGGTCTTAGTGGTTCTGGAAAGTCTTCACTTGCATTTGACACAATATACGCTGAGGGTCAGAGAAGATATATAGAATCACTATCAGCATACGCACGTCAATTCTTAGGCCAATTAGATAAGCCTGATGTGGATAATATAGATGGGCTCTCACCTGCAATCGCTATTGAGCAAAGAACGGCTTCTTCTAATCCGCGTTCAACTGTAGCCACTACCACAGAAATACATGATTACTTAAGGTTGCTTTTTGCAAGAATTGGAATTCCTCATTGCCATATTTGTGAAAGAAAGATCGAAAAACAGATTGTAGAGCAAATTGTAGACCAAGTAATGGAAGCTAATCGGGATCATGAGGTTAAGATACTTGCGCCGATCATTCGTAGTAAGAAAGGAGAGTACAAGAAATTTCTCAATTCCTATTTTAAGCTAGGATTCTTAACTGCAAGGGTAGATGGAAAGTTAGTTAAAACAGATAAAACATTATCTTTAGAAAAGTACAAAAAACATGATATTGAGATAGTTATTGATGAACTGGTAGTTACAAAAGAGGAAAAAGATAGATTAGCAGAATCTTTACAAACAGCTTTAAATCTTGCTCAAGGAGTTGTAGCTGTTGAATCAGAGAATAGCTCCAGTTTATTTAGCGAAAAACTTGCTTGTCCTGTTTGCGGTATAAGCTTTGAAGAAATTGAACCAAGGATGTTTTCTTTTAACAGCCCCTACGGCGCTTGCAAAGAATGTATGGGATTAGGAATAAAAATCAGAATGGATCCTGACCTAGTTATACCCGATAAAAATAAGTCGATTTATGAGGGTGCTTTAACAGCAGTAGTTGGTTCAATTGATAATTGGCTTTTATCGAGATTTAGACCATTAGCCAGAAGCCATGGATTTGATTTTACTGATCCTATAAAGAAGCTGAATAAAAAACAACTAAATCTCCTTCTGTATGGAAATAAGGGCGAATATTATGACCAATCATGGGAAGGAATTCTGAACATTTTAGAACGAAGATACAGACAGACCGAGTCAGAAACTATGAAAGAATGGTATCAAAAATATATGAGTGAAACTATATGCCCCAGTTGCCATGGTGATCGTTTAAGACCTGAAATCTTGGCGGTTAAGATAAGAGGAAAGAATATTGCGGAAATAACAAAAATGTCCATTGTAAAAGCTTCGGAGTTTTACAATAAATTAGATCTAACAAACAAAGAAGAACAAATCGCCTCTCAATTATTAAAAGAAATACGAGAAAGGTTGGGTTTTCTATTAAATGTTGGTCTAGAATATCTTACATTGGACAGAAGAACCGGCACGCTTTCAGGGGGCGAGGCTCAAAGGACTAGGCTTGCAACACAAATAGGTTCTAAGTTAACAGGAGTTCTTTATGTTCTTGATGAACCTAGTATTGGCTTACATCCAAGAGATAATAAAAAACTATTAAGTATTCTAAAAATGCTCAGAGACTTAGGTAACACAATTCTAGTAGTAGAGCATGATGAAGAAACAATCAAAGAGGCGGATTACGTCATTGATCTTGGACCTGGTGCTGGTGTTGAAGGTGGAAAAATCGTAGCTACAGGACCGCCAGAAGATATTATGAAAGATTCTGAATCCATCACAGGAAGATACCTTTCACATCTAGAAACAATTCCAATACCGAACAGAAGAAGAAAAGGTAATTCAAAATATTTGAAGGTTATAGGTGCATGTGAAAATAATCTAAAAAATATTGATGTTGAGATTCCATTAGGTACTTTCGCATGCATAACTGGTGTATCTGGTTCTGGGAAAAGTACGCTACTCAATGATATACTATACAGGGCATTAGCGCAGATCTTTTATCAATCTAAAACAAAACCAGGTTGTTTCAAAAGACTTGATGGAGTAAAAAACATTGACAAAGTAGTAATCATAAACCAATCACCAATCGGTAGGACGCCTCGCAGCAATCCAGCAACCTATATAGGTGCATTCACGCCAATTAGAGAATTATTCTCAAAGCTTCCAGAATCCCGAGTTCGTGGGTATAAGCCAGGGAGATTCAGCTTCAATGTAAAGGGCGGTCGATGTGAAGCATGCCGCGGAGCAGGGACTATAAAGATGGAGATGCATTTTCTACCTGATGTATATATCCCATGTGATGTATGCAAAGGTAAAAGATATGGCAGAGAAACTTTAGAAATCCTCTATAAGGTAAAGTCGATCTCTGAAGTCTTAGAGATGACTGTCGATGAAGCTTTACAATTCTTTACTAAGATTCCTTCGATTAAAAGAAAGCTTCAGACTATTGTCGATGTTGGTCTTGGATATATAACTTTAGGTCAAAGTGCAACAACGCTTTCAGGTGGTGAAGCTCAGAGAGTGAAACTTAGTTCTGAACTTAGCAAGATTAGTACAGGAAAAACTCTCTACATACTTGATGAACCAACAACAGGTCTTCATTACGCTGATGTTCAAAGATTATTGGATGTTGTTCATAGATTAGTAGATTTAGGTAATACAGTCCTTGTTATTGAGCATAACTTAGAAGTCATTAAAACAGCCGATCATATTATTGATCTAGGTCCTGAAGGGGGAGATGAAGGAGGATATATTGTAGCAACAGGCTCACCAGAGAATATTGCGAAAAGGACAGGTTCCTATACAGGACGCTATCTGAAAAAGATTATAGACCAATATTTCATTGAAAAAGGAGAATGGAACAGGGTCATTCAATCTGCTTGAGGATAGAGAATGCAAACAAAAGAGATGAATTCAAAGATCGATCAATTGCCCGAAAAGATTGGAGTCTATATATTTAGAGGTTCTCTTGATACTTTATACGTTGGGAAAGCAACCAATATCAAAAATAGAGTAAAAAACCATATTCAATCTTCTAAAACTAGTAAGAGAGAAAAAAAGATTTTAGATTCCATAAAAAAAATCAAATATATAGTTACCGATAATGAGACGGATGCATTAATTGAAGAAAATATTTTGATTAAGAGATTTAAGCCAAAATATAATGTCCAGTTACGTGATGATAAAACCTATCCATACTTAAAAATTGACTTTTCCAAGGAATATCCGTTCTTATGTATTTCACGCATAATCAAAGACGATAAAGGGAAATATTTTGGTCCTTACAGCGATGTTGGGGCTATGCGAAATTCCATAAAGAGCATTAGAAGAGTCTTTCCTATTAGAATGTGTAAGAAAGATCTGCAAAGATTTAGTGACAGACCATGTTTATACCATAGAATAAATCAATGCATCGCACCCTGTGCAGGTAAAGTTTCATCAAAAGATTACAACAAAATTGTTACTCAATTAATTCTTTTTCTTGAAGGTAAGAGAGGGCAAGTTATTCATAATCTTCGCTCTGAAATGATATATGCATCTTTAAGACAGAATTATGAAAAAGCTGCGATCTTGCGAGACCAGATTTCTGATTTAGAAAAAATAATGCAAGAAGTTCGAGTCGTGTTGTCAACTAATGAGAATCTTGATGCAATTGCGTTATCCAGAATTAATAAAGACAATTGTGTGCAAGTTTTACAAGTAAGAGAAGGAAAGATACTTTCATCTGAAAGTTTTGAAATGAAAATATCTAACGAAGTAGACGACAAAGAAATCTTAGAATCTTTTCTTAAGCAGTATTACTCAAGAAGAATGCAAATCCCTGAAAAACTAATTGTTAATTTATTGATTAAAGATAAAACAATAGCTCCTTGGTTATCAAGAAAATTCAATAAAACTATTTCAATAATAAAGCCTAGAAACAAAAAATTGGATAATATCTTAGAAATTGCTGAGAATAATGCTCAGATTTATTTAAAACAATCAAAAAAGACTCAAGAGCAAACCGCTAAAGCTTTAAAAAATTTGAAAAATGATCTCAAGCTCAATAAAATACCAAAAGTCATTGAATGTTATGATGTTTCAAATCTTGGAGAAAAAGAAGCTGTAGGTTCAAAGATCGCATTTTATGACGGTAAACCAAACAAAAAAGAGTATCGCATGTATAAAATCAAAACAATTTCCACTCAAGATGATCAAGCAATGATAGGAGAGATAATTAAAAGACGTTTTAACAGACTTTTAATAGAGGGTGGAAGGCGCCCCGACCTAATAGTTGTAGATGGAGGACTCATACAGGTAAAAGCAGCAAAAATGGAGTTGAATAAGCTAAAAATCAATGTTCCAACAATAGGATTAGCTAAAAAAAAGGAAGATATCTATTTATCCAATGGAGAATTACTTGAGTTAGATAGAAATTCTGATTCAAGTCTTTTACTTCAGTATGCAAGAGATGAAGCTCATCGTTTTGCTATAAGATATCACCAAAAGAGAAGGGATAAAATCAATTGACCTTTTGAAAAAAAATCTTCGTAAAATGGAAAAGATTTATTGTGTCATTTTAGAAGTAAAGACGCTAACCAGATATAAGGCAGCTATCCAACCTATGCTCAATATTAATAGATAGAGAAAATTTTGTCCAATAGGTTCAGAAAGTGTTCTTAGAAATATTGGAAGTATGTATACAAAGCCAATATGGAGCCAAAATATATACCAAGCAACACGACTGCACAAAGTATCAAAGATGTTCTGAGCCGAAGGTGATGGATTCAAAGCGCCTGAAAGGTTTAGAGAAAATGCGAAGATAGCTAGAAGAATGAATGCTAGTAGATAATCTTGGTTAATACCTCCGTAAAAGAATGGGGGGTAATTGTATATCGCAGACAGAAGCATCCATATGAATGCTGCGCTGATCAATGCGCAGGATTCAGTTAATCCCGAAAGTGATTTGCTAAGATAAAATCCAAATACTAACCCAGCGAGACCCACCATAAGCAACTCTTCGCCAGGATATATGTAAGGTTCAAAATCAAAAAATTTGGGAATAACTTTTGCTAGGAATAAGATAAACCAAGCTCCAGTAATCCCAGCGATAATGGCGCTAAATAATCTCAAAGGTTTTGGAATTCTAATTGTATAGTAAGACAACTTTCTTCTTTTCTTAGATATTTGTATGTTATTATAAAAAATTTGTCAATAATATTTGATATTTCTATAGAGCTAATTCGTAATTTTATTTCATATTATCTTGAGCCAAAAACCTGTTGCTATATCATGCCCATTTCCACTAAGCACTATCTGGATATATTTACCCTCAATTACATCTTCTAAAACTATGGAGTCTGCTGAAGTAAATGCCATAATTTCTAATTCTATTTTCTTTTGTTCAAAAGGTTGTAGGGTAATGAATTCTTCATTAGGAGTAACAATTACTTCATTCGGCATACCATCTATTCTTTTGAGTGATGTTTGAATATGATCAGCAGAGAGTGACGAGACCATTAAAGTAATTTTTGCAGATTTTTGTTCTGAAATAACAAACGTAGGTGTTCCAAAATTATTATGCGATAAATATTTTTCTTCAAATCCAGAAGAAGATTCTAAATCAATTTCAAACATAAAGGGTAATAATTCTGAACTTCTGCTAGATGCAAATTTATCTTGAGCATTCATATTATCTTGAGCCGCTTCCGGTGCTCCAATACCTTCATCTTGAAAGGATTTCTGAAATCCTAATTGATTTACCACTAGTGTGGGAGACAAGATTATAATAAATCCAATTATCAGTGCAGCCATACCGGAGGCTGCTATTTGCTTTTCTAAGTTCATCTTTAACTCATCATTACTATGTATTTGTTAAATATATGACCACTTTTTAGAACAGTCGAGATATATTTCAAAAGGGAACTTGTTTCAAGATTCTAAAAGTCTCATACCATAAAATTAGACTTGATGATGTCCCAAAAATTAAAGCTACAATATTATGAAGACTCAAAGTTTGATCGTATATGATTAAATAGGAAACGAGCATTGTAGTAAAAAATATCGCATAAAATAGATACCTAGGAAGCAATAATTTTCCAAGGCCAATAAATTGCTTTAATACACCTACCTTTACTTTCTGAACAAGATGATAATCTCCAGTAATTTTTTTCTGAAGCAAACCTAGTCTTCGTAGTTTCTCAAGGTGATGAAAAGCTACAGATGGACTGCTCAAATTAAGTGCTCGCTGGAGTTCACGTACTCCAACAGATTTCTTTCCAAGACTTAGAAAATGCCAATAGACCTGCAAAGTCCTGCCCTTCAACTCAGATTCTATATAATCTTCGTCGAATTTTATTGCCAAAATAATGCCTCAGAAAAAATGTTTTATTAATATTTTATTATTAGTATAATTGTTCATAAAACTGTTCTAATTAGTGAACAGATTGTTCTAAAATCTAGTATTTTATAATTATATGAAATAATAAAATAATCGATTAAAAATGATTAAGAATCGAAAAATACTCTTCGCAATTGCTGTAGTCATAATATTAATCGCAGCAGCATTCATAGGAAGCTCTACATATCAATATGGAAAAGAAAGTTACGTAGACTATTATGATATTTCTCCTATGCCAGCTTCTAAAGAACCTGGATACGACTATGAAACTCTGATGCACACTACAGATTCTGGTGAACGATTCAATTCTGAAGGATCTTCAGATGTAACTGAGAGGATGGTTGTTTACAAGGGATACATTACTATAGAAACTGAAGACATGGTAACAACTTTGAATAAGATAAGAAATCTTGCTGAAAGTTATAATGGTTATGTAGCAGGTTCATCAAGATCATCATATGGAGTGCAGAATCGAGCAGAAATTACTATTCGAATTCCTCAAGACCAATTTCATAATGCAATCGCTTCAATAGAGAGTTTTGGTGAGGTATTGGATGCAAGCACTACTAGTGATGATGTAACTGAGCGCTATATTGATCTAAAAGCAAGATTGGGTAATCTACAAAAACAAGAGAATAGATTGCTAGAGATACTTGAAATGGCAACGACTATAGAAGAAATACTTGAAGTTGAGAGTATACTTACGAATACAAGGAGTCAGATAGAATCTCTACAAGGACAAATAAAATATATTGAAAGCAACGTAGAGATGTCGGTTATTACGGTTAGACTGAGAGAACCTTCACCTCCTTTCACACCACCAGGAATGGATTGGGGAGAGGTTTTCCAAACAGCTCTCAATGGCTTTTATATTGTTGTTCGTGGATTGATAATCATTACAGTATCGCTTTTACCGTTCGCTATTATCGGAATACCTGCGTATTACATATACAGCAAAGTAAAGAAAAGGAAAAAAGTTCGGAAGAAATAGTACAGAACCTAAAACATCATTTTTTTCTTTTTTGTAAATTCCTAGCTATAAAAATAATCGCCACAACAATCATACCCCCAATGATCAATATGAAAATTGTCTGTGAAGGGTTAGGTTCCTGAATATTCATTAAACCGTTCTCATCTATTTCTTCAGTTGGCAGGGGCGTTTTAATTATTTCTTCAGTTGAATAAGGCGTAGTTAGATTCTGAGTTGGTACAATAGTTTGATTAGAAATTGGTGCCTCAATAATATCGGTTGTCTTATTAATAATTATCGTTCCCCAAGTTTTTGGGGAAGCATCAACAAAGTTGTCTGGCCACGCATTAATAGTTTTTTTTGGAAAATTGATAGCAACAACTCCAAAACCAATTTCATCGCCCATATCTTCTAATGGAATGACCAATTCGCATACAACATGAGGATTCCTAGAAAATGGCGAGGAACTAATTGTATGTTTTAAATATACTGGCTCTTTTCTCGCATTCGCATAATCCCATCCTGTTTGAGTAGGATTATCTAAACCATTTATAATAAAGTAGCTACCATTTTTAAGCATCCAAGTTATTGAAACAAACAAATCATCTTTCAATGGATATTCTAACTTTTTGTTATTATAGTCGATACATGCTCCATAGAAATCCCAACCTCCAGCAGTTAAATTTCCCAAAGGATTAGTTGATGAAACAGCATCAATAAGAGCGAATAAATTATCACCATCATGTTTTATCATGCAATATATTGTACCATTATTTATCAGGCCTGCAGAGATCGCAGCCTCAGTCGGATTTAATCGCATACGTAATGGCATACCATCCTTCCATTCTTCATCCGTAGTCCACTTACCATCAAAAACGATAGCGGTATCTGTTTCATTACAAATTATTGTGTAATCTTGTTGAGCGGCCACGGGCAATACTTGCATCATAGTAATTAAAATAATAGAATATATAATCCACAATAAGCGTTTCATGAATTAAGCTTAGGAAAATTGATATTATTTAAATGTAGCAGATTCTTGACTTAATATTAAAATTAGATCGATAGTTACATGGTTTGAAAAAATTATTAACCTTGTAAAATAATCAAAGAATCCAAAAAAACATTTTAGCGCGCGCGCGCTAATTAAACAAGATCGAAACTAAATTGTCTAGATGATATTCATCATGAAAATCTCTATAATTAGCGATTGTGCATTTGTTGGGATGAATATTCATGAAACACTTTTAGAAAAGGGATATTATTCAAAATATTTACCAAGATCCAGAGGATTATTCGATAAAACTTTTGGAATCTTTTTTAAAATTTTAACTAGTCGAGCAGATATATTTCATGTTAATTATGCCCTTCAAGATGCTTTTTTGGTAGACCTTTTAAAACATCTTGATGTTTTACATTGCCATGGAAGCGATCTAAGGTGGGAAATAAACAAAAAATGGAGTTCTATGATAAAACACAATCTTCAAAAAGCAAAGAAAGTTCTAGTTTCAACTCCAGACATATTAAACACTGCTACAAAATATAATGAGACAGCAGAATATATTCCAAATCCAATAAACACGGATCTCTTTAAACCAAAACAGAATATCAGGAAAGATGGTTCTGAACTTGTCTTTATTTATGCTAATATGTATAATGAGGAAACTAAGGGTACTGAAACTTTTATACGGCAATTTAATAAAAATAAGAAAAGCAACTGGACTCTAAAATTCATCCAAAACATTCCTCATGAATCTATGCCGGCGATTTATAATTCAGGGGATGTTGTAGTAGGTGAATTCAAATTAGGAATATTACAGAACGTTCAATTAGAGGGAATGGCATGTGAAAAACCGGTATTAAGCAACATCAATAAGAATTGGTATAATGAAGAAATACCTGCAATAAATCTAGAAAGCATGTCGGACTTAGAAGATGAAAATATTCGTAAACATTATGGTAAAAAAGGTCGAAAATATGTAGAAACTAATCATGAAAGATCGAAGATAGTCGATCGGATTATTCCTTTTTATGAAGAATTATTAAGTAAATAATTTTCTTGATCTTCGATAATTCAATCAATCAATTTGCCGTTTCGGTCTATAATTCCTTTTTTTATTCGTGTAGTAGAAATTGGCTGTCCGTCTTCAGCTAGAATAAGTTCAATTGAAATAACTTCTAGTGGCTTAAGTTCATTATCAATTCTGATTTTATTAATGATATGTGCTGTTTTTTCACTTTCTTTGCTTACAATTATCGCTTCGATTGATTTATCATGAATTGTTGGTCCATATGGATCGTCCAAAGGGGTTATAATACAACGATCTTCTGAAGCTATTTTTTTTATGAATTCCAACAATTGGTTCTTTCTGAAGTAATATTCGTTTATAGAGTGGTCTTTGTACAGTTCCTGCACAAACTCATCAGTTGTAATACCAATAACGATCTCTTCACCCAGTTCGAATGCTTTTGAGAATAATTCTTCATGTCCTTTATGGATTATATCAAATGTTCCTCCCAATGCTAGCTTTTTAAACTGCTTTTTACTCATAGTAAATCACTATTTGACCACAACAACTCAATAACTTGATTAATTATCTTGATGATGTTTTTAAATAAAGTATTGATAGAATAGCCTCGTGTTGTGATATTAAATGAAATTGATTGCTGCAATTACAGGCGCAAGCGGGATGATATATCCTCTACGTCTTTTAAAATTTTTAAAATCAAAAAAAGTAGAAACGCATTTGATAATTTCTGAACCTGCAAAAAAGATTATTGAATATGAATTAGGAATTAATCCGATTGATTTGATGAAAATCGCTTACAAAACTTATGAAATAGATGATTTATCTTCCCCTATTTCCAGTGGCTCTCAAACTTTTGATGCTATGGTAATTATTCCTTGTTCTATGAATACGGCCGCAGCAATCGCAAATGGATATTCCGATAATTTAATCCGTAGAGTTGCAGATGTTGCGTTAAAAGAAAGTAGAAAGTTAATCATTGTTCCCCGAGAAACTCCCATGAATTCAATACATCTTGAAAATCTTTTAAAATTGGCAAAATTGAATGTATCTATTGTTCCTGCTTGTCCAGCTTTCTATCATAAACCAAAAAATGTCGAACAAATAGTTGATTTCATTGTTGGCCGAGTATTAATGCAGTTGAATATAAAGAATGATCTCTACAAGCCTTGGACAGGAGATCTTCCCTAATCTTTTATTAGCTTAATGAAGTCTTTTTCTCCATCAGCATAACCAGATGCAATTAAAGTGTCTTTAGCTTCAATAATAACTTTTGGCCTTGGTCTAATCCATCTATTTCCTCTCCGAATGGCCAAAATCCACATGCCAGTCTCTTCAGGAATGTTGGCTTTCTTAATTGTCTGACCAATTAACTTGGATTTTTTTGGAACTGTTACTCGAACTACAGATTTTTCTGCTTCCTCGATAGCCATCTTTAGAACAGGGTGGGGCTCTATCCCCCTCAAAACCAATTCAGCTATTTGCGCAGCTGCATCAGCTATTGTCTCTGTAAATAAACCCAATCTTATTAAACCTAAGAAATCTTTTGACTCTTTAGAGTTAAATCCACAGGAAAGAACTAGCAATTCTAATTCGGTATGCAAGTCATCCATGTGCTCCTCAAGGAATTGTACTTCTTCAGCCAGACTTTTACTTTTAAGTAGTAAAGAAGAATATGCTAAGTCAAGCATCATTTCAGATGTGTCTTTCAGTTCAACTAAATTTTCAACGATTCTTCCAAAAGTCTTTTTATTTTTAACCAAACCTAACTTTTGACCTCATCACAATTCTTTCAGTTTTCCTTTGGCAGCCTTTCCCAACTCTTCAATTCCTTTTTGAGTTCCGCGTACAATTAATATATCTTCTTCTTGAATTATTTCTTCATCTTCTGGGTCTAAGATCCATCTTTTGCCTCTACGTATAGCTAAAATATTGACACCAATCTCAGCAGCAAGTTTTAACTCATCTATTCGCTTACTGATTAAGAATGATATGGATTCAATTTTTATTCTGGCCAGTTGTTCTTCAACTTTTCTAAAAACATCGCGTATAATTGGATGAATTCTAATATCTTTTAGAACAATTGTGGCTATATCCGCAGCTGCATCAGATATCTTTTCAGCAGAACTAGCAACCATCGGTACGCCCACTAAAGCTTCTGCATCTTCTGCGTCTCTAGCTGCTAGCATTGCATTCATATTAATTAGATATGTCAGAGTTTTTACCTGTTTCTCTAAATCCATCACTTCTTCAGCAAGTTCCTCGTTATCAAAAAGTGCAGCAGAGTATGCTAAATCAATCATTAATTCAGATATGTCTTTAACTTCGATAAGCAAGTCCCTAACAGAAATCGGCTTATATTCCACTTTCTCGATATCTGCCATTAGCTATAATACTCCAGATTTCTAAAGTCTAGATTAAAATGTGTTAAAATAAAACTTTATCGCTTATTATAAAAATAAAAAGAGTTATAATTGGCGATAGCCTAAAAATCAGATTAATTTAATCAAAAAATGGCTTCAGATATAAAATTTTTGGAGGTTGTTGGTAAATGGACGGTGATTGCGGTGATGGCTTACATCACTTGGATCAAGAAAAGCATAAGAATCTTTTTGAAGCCAATTCGTTCTTTTAAAATATTTAGAGAATCATTAGCAACATTGCTCTTTGGGCTTGGAGGATTAATTGCAGGAAGCATACTAGTTGCATTTTTAGCCTTAGTATTAATTCGTCCCTGGATCATTATTATGTATCCTCTCGTTTTAAGTACAAGGGGAGCAATAAATGGTGTTTTTTGTGGTAAGCTAGGAACTGGATTACAAACAAGATTAATTGAGCCCAATTTTAAAAAGAATACTAGCTATTTTTATGCGATTATTGTCGCCATTCTCACTCTTTCACTTATTTCAAGCCTGTTTGCTACGGTTATCACATTTTTATTTTCTTATTTTACTTACGAAATCACATTTCACGAGCTAGATAAGATATTTTCCACATTTATAATCACAAAAGTTCTATCAGTAATAATTACAATACCATTTGCTTCGATACTAGGTTTCTTCACTTATAAAAGAGGATTTGACCCGGATGTATTTCTATATCCTATCTCAGCGACCATTGCAGATATATGGACGACAATCTCATTTATCCTATCGCTTGCACTTATATTCTTGTCAGGTTCTTACTTTGCTATAATCCATTTCTTCAGTATTTCATTTATTATTCTCATAATATCTCTTGTAATAGTTTTTAGAAAACATGAAGAGTTTTGGAAGACTCTAAAAGAGTCTTTTATTATGCTTTTAATAGTTATTCCCATAAGTGCGGTATCTGGCGTTATACTTTCCAGAATAAGTTTTTACATTAGAAAAAGCCCAGGGATATTGACAGTGTATCCTTCATTAATTAATGCATTAGGTGCCGCAGCAGCGATTTTTGGATCTCTTTCTACAACAAAATTGGCCCTTGGTTTTATACAAACAAAAATTAGTGAAATAAAAGGTGAATTATCAGATCTTCTTCAGATTGGGAGTTCGGTCTTAATAGTATATCTTATTTATAGTATAATCTCAAGTTCTATTGATGGGATTTATACACCATTTGCGATAATAATGCTTTCTTTCTTGATTTTGTTTCCAATAGTCACTGGAATTACTTTTGTAATAGGAATCTTTACATTCACCAGAAGTCTTGATCCCGATAATTTTATAATTCCCTTCGAAACTACTTTGACGGATTTTCTGTTAACTTTAGTCCTATCACTTTTAATAGTCATTTTCTATTTCTAAAACAATAAGTGATCATCATAATTGGACTTCTATGCCTCTATTTTTTAGATATTCTTTAGTTTCTTTGATCGTAAATTTTCTGAAATGGAAGATCGAAGCTGCAAGTAGAGTTGTCGCCTTACCTTCTACAACAGCTTCATACAGGTGCTCCAATTTGCCTGCGCCCCCTGAAGCGATTATGGGAATGCTTACAGAATCGGCAATTGTCCGCGTGAATGGGATATCGTAGCCAGATAGCGTACCATCACCATCCATACTTGTTGGCAAGATCTCGCCAGCACCTAATCGTTCACATTTTATAGCCCATTCAATCGCATCGATTCCGGTTCCTTCAGTTCCCCCTTTAATTACAACTTCAAATCCTGAAGGCATTTTTAGATTTCTTTTGCCATCGATCGCGATCACAACTCTGTTTTTTCCAAATTTTTTTGAAGCTTCCCTTATAAGATCTGGATTCTTAACAGCAGCTGTGTTTATTGATATTTTGCTTGCACCTAAATCCAAGATTTCTTTAATATCATTTAGATTATTTATCCCTCCGCCCACAGTCAGAGGAATAGATATGTTCTTCAAAACATTTTTGACCCATTCCAGTCGAGTTTTCCTGCCTTCTATTGTGGCAGCAATATCAAGCATTGCGATTTCATCAGCGCCATCCGTTTCATAGAACTTTGCATTTTCGACAGGATCTCCTGCGTCTCGAAGATTTACAAAATGAATCCCTTTGACTACTTTGCCATCTTTCATATCTAAACACGGCATTATTTTAACGCAAGTCATTTAACTCACACTCCAATTTAGCCATAGAAATAATCCAATCATTAATTTGAGGTATTGATATTTAACCGTATATAAGTAGAAAAGACTAATGCAACATGAATTTTATTAAAAAATAGCTCAAAACTATTGTTTTTGAATAAATTTCAAAATCGCAGTTGTAATTTTATATCAAAAACATAGAATCCATTTTGCGATAATGAACTAAAAATTGTATCTAAATTATTTAGTCTAAATACTCATCTAATGGTGCTGTGGTTTAATTGAAATTAGTTGGAACAATTTTTTTGGCTATCCTAATTACCTCAGTCTTCTCTATAATGGCAGTTCCATATACATATTCTGCAAACACATCAAAAGCAGTTATTCAAGGCCAAGTTTATCTAAGATATAGAGGAAAAATATGGGGATGGGCGTGGGCCCAAGTCCACTTTGTAAATGAACAAGGAGAGGAATTTACTGCGTATTCTACGTATGGCGGCATTTATTGGATAAGAGTTCCGCCTGGGGAGTATGCTGTCCATGCCACAATTGCTTGGTACACTGGAGTGCCTGTAAACGCTACTTTCGATGGAGGAAGAACCCAATACAATCTTTATATAAACGTAACTTCCTAGACTAGTTTTTGTTATTATATTTCAGTTGGTATAAATCCCAAAAGCTAGTTTTTTTATTTAGCCCCCATTATTATTAGTTTTATTGTTGATTTTACCCTCTAATCGCTATGTTTTCTATTGGAATTCCTTTATTAGACTATATTATTCTTCCAATAATTTGAGAAAAACTTGCAAGATGCCATAGCTCACTATGAGCAACATCGCTGGAACAGAAGGCAACAAATAGAATATATATTGAGTTTCCCTAGGAAGTAAGAAAAATGGAATATATGTCAATAAAAACCAAAATACAGGATATATTTGGTTATAATTTAACTTTCCTTTATAGCCAGTATAAATCAAGTAAGCGGAAAAAGGTATAACCATAGGATATAAGAAAGGATTCGCTGAAATCATAATCGGATTTTCACTATTAGCAACTGGGAATGGATCTAAGTTGAATAACCATCCATAAGGATGCGATATTGAAGGATGTTCTGCTGATAAAGTGATATGCCAATTAATTACAAATAATATATTTTCAATCCAATCCGAAAAACTATTTCTAATGATAAAAGGTAGATAAATTAGGAGCATAAAAATAAAAGGAAGTATTAGGAATTTCCAAATCTGTTTAGATTGTTTTCTGTAGATCAAGAATAAAATCGCAGCTACAATTGGCAAAATACCAATAAATTTAATTCCACAAGCAAGGCTAAAAGCTATGGCAGAAAGCAAATACTTTTCTTCAATCAGCAAAAAAGAGCTTATAATCACAAAGAACATAAGAAAAATATCTAGCATGGCCAAGCGAGACATCGTATAAGCCATAGGATCTATTATCAAAAAAAAAGCTGAAATAATCCCAACAAAAGTGCCATAGCATCTTCTACCCAACAGATACAATATACTTGCAGAAAGGCTACCCAAAACTACTGGAAAGAATCTCCATCCGGTTGAATTATCTCCAAACATTAGAATACTAAGGGCCATCATGTATTTACCAAACGGTGGATGGACATAATTAGGATCAGTACCATTGTCGATTATAGAGATAGAAGCCGGTACGTAATATGCTTCATCAATCAACATTTGATTGGGTGTTAATAACGCTGTATATCGTATTGAGATTGCTACAATAAAGAGAAATGAAGAAACTAATAGAGAATTATTCAGAAATTTCGATAAGTAAAATTGAAATCTATTTCTGATTTTGGAGTAATTACTAAAGAACATTACTAAATAGAAATATAAAAAAAATAAAAATATAATAAGTTTGAGTCTTTGTTAGTGAATTCTAGTATGTTTTTTAGATAGTTAATCTTCTCCCTTCTCATAATCTAATCTAGTTGGTATTTCTGTCTCATCGTCGTATTTCCTTGTGATTTTTACACCTTTCAATTCAGTTATCATCAGATCCATCGTTGCTAAGATTGGATTTTTATCTTTTCCGACACCAAAGTCGCCCCCAAGAACATAATCTGGCTTAGGTTTACCGCCTTCAACAGATGTTCTATTCAATAAGCCGTGTAGGTGTATTGCTCTATTGCCATCTTCCAGTCTACAAATCAAACCTTGTCCACCTAGAAATTCAATAGGCCCATCCATGAAATAGGGATCACCATATCCCGATCCTAGTTTCAATTCGTCATTTGGAATTAAGAACTTAAAAGCGGTTTTTCGTAAACTTCCGATACCAAGAGTTATGACACCATTTTCTATTCCGTAGTCCTCACAGACTTTATCTATACCAGCGATAAGATCGGTTCCTGGTTTTAAACGAGCTTGAATTATCCTTCCAATTTTAGCTTCGGATCCTGCATAACGTATCTCTTCACTCACTTAAAGCACCTTTTATATGGTAAGCAAACAGCCTAAAATTTAAAAGTTTTTAACTTTTGATTTTAAGCATATTCAATTCTACTCAATAATTAATAAAAAAAGATATGTGTTTTTATTTTCTTATTTGTATAAGTCCTTTGCTTCCTTTGTTAATCCAAGTTCCTCAAGTTTCTGTTTTGTAGGCATTCCAGTTTTCTTATCCCATCCTCGTAGATCATAGTATCTATCCTTTAATTTTTCTAGTTCATCTTTAGGATAATACATTCCTTTTGAAGGTCCTTCTGGAATGGGTTCTGTCATAAATCTGGGGCTTAATACATCCATTTCCCTATTGAATCCTTCCCTGCAATTAAAGGCCCTTTCAAGATTGACTATTCTTTCAGCGCATTTAGTAATTTCTTCAAGTGTAAGTCCCATGCCTGTAACAATATTTACAGTATTCAAATGTTCGTTTGTTATTTCCCATAAACCATAAATGCCTTCAGTCATCCTGCATACACACATTGAATCCTGTAATGTCGTGGTGTGTTGTGTACCAATAGCGTATTCTGGTTTACCTTCTGTGGTTTTTCGATCAGTAGGTGCTTTTCCTATTCTTTCCGCAGTAGGTCTTGCATCTTGATGTGACCCCCCTCTCGTACCGGTAGCTACTCCCAATCCGAATCCCTTATTTCCTCTTGGAGAGTGGCCAGCCATTTCGCATCCTTTAATAGTAGATACAAATTTCTCAGATCCTTTGCCAATTTTCTTAGCAGCTATATCGCATCCCTCAGCAAGAATATCTCCTATTCCTTCTCTTTTTGCAACTTTGTGAATTAATTCTATTAGAGCCTCATCATTTCCAAATTTAAGATCCAATCCATCTGTGTCTTTCTTTGTTAGAATACCTTTCTCATAGCACTCCATTGCAAAAGCTGCAACTGCACCCATCGAAATAGTATCTAAACTGTATTCATCACTCAATCTATCAGCCTTTGCTATCGCTTCTATTGAAGGAATTCCGCACATAGAGCCGAATGCAAAAATAGTCTCATATTCAGGGCCTTCATCGAATGTTCCAGAATAAGGACCTGATTTAACATAAGACATTTTTGTGCATCGTATCGGACATGAAAAGCAGCCTCTATCTCTTTTGACTATCTTTTCTTTCATTACTTCACCGCTTATTTTTTCCACTTCGTCAAAGATTTCAGTTTGCCAATTATTTGTTCCCAGTACTCCAAGCTTATTTTGTGTTGTCGTGACACCTGGTGTACCAAGTGTTGGTAAAGCTTGGCCAGTTCCAGGATTGCTTATGATCTTCCCATATAGTTCAGTCAAATATTTCCTGAACTCTTCTACGTCAGGTACCCTTACATCCTGTAAACCTCTTACTGAAATAGCCTTAACTTTTTTTGAACCCAATACCGCTCCTAATCCACCTCTGCCAGCGGCTCTTGCACCCCATATAACAGCCGCATATCTTACTAAGTTCTCTCCGCCCTGTCCTATACATGTGGTTTGTATCTTCGGATCATCTAATTCATTTTTTAGCATTTCCTGAATTTCAAATGTAGTCTTGCCCCATAGGTGTGATGCGTCCTTGAACTGAACTTCATCATCATATATTGTTACATAAGTTGGTTCTTTTGCTTGACCTTCGATTATTATTCCATCATAGCCAGCATACTTCAACTCGGGTCCAAAACATCCTCCGCCATAAGCATCAAAGAAACCTCCAGTTAAGGGCGATTTTGATGCCACAGCAGTTCTTCCAGCAGTTGGAATCAGAGTTCCTTGTATTGGACCGTTAGCAATTACCACTTTGTTTTCTGGGCCTAAAGGATCAATACCTGCTGCCAATTCATCATAGAGAATCTTAATTGCAAATCCATTACCACCAACAAACATCCTCGCCATTTCTTTGGTTAATGGCACATTCGAGGCTTTTTTATCAGTAAAGTTCAACCTTAAGAATTTACCTGCATAACCACCATATTGAAACATTTATATCAAATACCTCCACCAACAGGTTCTAAAATCGAAATTTCATCTCCATCCATAACTTTTGTATTTAAATCTCCTCTAACACTGCTAATTTCCTTTCTTCCAAGCATTATGAGAAAAGGTGCTAATTCCCCGGTTCTTGTATCTTTTAAGTTCTTTTCGAATTCAGGTCCGAATTTCTTTATCGATTTATCTAAAATATCTTTTAGAGTAGTATTATCATCAATCTCTAGATCTGCTTCATTTACACCAGCAATTCTTCTCAATTGAGCAAAAAGTCTAATTTTTACCTTTCCCATTATCTTGATCTCCAGGCCATGCCACTTATTTCTTGAAGCCATCCTCTACTTTCTTGATTTGGTCTTTACCGTAGTCGGCCTTTTTTTCGTCAGCTAGCTTCTGTTTTCCACCCACAAGCAAAGCTTTTGGAGCACAGTATTTTACACATTCAGGATCACCCTTGCAAACATCACAAACCAAAGGTAGCTTTTGATCGGGATGCCAAGAAACAGCTGCAAAAGGACATGCTTCAATGCATTTACCGCATTTGATGCAAACATCTTCCCGTATTAACATCCCGCCACTGATCTTCTCATCCCGATATATGGCTTTTGGATCAGTTGGGCAAGCCTCTTCACATGGCGGATCTCCACAACTTCTACAAACGCTAGGATTCCATAGTTCGGGTGTTCCTTCAAAATGTATCGATATCCTTGATTTATTTGGATTGAAGAGCTTTTCGTGAGCCATTGTACAAGCGAGTTCGCACATTCTGCATCCAGTACACCGATCAGGTATTAAAAGTAACATTGTACACATCTTCTAAGAACTCCATTAGTTACCTTAGATTAATTCCTTGGAAATTTATGTCTTTCTAACAATGTCTCCATTATTTATTGATATACTTCTCAAGAATTTTTTCTGTTCTTAATGGATTAGCTACTCCACAAACGCATTGCTTTGCAATAACTCTTGCTGCTTCTTCGATGCATATCTTTTCTTTTTTAACATCATTTGCTAGCTTCTTTACTAAGTTCGGAGCTATGCAGTGATGACCACATTGTGTAGTTATATCTAGTACTTCTTGTTCTGGAAGAAGTTCTTTCTTTCCCCAGACACCTAATGATAAATTAATGCTATGAGGAGTTAGACCAACCTTCTTCACTGAATCCCATACATCATCAAATAATCCCGTAACTACAGTAGATATTCCTAAATCAGCTTCTTTAAGTTCCGCAATGCACTCCTCCAAATCTTTTCTATTTGTGAATACGCCGTGTACAATCGAGTTATCTTGTGTATTATCAAGTATAGGTTTCATTCCTTTTCTAAAATAATTGCCAGTACGCATATCTCCAAAATTAACCGGATTATGATTTAGTATTATTTCCAAAATTTTGCGCATTTTTGGAGCCGAACCTTCGTTATTAAATCCTTGAGCTGGAAGCACAAGCACAACATAATCTGATTTTAAGGATTCAGCATCCCCAGATCTATGTAAAGTATGTGTCATTACTATATTTCACCTCAAATTTCTGCCAATGGTTTTCCTAAACCAATATTTGTTTTTCCACCAGGATAATAAGGAATCTTATTTTTATCTAAATAGTTCTTAACGAATTCAGGGATTTTGCCTTCTGGAGTCAATTTTAAACAAAGACCCAAACTGAATACAGTATTGATTTCTTGGGATATTTTTTTTAGTGTGTCTAGAATTTCTGGAAGCCTTTCTATGTTTGTTTTAAATTCTGGAATGCATGAATGAACACGTTCTTGCTTAACATCGTCCTTGAGCTCGCCGGTTTTTATATCTTTCATAAGGTGTGTGATTGGATTTTCGGGTTCAAATTCTATACCTAGTTTTCCTAAAGCCATTAGAAGCTTCTCAGCATCAATAAGATCTACGCCAACACCAGGTCTTCCCATGTCTACTGAAAAACCAATTTCACCTTCTTTGAACCTTCCTGTAACATCATTAGTTTTCATTTCCTCAGTTCCACGACCAGGTACATTGGTCTGGCTGTGAGATTTATAGACGGTTGCAAAAACTTCTCTTACCGATCTTGGCCATTCGAGTTCTTCTAGTTCAAATGCATCCACAGGACAAATCGATGAGTTGTAGCATACAGTACATTCGATGCATTTATCTCTATTAATTGTTGCTTTCCTGTCTGAGCCCATTGTAATCGCTGCTTCAACACAGTAGGGTATGCAGAGCGCACACCCTACACATTTTTGTGGATTTATTTTCATTTTGAATACCTGCATGAATATATTTTTTATTAAAAGAAGAAATCTTATGATATAAATATAGTGATTTCCTAATTGAATGATATTTGAGAAGGGATATTTTCACTCAATAAATTTGAATTATTTCTTTAATTTCAAAATAATTTGGGAGTATAGAAGGTCGTTATGATAAAGAATAAGGAAGAATTGATCAAAAATGGTGAATCAAGTGTTGATCGTGAAGCCAGACGCATAGTACTTGAAAGTCTTGATTATGTTTTAGAAGGGATAGATCCTTGTCAATTGATCAAATCCCAGATTGATTACGATGGTAAAATATTGAATATTAAGAACCTCTCTTTTAATCTGGATAAATATGAGAGAATATTTGTTATTGGTGGAGGAAAAGCTACTGGTTCAATGGCAATGGCACTCGAAGAAGTGCTAACTAATAGGATTTCATCTGGTGTAATTAATGTTCTTGAGCATACTTCGAAAAATTATGGAACTAACATTATAAAACTTAACGAAGTCAGCCATCCAATACCCAATAATAATGGCATTAAAGGCGTAGAAAAGATGTTAGAGGTTGCTGAAGATGCTAATGAAGATGATTTAATCATATGCTTAATATCAGGCGGAGGTTCAGCAATGATGCCCCTACCCGCCAATGGTGTAAACTTGTCTGAAAAACAAGAAATTACAAAGAATTTGTTGCGCTCTGGTGCAACTATAAACGAAATGAATTCTGTTAGAAAACATTTATCCAAAATTAAGGGTGGGATGTTAGTTAAGGTAGCTTATCCTGCAAAGTTTGTCAGTTTAATCTTGTCAGATGTTGTTAATGATCCTTTAGATGTTATTGCTTCTGGACCAACAGCTCCAGACAATAGCTATTTTGAGGATGCTGTAAATGTTTTGAAAAAATACGATTTATGGAACGATATTTCAGATTCGATTAAAAAAAGATTTGATGATGGTATTGCAAAAAAGATTGAGTTGCGTGTAATGCAGCAATACAAAAATTAAATGAGTTAAATGTCGATTCCTTATTTTTAACATCCTGCTTGGAAGGAGAAGCAAAATATGCTGGGTTGTTCTATTCGGCTTTAGTTTTAGAAAAAAGCACTAATCGTGAGAGCCTCACCAGGCCTTTCGCTATGATATTGGGAGGTGAAACCACCGTAACGGTTAATGGAAATGGTCAAGGAGGACGCAATCAAGAAGCTATTTTGAGTGCTCTTACAAAGGTTAAGGGATTAAATGGCGTATCGATAGCGTCATTGGGAACGG